>Ga0308175_100000215_pt1 | contig 44608 bp, 42 predicted proteins | sample PhyCR1_3_FD_203893 | JGI IMG/M metagenome (GOLD analysis project Ga0308175, IMG submission 203893) | Soil microbial communities from UC Gill Tract Community Farm, Albany, California, United States - DLSLS.C.R1 | ecosystem: Environmental > Terrestrial > Soil > Agricultural land | place: USA...
GCCCGCAGGACCTCGGCCGCGCTCGGATGCCCGACGTACTCCAGCGAGACCACCGAACGCCCGTCGTCATGGTCGCGGACCACGCCGCTGAACACCACGATCGCGCCGGACGCCGGCCCCGCCACGGCGGCCTGGTGCTCGTCCGTGGACAGCGGCTCGGTGCTGATCTCGCACAGCACCGGCTGGACGGCGGTCACCCCGGACCACCGCCCGGCTTGTGGTCACCGCCGCGCAACTGGCTCAACACGTGTTCCAGTATGGGGGCGAGCACGGTGAGCCCGTCTTTCACGCCGCCTGGTGACCCCGGCAGGTTGACCACGAGCGACCTACCGACCGTACCGGCCAGCCCGCGGGACAGGATCGAAGTCGGCACCCTGTCCCGGGTCTCCAACCGGATCGCCTCGGCGATGCCCGGCACCTCGCGCTCCAGCACCGGCCGGGTCGCCTCCGGGGTCACGTCGGTCGGCGTGACCCCGGTGCCGCCGGTCGTGATCACCAGATCCGCTCCGCCGGCGAGCGCCGATCGCAACGCCGCCTGGATCGCCGGGACGTCGTCCGGGACGACCGTGACCGAGTCGACCGTGCAGCCCAGCGCGCGCAGTCGATCGGCCAGCAGGTGCCCGGAGGTGTCTTCGCGCTCCCCCCGGGCACTCCGGTTCGACGCGGTGATCACCGCCGCCCGAGTGCCTGCCGCGAGGGTCACGGGGACCTCCGCCAGCTGCCGGACCGGCCGCCGCTCTTCGACTCCAGTTGGATGTCGGTGATCGACGCCGACCGGTCCACCGCCTTGATCATGTCGATAAGGGCGAGACCGGCCGCGGCAACCGCGGTCAGCGCCTCCATCTCCACCCCGGTCCGGTCCGCGGTGCGGGTGGTCGCGCTGATCAGCACGGCATCGTCGAGAATCTCCAGATCCACGGTGACGGCATGCAGCGCGACCGGATGACACAGCGGCACCAGGTCGGGGGTGCGCTTCGCGCCGGCGATGCCGGCCACCCGCGCGACCGCGAGCGCGTCGCCCTTCGGCAAGCCGTCGTCCCGCAACAACGCGACCACCTGCGCGGACGTGCGTACTCTGCCGGTGGCGGTCGCTTCCCGGACGGTCACGCTCTTCGCCGAGACGTCGACCATGCGGGCGGCGCCGCGGGAGTCGACGTGCGTGAGTTGCTGAGCCACCTCGCCAGCCTAGGCATCGCACGGCTCCGCGTGGAGATGGCGCCCGCGCGGGGTAGGAGAAGCACGACATGACCACGTCGCAACGGCTGCCGGCCGGAACGCTGCTCGGGGGGCGTTACCGGCTCATCCAGCCGCTGCCCGGTGCCGGTCGCAGCTGGCGCGCGCGCGACGAGGTCGACCGGCGGGAGCTGGTCGCGCGGGTGGTCGTGCTTCCGGCGGCGATGCCCGCCGCAGACCGGGACCTGGCCCGGCAGCGGGCGATGCAGGACGCGGCGGCGGTGTCGCGGGTGCACCACCCCGGTATCGCGGCGGTGGTGGACGCGGTGGTCGAGGACGGCACGCCATGGGTGATCAGCGTGCTTCCGGCCGGGCGAAGCCTCGGTGAAGTCGTGCGGACCGGCGGGCCGCTGTCGGTGGACGTGGCGGCGCTGGTCGGATTGCAGGTGGTGGGGGCGCTGGAGGCGGCCGGCGTGCCGCACGGGGACCTGACTCCGGACGACGTGCTGCTCGGCCCGAACGGTCAGGTCACCGTGATGGGATTCGCTACGACTCGGGTGGATGGCACCGAGACGCCCGGGTTCCGGGCGCCGGAGGGCGGGCCCAGCGCGGCCGCGGATCTCTGGGCGCTCGGTGTGACGCTGTACGTGGCGGTCGAGGGGCGGCTGCCCGACGGGCCCGGTGGCGGCGCGTTGAGACCCGCGCTCGACCGGCTGCTGGCGATCGACCCGGCGCAGCGGTCCGATACCGACGAGGTACGTAGGCTGCTCGCCGCGATCGGTGGCGCGCCGCCGGTGTCCACGTACGAAGTGCACGATCCCGACGTCGCCGCGGCCCTGGCGGCCTTCGACGCCGCCATACAGACGCCACCCCCACCGCGGGCCGCCCACCCCGAAGAACGCCCCGAGCCCCCGTTCCCGCCGACGACTCCCGCCCGCCCGAGCGCTGCCTCGGAGACCCCAGCTAGTACGCCCCCGTCGGGCGGTCCCACGAATCCGAACGAGGCGCCGGATCCGGCCGGCGCCGGCGCTCCCGTGGACCGTACGAACCCAGCCGATGGCGCGGAAGCGGCCGAGCCGAGCGAAGGATTGGATCCTGCCGAGCTCCACCGTCCCGCCGACCGGCCCCTGTCCGCGGACCCGAGCGGACATGCCGACACATCCCGCCCGGTGGATCCAGGCGGCCCGGCTCAGTCCTCCGCCGATGTTGCCGATGCAGTCGACCTCGCCGAACCGGCCGGCCGCCCGCACCCCGCCGGGCCCGCAGAACCGGCCGGCCCCGCCGAACCGACCGGCCCCCCGCACCCCGCCGGGCCCCCAGAACCAGCCGACCCCGCTGAACCGGCCGGCCCTCCGCACCCCGCCGGTCCCGCAGATCCGGCCGGTCCCGTCGAATCGGCGGGTGTCGCCGAACCGGGTGGCGCAGCTGACTCCGCCGGTCCGCCGCATCCGCGTGATCCCGCGAATGAAGGCGGTGTGGGTGCGCTCGTCGGGTCGGGTGACCGCAGTGGCGGTGGTGAGACGGCGGATCTCGCGGGCGGTGCGCCGGTGGCGCGCGGGTCCGGCGGTGCGACGGTCCAGGCGACCACGCGGGCGGTCGAGCGGCAGAGGACCAAGCGGTGGTGGTGGGGCGCGGTGGCGGCGGTCGGGCTCCTGATGATCGCCATCCTGGTACCGGTGCTCCGGCAGCGTGGGGACAGCGCGCCGGCGGTGTCGCAACCGGCGCCGACCGTGACCGCGACGCCGGCCGCGCCGACAGTCACGCCGACAGTCGCACCACCGCCGGCCGGATACCGGCTCTACCGCGACCCGGCCGGCTGGTCGATTGCGGTGCCACAGGCCTGGGCCGCGACCCGCAAAGCCGGCGTGGTCACGTTCCGCGATGGCGACCACGTCCTGAGCGTCCGCAAGCGCCCGACCCCGCCCGCCGACCCGTACACCGACCTGCTCGCGAGGGAGAAGGCCCGCGGCGGCACGATCCCCGGCTACGAGTTCCTGCGCGTCGCCCGAATCCCGTACCGGGCGTGGAGCACCGCGGACTGGGAGTATCGCGCCGGCACCGCACCGGTCATGCACACCGTCATCCGCACCACGGTCGCCGATTCAGGTGATGCCTACGACATCTCCTGGACCACGGAGGACCGCCGCTGGGGGCCTGAGCGAGGGGTCTTCGAGACCGCCGTCCGCACGTTCGACCCCGGGGATTGAATCCGGCCCGACCGAGGTTGCCGCGAACGTGACGGATACCTTGCCGCTGGCCGTGCTGGACTTCGTCGGGATCGAGTACGGGGAGAGCGCGCACGAGTCGCTGGAGGGCGCGATCGGGATCGCGCAGGCCGTTGAGCAGGCCGGCTACCGCCGCTACTGGGTTTCCGAGCACCACAACATGCGCAGCCTGGCCTGCTCGGCGCCGGAGATCCTCACCGCGGCGATCGCCGCCCGCACCGAGACCATCCGGGTCGGCGCGGCCGGGATCATGCTGCCGAACCACTCCTCCTTCAAGGTCGCGGAGGTCTTCCGCACGCTCATGGCGCTGCATCCCGGCCGGATCGACCTCGGTCTCGGCCGCGCGCCGGGCACCGACCCTTTGACCGCGCACGTGCTGCGCCGCGGGATCGACGTCGATCCCGCGGCCGAGTTCCCGGAGCAGGTCGCCGAGCTGCTCGCGTTCCTCGGCGACGGAGTCGGGTTCGCCGAGAACCACCCGTACGGGCGGCTGGTCGCCGCGCCGGTCGTCGACGAGGTGCCGCAGTTGTTCATGCTCGGTTCCAGCGGCTACGGCACCCAGTTCGCCGCGGTGAACGGGATGAATGCGGTGTTCGCGCATCACATGAGCCCGGACCTCGCCATCCCGGCGCTGAAACAGTACCGGGCGCAGTTCCGGCCCAGGCAGGACGGTGCCACGCCATACTCGGCGATGTCCGTGCTGTCGTTCGCCAGCGACGACCCGGACGCGGTGGCCGAGTTCGAGGCGGGCTGGACGCTGACGATCGCCAACCTGCGCCGCGGCATCCGGGAGCCGCTCCGGCCCGAGCAGGTCAGGGAGTACGCCCGGTCACCGCAGTTCCAGCGTGGCGGCCGGGACGGGCGGATGGTCACCGGCGAGGCCAAGGCGGTCGTCGAGCGGCTGCTCGAGCTCAAGGCGGAGGCCGAGGTGGACGAGATCGTCGTCGTCACGCCCAATCTCGACCGGCCCCGGCGTACGGCCAGCTTCCGCGCGATCGCCGAAGCCTGGCGCGCGGCCGGATAGGAGCGCATTCGTCGCCCCGCGCGACATGCTGGACCACTCCGGCGGCGCGGCGCGGCCGGACAGGACCGCGTTCTTGCGCCGCGCGGCACCATGGATGCCGTGGACGACGGGACGCTGCGCGACCGGATGGTCGAGGGGCTGCTGTCGGCGGGGGTGATGGGCCCCGGCGCGGTCGCCGACGCGCTGCGTGCCGTCCCGCGGCACCTGTTCCTGCCCGGCGTCGAGCCTGCGACCGCGTACGAGGACGAGGCGATCCCGACCCGCTGGTCCGCGGACGGCCGGCCGACCAGCTCCTCGTCCCAGCCGGCGATCGTGGCCGCGATGCTGGACCAGCTCGGCGTCCGGACCGGCGACCACGTGCTGGAGATCGGCAGCGGCACCGGCTGGAACGCGGCGCTGCTGGGCCGGCTGGTCGGCGCGGGCGGCGCGGTGACCACGCTGGACATCGACCCGACGGTGGCCGAGCAGGCGGGTCGCAACCTGGCCGCAGCCGGCGCCGGGACCGTCCGGGTGGTCCGGGCCGACGGCGCCGACGGCTACCCGGCCGCTGCCCCGTACGACCGGATCATCCTCACCGCCGCCGCGCGCGACATCGCTCCGGCCTGGTGGGAGCAGCTCGCGCCCGGCGGGCGCCTGGTGCTGCCGCTGGCGCTGCGCGGCAGCCAGCGGTCGGTCGCGTTCGAGCGTGCCGGCGACGGCGTGCTGGAGAGCGTGTCGATCGTCGACTGCGGGTTCATGCCGCTGCAGGGCGAGCTGGCCGGGGCCGACCCGGTCCACCCGCTCGGGCGGCCGGGGCTGTTCCTGCTGCTGGAGGACCCGGCGCCGGTGGACCCGGCCGTGCTGCTCTCCGCGCTGGACGCCGGCCCGGTGGTGGCGACGCCGGTGGACGTGAGCCGGCGGGAGGCGCTGACCGGGCTGCGCACCTGGCTGGCGCTGCACGAGCCGGCCGCCGGCGACCTGCTCGCACAGCGGGAGAACGCGCAGCGCCCGATGCCGGTGCTGGTGGGCTCCGGCGGGCTGGCGGCCCTCGCCCCGGCCGGTCCGGCCACCGAGGTGCAGGGCTACGGAGCCGACGGCGACGCCCTGGCCGGCCGGCTGCTCGATCATGTCCTGGACTGGGCCGGCGCCGGCCGCCCCGACTCCAGCCGGCTGCGCATTCGCGCCTACCCCGCCGGCACCGACGTATCCGCTCCCACCATCGACCGGCCGCACACCCGATTCAGGGTGGAGTGGGTTTAGCGGCGCCGGCGTCCACCGCCGATCGGAAGACCCGCCTCAGACCCACCAGCCTTCGCGGGAGTGGCGCATGGTGACGGACATGCGGGCGCCGGCGCCGCGGGGTTCCTTCGGAACCGTGTGCTGCCACTCGTGCTGGCAGGCGCCGCCCATGACGATGAGGTCGCCGCCGCCGGGGCGGAACGACCGGGTCGGCGAGCCGGACGTGCCCGGCCGGAGCAGGAACCGCCGCCGCTCACCCAGTGACACCGTGACCACCAGCGGGTTGGTCAGCGTCTTGCGGTTGGTGTCGCCATGCCAGGCGACCCCGTCCCGGCCGTCCCGGTAGAGGTTGACGTGCACCGAGTCGAACTCGACCCGGTAGTGGTCGGAGACCGCACGGCGCATCGCCTCCAGCGACGGCGGCAGGTCATCGAGCGCAGCCGGCGACCAGCCGGCGACCATGCGCGGCTCCAGCACCTTCCGGTCGTACATCCAGCGCTCGCGCTGCTGCCACGGCGCGTCCCGGAGCAGCTCGTCGAAGATCTCGGCGTGGTCCGGCGCCCAGCACCGGACCTCGTCGATCCAGGACCGCTCGTCCAGCTGGTGGTGCACGAGCCGGCCGAAGTCCAGCGCCGGGCCGTCCTCGGAGTCGAAGAGCGAGCCCTGCCACGACAGCGTCACTCCTCCATGGTGCGCCCGCGGATCCGGACGCCGATGCGCGCCTGCGGATCCGGACGCCGATGCCACCTGCGGATCCGGACCCGCCGCCCGGCTCGGTACGGTCAGCCGCAGCGGCCGACCCGGTGCCGCGGGAAGCGAGGTGACACCATGCTGGTCGCGTTCTCGGTCAGCCCGGTCGGCACCGGCGAGGCGGTCGGGGCCGCGGTCGCCGAGGCGGTCCGGGTGGTACGCGAGTCCGGGCTGCCCAACCGGACCGACGCCATGTTCACGACCATCGAGGGCGGGTGGGACGAGGTGATGGCGGTGGTCAAGGCGGCCACCGACGCGGTCGCCGCGTCCGCGCCCCGGGTCAGCCTCGTGCTGAAGGCCGACATCCGGCCCGGCTTCACCGACATGCTGACCGCCAAGATCGCCTCGGTGGAACGGCACCTGGAGGTATGAGCTACCGCTGGCTCTCGTTCACCACCGACTACGGCACGCTCGACGGGTTCGTCGCCACCGTCAAGGGCGTGATCGCCGGGATCGCCCCGGACGTCACGGTGGTGGATGTGACCCACCAGGTGCCGGCGCAGGACGTGCGGCGGGCAGCGGCGGTGCTGGCCCAGACCGCGCCATGGTTGCCGCCCGCGGTGCACCTCGCGGTCGTCGACCCCGGTGTGGGTACGCAGCGGCGCGGGATCGCGGTGGTCGCCGGCCGCGGCGTGCTGGTCGGGCCGGACAACGGCCTGCTGCTGCCGGCCGCGGACGCGCTCGGCGGGATGACGGGCGTCTACGAGCTGGTCGATCCCGGGTACCGGCTGGCGGAGGTGTCGGCGACCTTCCACGGTCGGGACGTGTTCGCGCCGGCCGCCGCGCACCTGTGCCTCGGACTCGACCCGGCCAGGCTCGGCCCGCCGGTGGCCGACCCGGTGCGGCTGCGGGAGCCGACCGTCCACATCGGACCGGATGCGGTACGGGCCGAGGTGCTGTCGGTGGACGGCTTCGGCAACGTGCAGCTGGCCGCGACCGACCTCGGCGGGCTCACCGGGACGGTGCGCGTCCAGGACGGCCTCGCCACGGTCGGCCGCACGTTCGCGGACGTGCCGGACGGCGAGCTGGTGGTGCTGGCCGACTCGGCCGGCTACGTCGCGATCGCCGTCAACCGGGGCAGCGCCGCCGCCCGGCTCGGGGTCGAGCCGGGCGACGTCGTCGAGATCAGGACCGCTGGCTAGCGGCGAGCAGGGCGACGGCCTGGTCGGGCTTGACCTCGGCCCCGTACACCGGCGCGCCCGGCTCCTGCCGCCAGCTGTCGGCCAGCGTCCCGGCGTCCACTGCGGAGAAACCGATCTCGTCGATGAGCCCGGTGAGGACGGCCTTGGCCGCCGCGTCGTCACCCGCGACCGGGATCGCGAAGCGGTCGGCCGCGGGAGCGTCCGGACGGCCGCGGTCGCGCAGGTGCGCGTAGTTGATCGTGTTGAACGCCTTGAGCACCCGGGCGTCGCGCAGGTGCCGGGCCAGCAGCCCGGTGGAGGTGGCCGACTTCGAGTCCAGCTCGGGGATCTGGCCGTCCCGCTGCGGGTAGTAGTTGTTCGCGTCCACGACGATCTTCCCTGCGAACGGCTCCGGCGGCAGTGCCGAGTAGGCCCGCAGCGGCACCGCGATCACCACCAGCTCGCCGAGGGCGGCGGCCTCGGCGGCGGTCGCGGCGTGCGCGTTGGGCCCGAGCGTGGCGACCGTGTCGGCCAGCGTCCCGGGATCGCGCGAGTTGGCCAGCGCCACCTGGTGGCCGGCGCGGGTGAACAGGGTCGCGAGCGTGCCGCCGATGTGGCCGGCGCCGACGATGCCGATCTGCATGCCGCGTCAACCTCGTCCGTCGCCGCGCTGTTCCCCGCCGCCGCGCCGTTGCCCGCCGCCGCCCAGTTCCCCGCCGCCGCCCAGTTCCCCGCCGTCGCCCTGTTCCCCGCCGTCGCCGAGTTCGCCGCCGTCGCGCTGCTCCCGGTGCGCGGCGACGAAGTCGGTGAGCGTGCCGATTGTGGCCAGCGCGTCCAGGTCGAGGTCGAGGTCGGCCACGTCCACCCCGGTCGCGGTCCTGATCTCGGCCAGCAGCCGGACCACCGTCACCGAGTCGAGCGCGAGACCGCCGGACAGCAGCGGGGTGTCCCGCGGCAGCCCGGCCACCGCCGGATCGCCGACCACGGCGGCGAGGATCCCGGGCACGCTCACCGCTGCTCCGTCACCGTGATCCAGCCCGGATAGGCCGGGATCGCGGCGAGGTCGAGGGTGTACGCGGCGACGTCGCCGGTCCGGCCGGCGGCGGTGAAGCCGGCCTGCTTGAGGCCGAGCCGGATCGGCACGTTCCGCTCGGTCAGCCGGCAGAGCACCGACAGCCGCTGTGCACCGCGGGACCGGGCCAGCCGGGCCACGCCCGTCAGCAGCACCGGCACCGCGCCGCGGCCGCCGGCCCGGCAGGACACCGCCACCAGGTCGACCGTCCACTCCGGACCATCCGGTGTGGACACGGCGGCCACCCCGACCAACCCGTCGTCACCGAACCGGTCGGCCAGCGACAGCACCACGGCCTCGCCGCCGGCGGGAAGCTCCGCCCCGGTGGAGTTGTATTGCGTGGTCCGCCGGGCCAATTCGACCAGCCGGTCCCGGTCGCCGGTCGCCGCCGGCCGGAGTGTGGCCCTGAGCTCGCACCAACGCAGGAAGTCCTCTTCGGACCCGTCGAACGCGGAGCGGGCTGCCCGCCGGTGCTCCCGCTGCCGGTAACTGTCCACTCGCGACCGCGCCGCCGACGTCACCGGACCTGGGTCGAACTCCGGCCAGCTCAGCGCGTCCGACACCTCGTCCGGGGCGAGCACGGTCACCTCGGGCAGCGTCCGCTCCACGTCGGCCCGTTCGATCGGGTCGTCGTCGACGAACGCCAGCGCGTCCAGACCGAGGTCGAGCTCGGCGGCGATCCGGCGCAGTGCGTCCACCTTGCGGCCCCAGCCGTACTGCGCCGCGACGAACCGGCCGGCCAGCGCCGACAGCTCGACCAGCTCACCGACCTCGGCGGGGTTCCGGCTGGCCACGCTGACCAGGATGCCGCGCGCGGCGAGCGTGTCCAGCGCCGCCAGCGCGGCCGGGTACGGCGCCGGCAGGCCGTCGGACTCCAGCGCCACGCCGGGCCACAGCGTCCCGTCCAGGTCCCACACGACGACCTTGACCAGCCGGGTCGCCACGGCGGTCACAGCGCCTTCCGCATCGACAGGTGCTCGGCGGCGAAGCCGAGCTTCGCGTACACCGCACGCATGTTGACGTTGCGCATGTGCACCTTGCCGACCACTTCGGACACGCCGCGGTCGCGGGCAGCCGACAGCGCCGCGTCGAGCAGCAGCTCGGCGACCGCGCTGCGGCCGGGCACGTCGCTGGTGGCCAGCGAGCGGAGGTTGCCGTAGCGGTCGCCGGTCAGCGAGTTGGTCCGGCCGGACAGCCAGACCCAGCCGACCACCGCGCCGTCCCGCTCGGCGACGAGCGTGACCTCGTCCGGCTTGCCGAGCGAGCCGGTGATCCGCCTGCGGTGCAGCGCGGGGTCGGTGACCGCCTCGTCGCCGAACGAGATCCGGGCGATCTCGATCTCGTACCCGACGAGCGCGTCGACGTCGCCGTCAGTCGCCGGCCGGATCGTGTCAGCGGGCACCGCGGCTCCTCGGCCGGAACACGCGGCCGCCGCAGCGCGGGCAGCCGGCCTGCTTGAGCTCGCCGACCGTGCGCCAGCGCCGGCCCTCGCCGACGGTCTGCGCGGTGTCGCAGGCGGTGCAGACATACCGGCGGCGGTTGCGGCCGGTGCCGGTGTAGATCGCGCCGGGCTCGGCGGCCGACGGCCTTGCGGTCACCAGGTGCCAGAGGGCACTGGTGCCCCCGAGCACGCCGGCTCCGCCGTAGTCGTTGAAGCCCGGCACCATCGACCGCACCGCCAGCCCGAGCCGGCTCAGCACCTGCTGCAGCGCCACCGTCTCCGCCGGCCGCCGCACCCCCAGGGACAGGAAGACGTCGGCCCCTGGGCCCGGCCGCAGCGCGCTCACCGCCCGGCTCAGGAACAGCTCCGCGCCGGCCACCGTATACGGCGGGTCGGTCTGCACGGTGTCCACAGTGGACAGCAGTTCGGCCGGCAGCGGCTCGGCCAGGTCGTGCTCGACGACCTCGACCGGGAACGGAGCGCCGGCCAGCCGGGAGCGCAGGAACGTGACGATCGCCGGGTCGATCTCGACCACGGTCACCGCGGCCGGTCCGGACCCGTGCCGGCGGGCGAACTCGGCGAGCGCCAGGGAGATCAGGTCGTCGTCGCCGAGCACCAGCACCCGGCGGTCGGTCAGCGCGCCGGCGTCGTGCATGGCCAGCACCCGGCGAGCCTTCGTCTCCGGCGTGCAGTGGGTCTGGTCGAGCTCGACCCGCACCGGCGGCGCCGCGGCGGCCGGCTCGGCCAGCGCGGCGGCGAGCTCGGCCGGTGCGAGCACGCCGAGGCCGGCGCAGGTCGGGCACCGGCCGGTGACGGCGGCGCCGGGGTCGAAGGCGGCCCGCCCGGCGACGGTGAGCCGGGCCGGGCGGTCGGCCGTCAGCACGCCGCGGGTACGCAGCTCGCCGCAGATCGCCGCCACCACCGGCAGCGGGAGTGCGGTCGCCCGGCCGACCGCCCGGGTCGAGCCGGCGCCGCGGGCGATCTCCCGCAGCACGGCCCGTACGCCGGCCGGTCCCTCGGCGAGGCCGACAGCACCCGCGACGTCGGCGGCGACCGCGTCGGGATCGAGGGTGGTGGGCGCGCTCACCGCGCGGCGGCCAGGCCGCGGTCGAGACGCTGCGTCCGGACCCGCTCCAGCCCGAGCCGGCGGACCAGCTCGTCGATCACCGTGGGGCCGTCGATGCTGCCGCAGCTGAACAGGTCGACGGCGACGAGGCCCTCCTCCGGCCAGGTGTGCACCGACAGGTGCGACTCGGCCAGCACCAGCACCAGCGTGACCGCGCCGTTGGGGAACACGACCGCGCTCTCGTCCAGCACGTGCCCGGCGCCGGCGGCGACCGCGACGCGCGCGGCGGCGGCGATGCCCTCCGGGTCGGTGGTGACCGAGTGATCGCCGACCGCGCCGTCCACGGCGTAGAGCACCTTGGTCGTGAACGCCTCCAGTGGCCGCAGATCGCTCAGCGGCCGCTGCGCCCGCTGCACCCGCAGCGGAGTCCCGGAATCCACCGGACGAGGGTACCCGCCGGGATCGTCATACCCGTGCGATAGAAACCGGGCATGGACCTGCCCGTGGTGGAGTTGCGGCGATACACGTTGGTGCCCGGCCGGCGCGACGAGATGATCTCGATCTTCGAGCGGGAGCTGATGGAGCCGCAGGAGGCGACCGGGATGTCGATCCTCGGCACGTTCCGCGACGTCGACCGGCCGGACCAGTTCGTCTGGCTGCGCGGGTTCCCGGACATGCTCTCCCGGCACGAGTCGCTGACGGAGTTCTACTCGGGGCCGGTGTGGAAGCAGCACGGCCCGTCGGTCCGGCCGACCATGATCGACACCGACGACGTGCTGCTGCTTCGCCCGGCCGGTCCGGGCACCGGGCTCGGCCCGCTGCCGATCCCGCCGCCGGACACCGCGCCCGGCGACCGGGTCGTCGTCCGGGTCTACCCGGCCGAGATCGCCGACCGCGCACCCCGCGGCGAGCTGGCCAGCTTCGTCACCGAGCCGGCCGAGAACACGTTCGCCGGGCTGCCGGTCCGAGCCGACGCCTCGGTCTACGTGACGCTCGACCGCGGCGACGGACCCCGGGAGTACGACGATCGGGCCGAGATCGCCCGCCTGTCCCCCACCGCCCGCTCGCCCCTGCGCGGCTGATCGGGCCGCCGGGCGGCGCGTATAGGGTCTGCCGCATGGCTGACGGGTTGATCGCGGTGACCGGGGCGACCGGGGTGGTCGGCGGGAAGGTGGCCGAGCTGCTCGCCGCCCGCGGCATCGCGCAGCGGCTCGTGGTCCGCGACCCGGCCCGGGCGCCGGAGCTGCCCGGCGTGGAGAGCGTGCGCCGGATCGCCGCCTACGGGCACGCCGACGACGTGCGCCGGGCGCTCGACGGCGTCGACACACTCTTCCTGGTGCCGGCGCAGGAGGCGGCCGACCGGCTGCAGCAGCACTTCGCCACGGTCGACGCGGCCGCGGCCGCCGGCGTCCGCAAGATCACCTACCTCTCGTTCGTCGCCGCCTCCGCGACCTCGACGTTCACCCTCGGTCGCGACCACTGGGCCACCGAGCAGCGGGTCAGGGCCAGCGGCGTGGTGTGGACGTTCCCCCGGATGAACCTCTACCTGGACTTCCTGCCGCTGATGGTGACCGAGGCGGGAGCCATCGAGGGCCCGGCGGACGGCGGCCGGACCGCGTTCGTCACCCGCGACGACGTGGCCGGGGTGTGCGCGGCGCTGCTCGCCGAGGGCGGTCACGACGGCGAGATGCACGACATCACCGGTCCCGAGGCGATCACGATGACCGAGGCGGCGGCCCGGATGTCGGCCGCGTCCGGCAAGCCGATCGAGTTCCGTGACCAGACGATGGACGAGGCGTACGCATCCCGCGCGGTCTACGGCGCCCCCGACTGGCAGGTCGAGGCCTGGGTGAGCACCTACGTCGCGATCGCCGACGGCGACGTCGCCGACGTCACCGACACCGTCCCCCGCTTCACCGGTAGGCCGGCCACGAACCTCGACGCGTTCCTGGCCAGCCACCCCACTGCCTTGGACCACGTCCGGAGCTGAGCCGAGCAGTCACTGGGGACCCGGCCGGCCGGCTCAACGGCGCAGCTGGAAGTGCAGCGAGACCAGCACCACCGCGGTCCAGCAGAGGACGCCGATGACGAGCAGCACGAGCGCGGTCGCGTCGCCCGGCAGGGCCAGCATGACCAGCGCGCCGAGGGTCAGTGCCAGCGCGGCGCCGCCGGTCGCGGACAGGTAGTAGAACAGCGCCCGCGGTTGCGGCATCGACCCGATCTGCAGCTTCGGCATCGCCTCGGCCGAGTCCATCGTCACGGTGGGCCGGGTCGGCGCCGGCCCGCGCGTGCGCGCCATGGCCAGTGTGAAGGCGAACCCGATGAGCACGGCGGCGACCGGCAGCAGGGCCCAGCCGAGCCCGGTCCGCGCCAGCCCGAGGCCGATCCCGAAGCCGAGCGTCGCGAGCCCGACGAGGACGAGGATCAGCTCTCCGGTGGTCAGCCGCCACCTCGCGGGCTCCGGGTCCACCTGTCCGACGGTACCAAGAACCGCGCTCCGGGTGGACCAAGGCTGGTACTCGACGGCGCCCAGCCGCGCTGGTGTTGGATGACGGCATGGCCGACATCTGGGACCGGGTCGACGAGTACGTGACCGAGCGGCTGATCGGGGCCGATCCCGCCCTCGACGCCGCGCTGGCCGACAGCGCCGCCGCCGGCCTCCCCGCGATCCAGGTCTCCGCCCCGCAGGGGAAGCTCCTTCAGCTGCTCGCCCGAATCATCGGCGCGCGGCGGATCCTCGAGATCGGCACGCTCGGCGGATACAGCACGATCTGGCTGGCCCGCGGTCTCGCCCTCGGCGGCCACATCGACACCTTAGAGGTCGACCCGCGGCATGCCGAGGTCGCCCGGGTCAACCTGCTGCGCGCCGGCGTGGCCGACTCGGTCACCGTGCACCTCGGTCCGGCGATCGACACGCTGCCGACCCTGACCGGCCCGTACGACCTGGTGTTCGTCGACGCCGACAAGAAGGGCAACCCGGACTACGTGCGGGCGGCGGTCGGGCTGACCCGGGCCGGTGGCGTGATCGTTGTGGACAACGTGGTCCGCGACGGGCGGGTCGCCGATGCCGGCGACACCAGCGACGCCGTCGTCGGCACCAGGGCCACCTACGACGTGCTCGCGAGCGAGCCGCGGTTGGACGCGACCGCGCTGCAGACGGTCGGCGTCAAGGGGTACGACGGGTTCGCGATCGCGGTCGTGTCGGAGGCGTGATCCGCCCGGAGGCGGGGCAGGATCGGCTCATGACCTCCACGTCCGTCTTCCGCCCGCTCGTCCTCGGGGTCGTCACCGGGTTGCGCAGCCAGCTCGGGCTGGCGGTGCTCGCCTGGTCGGAGCCGGCGTCCAGGCAGGACACCCGGGCGCTGCGGCTGCTGCGCTCGGCCCCCGGCCGCGGGCTCACCGGCGTCGGCGCGGCGGCCGAGCTGGTCGCGGACAAGCTGCCCAGCACGCCGAGCCGGCTCGAGCCGCAGGGCCTGGCCTTCCGGCTGCTGGCCGGGGCCGGGATCGGCGCACTGGCGGTGAACTCGACCGACCGCCGCACGGTCGGCGTGGCGAGCGCGGTCGGGCTCGCCGGCGCGGCGATAGGGACATACGCGGGGGCGTACTACCGGAAGATCCTGCCGGCGCGCACCCACACGCCGGACCTGCCGTGGGCGGTGGGCGAGGATGCGGTCGCCGCCGGGCTCGCCGCGACCGTGGTCAAGGTCTGGCCGGAGCCGCGGCCGTGGTGGCAGCGGGCGCCGCGGGCCCTCGTCCGCGGATCGACGGCGATCGCCCGGGCGGTCGCCGCCGCTCCCGAGACCGTCGCGCGCGCGCCGAAGGCGGCCGTGCAGGGGGTCGCGCGGACGCCGCGCGCCGTTGCCGGCGCGGTGCCGTCCCGGCGACGGTGATCGGAACCGCAGCCGAACCCGGTTGACGCCCGCCCGCACCGGCTGCGAACGTTGCTGACGTGAGCGGCCAACTGGTGTCCCGGGTCTTCCTCGACCTGCGCCGGCACGCGTCCGCGGTATGTCCCGTCTCCTGACGACGCGACTGCCCGACCGCCCACCCGTCCCCGGCGCCACGCCGGCGGAAGATCTTGGAGAAATCGTGAGCCCCACTACCCAGCTACGTTCCGTGTCGACCGAGCAGGGTGAGAGATACGCCGTCGCCGCGATCGTCGTGCAGGAGGTCGCCGACGGTGCCGGAACGACCGAGCTGACCGAGCTGGCCAGCCGGCTGGCCGACGAGGCCCGCCGGCTGCTGCTGGAGGAGCGGCCCGGCACCACCGTGACCGCCGCGGTCGCGATCAGTGATTCCCCGGCCGAGCCGGCCCGGCCGGCCCAGCCGACCCAGCCGGCCAACCACCGAGTCGAGCCGACCCAGCCGGCCCACCCCGCCGAGCCGGCCCACCCCGCCGAGCCGGCCCACCCCGCCGAGCCGCCCGGGCCCCGGTCAGACGCCGGCCTCCACATCGACCGGCACGCCTACCGGGTGAGCGTCGACGGCCACCCGGTCGAGCTCAGCTACCGCGAGTTCGAGCTGCTCGCCTTCCTCGCCGAGCACCCGGGCCGCGTGTTCAGCCGGCGCCAGCTGGTCGGCTCGGTCTGGAACGGCGCGGACGTGGGCAGCCGCACGGTCGACGTGCACGTCCGCCGGCTGCGGATGAAGCTCGGCCCGTACGCGGCCGGCATCGTCACCGTCCGCAACGTCGGCTACCGCTACGAGCCCAGCCGCACCACCCTCGGAACGGTCGCCTGACAACAGTCCGCAGGAGTCGGGTACGATCCGGACAGGAGGGGCGTTCTCGCCCCGATCACGACGTCCGGGGCCGCGATGGACAGCGACGTGCTCGTGGTCGGCGCCGGCATCGCCGGTGCGGCCGCCGGCTTCTTCCTCGCCACGGCAGGCGCGCGGGTCACCGTGCTGGAGATGGAGGACGCGCCGGGCAAGCACGCCACCGGCCGGTCCGCCGCGCTCTACTCGGAGTACTTCGGGCCGCCGGAGGTGCGCGCCCTCACCGCGGCCAGCCGGGACTTCCTCGCCCACCCGCCACCAGGGTTCGACGGCGCGCCGCTGCTGAGTCCGCGCGGCGTGGTGACCGTCGCCCGACCCGGCGCCGAGGCGGAGTTCGAGGCGGCGCTGGCGAGCGCCCGCACCGCACCGGGCGGCGCGACCGAGATCTCGCCGGCCGAGGCGGCACGGCTGGTCCCGGTGCTGCGGGCCGGCCGGTACGCGCGGGCCATGCACAAGCCCGGCGCGCTGGACATCGACGTGGCCGCGCTGCACCAGGGCTACCTGGGCGGGATTCGGGCCACCGGACGGGTGGTGACCCGAGCCGTGGTCCGCGAGCTGCGGCACGACCGCGGGTGCTGGCGCGCCGGCGACCACACCGCCCCGGTGCTGGTCGACGCAGCCGGCGCCTGGGCCGACGGGCTCGCCGTGCTGGCCGGGGCCGAGCCGCTCGGGCTGGTCCCGTACCGGCGCACCGCCTGTCTCGTGGACGCGGGCCGGGACGCGACCGGCTGGCCGCTGCTCAACGACGTTCCGGAGACGTTCTACTGCAAGCCCGAGTCCGGCGCCCTGCTCGTCTGCCCCGCCGACGCGGAGCCCGACGAACCGGACGACGTGCGGCCCCGCGACCTCGACGTGGCGATCGGCGTCGACCGGCTCGAACGGGCCACGACCCTGTCGGTCCGCCGGGTCGCGCACTCCTGGGCCGGGCTGCGCACGTCCGCGCCGGACGACCTCCCCGTGGTCGGCCCGGACCCGCAGGTACGGGGCTTCTCCTGGCTCGCCGCCCTCGGCGGTTACGGAGTGCAGCTCTCGCCCGCGGTCGGCCGGCTGCTGGCCGCCGCCGTGCTGGATCGTGACGTGCCGGCCGACCTGCCTCCCGAGGCGGCAAAGGCGCTGTCACCCGGACGCTTCGCTCGTGACCGGGACGTGGCCACCCGAACGTGACGATCATGGCTCCGACTGGGCCGACCGCATGAAAAATGGGATGATCAGTCCAAGCATGCATAGCCTGGGGCACGGTACGGACGGCGGCCTATGTCTCAGGGAGCGACGACCGGTGGCAACGCAGTGGCAGGACTCGTGGCAGCGACCCGGCCCGATCGGCGAATACCACCGCAGGACGCCACCGGGAATCGACCCCGCGACGCTGGTCCGGACGGCCACGCTGGCTGTCGCCGAGGCGCTGGCCCGGCTCGGTCGGGACCTGCCGATCCGGGTGGTCGCCGGTGATCGGTCGACCGACCTCGCTGCCGGCATCCCGCCCGAGGTGCGGATGCTGCCGGCGGCGCAGGCGGCCGGCCGGCTGCCGGGACTGACCACCACGGCGATCGGCATCGCCCCGGCCGGCGGCCTGACGCTCACCGTCGGGCGGCAGGCCGGCGCCGGCGCCGCCGCGGTGAGCGTGGGATGCGTGGTCGGCGACGAGATCCTGGTGCACGTCCGGTGCGCGCCCGGCGATCCGTGGCGGCGGTCGGCGACCGCGGTGGCCGAGATCGTCGCCGAGGTGCTGGGGGAGTTGCTGGCCGACCCGACCCGCAGTCCGGCCGAGGCGACCGGTCTCGGCGTGGCCTCCCGCCGGCGGGTGCTCACCGACCTGGCGGGGCCGGTCGTGCCGCCCGGCCGGTTCCGCCCGCTCGCCGAGCTGGTAGAGGCGCGGGTGGACCTCGACCCGCACCGGCCGGCGGTGGTGCACGCGGGCGCGACGCTCACGTACGGGCGGCTGGACCGGCTGGCGAACGGCCTCGCCCGGGAGCTGGCCGAACTGGGCGTGACCCGCGGCGACGTGGTGCCGCTGCTGCTCGGCAACTCGCTCGAGCTGCCGGTGAGCATGCTCGCGCTGCTCAGGCTCGGCGCCGCGGCCGTGCCGCTGGACGAGAAGTGGCCGGACCGGCGGCTGGCCGCCGCCCTGGACGTGCTCGAACCGCCGCTGACGATCACCACCGGCGCGCCGGTGCCGCGCGGCAAGCAGCTGCCCATCCGGGTCGCGTCGCTGGTCGAGACCGGCGAGCGGCCGGCCGTCCGGGTCGGCCCGGCCGACCTCGCGTACGGGGTGTTCACCTCGGGCACCACCGGCACCCCGCGGTGCGCGCTCAACCACCACGGCGGCCTGGTCAACCGGCTGGCGTTCATGACCAGCTGGTTCGGGCCGGCGCCGGACGGGGTGGAGGTGGTGCTGCAGAACAGCAAGCACACCTTCGACTCGGCGGTCTGGCAGCTGTTCTGGCCGCTGACCACGGGCGGCCGGACGGTGGTGCCGGCGCCCGGCGACTTCCTCGACCTGCACCACACGGTGGAGACGATCGCCGCCCACGGCGTCACCGTCACCGACTTCGTGCCGACCACGTTCAACCTGCTGGTCGCCCGGCTGGAGCGGGACCCGGAGGCGCTGCGCCGGGTCGGCGCGCTGCGCCACCTCGTGGTCGGCGGCGAGGAGATCAGCCCGCGCCAGGTGCACCGGCTGCGCGAGCTGCTGCCGGGCCTGCGGGTCTCCAACGCGTACGGGCCGAGCGAGACGACGATCGGCATGGTCTTCCACGACGTGCTCGCCGCCGACGGCGACGACGTGCCGCTCGGCCGCCCGATCGACAACTGCGCGGCGGTGGTGGTCGACGAGCGGCTGCGCCCGCTGCCGCCCGGCGCGGTCGGCGAGATCGCCATCGGCGGCGCCTGCGTCGGCGCCGGCTACCTCGGCGCCCCGGAGTCGACCGCGGCCAAGTTCGTGCCCAACCCGTTCCCGGAGATCGCCGGCGAGCGCCTCTACCGCAGCGGCGACGTCGGCTGGTACGACCCGTACGGCCGGCTGCACTTCGGCGGCCGGCGCGACTTCCAGGCCAAGGTCGGTGGGGTCCGGATCGAGCTCGGCGAGCTCGAGCTGGCGGCGGAGGGCTGCCCGGGCGTGCGGCAGGCGACCGCGCTGGTCGCCGGGACCGACGCCGCCCGCGGGCTGGCCGTGTTCGTCGCCGCCGGCGGCGGCGCCACCGACGGCACGGTGACCGAGCGGGACCTGCGCGATCACCTGCGGCGGGTGCTGCCGCGCACCTCGCTGCCCCGGCACGTGGTGGTGCTGGCCGAGCTGCCGCTGGCCGACTCGGCCAAGGTGGACCGCTCGGCGCTGGTCGAGCTGCTCGAGGTGCGGCTGGCCCGGGCGGCGACCTCCGAGGCGGGCGAGGCGGGGCTGACGCCGGCCGAGCGGGTGCTCGGCGCGTTCCGGGTCGCGCTGGCCGAGCCCGAGCTGCCGGCCGACGCCGACTTCCTCCGCGCCGGTGGCGACTCGCTGCGCGCGGTCTCGCTGGTCGCCGCGCTCCGCACCGGCCTCGGCGTCGACGTCGGCGTGCAGGACCTGCTCGAACACCCGACCTCGGCGGCGATGGCCGGGTTCGTCGCGCGGCAGCGCGCCACCCCGGGCGTGCCGGCGGACGAGCAGGCGGCGATGGACGCCGACGCGCTGACCCCGCTGCCCGGGCCGCTGACCGCGGCGGCTGCGGGGCCGGTACGGACCGTGCTGCTCACCGGCGCGACCGGGTTCGTCGGCGGGCGGCTGGCGTACGAGCTGCTGGCCCGGACCGACGTGCGGGTGGTCTGCCTGACCCGGGCCACCGGGGACAGGCAGGCCCGGCACCGGGTGGTCCGGGCGCTGCGCGAGCGCGGGCTGTGGCGGCCCGGCTGGGGCCATCGGCTGGTCGGCGCGGCCGGCGCGTTGGACCGGCCGCTGCTCGGCCTGACGCCGGCCCGCTGGGACGAGCTCGCGGCCGAGGTCGACGCGGTGCTGCACGCCGGCGCGCTGGTGAACTTCCTCTACGACTACCGCAGCCATCGCGGCGCCAACGTGCTCGGCACCGCCGAGCTGCTCCGGCTGGCCCAGCGGGGCCGGCCGGTCCCGCTGCACCACGTGTCCACGCTCGGTGTGCTCGACCGCGAGGCCGCGCTGCGCGACGCCGCGCTGGCCGAGGACGTCGACCCCGAGCGGGCACGCCCGCCGGAGACCGGCTACAGCCGGTCGAAGTGGGTGGCCGAGCGGCTGCTGGCCCGGGCGCGGGAGGCGGGCGCCGCCGTCACCGTGCTGCGGCTGGGCGAGGTGATGCCGGCCGCGGCCGGACCGGCCAACCCGCGGGCGCTGACCCACCTGCTGCTGTCCGCGTTCGCGCACCTGCGGGCCTGCCCGGACGTCGTGCTGCGGTCGGACTACACGCCGGTGGACTGGGCCGCCCGGGTCACGGTGGCCGCGCTGTTCGACCGCACCGCGGCCGGCCGCGACCTGCACGTGTTGCACCCGGAGTCGGTCTGCCTCACCGGGGTGCTGCCGCGGGCGGGGGTGCCGCTGGAGCGGGTCGAGCCGGACGAGTTCCGCGGCCGGGTCGCGGACGCGGCCGCCGGCGGGCCGGCCGAGCTGGTCACGCTGGACGGGATCCTGCGCCGGCTGCCCGGCGATCTGGACCGGCTGGTAGTGGACAACCCGGCGCTGTTCCGGGCCGACGCCGGCATCCGGCTGGCCCGCCGCGCCGGCATCCGCCCGCCGGACCTCGGTCGGGCGATCCGCGGCTACGCCGGGCGGCTGCTGGCCGGAGCGGAGGAGGACGCGTGCGCGAGCGGGTGATGGGACGGCTCGGCTGGCGGGTCGGCGAGGTCGGCTACGGCATGTGGGGCATCGCCGGCGGCAGCGGCGGGTTCGTCGACGCCGACCTGGCCTCGGCCCCGGACTGCCTCGACCTCGCGGTCCGGCTCGGCTGCACGTTCTTCGACACCGCCGCCTCGTACGGCCGCGGGGTCAGCGAGCTGCTGCTCGGCCGGACCCTGCGGGCCGCGGTACGGTCCACTCCGGATCGTCGCCTGTGGACGGCGACGAAGGTGCCGCCGAAGAACGGGGAGTGGCCGCCGCGGCCGGGCGACGAGCTGGCCGACGTGTTCCCGCCGGACCACGTGCGCGCCTGGACCCTGCGCAGCCTGGACAACCTCGGCGCCGACCGGATCGACCTGCTGCAGTTCCACGTCTGGGAGGACCGCTGGGCCACCGACCCGTCCTGGCAGCGGGTGGTCGGGCAGCTCAAGGAGGACGGCGTCATCGGCGGCTTCGGGCTGTCGGTGAACCGCTGGGAGCCGACCAACTGCCTGGCCGCGCTGGACACCGGCCTGGTCGACGCGGTCCAGGTCATCTACAACGTGTTCGACCAGGCGCCGGAGGACGAGCTTTTCGGCCGCTGCCAGGCCGACGGGGTCGCGGTGATCGTCCGCGTCCCGTACGACGAGGGGTCGCTGGCCGGGACGCTGGCGCGGGACAGCCGCTGGCCGGAGGGTGACTTCCGGAACACCTACTTCGGCCCGGAGAACCTGGGGCCGACGGTGGACCGGGTCGAGGCGCTGCAGAAGGTCGTGCCGGACGGGATGACGCTGCCCGAGCTGGCGCTGCGGTTCGTGCTCGCGCACCCCGCGGTGAGCGTGGTGATCCCGGGCATGCGCACCGCCGCGCACGTACGGGCGAACCTGGCCGCCGGGGACGCGCCGCCGCTCGACCCCGGCCTGCTCGACGAGCTGCGCGTGCACCGCTGGGAGCGCACTCCCACGGCCTGGTCCGGATGAGCGTCACCTGGCTGTGGGCCCATCCGAGGTCCCGCTCGACCGCGCTGGAACGGATGATGATGCAGCGCGGGGACGTCACCGTGCTGCACGAGCCGCTGGTGACGGTGCTCGACGAGGGCAGCGTGACCATCTCCGGCGGTCCGGTGCTGTCCTCGGTCGCGGCCGTCGTCGCGTACGCCAGGTCGCTGCCGGGGCCGGTGTTCGTCAAGGACACCACCGAGCACCGCTACTCCGACCACCTCACGCCGGAGCTGGCGGCCGGGATCACCCACACGTTCGTGGTCCGCGAGCCGTCCGCGGCGATCGCCTCGCACGTCGCGGTGAAGCCGGACGCGTCCTGCTCGGACATCGGCTACGAGAACCAGTACCTGCTCTTCGCGCTGGCCTGGTCGCTGGCCGGCCGCCCACCGGTGGTGCTCGACTCCGACCTGCTGGTGCGCGCGCCGGCGGAGGCGGTCCGGGCCTACTGCGCGGCGATCGGCCTGCCGTACCGGCCGGAGGCGATGTGCTGGCCGGCCGGCGACCGCCCGGAGTGGGCGCGCACGGCCGTCTGGCATGTGACCGCCGGCCGGAGCACGGGTTTCGAGACCGCCCTGCCGCGGCCCGTGCCGCTGGCCGGCCACCTGCGCGACTACTACGACCACCACCGGCCCTACTACGACCGCATGCTCGACCACGCCCTCTCCCTCTCCCCCATGGAGGCGACCCGGTGACCGACTCCCCAGGTCAGGCGTTCTACAAGGCGTACGTGGAGGACCCGACCGGCGCTAGGGTCCGCTTCGACTACACGATCACCGAGGCGTTCATGCCGACGAAGGAACGGCCCCGGGTGACCGTCCGCAACCTGCTCAGGGTGCGGCCGGTCGGCGCCGACGTGACCCGGTTCTGGCAGGAGAACCGGCCGCCGCGGGCGGAGACCGCCGGCGTCACCGAGTCACGGCTCCGGCAGGAGGCGACGTTCGTGGCCGGGATGGCGTCGGCCGGCCTGCACCCGGTGCGGGCCTGGGTGCGGATCCCGGACGGGCTGGCCGACGACCCGGACGCGTTCGCCGAGTACATCGACTACCGGCTGCTGGTGCGGCTGGCGACCGCGGAGAACCAGGCCCTGACCGTCGGCGAGCACGGGATCCTGCACCATCCGGCGCTGACCCGGCTCCCGTACCGGGGCGACTTCCTGGCCGGGGTGCTGGCGGCCTGCAACGAGATCGAGCAGAACGGCGCGACCGCTCACGCCATGATCGTCAACCCGTACGACTGGTGGTACACGATGCTCGGCAAGGGCATCCTCGCCGAGCTCGGCTCGAACGGGACCGTGATCAGCCGGACCCGGATGATCGCGCCCGGGCACGCGCTGGTCGGCGACTTCGCGGTCGCCGCCCGGCTGCTGGACGGCGGCCGGTCGGAGATCCGGGTCGAGGAACCGCCACCGGGCACGTTCGCGACGCCGGGGCCGGCGGTGGTGGCCGAGATCTGGGCCGGGCTGGCGATCCACCTGCCGACCCACTTCTTCTCCGTGGTGCCGGTGGTGGACGAGGGCTGGACGCCGCGGTGAGCACGACCGGCACCGGTGCCGGCCTCGGTGCCGGGCAGCATTCCCTGCTCGCGTTCTACCGGCCGTTCCTGCCGCTGTTCGGGACGATCTTCTTCTGCCTGCTGTCCGTGGGCGCCTCGCTGGCGACCCTGCCGTTCTGGGTGACCGACCGGCTCGGCGGCGGCAACCTCGCGGTCGGGTTCGTGGTCGCGACCATCGCGGTGGCCGCGATCGTGGCCCGGCCGATCGCCGGGCGGCTGGCCGACCGGCGCGGCTACAAGCCGATCCTCATGGCCGGGACGCTGGCCTGCGCGGCCGCCGGCGCCCTCTACTTCAGCGCGCTGCACGTGACCGCGGTGCTGCCGATCCGGCTGCTGCACGGCATCGGCGAGGCCGCGGTCTACACGGCCGGCGCCGCCTGGCTGGTCGCGATCTGCCCGCCGGCCCGGCGCGGTCGCGTGGTCGGCCTGTACGGGACGGCGATGTGGCTGGGCATCACGCTCGGCGCGCTGTTCGGCGAGCTGCTCCGCAACGGCGCCGGCTTCCCGGCGGTGTGGGCGTTCTGCCTGCTCATGCCGCTGGTCGGGCTGGCGCTGGCGGCGTCGACGCCGCCGCCCGGGCAGACCGGCGGAGCGGCCCGGCCGGTGCTGGTGCCGCGCGGGGCGGTGGTGCCGGGGATCGCGCTGTCACTCGCCTCGCTGGGCTACGGAGCGTTAGCCGCATTCGTGGCGCTGCACCTGCAGCACAAGGGGATCGCCGGTGGCATCGCGGCGTTCAACGCCTACGGGATCACGTACGTCGCCGTGCGGCTGCTGCTCGGCAACTGGCCGGACCGGTTCGGCCCGCGGCGGGTCGCGTTCTGGTCCGGGCTGGTCCGGGCTGGTCGAGGCGGTCGGGCTGCTGCTGGTGGCGATGGCACCGGCGCTCTGGGTCGCGGTCGCCGGCGGGCTGGTCATGGGGGCCGGGCTGTCGCTGCTGTTCCCGTCGCTCGCGCTGATCGTGATCAACCAGACACCGGCCTCCCAGCAGGGCGGTGCGATCGGCACGTTCACCTCGTTCTGGGACCTCGGGGTGGCACTCGGCGGCCCGATCGGCGGCGTGGTCGTCGGCCTGTCCGACTACCCGTCGATCTTCTACGTCATGGTCGCCGCCGCCCTGGCCTCCGCCGCCCTCGGCGCTCTGCCCATCCGCACGCCCGTCCGGGCACCACCAGCCGTCACCCCCGCCGACATGGAGGCCGCCGAGGAAGCGGCTACCTAGCCCCGCTCCGAGCACGCTCAGCGGTCGACGGGCACGATCTCCGGGGCGCGCAGCCGCAGCTCGTCCGCGGTCTCGTCGTCGGGCACCTGCTGGGAGCGCCGCTCGGCGTCGACCCGGGCCAGGTATGCGTCGACCTCCTTCTTCACCTGCTCCGGTGACCAGCCGAGCGCGCCGGCCATCAGGTCCGCCGCGGCCGGCGCCGCCCGCACGCCGCGGTCCCAGGTCTCGATCGAGATCCGGGTCCGCCGGGCCAGCACGTCGTCGAGGTGCCGCGCGCCCTCGTGCGTGGACGCGTACACCACTTCGACCCGCAGGTAGTCCTCCGCGCCCTCCAGCGGCTCGCCCAGCGCCGGGTCGGCCGCGATCAGCTCGAGCAGTTCGTCGATGAGCGTCCCGTACCGGCCGAGCAGGTGTTCGATCCGGGCCACGTGCAGGCCGGACGCCGCCGCCGTCAGCGACCGCCGGTTCCACGCCGCGGCGAACCCCGCGGCGCCGACCAGCGGCACCCGGTCGGTGACGCACTCCGGCACCTTTTCGTCCAGCCCGTGCGCGACCGCGTCGACCGCGTCCTTGGCCATCACCCGGTATGTCGTGTATTTGCCGCCGGCGACGACGACCAGCCCCGGCGCGGCGTGCCCGACCACGTGCTCCCGGGACAGCGCCGAGGTCGACTCCGACTCGCCGGACAGCAGCGGCCGCAGCCCCGCGTAGACGCCCTCGACGTCCTCCGTGGTCAGCGGCGTGGTGATCACCGCGTTGACGTGGTCGAGGATGTAGTCGATGTCGGACGCCGTCGCGGCCGGGTGTGCCTTGTCCAGGTTCCAGTCGGTGTCGGTGGTGCCGATGATCCAGTGCCGGCCCCACGGGATGACGAACAGCACGCTCTTCTCGGTACGCAGGATGAGCGCCGCGTCCGAGTGGATGCGGTCCTTCGGCACGACCAGGTGCACGCCCTTCGAGGCCCGGACGTGGAACTGCCCGCGGGCGGCGACCAACGCCTGCGTCTCGTCGGTCCACACCCCGGTCGCGTTGATCACCTGCCGGGCCCTGACCTCGATGTCCCGGTCGTTCTCCAGGTCGCGGACGAGCGCGCCGGTGACCCGCTCGCCCTCCCGCAGGAACCCGATGACCCGCGTCCGGGTGGCGATCAGCGCCCCGAAGTGGGCCGCGGTCCGGGCGATGTTCATCGTGTGCCGGGCGTCGTCGACCTGGCCGTCGTAGTAGCGGACCGCGCCGACCAGGGCGTCCTTGCGCAGCGACGGCGCGATCTTCAGCGCGCCGCGGCGGGTGAGGTGGCGGTGGTGCGGCAGCCGGCCACGAACGCCGGCCGGCGACGCCAGCGCCATCAGGTCGTACAGCAGCACCCCGGAGCCGACGTACGGCCGCTCCCAGAACCGGTGCTGCAGCGGGTAGAGGAACGGCAGTGCCCGGGCGAGGTGGGGCGCGAGCTCACCGATGATGAGCCCGCGCTCCCGCAACGCCTCGTGCACCAACCCGAAGTCGAGCATCTCCAGGTAGCGCAGGCCGCCGTGCAGCAGCTTGCTGGACCGGCTCGACGTGCCGCTGGCCAGGTCCCGCCCGTCGACGAGGCCGACCCGCAGTCCCCGGGTCGCGGCGTCCAGCGCCGAACCGGCGCCGACCACCCCGCCCCCGATGACCAGGACGTCGAGCTCCGTCTCGGCCATCCGGTCCAGCGCTTCTGCCCTGGCCTGCGGTGACAGTGCGACGGCAGTTCCCACGGCGTACCTCCCCGAGCCGGAGGTCAGTCGACCTCCACCCAGTCCAGTGTGCGCTGTACGGCCTTCTGCCATCCTGCGTACCCAGCCCGGCGCTGCTCATCGCTCCAGTTCGGGGTCCACCGCTTGTCCTCGTTCCAGTTTTCCCGCAGCTCGTCAGTGTTGTTCCAGAAGCCGACCGCGAGCCCGGCCGCGTACGCAGCGCCGAGCGCGGTGGTCTCGGCCACCACCGGCTTGCTCACCGGAACTCCGAGCACGTCCGCCTGGATCTGCATGCACAGCTCGTTGGCCGTGATGCCGCCGTCGACCTTGAGCACGTCCAGGTCGACCCCGGAGTCCTTGGCCATCGCGTCCACGACGTCCTTCGACTGGTAGCAGATCGCCTCCAGCGTGGCCCGGGCGAGGTGCGCGCTGGTGTTGTACCGGGACAGCCCGACGATCGCCCCGCGGGCGTCGGAGCGCCAATACGGTGCGAACAGGCCGGAGAACGCGGGCACGAAGTACATCCCGCCGTTGTCCTCCACCGACCGGGCGAGCGTCTCGGACTCCTCGGCGCCGCGGATGATGCCGAGCTGGTCCCGCAGCCACTGCACGGCCGAGCCGGTCACCGCGATCGAGCCCTCCAGGGCGTACACGACGTCCTGGTCGCCGAACTTGTAGCAGACCGTCGTCAGCAGGCCGCTGTTCGACCGGACCAGCTCGGTGCCGGTGTTGAGCAGCATGAAGTTGCCCGTGCCGTACGTGTTCTTGGCCTCGCCGGGCGCGAAGCAGACCTGGCCGACGGTGGCCGCCTGCTGATCGCCCAGGTCACCGGTGAGCCTGATCTCCCCACCGAGTGGACCGGCACCGTGGGTGACGCCGTAGCCGTTCGGGTCGGACGACGGGCGGATCTCCGGAAGCATCGAGCGGGGGATGTTGAAGAAGCTGAGCAGCTCGTCGTCCCAGTCGAGCGTCTCCAGGTTCATCAGCATGGTCCGGCTGGCGTTCGTCACGTCGGTGATGTGCGAGCCGCCGTTGGCGCCGCCGGTCATGTTCCAGATCACCCAGCTGTCGGTGTTGCCGAAGACCGCGTCACCGCGCTCGGCAACCTCCCGGACCCCGTCGACGTTCTCCAGGATCCACTGGATCTTGCCCCCGGAGAAGTACGTCGCCGGCGGCAGCCCGGCCTTGCGCCGGATCACGTCGCCCTTGCCCTCCCGCTCCAGCGCGGAGGCGATCCGGTCGGTGCGGGTGTCCTGCCAGACGATCGCGTTGTACAGCGGCCGGCCGGTGGTCTTGTCCCAGACGACCGCCGTCTCCCGCTGGTTGGTGATGCCCACCGCGGCCAGGTCGGACGCGCTCAGGTTGGTGCTGTTGAGCGCGGTGCGGATCACCGTCTCGGTGCGCTCCCAGATCTCGGTGGGGTTGTGCTCCACCCAGCCTGCCTGCGGCAGGATCTGCTCGTGCTCGAGCTGGTGGATCCCCTTCACGTTGCCCGAGTGGTCGAAGATCATGAATCGCGTGCTCGTGGTGCCCTGGTCGACGGCGCCGACGAAATCAGGCATGGACAATCCTCCCGTCGCGGATCAGATGAACGCGTTGGCGAGCAGTCCGGCGAGCACGCCGCCGATGAGGGGGCCGACCACCGGTACCCACGAGTATCCCCAGTCGCTGTTGCCCTTGCCCTTCATCGGCAGGAGCGCGTGCGCGATCCGGGGGCCGAGGTCACGGGCCGGGTTGATCGCGTAGCCGGTCGGGCCACCGAGGGAGGCGCCGATGCCGACGACCAGCAGCGCGACCGCCAGCGGGCCGAGCCCGGACGGAGTGCTGCCGAAGAGCAGGATCACGAACACGAGCACGAAGGTGGCGATGATCTCGGTGACGAGGTTCCACGCGTAGGTGCGGATGGCCGGGCCGGTGGAGAACACGGCCAGTTGCAGCGCGGGGTCGTCGGTCGTGTCGAAGTGCTCGCGGTAGGACAGCCAGGCCAGCACCGCGCCCACGAACGCGCCCAGGAACTCACCGCAGAGATACACGAGTGTCGACCCGAACGTGACGTCGACGCCCGGTGCGTACTGATCTGCTCCGTTAGCGAGCAGGCCGAACGTGACGGCCGGGTTGATGTGCGCCCCCGACCGGAAGCCCACGTAGACGCCGGCGAAGACGGCCAGGCCCCATCCGAAGTTGATGAGGAGCCATCCGCCGCCGAACCCCTTCGTTCCGGCGAGGACCACGTTCGCGACCACGCCACAGCCCAGCAGGGTGAGCGCGGCGGTCCCGGCGACCTCGGAGATGAATACCGTCCACAAGCTTGTGTCCATCGCGGTCCTCACTGTGCGGCGGGAAAGAATCGACGCACACCGTCACAGGAACCCGGTGTCGTGAAATCAGACCGTAAACAGCGGCGGCCCGCGCCGCAATGATCTCGTGGGAGGATTATTTTGGTGGCGTGTCCGGCAACTGTCCGGTGTGGACAACCTCGTCCGCGATCTCCCGGAGCTTGCGGTTCGTCCGCTGACTCACCCTCCGCAGGAGATCGAACGCCTCGTCCTGTCCGACCCGGCGGATCGCCATGAGGATGCCGATCGCCATGCCGATCGAGCGGTTGCTGGCGACTGCCTGCTCGAGCCCGGAGATCTGTTCCCGCTCCCGGGCCCTGGCCAGGGCCAACGCGGCGTGCGCGGCCAGGATGGTGCCGATCGCCTCCGCCTCGTCGTCGAACGCGTCCCGCTCCCGCGAGTAGAGGTTGAGCGCGCCGAGGGTGTCCGCCTCGGTGAACAGCCGGTAGGCCAGCACACTGTGCACGCCGGTCCGCTCGACCGCGGGCCCGGAGAACCTCGGCCACCGGGTCTCCGCGGCCAGGTCGCCGGTCCGGTACGTCGGCTGCTCCAGGATCGCCGAGAGGCACGGACCCTCGCCGGTCTCGTACTGGACCCGGTCGACCGCGCCCGACACGTCGTCGGTGGCTGCCGGCGTCTCCGGCCGGCCGCGGCGCAGCACGGTCACGCCGGCGTGGTGGCAGCCCGGGACCGTCGCCCGGGCGATCTCGACCAGCCGCTGCAGGGTCTCGGCCACGGTCTCCTCGGCGGCCAGCGCGCGGGCGACCGCGGCGAACTGGCTCGCCAGTCCGGACAGGTCGCTCGCGCGCTGGGCGGTGTCCTGGGGCGCGCTGACGTCGAGGCTGCGGGGGGCGATGCCGTCGAGGCTGATCCCGTCGGTCGCGGTCAGCTGGGTCGTGAGGTAGCTGCCGTCGCCGGCGCGGTGCGGCTCGGCGATGCGGGCGTCGGCGCTGGGCAGGATCCGCGTCCCCCCGGCGGGGTCGAAGGGGTCGCCGACCGGCTGCGGGAAGGTGGGGTCGGAGGACATGCGGCGCATTCCGTTCGGTCCGACGCCGCCTGGGCTCGTGCGTATGAACCTGGCGGACCAGGGTGGAACATAGCGATACGTCACATCGTCGCGGCAGGGACCTCCTGCCTCACCGCTGCCGCGTGCCGGCCGGGCCGCGGGCCCCGCGGCTCGCCAGGATGGGCATGCCCGAGCCAGCCGACCCCCGTTCGTCCTGACCAGACCCCGGACCGGATCAGCCCGGCGACGCTGGCCGCGGCCGCCCGCCGGTCAGAGCGGGACCGGCTGCTGGGCCGCCGCCGCGGTCCGCAGCGCCCGCTCGAGCAGCAGCCGGTCGCCGAGCCGGCGGCGCAGCAGCCGCTCCAGCCCGCCGATCGGGTAGAGGTTCTGCGGTGCCCGCGGGTCCTTGTGCTCGACGGAGGCATACCGCGGCAGCACAGCCTGGGACAGCTCGGCCAGCTCGACCGCGTCGCCGAGGCCGACGTCCGGGCACTCGACCCTGACCACGCCCGACCAGGGCGCGCCCGGCCGGCACGGCAGCCGCAGGTACCAGGAGTAGCGCGGCCAGTCGGAGGTCAGCCGGAACACCGGCGTGCGCTCGGCCGGCCCGAGCTCGGCGACCAGCGCGTGCAGCTCCGGCGGCAGGTAGCGGGACCGGTGCGTCTTCACCATCCCGAGCACCCGGGCCAGCTGGCCGCGCTGGCCGAGCGGGCCGTCGAGCACGAGCAGGTCGTCCGGCCCGGTCCGGGCGGTCAGCGCGGCCTCGGCCTCGGTGTCGGCCATCGCCCCCTGCAGCGCGTTGGACAGTCGCAGGTCGTCGGCGCCCTCGGCCCGCTCGGCCCGGTAGGTCACCCTCGCCAGGGTGAGGTCAGGCACGCCCGGCACCGAGGTGAACAGCCCGCGCCGGATGTCGATCCGGTCGACGCTGGCCACGCCGGGACGGCAGCTGACGACGCCGGCCGCGTACGAGGCGGCGATGCCGGCGACCGCACCGTCGCCGGCCGCCTCGATCCAGACGTGCGCGTCGACCCGGCGCACGCCGTCGACGAAGTGCACGGCCGGCGGCAGCGGAAGCAGCGGCGCCGGCACCGGCCGCCACCGGTCGACCGGGTGCTCGACCGCGGCGTCGGTGTCCGCCGCCGAGGCGCCGAGCGGATCCTGGTCCGGGCTCGTCCCGTACGCCGGGTCCCACGCGTCAACCCAGAATCTCATACCTCTCGTCTCTCCACTGTGGACCCGGCCGCAGTGCGGCTGACCACATACCGGACCGGCACCCGCTCGGCCAGCGCGCCGACGTGGGTGACCACGCCGACCATCCGGTCGCCGTCCGCGGCCAGACTCTCCAAAGTGGACGCGACCACGTCGAGCGTGGCCTCGTCCAGCGTGCCGAAGCCCTCGTCCAGCACGATCGCATCCAGCCGGGCGGTCCCGCCGGCGGCCAGACCGGCCAGCTGGGCCGACAGCGCCAGGGCAAGGGCAAGGCTGGCCTGGAACGTCTCGCCGCCGGACAGCGTCCGGACCGGCCGGACGCTGTCGGCGTCGGCGTGGTCGACGACGGCGAAGTCGCGCCCGTCGTGGGTCAGCTCGAACTGCCCGCCGGACAGCTCGAGCAGCGTCGCGCCCGCGTCCGCGACCAGCACGTCCAGCGCCGAGCCGAGCAGCCACCGCTCGAACCCGTCGGCCTTGAGCAGCTGGCCGAGCAGCTTCGCAACGCCGGCGGCCTGCTCGGCCTCGGCCAGCTCGGCTCGCTCCGCCCCCGCCTCGGCCTGCCGCTCGGCGATCCGCTCGGCCGCGGCGCCGGCCTGCTCGGCCGCGCGGGCGACCGCGGCCTCGGCGGTCCCGGCCAGCGACCGGCCCGGCGGCACCTCGATCCCGGCGGCGGCGAGGTCGGCCCGCAGCGCGTCCTCGTCCCGGCGCACCGCGTCCCGCGCCTCGTCCGCGGCCCGCTCGGCCTTCTCCAGCGCCGCGGCGCGCTCCTCGGCCGCCGCCAGCGCCCACTCGGCCAGCGCCAGCCAGTCGGCGGCGAGGTCGTCCCGGGCCGGCGGCGGCGCGCCCAGCGGCACCAGCGGGTCACGGGCGCGGTCCAGTTCGGCCCGGGCGCCGGCCACCCGCTCGTCCACCTCGGCCAGCGCCCGGGCCGCCGCTTCGCGGTCATGCCGGGCCGCTCGGAGCGCGGCGTCGGCGTCGCGGGCGGCTCGTTCGATCCGGGTCAGCTCGGCCAGGCCGGCGGTGACCGCCGCCGCGTCCGGGCCGCCGTCCACCCGCGCCCGCAGCGCGTCGGCCCGCGCGGTGAGCGCCTCGACCCGGCCGGCGGCCTGCTGGGCGGCCCGGTTCGCCGCCTGCCAGTCTCGCTGCAACCGCGCGACCTCGGCCTCCGCGAGCCGCAGCTGCTCGTCGGCGGCGGCCAGCGCCTCGCCGTCGTCGGCCGTACCCCTTCCGGCCGGGGTTGCCGGGCGGCCGGTTCGCCGGCTCGGGGCGCCGACCTCAAGCCCGGGGATCACGCCTTCCGGTTGGTCCGCCGGCCCGCCGGCGCCGGTGTCGTGCCGATGGGACTGCTCGGCGGGGGCGAACGGGTGCGCGCAGACCGGGCAGGGGCGGCCGGCGACCAGGTGCGGGCGCAGGGCCGCGGCCATGTCGGCGCGCAGCACCTCCTCCCGCCGCTGCCGGGCCTGCGTCACCGCGTCCCGGGCGGCGACGCCCGCGGCCTCGACCGCGCGGACGGCCGCCTCGGTCCCGGTGCGCGCCCGCCCCGCCTCCGGCAGCTGTCCAGCCAGCCCGGCCAGTTCGGCCCAGGCCTCCCCGGCCCGCTCCAGCGGCGCCCGCTCGGGCGTGGCTGCCAGCGCCTCCCGGGCCGCGGTGTCGGCCTTCTCGGCCACGGCCAGCTCGGCGTCCTCAGTGGCCAGTGCGGCCGCCGCGGCCCGCCGGGCTCCGGTCAGGTCGTCCAGACCAGGGGGCATCCGCAGCCCGGCCAGCCGGGCCTGCTCGCCGGTGAGCCGGTGCACCTCCTCGGCCGCCGCGGCCACCGCCCCGGCCGCCTCGACCAGTTCCGGCACCCGCCGGCCGACCTCGGCACCGGCCGCGGCGATCGCCTCGATCCGGGCCGCCGCCGCGGCCGACGCCTCCGGCGTCGCGTCCGCGTATCCCTCCAGCCGGTGCGCCGCATACTCGGCGCGCTGCCGGGCTGCCGCCTCCTCCGCCCTGGCCCGGGTGGCCACCTCCCGGTAGATCCGGATGCCGAGCAGGTCGACGAGCGTGTCCTGGCGCTCCTTGGGGCTGGAGTGCAGGAACCGGGCGAAGTCGCCCTGCGGCAGGATCACGCACCGGACGAAGTGGTCATAAGAGAGCCCGAGCAGCTTCTCCACCGCGCCGCTGACCTCGCCGTCGGCGGCGAGCACCTCGCCGCCGCGCTCCAGCCGGGCGTTCTTCACGGTGACCCGGCCCTGGGCGGACCGGCGCAGCTCCCGCGCCACTACGTACCGGTCGGCGCCGACGTCGAAGCTCAGCGTGACCACGCCGCGGGTCGCGGTCGGCGCCAGCGCCCAGCCGACCGCGCGCCGGTCCTCCCAGCGCGGCACCGACCCGTAGAGCGCGAACACGATCGCGTCGACCACCGTCGACTTCCCCGACCCGGTCGGCCCGACCAGCGCGAAGAAGTCCGCGTCGGTGAAGTCCACAGTGGACGGCTGCCGGAACGAGCCGAACCCGTCGAGCTCCAGCCTGACCGGTCTCATCCGGGCACGTCCTCACTCACCGGCCAGGACCTCGTCGTGCAGGCGGGCGAACAGGGCCTCGACCCGCGGATCCGTCACGTCCCGGCTGGCCAGGTAGTCGTGCAACAGGTCGGCCGGCGCCCGGTCGGTGCGGGCCCGCTCGGGGGTACGGGCCGCGGCCGGCTCGGACCGCTCGACGTGCACCTCGAGCGCGTTCGGCAGCAGCTCGCGCACCTCCTCCCGCAACCCGGCCCTGGCCGGCTCCGTCACCACCACCTTGACCAGGTCGTCCGGATCGACGTCCACAGTGGACAGCTCGGCCAGCGTGCCGCGCAGCGTCCGCAGCCGGCGGGCCGAGGTGATCGGCACGTCGGCGACCCGGGCCGGCGTGTCCGGGCCCGCCTCGACCAGCAGCACCACCGGCGTGCTGTCCACCTCGCCGAAGTCGACCCGCAGCGGCGCGCCCGAGTAGTGCACCGGGCACGGCGCCGGCACCGACTGCCGCCGGTGCAGGTGTCCGAGCGCGACGTAGTGCGCGTCGGCCGGGAACGCCGCCGCCGGCACGTGGTATTCGAAGATCGACTGGGCCTGCCGCTCCCCGCCGCCCATCGCCGCGCCGGTCACGGTGAGGTGGGTGAGCAGGACGTTGACCGCGCCGGGCTCGAACCCACCGGCGAGCGCCGCGATGATGCCGCGCACCCAGGCGTCGTAGCCGGCCGAGTTCTCGGCCGGCGTGTGCGCCAGCAGCTCGGCCGCGCGCACCGCGTACCGCTGGGACAGGAACGGCAGCGCCGCCACCCGCACCGGCGTCCCGTCCGAGGCTGCGTCGAACGCGACCACCCCGCCATCGGCCGGCCGGCGTACCCGGCCGACCAGCGTGATCCCCGCCGCTCCGGCCAGCGGCCGGTAGGCGTCCAGGGTCGGCGCGTGGTCGTGGTTGCCGGCGATCGCGATCACCTGCGCGCCGGTGTCCCGCAGCGCGAGCAGCGTGCCGACGACGAGCTGCTGCGCGTCGGCGCCGGGTGTCGCCGTCTCGTACAGGTCGCCGGCCACGAGCACGGCGTCGACCTGCCGCTCCCGGGCGATCCGCACGATCTCGGCCAGCACCTCGCGCTGCTCGGGCAGCCGGTCGTGACCCTTGAGGGTCTTGCCGACGTGCCAGTCCGAGGTGTGCAGGAAACGCACGCAGACTCCGATCAGAACGGCGGCGGGTCGTCCGCCGGCAGCAGGTCGAAGGGGTCGTCCACAGTGGACCCGGCTGGCGGGCCGCCGCGCTCGCTGGCCCGGGTCGCCCAGGCCGGGAACGGGAACTCCACCGCGAGCGGCACCGGGATCCCCGGCTGGGACACGAACATCGCGCCCGGCGTGGCCAGCGTGGCCCTGATCCGCTGCGAGGCGGGCAGGAAGCCGTACTCCGGCCGGCCGGCCTCGGCCGGGTCGAGCCGGCCGACGACCTTGACCGCGCTGTTGGCGATGACCCGCCGCTCCACCTCGGACGCGGTCTGCTGGGCGCCGATGAGAATGATCCCGAGCGACCGGCCGCGCTCGGCGATGTCGAGCACCAGCTCCTTGATCGGCGAGGACCCCTCCCGCGGCGCGTACTTGTTCAGCTCGTCGATCATCGTGAACAGCAGCCCGCCAGGGCCGGCCGCCTCCTTGCGCTCGGTCTCCGCCCGCAGCACGACCCCGACCACGAACCGCTGCCCGCGGTCGGGCAGCGCGTGCAGGTCGATGACCGTGACCTGCTGACCCTCGGTGGACACCGCGTGCTGCCCGGTGCGCGGCAGGTCGGCCCGGACCAGCGGCCGGATCGCCTTGAGCGAGGACCGCAGCCGCCGGATGAACGCGTTCACCGTGCCGGTGCCGACCGCGGGGCCGGCCCACTCCCACCGGCTGTCCTCGTCGCCGACCTTCGCCACCACGAAGTCGACCAGGTCGTCGTAGGTGCGCAGCAACGTGCCGTCGACGGTCCAGGCGCCGTCGGTGCCGGCCGGCGCGCCCTGGGTGCGCAGCCGGGTGGCGACCTGGTGCACGACCATCGTGTACTGGTTGCGCTCGTCCTCGACGTCGGCGAACACGTACGGCAGCAGCTCCTGCTGGCAGAACTCGGCGATCGTCCACCAGAACGCGCCGACCCCGTCGGTCCGGCCGGTCACGTTGGGCCGGCCGGTCACGTCGCCGGGCCGCGGCGGCGCGAAGAACGCGACCGACCGGAACGGCTCGGCCGGCAGCTCCAGCCGCTCGTACTGCTTGCGCGCGGTGCCGCCGACCGCGCCGTCGTCGAGCCGGTTGTTCGGGGCGTCCAGGAACAGCAGGTCCTCACCCTTGACCGAGAACACCAGCGCCTTGGCGTTGGTGGCCCGGTTGCCCAGCACGCCGGACCGGAACAGCGAGTGCAGCAGGAACAGCGCGAAGCTGGTCTTCGTCGCGACCCCGGAAATGCCGGAGATCGACACGTGCGCACCGCGGGCGCCGTCGAGGAAGTCGAGGTCGACGTAGACCGGCAGGCCGTCCCGGCCGAGCCCGATCGGCACCTTGCGGTCCATCCGGTCGAAGCACAGCGCCCGGTCCCGCTCGTCGTCCACCGCCCGGTAGACCGCCGAACCCGGCTGCGGCGGCACCCACACCTCGGGCTCGGCCCTGGTCGTCGCCACCTCGGCGACCTCCTGCACCTGGGCCGGCAGTACGCCGTCGGAGATCAGGAACACGTCGGAGGCGAACTGGGCGCCCTCGTGCCGGGCGATGACCTCGGTGACCACGCCGGCGACCGTCACCGCCCCCGCGCCGGGCACCTCCCGCGAGGTGACGACCACGTCGTCGAGCTGCAGGTATGCCTCCGGGCGGACCGCCACCCGGAACACCAGCGGCGTGGCGTCCTCGGTGCCTGCGATCCGGCCGACCGCGTCCGGGTCGGCGCCCGTGTCCGGGTGCGAGATCTCCGCCGCGTCCACCCCCTCGTCGTGCCGGGACCGGCATACGGTACGGGGTTCGCCATGATCAGCGTGGGACGCTCGCCGACCGCACTCGATCCAGCGCCGATCGTCTCCAGCCGGCGCGCCGGCCGGCGTCGGTCGTACCGGCCTGGCGCGGGTCCGGCACCCAGCGGATCGGCGGAGGCACGGCGGCGAGGACGTCGCGAACACCGATACCGGTTTGTGGTGCACGTCACTGCGGGTACATCCGACGCCGCCTTTCCGCCGCTGCAGGGAGGGAACAGACGATGCGCCGGTCCCGTCTGCCCGCAGTTCCGACTCCGCTGCTACTGCGCCGCCGTCGCCTGGCCGTGCCCTGGCTCGCGGCCCTGCTGGCCGTCCCGCTCGCGGTCGCTGTCGCGGTCGTTCCGTCCGCGGCGCGCGCACCGGTCAGCGCACCGGCGCTGGCCGCGGCCCCCGCCAGCCCGTGCCCGCAGTCCGCCGGGTCGAACGGCTGGGAGTTGTCGACGACGAGCGTCGACCCGGCCTTCTACCGCCATGCCGCGGTCGGGAACGGTTACCTCGGGCTGCGGGTGCCGCCGGCCGGGATGGGCTACGTGTCGACCGGAGAGCCGACCGGCTGGCCGCTGTTCACGCCTCGCTACGACGGGGCGATCGTCGCCGGACTCTACGCGCGCGACCCTGACCTGGCCGGTGGCCGCCAGGCGATCGCCGCGATCCCGAACTGGTCGACGCTGACGGTCGGGGCCGGCGGCGAGACCTTCACGCCGACCACCGCGGCCAGCCGCATCACCAACTACCGGCAGACCCTCTACCTGCGCTGCGGCCTGCTCCGCACATCGCTGACCTGGACCACCGGCACCGGCAACCGGGCGACCGACCTTGTCTACGACGTGCTCGCCGACCAGACCAAGCAGCACGTGGGCGCGGTCCGGTTGACGATGACGCCGCACTGGAACGGCGACGCGACGGTCTCCGACGTCATCGACGGCGCCGGCGCTCGGCGGGTGGTGCCGACCGGCGGCGGCCCGCAGGACGGGGCCCTCACCCAGGACGTCGTGTTCGACGCCGAGACCCTCGGCACCGCGGGCGCGGTCGCCTCGACGCTGGCCGCCGGTCCGGGCGTGACGGCCACAGCCACGACACGGACCGCGGCCGCGAACCTCACCGCCCGCCAGGCGCTCACCTTCCGGGCGCGCAAGGACCAGTCGTACGAGTTCGTCAAGTACGTCGGTGTCGACACTGAGCTCTCCTCCGGCAACCCGGAGAAGTCCGCGGTGGCCGCGTCCCAGCAGGCGGCGGACCAGGGCTGGTCGGCCCTCTCGAGTGCCCACGTCGCGGCCTGGGACGCACTGTGGCGCAGCGACATCGTGCTGCCCGATCGGCCGGACCTGCAGCAGTGGGTGCGCGCGGGGCTCTACGGCCTGCTGTCCAACATCCGGCAGGGCGCCGACGACAGCATCAGCCCGGTGGGCCTGACCAGCGACAACTACGCCGGGTTGATCTTCTGGGATGCCGAGACCTGGATGTACCCGGCCGTGCTGCTGACCCACCCCGAGGTGGCCAAGTCGATCGTCGAGTACCGGTACCGGACTATGCCGGGCGCGCAGGCCAACGCGCGGCGGCTGGGCTACCAGGGCCTGTTCTACCCGTGGAACAGCGCGAGCAGCGGTGATCTGGCGACGGAGTGCCACAGCGTGGACCCGCCGCACTGCATCACCCAGATCCACCTCCAGGGCGACATCGCTCTCGCGGTCTGGCAGTACTACCTGGCCACCGGCGACACGTCCTGGCTGCGCGGGCACGGCTGGCCGATGCTCAGCGGCATCGCCGAGTTCTGGGCCGGCCGGGTGACCGCGAACGCGGACGGCACCTACTCGATCAACAACGTCGCCGGCCCGGACGAGTACAGCAACGGCGTCGACGACGGCGTCTACACCAACGCCGTGGCCGCCACCGCCCTGCGGGCGGCGACCAGCGCCGCGGCGGTGCTCGGCCGGAAGGCGCCGGCGACCTGGACCACGATCGCCGACCACCTGCGGATGCCGTTCGACCAGACCCAGCAGGTCTTCCTGCAGTACGACGGCTACACCGGCTCACAGATCAAGCAGGCGGACACCGTGTTGCTGATCTACCCGGTGGAGTGGCCGATGACCGGCCAGGTCGCGTCGAACACGCTGGACTACTACGCCGAGCGGACCGACCCGGACGGCCCGGCGATGACCGACTCCGTGCACGCCATCGACGCCGCCCAGATCGGCCAGCCGGGGTGCGCGACGCACACCTACCTGATGCGGTCCATCGTGCCGTTCGTCCGAGAGCCCTTCGCCCAGTTCGCCGAGGCGCGCGGAGACAAGCCCGGCGCGCAGGACCCGCTGGCGGGCTCGCCCGCCCTCAACTTCCTCACCGGGGAGGGCGGCTTCCTGCAGGTCTTCACCAACGGCCTGACCGGGCTGCGGTGGCGCTCCGACCGGGTGCACGTCGACCCGATGCTGCCGCCCCAGCTCGGCTCCGGTGTGGCTCTGCGCGGGCTCCACTGGCAGGGCCGAACGTTCGACATCACAGTCGGCCCGAGCCAGACGACGCTCACCCAGACTGCCGGGTCGCCGTTCGCGGTCGAGTCGCGGGAGGGCACGCAGACGTCGGCCACCGGTGCGTCGGTGCGGCTCCCGACCCGCCGTCCTGACCTGACGCCCACCGACGACGCCGCTCGCTGCAAGCCGGCCCAGGCGACCTCGGAAGAGCCGGGCATGTACGCCGAGGCGGCGGTGGACGGCAGCGCCGCCACCATCTGGGCGCCGGACCCGGCGGCCACGACCGCCAGCCTGACCGTCGACCTCGGCCAGGCCACCACGGTGACGCGCATCACTCCCCGGTGGACGGACGTGCTGCCGACCAGCTCGCAGGTGCTGATCTCGGTCGACGGTACGACCTGGACCGCGGCCCCGGTCGCCGGCGCCGACGGCAGCCTCACGGCACCCGTCACGGCGAGGTACGTCCGGGTCGAGTTCACCCGCGACCCCACCGCCGACCGCACCGGCCTGCGCGAGCTCGAGGTCATCCGCGCGACGTGACCGCGAGCGGATCGGCGCGCACGCCCGGTCGCCTACCCTGCCCGGGCGTGGACCGCGACCCGCGCCGCGCCGGAGCGGATGCGGGTGACCAGCCCGGCCGAGGTGACGGCGCCGCCGACCGCGACGGCAACACCACCGCGGCGTTCGTCTGCCGGCCGATCCGCGGCCGGACGACCTGGTCCGCGCACGCGTACGGGCTGGCGATCGACGTGAACCCGTTCCAGAACCCGTACACGAGCGGGCAGCGGGTGCTGCCCGAGCTGGCGACCGCCTACCTGGACCGCGGCCGGCACCTGCCCGGCATGATCACCGCGGACGGGCCGGTGGCGGCCGCGTTCCGCTCCGTGGGCTGGACGTGGGGCGGTGGCTGGAGCTCACCGACCGACCTCATGCACTTCTCGTCGACCGGCCACTGACGACCGCAAAGGCGGTACTTGCCCCCGAAAACTTCCGTGGATGCGGTGCTAGTCTCGGCCCCGTGCCGAACTGTCGACTCGCGACCGTCGCCGCCGTCGCGTCCCTCGCCCTGGCCGCGGCCTGCGGCTCGGGCGACGACAACTCGTCCGGCTCCGGCTCGAGCCCTGCGGCCCCGCGCTCGGGCGGTGCCTCCGGCACCGTCACGGTGTTCGCCGCCGCCTCGTTGACCGAGTCGTTCACCACCCTCGGCCGGCAGTTCGAGGCGGCCCACCCGGGCACCACGGTGAAGTTCAACTTCGGCGCCAGCTCGTCGCTGGCCGAGAACATCGACCAGGGCGCACCGGCGGACGTGTTCGCCTCGGCCAGCCCGAAGAACATGCAGCAGGTGGTGGACGCCGATTGGGCGAGCGACTCGAAGACCTTCGCCAAGAACGTGATGCAGATCGCGGTCCCGGCGGACAACCCGGCCGATGTCAGGGAGGTGACCGACCTGGCCAAATCAAACGTCAAGGTCGCCCTGTGCCAGCCGCAGGTGCCTTGCGGCGCGGTTGCCCAGCAGGTGTTCAAGAACGTGAACATCACCGTGAAGCCGGTCACCCAGGGTGCGGACGTCAAGGCCGTGCTCACCACCGTGCGGCTCGGCGAGGTTGACGCCGGCATGGTCTACCAGACCGACGTGCGGGCCGCCGGCACCGAGGTCACGGGCATCGAGATCCCCGTCGACCAGAACGCCTCGACGTCATACCCGATCGCGGCCCTGACCGAGGCGCCCAACCCCGCGGGAGCCGCGGCCTTCGTCGACTACGTCCTGTCCCCGGACGGCGAGAAGGTGCTCGAGCAGGCGGGGTTCACCGCTCCGTGACGTCCGGGCGGACCGACGGCACCCCGTCCCGGGTGGAGGGGGTCGCCGACGGCACCCCGTCCCGGGCGGAGGGGATCGCCGACGGCACCCCGTCCCGGGTGGAGGGGGTCGCCGACGGCACCCCGTCCCCGCGGTACGGCCCGCGGCGCCGGCAGCCGGAGCTGCTTCGGTCGCGGCCAGGACGTTCCGGTGCGCCCTGGCCACTGGCCGTGCCGGCCGCGATCGCGATCCTGTTCCTGCTGCTGCCGCTGGTCGGACTCCTGGTCCGGGCGCCCTGGACCGAGCTGCCCACCCTGCTGTCCGACCCGACGGTCCGCGAGGCGCTGCGGCTGTCGCTGATCACCGCGACGCTCGCGACCGGGGTGGCGCTGGCCATCGGGGTGCCGCTGGCCTGGGTGCTGGCCAGGGTGCGGTTCCCGGGCCGGTCGCTGCTGCGGGCGCTGGTGACGCTGCCGCTGGTGCTGCCGCCGGTGGTCGGCGGCGTCGCGCTGTTCCTGGCGCTGGGGCGGCGCGGCCTGCTCGGGCAATACCTGGACCGCTGGTTCGGGCTGACCATCCCGTTCACGCCGTTCGCCGTGGTGCTGGCCGAGACGTTCGTCGCGATGCCGTTCCTCATCGTCACCGTGGAGGGCGCGCTGCGGGCGGCCGACACCCGCTACGAGGAGGCGTCGGCGACGCTCGGCGCGTCCCGGTGGACCACGTTCCGCCGGGTCACGCTGCCGATGATCGGGCCCTCGGTGCTGGCCGGCTCGGTGCTGTGCTGGGCCAGGGCGCTGGGCGAGTTCGGCGCGACGATCACGTTCGCCGGCAACTTCCCGGGCCGCACCCAGACCATGCCGATCGCCGTCTACATCGCGCTGGAGACCGACCCGGACGCGGCGATCGCGCTCTCGCTGGTGCTGCTGGTGGTCTCGGTGGTCATCCTGGTCTCCCTGCGGGACCGGGTGCTGAACGCGGGGCGGAGCTCGTGAGCCTCGACGCGCACCTGGTCGTCCACCGTGGACAGTTCACTGTGGACGTCGAGTTGTCCGTTCCGGACGGTGCGGTGCTCGGCATGCTCGGCCCCAACGGCGCCGGCAAGACCACCGCGCTCCGGGCGCTGGCCGGCCTCGAGCCGCTCACCGGCGGCCACGTCGTCCTCGACGGGACGGACGTCACCGCCGCCCCGCCGGAGCAGCGCGACGTCGGCGTGGTGTTCCAGGACTACCTGCTCTTCCCGCACCTGACCGCACTGGAGAATGTCGCGTACGGGCTGCGCGCCCGCGGGCTGCACAAGGCAGCGGCACGGGCCGGCGCGGCCGAGTGGCTGGACCAGGTCGGCCTGACCGACCGGGCCGGGCACCGGCCCCGGCAGCTGTCCGGTGGACAGGCGCAGCGGGTCGCGCTGGCCAGGGCGCTGGCGCCGCGGCCCCGGCTGCTGCTGCTGGACGAGCCGCTGGCCGCGCTGGACGCCGGCACCCGGCTGGCGCTGCGTACCGACCTGCGCCGGCACCTCGTCTCCTACGGCGGGCCGGCGGTCGTGGTCACCCACGACGCGGTCGAGGCGATGGTGCTGACCGACTCGCTGGTGGTGCTGGAGGGCGGCCGGATCGTCCAGAGCGGACCACCGGCGGAGGTCGCCCGCTACCCGCGGACCGACTACGTGGCCAGGCTGCTCGGGCTCAACCTCTACCGCGGCGCCGCCCGGGGCGACCGGGTCGAGCTCACCGGCGGCGGCGAGCTGGTCCTCGCCGAGCACGCCACCGGAGAGGTGCACGTGGCGGTGCGACCGTCCGCGGTCGCGCTGCACCGGGACCGGCCGGAGCACTCAAGCCCGCGCAACGTCTGGGCCGGCCGGATCGCCGGCGTCGAGGCGGTCGGCGACCGGGTCAGGGTCGCGCTGACCGGCCCGCCGGACGCGCTCGCCGACGTCACCACCGACGCGGTCGCCGACCTCGAGCTGGCCACCGGGGCCGAGATCTGGGTGTCGGTGAAGGCGACCGAGATCACCGTCTATCCGGTGTAGCCGTGCCGCCGGGTAAAGTCTTCTTGGGAGTTGCGGCGGAGGAGGCGGCATGCGGCGGTGGGGTCTGGCCGCCGTGCTGGCTGCCCTCGTCGCGGTCGGCGCCGGCTGGGGTGAGCCGCGGTCGGCCGGCGGGCCGTTGCGCGGCGCCGGGCCGGCGTCGGTCGAGCTTGCCGTGCCGGCCGGAGTCGCGCAGTTCGCGGTGACGCTGCGAGGCGACCCGCGCGACCCCGCTCCCCTCGTGGCGCTCCCGGCCGAGCCGGCCGGCGCGATCCCGGCCGCCATCCCGGCCGCCCCAGCCGTCCGATCGACCGCGCCCAGCCCGGCCGCGGTCCCCGGCTCCGGCGGCCGCTCCCCGCCCCTCCCGGTCGCCTAGGAACACGTCCGGCGCCGCCGGGCGTGTCCGCACCGCGGAGATCCCGCGACGCGCCGCCGCGTCGTGGGGCGGTGGCATCCCCGGCGCGGCTCGACCGTGCCGTCACCGCCGCGCGAACACGCCGCGCGGCGCTCAGGCGAGGAGAGTGAGATGACGTTCCTGTTGGTGCTCGTGCTGGCGGTCGCGGTGGTGTCCGTCGGCATGCTGGTCCAGATGCAGCGCCGCAACGAGCCGGTGCTCGGCCTGTCCGCGCTCGGCCTGCTCACCGCGGACGGCGTGCTCGGCGCCGCCTACGGCGCCCTGACCGCAGTCTGACGGCGGGCCCTCGGCTCGACGGGTGACGCACCGGTCGAGCCGAGGGAGGCGGGTCACCGCTGCGGGCTGGTGTTGTCGGTGCCGCCGAGCTCGCGCACGAACTGATGGCACCGGTGCGCGGAGAGCAGGTCGAAGGCGACGTCGTCGAAGCCGGGCTCCGCGGTCGCCATGGCTGCCTCCTGCGTCGTCGGAACGGCGGACGGCCCGGCGGCACCCGGGAGCCTGACGGTTACGCGCGCCCGGTGACCGGGCTTCTCAGTGGACGGGCGGCGGCCGCGGCGAGGAAGCCGACCAACGCCGCGCCGCAGGCGACGAGGATCGCGTCCCGGACGGTGACGTGGTCGGCGAGCAGGCCGACCAGCGGCGGTCCGCCGAGGAAGGCGGTGTAGCCGATGGAGCCGACCACCGAGACCCGGGCGGCCGACCGGGCGGCCTCGTCCCCGGCCGCGCTCATCCCGAGCGGGAAGCCCAGCGACGCACCGAGCCCCCAGAGGACGGCACCGCCCAGCGCGCCCGGGATGCCCGGCGAGAGCACCACCGTCAGCACGCCCGCCACCGCGAGCAGCGCCGTCACCCGCAACGTGCCGACCCGCCCGTACCGCTCCACGAACGACCCGCCGACCAGCCGGCCCACGGTCATCGCGGTGACGAACGTGCCGAACCCGACGGCGCCGACCGCCTGGGCAGCGTGGTAGCCGTCCACCAGCGAGAGCGCCAGCCAGTCGTTGGCCACGCCCTCGCACAGCGCGAACGCCAGCACCAGCACGCCGATCAGCAGCGTGCGCGGCTCCCGCCAGGCCGCCAGCACCGAGGACCGGTTGGCCGCCGCCGACTCGGCCACCGCCGGCGGCAGGAACGCCCGCACGCCGGAGAGCCCGGCCACCAGGATCGCGACCACGGTGACCGCGAGCTGCCATTCCAGCGAGATGCCGGCCTTGGCGCAGCCGGCGCCGATCAGCGCGCCGAGCACGGTGCCGAGGCTGAAGCCGGCGTGGAAGCGCGGCATCACCGTCCGGCCGAGCCGGCGCTCGACGTCCGCGCCCTCGACGTTCATCGCGACGTCCCACGTGCTGGTGCCCACGCCGTACAACAGCATGCCGAGCGCGACCGCCGGTACCGCCGCACCCGCAAGCCCGACCGCCATCACCAGCAGCCCGACCGACCCGGCCACCACCCCGGCGGCGACCGTCCGGGCCGGTCCGAGCCGGCCCACGACCAGGCCGGACAGCGGCAGCGCGGTCATCGTCCCGGCGGACACCGACAGCAACAGCAGGCCGACCCGGCCGGGGGTGAGACCGAGGGTGTCCCGGATGGCCGGCACCCGGGCCACCCACGAGGCGAAGGCCAGCCCGTTCACCACGAAGATCACGCTCACCGCGACCTTCGCCCGCTGCACCGCCTGACCCACC
>Ga0308175_100000217_pt1 | contig 44571 bp, 52 predicted proteins | sample PhyCR1_3_FD_203893 | JGI IMG/M metagenome (GOLD analysis project Ga0308175, IMG submission 203893) | Soil microbial communities from UC Gill Tract Community Farm, Albany, California, United States - DLSLS.C.R1 | ecosystem: Environmental > Terrestrial > Soil > Agricultural land | place: USA...
CTCATCGCAGCCAGTGGCTGCGCGGCTACCGCGACGTCCTCGGTTTCGCCTACCTCACGCTGGGTCGGAGCGCATAGGCGGCGGTTACCCTGTGCCGGTGCGCCGGTACCACGTGACGACGTTCGGCTGCCAGATGAACGCTCACGACTCCGAGCGGATCAAGGGGCTGCTCGAGGAGCTCGGGCTCGGGGAGGCGCCGTCGCAGGACAAGGCGGACGTCATCGTCCTCAACACCTGCACGATCCGGGAGAAGCCCGACACGCGGTTCGCCGCGCACATGGGCAACGCCGCGAAGCTGAAGCGCGAGCGGCCCGGGACGGTCGTCGCGGTCGGCGGCTGCTACGCGGAGGCGCAGCGGGAGCGCCTGTTCGCTCTGTATCCGGATGTCGACGTCGCCTTCGGCCCGGGCACGATCTCCCACCTCGGCGACTGGCTCGGGGCCGGCGGCGAGGGAGTAGCGCGGAGCTCGTTCGGTACCGGCGAGGAGCGTGCGTTTGCTGCGGGCCTTCCCGTGCGACGCGAACGGCGCTTCCAGGCCTGGGTGCAGGTCTCGATGGGCTGCAACTCCGTCTGTTCGTACTGCATCGTCCCCGCCGTCCGCGGGCGCGAGATCTCGCGGCGGCCCGGCGAGATCCTCGCCGAGGTCGAACGGCTCGCCGTGGAGGGAATGCGCGAGGTGACGCTCCTCGGCCAGAACGTCAACTCCTACGGCCGCGACGTCGGCTCGAGCTTCGCGGAGCTTCTGCGCGCGGTCGACGCCGTCCCCGGCATCGAGCGGATCCGTTTCACGAGCCCGCATCCGAAGGACTTCCGCCGCGACGTGATCGCGGCGATGATCGACTGCGCCGCCGTGTGCGAGCACGCGCACCTGCCGCTCCAGTCCGGATCGAGCAGGATCCTCAAGGCGATGCGGCGTACGTACTCGCGCGAGCGCTACCTCCGGCTCGCCGACGACCTCCGTGCCGCGATCCCCGACCTCGCGCTCACGACGGACATCATCGTCGGCTTCCCCGGGGAGACCGAAGACGACTTCGCCGAGACGCTCGAGGTCGTCGAGGAGGTCGGCTACGACGGCGCGTTCACCTTCGTCTACTCGCCGCGCGCGGGGACGGAGGCCGCCGCGATGGAGGCCCAAGTTCCGGAAGAGGTCAAGCGCGACCGCATCGAGCGGCTCGTCGAGGTCGTGCAGCGAGTCGCAGCCGAGCGGAACGCGCGACGGATCGGGATGGTGGAGGAGGTTCTCGTCGAGGGGCCGAGCCGAACCGAGCCGGAGCTCTTCCGCGGCCGGACTCGCCGGAACACGACCGTGAACTTCAGCGGCGATGCGGCGCCCGGCGAGCTCGTCCCCGTCGAGATTGCGAGCGCGACCTCCACGACTCTGCGCGGCGCTCACCTTGCGGCAGCTGCAGCCTAGAGACCTCGTCTGGGACGGCTGCCTCAACGTCCGTGACCTGGGCGGACTTCCGACGCGGGACGGAGGCGAGACCCGCTTCGGCGCCGTCGTGCGGGCAGACAGCGTCCGTCAGCTGAGCGACGAGGGATGGAGGGCGCTCGTCGGCCACGGCATCCGAGCCGTCATCGACCTCCGCGGCGACCACGAGCGTGCCGACGATCCTCCGGCGGAGGTGCCCGTCGAGGTGCTGCACGTCCCGTTCATGGAGGCGAGCAAGGAGGAGTGGGAGGACATCGAGGAGGATCTCGAGGCCGCGGCGGCGGCAGCTCCCGACGTGGCGACGGCGACCCGAGACGTGTACCTCATCTTCCTCGAGCGCTTCCGCGACAACGTCGCGAGTGCGGTGCGCGCGGTCGCCAGCGCGCCCGAGGGCGGGGTCGTCATCCACTGCGCCGGCGGCAAGGACCGGACGGGGTTGCTCTCGGCATTCCTGCTTCACCTCGCAGGCGTGAGCGATGACGACATCGCGACCGACTACGCGCTGAGCGAGGAACGGCTGCGGCCGCGGCACGAGGCGTGGTTCGAGGCTGCCGAGAGCGAGGAAGAGCTCGTGCGGCTGCAGCGGATCGCGCAAACGCCGGCAGCGTCGATGGCCGGGGTGTTCGCCGAGCTGGAACGGCGTCACGGCGGCGTCGAGTCGTACCTCCGGGCGGCCGGCGTGACGGACGAGGAGCTCGAGCTCGTGCGCACGCGGCTCCGTGGCTGAACGCGTCGTCGGCCTCTTTGGGCCGACTGCGAGCGGGAAGTCCGACGTCGCGGCGGCCGTGAGGGAACTGATGCCGGCCGAGGTCGTGTCTGCGGACGCGATGCAGGTCTACGCCGGCCTGCCGATCCTCACGAACCGGTCGCCCCACCCGGAGCGGCTCGTCGGCATCTTTCCCCTTTCGCACATCGCGTCCGTAGGCGAGTACGCGCCGCTCGCGCATGCGTCGATCGACGAGATCCTCGCAGCCGGCAAAACGCCGCTCGTCGTCGGAGGAACCGGGCTCTACTTCCGTGCGGCGCTGGCCGAGCTCGGGCTCCCTCCGGCACCGGCGTCCGGCGAGCGGGAGCGCTGGGAGCGGCTCTACGACAAGGACGGCGCGGCCGCGGCGCACGCACGACTGGCGAAGCTCGACCCGGATGCGGCGGCGCGCATCCACGCCAACGACCGCCGGCGCGTCGTGCGGGCGCTCGAGCTCGCGGAGGCGGGCCACTCGCTGGCGCCGCGACGGGAGAGCCTTTTCGGTGGGGCGTGGCGACATCCGACGCTCGTCGTGGGGCTTGACGTTCCGAAGCCGGAGCTCGAGCGGCGGATTGCGGAGCGCACCCAGCGGATGTTCGACGCCGGAGTCGAGGAGGAGGTACGAGGCGCGCTCATCGCCGAGCCTTCGGTGACCGCAACGAAGGTGATCGGCCTCCACGAGGTGGCGACGCTGCCGCGGGAAGAGGCGATGGAGGCGCTCGCCACGCGTACGCGGCGCTATGCGGCGTATCAGCAGAAGTGGATGCGGCGCCTCGAGGGGCTCGTTATGGTCGCGGCCGACCGGCCGCCGGAGGAGACCGCAGCTGAGATCGTCGCGCTGGCACGCACACGGGAACATCTACCTCGTCCATGAGGGGCCGGTGGCCGGCGTCGACCTGTCCGGCACGGACGGGGCTGTCGAGGTGCTCTCGGTCGAAGGGGACGACGTGTCGATCGCCATCGTCAATCCCGACGGCTCTCGCGCGGAGATGTCGGGTAACGGAACCCGCATCGCTGCGGCGTGGCTCATGCGCCGGACCGGCGCGACGCGGGCGCATGTGCACGTGGGGGAGAGGAGTGTGCGCGTGAGACGGTCGGCGGACGGCCTGTACGAGTCGGAGCTCGGCGCGGTGGAGGTAGGGCCCCCGGAGCTCGTCGACGGAATCGAGCTGGTCCCGGTACTGGTCGGGAATCCGCACGCGGTCGTCGTTGGAGAACCGGATCGGATCGGCGAGCTCGGGCCGCTCCTCGAGCGGCATCCGCGTTTTCCTGAGCGGACGAACGTCCAGGTGGCGCGCGTCGACCGCCCGGGCGAGGTCACGGCGCGCGTCTGGGAGCGCGGGGTGGGCGAGACGTCCGCCTCCGGGACGAGCGCTGTCGCAGTCGCCGCCGCGACGCACGACGAGGGCGAGGTCGTCGTGCACTTCCCTGGCGGCGACCTGCGCGTCCGGCTCGAAGGCGGCCACGCGTGGCTCACAGGACCGGCAGAGCCGCTGCTCGACGAACTGCCGGGCTCCGAGCAAGAAACCGGCACGGTCGCGTAACAGATCTCGGGGTAGCATCGGCTCCGAGGGCGGAGGGAGAGCTGCCCCGCCCTTGGGTGGGGGTGCGTGCAGAGCCCGAGCCGGAGCGACGGCGGGCGAGGCCGCTCAGGCGCCGATCGCGAACTCGCGCAGCACGTCGTTCAGGCTCGTTTTCAGATCCGTTTGCGCGCTCCGCCAACCGACCACGAGCGCGCACGCGACCTCGTACGTGCCCGCCGGGAACTCCTTCGGCCTCGTGCCCGGGACGACCACGGCCCGCGGAGGCACATAGCCACGATGCTCGACCGGCTCCGGCCCCGTGACGTCGATCACCGGAACCGATCCCGTCAGCGAGACGTTCGGTGCGAGCACCGCCCGCTCGCCGATCACGACTCCCTCGGTGAGGATGCAGCGGGAGCCGACGAATGCACCGTCCTCGACGATCACCGGACGCGCCTGCACCGGTTCGAGCACCCCGCCGACGCCGACGCCGCCCGCGAGATGGACGTCCGCCCCGATCTGCGCGCACGATCCGACCGTCGCCCACGTGTCGACCATCGTGTTCGGCCCGACCCAAGCACCGATGTTGACGTAGCTCGGCATCAGGATCACGCCGGGCGAGAGAAACGAGCCGTAGCGGGCCGTCGCGGGCGGCACGACTCGCACGCCGCGCTCGGCATGGTCGTGCTTGAGCGGGATCTTGTCGAGGTACGCGAAGGGGCCGACCTCGATCGGCTCGACCTTCCTGACCCGGAAGTACTCGAGGATCGCCGCCTTCACCTCCTCGTTCACGCGCCACTCGCCGTCGCGCTTCTCCGCCACGCGGATCTCTCCGCGGTCGAGCGCCGCGATCGTCTCCTCGACGCTCACGCGAGGCTCCCCAGGATCTCCGCCGCCCGCTCGCATTCCTCGAGCGTCGGCACGAGCGCGAAGCGGACGTAGCCGGCTCCGCTCGGCCCGAAGAACTCCCCGGGGGAGACGAGCACGCCGCGGTCGAGCAGCACGTCGACGACGTCGCCCGCGTCGGGCACCGCGACCCAGAGGTACATCGTCGCCTCGCTCGCGACGATCTCCCAGCCACGGCTCTCGATCGCCGGGATCATCACGTCCCGCTTCGCCCGGTAGCGCGCCCGCGTCTCCTCGACGTGACGTTCGTCGTTCCACGCGACGACCGAGGCGCGCTGCACGAACTCCTGCGGCGCGGTCCCCACCGTCGGGCGGTATGCCTTGAGCGCCGCCACGATCGCCGGAGGCCCCGCAACGAAGCCCGAGCGGTAGCCGGTCATCGAGGAGCGCTTGCTCAAGGTCTGGAAGACGACGAAACGGGAGCGGTCGGCGGCCTGGAGCGCCGACGACGGCGGCTCGTCGAACCAGAGCTCCGTGTAGGCCTCGTCCGAGCCGACGACGAAGTCGTGACGCTCCGCCGCCGCGGCGAGCTCGTCGTAGAACGCCCGCGGAGCCACGGTGCCAGTCGGGTTGTGCGGGTAGTTGACCCATACGAGCGCGACGTCGTCGTCGAGCTGCTCGAGGTCCGCCAGGAAGCCGTTCTCACGCAGCAGGGGCAGCGTCTGGACGCGCGCGCCCGCGAAGAGCGCGCCTCGCTCGTAGACGGGATAGGCAGGCTCGCCGAACGCCACGACCCGCCCGCCCGTCCCGAGCACCTGCGCGAGCGAGAAGATCGCCTCCTTCGAGCCGTAGGTCGGCACGATCTCGGTCTCGGGATCGAGCGCGACGCCGAACCGCCGCTGCACCCAGCCTGTCGCGGCCTCGCGCAGCTCGGGCAGGCCCTGCGCGAGCGGATACGGCGCGCGCTCCGGCAGCGCATCGACGAGCGCCTGCCGGATGATCGGGTCGGTCGGCTCGTTCGGGTCACCCTTGCCGAAGTCGATCACCTCGACGCCCGCGTCCAGCAGCCTCCGCCGCTCGTGCTCGAGCCGCGTGAACGGATACACGGCCATGTCGGTCAGGACAGGGTTGATCACGACAAGAATCTAGCCAGCGTTTCATACACCGCATGCAGATTCGCGATCGGGATCTGCTCGTCCTGCCGGTGCGCGAACGCCGTCGCGCCGGGGCCGTAGTTGATCGCGTCGATGTCATGCTCGGCGAACTGCGCGACCGGAGTCCACGCCTGCTTCGGCGCGACGTCCGGCACGAGCCCTCGGAGCCGCTCGACGAGCGGGTTGCCGAGCGCGGGCGGGGCGGACGGCGAGTTGTGGAGGACATGCAGCTCGCCCTCCGGCACGAGCTCGCGCAGACGCGTCTCGGCCTCCTCCTGGGAGCGGCCCGGCGCGAAGCGGAAGTTGAGCTCGGCCGACGCACGCGCCGGCACGACGTTCGCAGCGATCCCACCCTCGACCCGCACTGCGCTCAGGACCTCCCGGTACACGAGCCCATCCAGCTCGACGTCGAATGGCTCGAGTTGCGCGAGCGGCGCGAGCCCTTCCACCAGCGCGTGGATCGCGTTGCTCCCGGTCCACGGCCTCGCCGAGTGAGCGCTCTCTCCCTGGAAGTCGACGCGGGCCTGGAGGTTTCCGAGACAGCCGGCGTGGAGGATCGCGTTCGTCGGCTCGAGCACGACGGCCAGCTCGACGCCGCCGAGTACGCCGCTCGCGAACACTCCCGGCAACGGGCTCTCGTCGAGCGCGACCTCCTCCCGCGTGAAGAAGACGTAGCGCGCTGGACGACTGTCGCGCGCGAGCTCGAGCATCACGGCGACGCCGCCCTTCATGTCGCTCGCGCCCAGCCCGTGCACGGCGTCGCCCTCGATCCGGCCGGGAAGGTTCTGCTGCGCCGGCACGGTGTCGAGGTGGCCGGCGAGGACGACAGGTGACCCGGCGTCGCCCCAGACGATCGCCTCGCCGTCGTCGTAGAGCGGCGCACCGGGCAGGAGGCTCCGCACGATGTCCATGGCGGCGGCCTCCTCGCGGCTCTCGGAGGGAACGTCGACGAGCTGGAGCGTGCGACTCGCGAGGTCGGAAGCGGGCATGGCAGGAGTCATAATGACCGGCGGATGACGGTGAGACAGCCCGATCGCTCCTGGGCGGCCGAGCCCGAGCGCGGGCTCGTTCTTGCGGTGCTTGCACCCGGAGCCGACGGCGCAGACGAGCTTGCCGAGTTGGAGGAGCTCGCGCGGACGGCAGGAGTCGAGCCGGTGGGCCGCATCGTGCAGCACCGCCGGATGCCCGACAGGCGGAGCTACGTCGGCAAGGGCAAGCTCGACGAGCTGAAGCAGGCCTACGGCGAAGCGAACGCCGAGGTGCTCCTCGTCGACGACGAGCTGAGCCCGCCGCAGCAGCGAACGCTCGAGAACGCGCTCCAGTCGCGGGTCGTCGACCGGACGCAACTGATCCTCGACATCTTCGCGCAGCACGCCGTCAGCGCCGAGGGAAAGCTCCAGGTCGAGCTCGCGCAGCTCGAGTACAACCTGCCGCGGATGCGGGGGATGTGGCAGCACCTCGAGCGGCTCGGCGGCGGCACCGGCGGCCTCGGCGCCGGCGTCGGCACGCGCGGCCCGGGCGAGTCGCAGCTCGAGACGGACCGGCGGCTTGCGCGCCGCCGTGTCACCGTCCTCCGCGATCGGCTCCGCAAGCTGAGCCGGCAGCGCGACGTGCGCCGCAAGGAACGAAAGCGGACAGAGACGCCGACGGTCGCGCTCGCGGGCTACACGAACGCGGGGAAGTCGACGCTCCTCAACGCCCTGACTGACGCGGGCGTCTCCGTCCGCGACCGCCTCTTCGAGACTCTGGACCCGACGACTCGCGGCTTCGAGCACGAGGGGCGCCGCTACCTCGTCACCGACACCGTCGGCTTCGTCCGCCGCCTCCCGCACCAGCTCGTCGAGGGGTTCGCGGCGACGCTCGAGGAGACGCTCGTGGCCGATCTCATCCTTCACGTGGTCGACGGATCGGCCACCCAGCAGGCGCTCGTCGAGCAGATCGCAGCGGTCGACGCCGTCCTGCGGGAGATCGGCGCGACCGAGCTGCCCGTCGAGGTCGTCGTCAACAAGATCGACGCCGTCGACACGCTCGGCCGGCGACGCCTCGCGAACCGCTACCCGGACGCGCTCCAGATCTCCGCGCTCACCGGCGAGGGCCTCGAGGAGCTGCGGGGGCGCATCGCCGAGCGTTTCGGAGAGCGGTTCGAGCGCGTGCGGCTCCTGCTGCCGTACGAGGAGGGGGCACGGCTGAACGAGCTGTACGCGCTCGGTGCGCCGATCGACGAGCGCGAGGACACGCCGGAAGGGGTTCTCGTCGTCGCGCGCTTGCCCCGTCGCGAGCTGCGCCGCTACGCGTCGTATCTCGTCGCCGAGGAGGCTCCCGAGCAGCGCCGGACGGGTGCGTGACGGAGCTGCCGGTGAAGCGCCTGCACGACGGCGCGACGCTGCCCACGCGGGCGTACGACGGCGATGCGGGCCTCGATCTCTCCGCCTGCGAGCGAGTGGAGCTCGGACCCGGCGAGCGCGCCGTCGTCTCGACCGGCCTCGCCGTGGCCATCCCCGAGGGCCATGCCGGGCTCGTCCTGCCGCGCTCGGGGCTCGCGGTCCGGCACGGCATCGGCAAGGTCAACGCGCCGGGCCTGATCGACGCCGGCTACCGCGGCGAGCTCAAGGTCGTTCTCCTCAACACCGACCGGAGCGAGCGGTTCGTCGTCGAGCCCGGCATGCGGATCGCCCAGCTCGTGGTCGTTCCGGTGACGCTGCCCGAGCCGAAAGAGGTCGACGAGCTCCCGGGGAGCGAGCGGGGGGAACGCGGCTTCGGCAGCTCTGCCCACTGATGCCGACCGAGCCGCGCATCCGGGTCTCGGCCGTCCTCCGCTGGGAGGACCGCATCCTGCTCTGCCGGCACGAGAAGTCGGGGCGAGGCGAGTACTGGCTCCTGCCCGGCGGCGGCGTCAACGGTGGGGAGAGCCTCGTCGAAGGGCTGCGCCGGGAGCTCTCGGAAGAGGTCGGGATCGGCGACGACCTCATGTTCGAAGGGCCGGTCGCGGTGGTCGACTCGATCGCGCCGAAACGCGCGTTCGTGTGGCGCCACGTCGTGCACATCATCTTCGCCGCCGACCTCTCGGGCCGCTCCCTCGAGCGCGTCACCTCGACGGACGCCGCCGTGCGCGGCCATCGCCTCTTCGACCCTCTCGACCTCGACGACGTCGTGCTCCATCCGCCGATTCAACGCTTCCTCGGCCGCTGGCAGCCCGGCGACCCGGCCGTGTATCTCGGCGCGCTCTGGGCTCCGTGAGCGAAGGATCGGGAGCCGCACAGACGGGGTAGGTTGCGCAAGTTGCCTCCGCTGAAACGAGTCTCGATCCAGGGGTATCGCGCCGCGCGAGAGCTCGCGGTCGCGCCGGGCTCGGTGTGCGCGCTCGTCGGCGAGGCGTCGAGCGGGAAATCCACCGTGCTGACCGCGATCTGGACGCTGCTCGAGGCCGCCGCGCCGCCGCCGACGATCGACGACGTCGCGCGGGACGGGGCCGGCGGCCGCATCCATCTCGAGGCCGACGTCGCGAAGGGCACGATCTTCCTCGACGCAAAGCCGCCCGACACGCTCAACCTCAACCGCGCGGGCGCCCCGCCCGTGCTCTTCCTGCCGGCGAACCTCAGGTCGCGGACGCTCGTGGCGCCGGCGACGGGCCGGGGAGCGGCCGAAGTGGCGGAGCTGTTCCACCCGCCGACGGTCGACCGCCACTGGGCGGCGGCGGACGGGGGGCTCGCGCTCGTCACCGGCATGGAGCGGCTGCTCGCGTCGAACCTGCGCCACTTCGTCCTCCTCATCGAGGAGCCGGAGCTGTATCTCAGCCCGCATGCGCAGCGGCACCTCTACGGCCTCCTGCGGGCGCTTGCGCAGGCGGGGAACCAGATCCTCTATTCGACGCACGCGCCCGTCTTTCTCAGCGTGGACAAGCTCGAGGAGCTCGCGCTCGTCCGGCACACGCCGACGGGCGGGACGTCGCTCTTCCAGCCCCAGCCGCTCGCCGAAGCCGAGTCGTTCCGGGCGCTCTCCGAGTTCGACAGCGACCGCGCGGAGCTCTTCCTCGCGCGCTGTGCCGTCCTGGTCGAGGGACGGACCGAGAAGCTCACGTTCCCGCTCGTCTTCGACGCCCTCGGCATCGACGCGGACAAGGACGGCATCCTCGTCCTCGAGTGCGGCGGCAAGGGCAACATGCCGCTCTTCGCGCGCATCTGCAACGCGTGCGGAGTGCCGTACGTCGTCGTCCACGACCGCGACGCGCCTCGTGGCCAGCGGCCCGTCGAGTCGGAGCGGATCGTCAACCGCCAGATCCGCGAGGTCGCGGGGAGCCGGCGCACCGTGGTGCTCACGCCCGACTTCGAGAGCGTGTCCGGGCTGCGGGCGAGCAACCGCGGCCGCAAGCCGCAGAAGGCGTGGCAGCGCTATCGCGGCAACGGCGAGGTGCCGCAACCGCTCCGGATCGCGGTCGAGAAGATCCTCAAGGTCGCGCAGGCGGGTTAGTCAGTCGAAGCGGCCGCCACGCGAGCGGGCGCGGGCGGCCGACACCTCGTGCGCGCTGCGCTCGAGCTCGTCGGACAGCGGCTCCAGCGCGGGGGGCTCGTCGGTGCCGAGCCGGTGCGCGAGCGCCTGCGCGAGCAGCCAGTCGGCGAGCCAGGCGTTGCGCGGCAGGAGAGGCCCGTGGAGGTACGTCCCGATCACGCGGCCGGCGCGGCAGCCCTCGAAGCCGCTCTCGCCGTCGTTGCCGAAGCCTGCGAGCACCCGTCCCAGCGGCTCGGCGCCGGGATCGAGGCGTGTTCGCCCGGCGTGATTCTCGAACCCGGCGACCGTCCGCTTCTCTCCCCGGTCGAGCTCGCACTCGATCAGCACGTCGCCGATCATGCGGCGCTCGCCGGCGACCGTGTCGAGGGGGAGGAGGCCGATGCCCGGCATGTCCTCGCCGTGGAACCCGCGGTAGCCGCGCCCGAGGAGCTGGTAGCCGCCGCAGACGGCGAGCACGGCGGCGCCGCCGCGTACGGCTTCGTGCAGCGGCTCCGACTTCCGCACGAGGTCCTCCGCGACGAGGAGCTGCTCCCGATCCTGGCCGCCCCCGACGTAGTAGAGGTCGTGCTCTCCCGGCGTCACCGGATCTCCCATGCCCAGCGGAGTGACCTCGAGCTCGTGGCCGCGCCAGGCGGCCCGCCGGGTGAGCACGGCGATGTTGCCACGGTCGGCGTAGATGTTGAGGTAGTCGGGATAGAGATGGCCGACGCGGATCGTGCTCATCCGGAGCGCTCCCAGTACGGCTTCGCAAGCCCGCGTGAGGCGAGGACGCGCTGCAGGCCGAGCATCGCCGTGTAGGTGGGGAGGAGGACGAGCTCGCCGCCGCCGCGGGTTAGCTCGAGGCCCCGGTCGAGCGCACGCGCGAGGTCGGGCTCGACCTCGATCGCGTCCTCGGCGAGCCCGCCGTAGCGGAAGCGGAGCGCGAGCTCGGCCGCTCGGCCGCCGCTCGCGACCAGCCGCTCGAGGCCCGGCAGGAGCGGCTCGAAGTCGACGTCCCAGATCCAGGACACGTCGCGCCCGTCCGCGATCTCGTCGTTGAGCGCGACGACGAGCACCAGGGGCGCGCCGCCGTCCACGAGCGTCCGGACGGCTTCGTTCGCGCCGGCCGGGTTCTTGATCAGGAGGAGCAGGACGCGCTTGTCGCCGACGGTGACGCGCTCGAATCGGCCGAAGGCGGCGGAGAAGCGCTCGAGGCCGGCGGCGATCTCGTCGAGCTCCGCGCCGAGCGAGCGCGTGAGGGCGGCGGCCGCCAACGCGTTGTAGACGTTGTAGAGACCTGGAAGGCGGAGCTCGATGCGGCGCGATCCGTCGGGAGTGTCGAGCAGGAACGACGCGCGCTCCAGTCCCTGCAGCGAGACCTCCCGTGCCGCGACCTGGAGCGGCGGCCGTGCGTGGTCGCCACGCGGGCACCGGTAGGCGCCGAGGTGACCGACGTAGGCGGCGGCGTACTCGTACGGCGTGCCGCAGCGAACGCAGTACTTCGAGTCGGCTGCGTGCTGGAGCGAGGTACGGGCGACCCTCGGATCGTCGAGCCCGAACGCGACGCTTCCGGAATGCGCCTCGGCGACGGCCGCGAGCTGCGGGTCGTCGGCGTTGTAGATGAGAAGCGCTTCCGCCGGCAGCTCCCCGACGGCCTCCCGCCAGCGCTCGGCGACAAGCTCGAGCTCGCCGTAGCGGTCGAGCTGGTCGCGAAAGAGGTTGCCGAGGCAGACCGCCCTCGGCCGCAGGCGCCGCAGGAGCTCGGGCAGCGCGCCCTCGTCCACCTCGAACAGCCCGAGATCCGCGTCGTCGCCGGAGCTGAGCAGCGCGGACGCGACGCCCGAGACGAGGTTGGCGCCGGCAGCGTTGTGCGCGAGCCGGTGGCGCGGCCGCAGGATCGCAGCGGCCATCGCGGTCGTCGTCGTCTTGCCGTTCGTCGCGGAGACGGTCGCTGTCCCGCCTGCCAGTCGCGCGGCAAGGCGGTCGATCGCGCCCCGGTCGAGCTCGGCGAGGAGCTTGCCCGGGATCGTCGTTCCGCCGCCGGCTCCGAGGCGCCGTGAGAGGGCGGCCACGCCGCGAGCGGCCGCGATCTCGAGCGCGAGTGGGGGACGGGGCCGCATCCGCCCCGAGCGTAGTCCAGACACGCCTGCAAGGGACTACTTGCGGAATACTCAACCTGCTCTAAACTTATTGACATGGCCGAGAAGCCCCGGTATCGGGCGCTCGCCTCGATCGACCGGCGAGAGCTCGAGCAGTTCCAGGCCGGAATCCGCAAGCGCTACACCGACGAGCAGATCGTGGCCGAGATCGTCGCGTGCGCGGAGCGGCTCGGCCGCTCGCCCACGATGCGGGAGTTCGCCGCGGATGCCGGGACCGCGGTGCATCCCCAGACGGTGATCGAGCATTTCGGCTCGTGGAACGCCGCGAAGCGCGCCGCCGGGCTCGTCCCGCGGCGGTTCGCCACGCGCGAGGAGCTCCTGGGGCTTCTGCGCACGCTCGGCGAGGAGCTGGGACGCCCGCCGAGTGCCCGCGACATCGACGAGCACAAGAGACGTATGCCGTCGAAGTCCCTCTACTGGCACACGTTCGGCTCTCTCACGACCGCGCTGCGGGAGGCCGGGTTCGACGTGCCGGTCGGGGAGGAGAGACTCGAACGGGCGATCGATCAGGGTGTCGGGCTCGCCGAGCGGCTCGGCCGCCTGCCGAAGTTCGCGGACTGGGCGGAGGCGCGGCGCGAGGACGACACGCTGCTGACGGAGTGGCAGGTCTATCGCATGTTCGACGCCCGCCGCGGCGCGTGGTCGACGTTCCAGTTCCTCGTTCGCCGGCGTCTCTCGGAGCAGGGCCGAGACGTCGCGAGCGACGGAACCCTGCGGTAGCGGGCAGGTGTCAGGCGGCGGTGCCGGCGATCGCGGCGAGCCGCTCGAGACAGTGCGCGCTCTCTCCGGGCGCGCGGACCGCCGGTAGCGCGGTCTCCTCGACGTAGCTGCGATCAGGGCGGAAACGGGCCGTCTGGGCGACCCGGCCGGCGCGAAGCGCGAGGAACGTGCCGTCCCGGACCTCCGTGGCGCGGAGCCTGACGCCCGTGTACTCGGAGACGACCTCGAGCGCCGTCCGGTTCGAGGCGAAGAAGACCTCCTCGCGGGCGCGGCCGAGCCAGAGCGGCCGGCCGACGCCGCGGGCGGCGAAGACGGTTCCCGGCTCGCGCTGGTCGAGCCATGCGGTCGCCATGGACCCCGCGAGCGCCTCGAGCGCGCGAGGCTCGTTCCGCGAGTGCGCGGCGAGCGCGAAGATCGCCTCGGAGTCGACGGTCATCCGCGGCTCGGCACGCGAGCAGGAGTGGGGGGCGAGCAGCTCGTCGTCGTTGAGAATGATCCCGTTGTGGATCCCGACGACCGGGCCGTGACGTACCGGATGGTTGTTGGCCGGGATCGACGGATGACCCTTCGTGTAGTCGCGGACGTGGACGAGCAGCTCGGTCGCCGCCGCCGGCACGGCGATGCGCTCGAGCAGAAGGCTGGCGGGTGTGCGCTGCTTCGTGACGACCGGATACGTGTCGGCGCGCCCGCGATAGGCGTATCCGACGGCGTCGGCCCCTCGATCGGCTATTCCGGCCAGCAGCGCCTGCGCGGCGAGCGTGCGGTCTACGGCGCTGCGCGGGGAGAGGCTATATCCGGCGATTCCGCACATTCGTCCTGGCCAAGCCTTTCTCCATATCGGCACTCATTCCCTTCCCACCGTAGTGCAACCTGGTTAGGGCTTTCTAAAGCGAATTCGGCTGGAAGCCGATAGAGCCCGCGATGGAGCATTCAGTTGCGGCTGAGGGCCCGGCCGAGCACGTACCCGCCGAGGACCCGCTCAAGCTTTACGTACGCCAGATCGGCGGCGGCCCGCTGCTCACGCGTGAGGAGGAGCGTGAGCTTGCGCGCCGCAAGGACGAGGGCGACGAGGAGGCGAAGAAGCGGCTGATCGAGTCGAACCTGCGGCTCGTGATGGCCATCACGCGCAACTACACGAAGGCGAGCGTTCCGCTCCTCGACCTGATCCAGGAGGGCAACCTCGGCCTTATCCGCGCGGTGGAGAAGTTCGACTACAAGCTCGGCTTCAAGCTCTCGACGTACGCGACGTGGTGGATCCGCCAGGCGATCACCCGCGCGCTCGCCGACCAGGGGAGGACGATTCGCCTGCCCGTGCACGTCGCCGACCAGGTTCGGCGGCTCCTGCGCGCCCGCCGGCAGCTGGCACAGAAGCTCAACCGCGAGCCAACGCTCCCGGAACTCGCGAAGGAGGCGCAGCTGTCGGAGGATCGGGTGCGCGAGCTGCTCGACCTCGTCGAGAACCCGGTCAGTCTCGAGACCCCGGTGGGGGACGGGGAGAGCCTGTACGGCGACCTCATCGAGGACGTCAACTCGCTCGCCCCGCACGAGCAGTCCGCCGAGCAGGCCCGAGCAAGGGAGCTTGCGGACGCACTGGAGCAGCTGAACCCCCGCATGCGCCGCGTTCTCACACTCCGCTTCGGCCTGGGCGGAGAGCCGCCGCAGACCCTCGAAGAGGTGGGATCGCAACTGGGCATCACGCGCGAACGCGTCCGGCAGCTGGAGACGCGTGCGCTACGCGAGCTCCGCCTGGCCGCACCCGGCCTCGAGCACTACCTCCGCGCGGAATAGCTCGCGGGCTGCGCTGAGCAGGGTTCGAGCCGTCGGAACCCCGCTTAGACCAGGGCTGGAGGGTAAGACAGCGCGCAGCGTGGCTTAGCCGGCGGCCGAACCGCGCTCGCGTCGGCCTTCGCCGCGCGCGAGCGCACGGCACGGCCACCCGCCGAGGGATCCAAAGCAGGAACAGCACGAAGCGGCCCCGAGATCGCAATTTCGGGTCCGCGGAGTTCCATCTCACAGCGCGCGAAGCGCAGCTTCGCGCGCTAGGGAGCAGCGACCATCTGCATCTCGCGGAGGTTCGCGAGACGGCGGAGGGAGTCGAGCTCGATCTGGCGGACGCGCTCTCGCGTGAGGCCGAGGCGCCTGCCGATCTCCTCGAGCGTCTTCGGCTCCTCGTCGACGAGCCCGTAGCGGAGGACGAGGACCTGGCGCTCCCGGTCGGACAGCGCCTGCAGCGCGACTGCGAGGGCCTGGCTGCGGAGGGCGCCTTCGACCCGCTCCTCCGGCAGCGGCTCGTCGCCGGCGACGAAGTCGCCGAAGACCGCGTCCTCCTGGTCGCCGACGGGCTGGTCGAGGCTCGCCGACGCGCGCGCCGCCGATTTCACCTCTCGTGCCTGCTCGATGGGCAGCGACGCCTCTGTCGCGATCTCGTCGAGTGTCGGCTCGCGGCCTAGCTCCATCCAGAGCGTCCGCTCGGCGCGGTTCATCTTCTGCATCCGCTCGACGATGTGGACGGGCATCCGGATCGTGCGCGCCTTGTCGGCGAGCGCCCGCGCGACCGCCTGGCGGATCCACCAGGTCGCGTACGTCGAGAACTTGTAACCGCGGCGCCAATCGAACTTCTCGACGGCGCGGATGAGGCCGAGCGTGCCTTCCTGGATCAGATCGAGGAACGGGAGACCCTGGTTGCGATAGTTCTTAGCGATCGAGACGACGAGGCGGAGGTTCGACTGGATCATCCGCTGCTTCGCGCCTCCGTCGCCGCGCTCGATGCGCTTGGCGAGCTCGACCTCCTGGGCGGCCGTGAGGAGCTGATGCCGGCCGGCCTCGCGCAGGAAGAGCTGGAGAGCGTCGGTCGTCGTCTCGAGCGGCTGCGTCGCCGGCGGCGGCGCCTTCTCGGGCTCAGGCTCGGGTTCGGCTTCCGGCTCGGCGAGCAGCTCGATCCCGCGACGGTCGAGCTCCTGGTAGACGGCCTCGGTCTCCAGCGGATCGAGCTCGAGCGGCTCGAGCACCTCGACCAGCTCCACCTGGCGAAGCTGGCCGCTCGACTCGGCCGCCTCGAGGATTGTCATGAGCTCCTCGTTGGCGAGGATCGACTCGAACTCGACCGTGGTCACTGGCTCCCCCTCAATCGGCGCTCCTGGACGTCCGTTCCCGCCTGACGAACCTACCCAAACACGTCGGGCCACCGCGAATCAAGTCTGATGCACGATAAGCAATGATTCGAGAGCCTACTCCCCAGTCAGGGCCGGTCATCAGCTCCGGCCCGATGCACCGCTGTCCACGACGATCCGCTCTGACTCCCATGTGCGCGATCGCGCCTTCCGAGGGCATGCATCTCCCCGCTGGCTCTGACCCAGGATCGTCGCGGTGATGAGCCGCGGCCCGCCGTCACGGGATGCCGAGAAGCTTGACGGGCGGGTCGGACGGCATCACCCGCCCGACCGCACCACCCGTCGAAACGATGCCCCGTCGCGTGACCACGTAACGGGTGTCCCGGTGACGGCCGGAACGCATCGCCCAGTGCCGAGATCGTAGGCCACGCACCGGATCGAGCACACGTCCGGCGCTCGGCCGCCGAGCTGCCCCGTGCTCGGCACGGACGCCGGCGCCGGCGACGTCTAGTTCTGCGCGCGGCGCAGCTCGCGTGGCCGGCAGCGGCGGCGACAGGGCGGGGGAGTCCCGAGCGCCTACCGCCGGGGCCGTGCGGCTTTGTCCCCCCGATCTAGTGGACACGGCCCCGGCCACGACGGTTGCTCGAGGCGAGGGCTGTCTTCGGACTGGACGATGCGGAGCGGGATCCAGCGGGTTGCCGCGGAGCCCGACGCCGCGGCCGCTTACGCGGCCGGTGGGCGGCGAGCTCCGGGGCGCGTCCTGCGGGTCGACACCCCGCTTCCGTCGACGTGTCGACTGTCGCGCTGAGGTGCTGCGCCGTCGACGGCGGCCAGCGGACGAGTCTGGCCCTTCGACCTGGCGACGATCACGAGCAGGGCTCGACGCTCGACGACCGCCCCGACGTCACCACGCCGCGGCCGTCTCCACCCCCCGGTGGCGTGAGCCCCGCTCATGCCGCCGATCCCCGAGACCGGCCACACAGCGGAGGCGTTGTCACCGAGCGGAGCGAGGGAAACCCCGGCGACCGAGCGAAGCGAGGACGTGATCGACGGGGTTGACCACGACGGAGCTGTGTGGCAGCTAGGCCGGGCGAGGGCGAAGCCCGAGCAGAGGGCCTAGCCCGGAGAGACGCGCGCTGCGCGCGCGGCTCTCTCGATCCCCTAGCCCCGCCCTACCGGGAGGAGATCTCGTTCGCTCCAGCCCGCCGCAGCATCCGCCGCGTCGAGTGCCGCCAGCAGCTCCTCAGGCTCGACGTACGGACGTCCGCACGCCGGGCAGCGCTCCTGCTGCGCGATAACGGCGCGTGCGTTCTCAGCGGCCTCCTGCGCTGCGACGTCGAGCTGCGCGAGCGTTGCACTGTCCACGTCGCCCCGCATGTACGCCTGAAGCCAGGTCCGGAACGCTGGTGTCCAGCCTGCCGAGGGGCCTCGTAACGCCAGTGCACGGTAAGCAATGTTATGTCAAGTAGGCCGAGAGCCATTCGAGCTCGCCTCGTTCCCTCCCACCCCGCCGAACCAACCTCGGCCACTTATCCACAGGATGCACAGAGGGCTGTGGAAATGTTGATTATTCAACGTTCGCAAATTGCGGGATTTTCCGTTAGCGACCCCCTTGCGGCAGGTCCGAAGAGGCCATAGATTCCCTCATGCGCCGAGCGCGGCGCGGGAGTAGGACGAAGCAGCACCGGGAGGTTGTACGGGGCGGCTCGCAAGAGCCGAAACGGAAAGTCAACCGGGGTTGTGGACGAAACCGCGACCGGCTCGGCGAATTTTTTTTGGTCCGCCCGCTCCCTGCGCCGCGGCGGCCGTTTCCTCGACTACGATCGCCGCGATGCCGTTTCCTCCTCGTCCTCCGCGTCCGCCGAGCATCGACCAGGGCGTGATCGCACTCATCTGGGCGGTCGCCCTCGGCACCTACATCTACTTCGGTCTCGTCGCGGTCGGCGCGAGCGGCGCGACGGCGATCGTCATCGCGCTCGTCTCGTTCGCAGGGATCTGGCTGCTCGTGCGCCTTCGCGGTGAAGAGGCTCCGGCGCGTCGCCGGCCCACCCGCCGCTCCTAGGTCGCCCGCCTACGCTGCGCGGCGGTCTCGCGGAGGCGCCGCGAGAGCGAAGACGAGCTTGCGCGCGAGGTCCGGGCCGAGCTGCACCTCGAGCCGCTCCCGGGCGGGAACCGCCTCGGGGTCGAGGCTCTCGAGGTGCGCCGCCAGCAGGCGTGCTCCCCGGTGTTTCGTGACCTGAGGCGAAAGGTTCATCCCAGTCCTCTATATCGAGGACCTACCCCTTTAGCGTGATCCCTCCCGGCAGGGATCCGCGGCCGCTTCACCCGTTTGAGCGGCGGCCGCGGATCAGTGCGCGTGGGTCCGTCAGCGAGCGGGAGTCCGGGTCCTGGTCGGCTCGTCCGCCGGCGTCTCGGGCGGCGGTGCCGGCTCAGGCCGCCTGTTCCAGCGCCGCTCGGCGGCAACCGGCTCGTCCGCCGGCCGCGGAGTCGTGGCGCGCGCCGGGCCTGCGTATGCCGGAGCGGCCTCCTCCGGCGGCGCGGGAACGCCGTCGAACGAGAGGCCGAGCACGAGGCCGAAGCCGAACGCGAGCACTCCGCGCCAGAGCCCGACCGAGTGCACGAGGCCGAGGATCCCGATCGAGTCGCTCCAGGAGTGAATCCTCCCCTCCTGCCAGCCGCTGCCGGGCTGGCTCGCGATCAGGATCCAGCCGACGCAGACGAGCACGGGCAGGAACGCGAGCACGAACGTACTCGGCGACAGCCGTAGCCGCAGCCCCTTCGTCCAGGTGCCGACGTGGTTCGACAGCGCCATCAGGAGCCCGGCCGCCGCGAGGATCAACATCGCGATCCAGAAGTCTCCGGTCGTCTGAGTTCCCACCTCTGTCGCGCCCCAGAGCCCGAGGCCCGCCAACGCCGCAGCGAACGCGAGCGTCAGACCGCGGGACGCGTCGTACATGCCGTACCTGCGCATTCATCTCACCTCTTCCGTAGCCCGATGGCACTAGAACGGGCCTGGGTCGCCTCAGGTTCCGTTACCCCGGATCACTCGAGGGCAAGCCTGCGCGCGTCGAACGACGACGACCACAGCTCCGCCCGGAACTCCTCGAGCGTCGCGAGGGTGTCCACGGCGAACAGGTGTTCGACCACGCCGATCTCCCGGTCGTTGTGGAACGGGACGTCGACGTGCGGATGAGAGACGAGGTTGAGCGAGAGGCGCCGGCAGCTCGGGCACCGCACGGCCAGGCCGACGGAGCCGTCTGTCGCTGTGAGGAGCGTGAACGAGGACGGGAACACCGGGCGGGGCTGCTCCTCCGGGTAGCAGAAGAAGCTCCACGGCCACTCCCCCCTCTTGATGTGCGTCGCGGCGAGCTCGCCGAGCTCGGCTCCGACCGGCTCGGCGCGCGCGGTCATGAGGTTGAGGAACTCGCCCGCGTCGAGGCCGAGCGGCGCCCAGTCGAGCTCCTCGTGCGTGAGCAGCCCGTCGTGCACCTCTCCGCAGCCGCAATCGAACCGGATGCGGTAGACGGCCGGGTGGGCGGCGCCGGGGAGCTGCTCGATGCTCCGGAACGCCGAGAGCAGGACGTGCGTCTCGCCCCGCACGGGGCAGGCGAAGGCGTAGCGGCTCGTCAGCGGGTCGTACATGGCGACGTTGTAGAGACAACGCCGGACGGCGAGCGCCTGATGCTCAGTACGTGATGAGCGAGCAGAGGTCGTACTGGGACAGGCGTTCCCGCCCGCCGAGGAACGAGAGCTCGATCACGAAGTTCACACCGACGACGGTGCCGCCGAGATGCTCGACGAGCCCGGCGATCGCCTCCACCGTCCCCCCTGTAGCGAGGACGTCGTCGTGGATCACGACACGTGCACCGCCGGCAATCGCGTCGGCCGCCACCTCGAGCGTGTTCTTCCCGTACTCGAGCGCGTAGGTCGCCGACACGGTCTCGGGAGGAAGCTTGCCGGGACGGCGCGCCGCGACGAAGCCGCAGCCGGCCTCGACGGCGATCGCCGCGCCGAGCCAGAAGCCGCGCGCCTCCGCGCCGAGCACGAGCTCGGCGTCGCGCTCGCGCGTCCAGGAGGCGAGCGCACCGACCGCCTGGGTCAGCGCGTCCGGGTCGAGCAGCAGCGGCGAGATGTCCTTGAAGCCGACGCCGGGCTCCGGGAAGTCCGGAACCTCGCGGACGCGAGTGGTGAGGTCAATTCCGGCCACGGGGCGGGAGGCTACTCGACCATCCGGCGAGCGTTGCGCCGAAGGAGAAGGTCGGCGAGCTCCTGCGCGCTTTGGGCGAGGCGCTGCAGGTCGCCGAGGGCCGCCTGCCGGCGCTCGGCGTTGCGCGAGCGGAGGGCCGGAGCGATCACCGCTTCGAGCAGGCTGCTCTCGCGGTCGGCGGCCGTGCGGAAGGCGCGGAGGTTGCGCGCGCCGATTCCGAAGTGCGAGAGCGCCTCGCACGCCGCGGCGATGTCCGCCTCGCTCTCCGCGTAGATCCGCTGCCCGTCCTCGATGCGCGGCTCGAGCAATCCGTACTCCTCGAGCTCCCGTGCGCGTTCGGCCGTGATCCCGGCCCGATCGCAGAGCTCGTCGAGGTCGAGCTCCTCCTCCCCCACGTCGACCGCGCTGCGACGGCGCCGGCGCTGCTTGCCCGCGCCCGCCTCGAGCTCCTGCTTGATCACGCGCAGCGGGAGGAACTCGTCGCGCTGCAGGCGGAGGATCGTCTCGAGCCGCTCGACGTCGTCCTCCGAGAAGAGCCGGTAGCCGCCCTGCGTCCGCCGCGGGTTGAGGAGGCCCTGGTCCTCCAGGTAGCGGATCTTCGAGATCGAGACGTCCGGGAACTCGTCCTTGAGCCGGCTGCAGACGGTCCCGATCGTGAGGAGCCGCCGGCGCGGCGGTGCTTCTGCTGTGGCCATCAGCGCTGGAGGAACGTGAGCCGGTACTTGCCGATCTGGATCTCGTCGCCGTCGGTGAGCTCGGCGGTCTCCACGCGGTCGCGGTTGACGAACGTCCCGTTCAGGCTGCCCTGGTCCTCGACCGTCCAGTGGTCGCCGTCCTCCTGGGTGAAGGTGGCGTGCTTGCGCGACACGGTGACGTCGTCCAGGAAGATCGCGCACTCGGGTGAGCGGCCGATCGCCGTCGGGCTCGTGCCGAGGGGGAACGTCTCGCCGGCCCGCCCGCCGCCGGAGCGCACGATGAGCGCCGCGCCGTGGACGCCGAGATCCTCGAGCGGATCGAGGCTCTCCGCCGCCTCGGGCACCGCGAAGGCCTCGGTCGACTCACCCTCTTCCGGCGGCACGAGAGCAGCCCCGCACCTCGCGCAGAAGTGCGCGGACTCCGGGTTGTTGTACCCGCACTCGGGGCAGTAGACGTGCGCCATCAAGCAGGCGGTGCAGCCTTGCCGGTGAGGATGTCGGTCAGCGAGTCCACGTCGACGGACTCGAGGACGCTCCGGCCCTGGGTCTCCTGCAGCCGGGCGACGAGCTCGGCGCGAAGGATGTCGATCTTGCCGTGCAGGAGCCGGCGGCGGTACGAGACCTCCTGCTCCTCCTGCGTGAGGTCGTCGATGAGCTTCTTGAGATCCTCGTCGGACAGCGTCGCGAGATCCGGCAACGGTTCCATCGTGCCCTTTCTACTCGTCATAGGCCCTCACCGAGGGTGAAGCTGAACTTTAGCCTTTGCGTTCGGCCGGCGTAAAGAATCACGTACGCGTCGCAGCGGCCTCGCCCTGCTCGATCTCGTCTACGAGCGACCGGAGCTCCCGCGCGAGCTCGTCCGACTGCTCGCGCGTCCTGCCCTCGGCGTAGAGGTGGATGAGCGGCTCGTCGGGATCCGGCAGCACCTGCGCCCAGCCCCGCTCGTCGAAGAGCTTGATCCCGTCGGTGAGATCGAGGTCGCGTCCCGCGAGGCGCTCGTTGAGGACGCGCATGACGAGGCCCTTGAGCGCCCACGGGCACGGCACCTGGTGGTGGACGAGCGTCGACTCAGGCAGCTCGGCCACGAGCTCCGACAGCGGCCGGTTGACCGGCGCGAGCAGCTCGAGGAGCTTCGCGAGGCTCGCCACCGCGTCGTAGCCGGGCAGGAACTCCGGGAAGACGTAGCCGCCGCCCACCGCGCCGGCGAAGATGACGCCCCCCTCGGCCGCGGCCCGCGTCAGCTCGGGCAGGGAGGTCGGCGTCCGCACGACCTCGAGCTGCGAGTCTTCGACGAGGCGCTCGACCTGGCTCGTCACGGTGACGGGGAAGGCGAGCTTTCCGCGGCGGCCGTTCGAGCCGAGCAGGCGGAGGAAGAGGAGCAGCGCCTGCTCGACCGGCACCTCGTGCGCCTGCTCGTCGACGAGGTGCAGGCGCTCCGCCGAGCGGTCGAAGACCGCGCCGAGATCCGCGCCGACGACCGGCACGAGGCGCTTCGTCTGGCCGATCGCCGCGGCGAGCCCCGGTGCGGCATCCGCCTGGTCGGGCCCTTCGCCGGTGAATGCATGGGCCGCCACAACTTCGACTCCGAGCGGCCCGAGCACGAGCGGGAGCACGTACGAGGCGCCGGAGAACCCGTAGTCCACCACGACCCGGAAGCGGCGTGAGCGCACGGCGTCGGCGTCGATCGTCGAGAGCAGGTCCGCGGCGTAGGTCTCGCGCACCCGCGCGGGATAGGAGATGCTGCCGACCTCCCCGGCCGCGACCCGGCGGAACTCGCCGCGCGTGAAGTGCTTCTCGACCTCCTTCTGCATCGCGGCGCTCATCTCGACTCCCGGAGGCTCGAAGAACTGGATCCGGATGACCTCGGGATCGTTCGGGCTGATCCCGACATGGAAGCCTGCGTCGTGCGCCTCGGACTTCACGAGGTGGCGTGCCACGGCGGCAGGGCTGATGCGGAGGTCGGCGACGTGGACTCCGGTCGACGTGATGCCGGAGATCATCGCCCGCTTGATCATGCGGCAGGCGCCCGCGCTCTCGCGACTCGCGACTACGCGCGCGCCACGCTTGAGCGCGGTGCCGAGCGCGGCGGCGAGCCGCACCGCGACGTCGGGCGTGAGGTCGACGTTCACCATGCCCGCGACCCCCTGCTTGCCGAAGACGCGTGTCGTGCCCCTCGACTCCCAGATCAGGCTCTCGTGCAGCTGGGAGCCGGTCTCGACCTCCTTGAACGGATAGATCCGGACGCCGGGCAGGATCACGCTCTCGGCGCCGATCGTGACCTCGTCGCCGATCGCGACGCCCTCGTGCAGCCGGACGTGAGCGCGCAGGTCGCAGCTGCGCCCGACGATCGCCCCCTCGACGTCGGAGCTCCGCCCGATGTACGTCGAGGCGTCGACGATCGAGCGGACGACGCGCCCACGCTCGCGGACGGTCACGCTCGTCGACAGCACCGTGTAGGGCCCGACGTGCGCGCCACGCGCGATGCGGCAGTAGTTCCCGAGGTACGCGGGTCCCTGGATCGCTTCGAGGTCGTCGAGGTCCACCCCGTCCCCCAGCCAGACGTTGCCGCGGATCCGGATCCCGGGGATCTCGAGCCGGACGCGCTCGTCGAGTGCGTCGAAGTTCGCCTGGCGGAACTGGTCCAGGTTCCCGATGTCCTGCCAGTAGCCGTCGAAGACGTGGCCGTAGATCGGCCGGCCCATCTCGAGCAGCAGCGGGAACAGCTCCTTCGAGAAGTCGAACGGCCGGTCCTGCGGGATGTGTTTCAGCACCTCGGGCTCGAGGACGTAGATGCCGGTGTTGATCGTGTCTGAGAAGACCTGACCCCACGACGGCTTCTCGAGGAAGCGCTCGACGCGTCCGTCCTCGTCGGTGACGACGATCCCGAACTCGAGCGGGTTCTCGACGGACTTGAGCCCGATCGTGACCGAGGCCTGCTTCTCGCGGTGCGCCTCGACGAGCTTCGTGAGGTCGACGTCGCAGAGCGCGTCGCCCGAGATCACGAGGAAGGTGTCGTCGAGCCGGCCGGCCGCGCGCTTCACCGAGCCGGCCGTCCCGAGCGGTGATTCCTCCACCGAGTAGCCGATCTCGACCCCGAGCGTCTCCCCGCTCCCGAAGTAGCTGCGGATCGCCTGCGGGAGGAAGGCGACCGTGACGATCACGTCCTCGAAGCCGTGGCTCCGGAGGAGCTCGACGATGTGCTCCATGCAGGGCTTGCCGACGATCGGCACCATCGGCTTGGGCTGGTTCGACGTGAGTGGCCGCAGCCGCGTCCCCTCGCCCCCGGCCATGACTACGGCCTTCATCGCCGCAGTTCTCCCCGCGCGGTCACGATGTAGAACACACCGGCGAGGAGCGCGAGTCCGAGGCCCGCCCAGAAGAGATCGAGCGGCCATCCGGTCGGCTCGTGGGTGACGATGCGGAAGAAGACCGCCGCATAGAGCACCCAGGTCGCGGCCTTGCCGAGGAGGTTGACGTCGATCCCCACCCCGCGCGGGGCGAGGAACGCGGAGCCGACGAGCAGCACGACGTCCCGGCCGAGGATGACGACGAGGCCGGCCCAGGGGAGCCGGTCGTAGGCGAAGAGGAGGATCACCGCCGCGTCGATCATCAGCCGGTCGGCGAGCGGGTCGGCGAGCTTCCCGAAGCGCGACTCGACGCGCAGCCGGCGGGCGAGGAACCCGTCCACCTGGTCCGTGATGCCGGCGATGCCGAACACGACACCCGCGGGCCAGCTCGGCCGGTGGCCGGCCCGCACCATGAGCACGACGAAGACGGGGATCAGGGCGAGCCGCGCGACGGTCAGTGCGTTCGGCAGTTGCGCGAGCGGCATCGGAACGGCGCGGGCTTCCATGTGGCGAAGGATACGGGGGTCCTCTCCGTATGCTCTCGCGCGTGCCCGAGCTGCCGCGGATCCCCGGGTTCGTCGACGCGCACTGCCACGCGTTCCAGCGGGCGCTGCGCGGGAGGACGGAGGGCGCCGACTTCTGGGCGTGGCGCGAGACGATGCTCGAGCTCGCGGCCGCGCAGACGCCCGCGAGCGTCCGGAGGGAGTACGTCGACGTCTACCGCGAGCTTCTGGCCGCCGGCTACACCGCGGTCGGGGAGTTCCACTACCTCGGGCTCGAGGAGGGGCGCGCAGCTGCGGAGGCCGCGGCCGAGGCGGGAATCGAGCTCGTCCTCCTCCACGTCGCCTACGCGCGGGGCGGGATCGAGCGTTTCCGGCAGGAGTCGGTGGCGGCGTACCTGCGCGAGCTCGAGGAGCTGCGGGGCTCCGGGATCCGGGTCGGCGTCGCCCCCCACTCCGTCCGCGCCTGCCCGCGGGACTGGCTCGAGGAGCTCGGCGGGTACGCGGCGGAGCACGAGCTGCCGCTGCACGTCCATGCCGACGAACAGCCGCGCGAGATCGAGGAGTGCCTCTCCGAGCACGGGCTCAGGCCTATCGAGCTGCTCGACGTATGCGGCTGTCTGAGCGATCGCACGACGGTGGTGCACGCGACCCACGCCGACGGATCCGAGCTCGACCTGCTCGCGGCGGCGGGTGCGCGGGTCTGCGCGTGTCCGACGACGGAGGCGAACCTCGGCGACGGGTTCCTGCCCGTCGAGCGCATTCTCCATCGCGCCATCGAGCTCTGCATCGGCTCGGACTCGAACGTCCGCATCGATCCGCTCGAGGAGCTGCGCGAGCTCGACGGGATCGCCCGCCGCCAGTCGGGCCGCAGGGACGTCTTCGCCGTCGACGCCCTGCTTGCGATCGGCTCGGCCGGCGGTGCGAGCTCGCTCGGTCTCGACGCGTGGCCGGAGGTCGCAGTGGACCTCGCACATCCGGAGCTCGCCGGTGTCGAGGACTGGCGAGGCGCTCTCGTCGCCGGCTGCTCTGCCGCCGTTTTCCGGGGCCCGCGCTAGGTTCCCCGTCACTGCCAGCGGAGGAGGCCACCGAGTGGACGAGCACCATCACACGCACGAGTCGGACGACGAGAACGACGGATCGTGGTCGACGCCGGAGGAGGAGCGCACGTTCCTCCTCATCCGCGACCTCCTGATGGAGATGCACGGCCGCGGACGCGGCATCTTCGTCATGCCGGTGCGGGAGGCGACGGAGAACTACGGGGTGGACGGCTGGGTGGTCGGGGAGCTGGGCGCGGACCACCGAAACGACCTCGCAATCGGCCCGTGGCTCGACCAGGTCGTCGAGGCCGCGCGACAAGCCGCAGGCTGAGTCTCTGAGTCGGGGCGGCGAGATTCGAACTCGCGACCTTTGGTCCCCCAGACCAACGCGCTAACCAGGCTGCGCCACGCCCCGCAGCGAGCACAACCGTAGCTCACCCGGGACCGCTCGGCACCGGACGCGCGTATCGGTGGCATGCGCAGGCTTCTCGCCCTCACGCCTCTCCTTGCCGCGCTGCTAATGCCCTCCTCGGTCGCCGCAACGTCACCAGGGCAACCGGTTGCGCTCGTGACCGCCGAGACCGCGAACGAGGTTTTCGCGCTCTCGCTAGGACCGCATGGCGGACACGTGCTGAGACGGGTCCACCTCGCGAATCCGCTCATGATCGCCGCGCCGCGTCACGGCCCGGCCGTCGTCGTGAGCACGTCGGGAACGGTGACCCTGCTCGCCTGGCACACGCTGCGGCCGGTCAAGACCTTCCACTCGTTCCGCGCCCCGAAGGTGGCCGCGATCGCCCCCGGCGGACAGTTCGCCTACGTCACGGACGAGCGCACGGGCGACCTGTCGGTCATCGAACTCTCACAGCGCCGGATCGTCGAGCGCGTCTTCGTCGGCCTCGGCGCGCACCATCTTGCGATCAGCCCCGACGGCCGCCGGATCTGGGTGGCCCTCGGCGAGACGGCGACCACGATCGTCCGTCTCGACGCCGCGAATCCACGCGAGCCGCGCGTGGTCGGGCGGTTCGACCCCCGCGTGACCGCGCACGACATGAGCTTCGCTCCCACCGGCCGCCAGGTCCTCGTGACCTCGGCCACGTCCTCCGCTGTAACGGACTACTCCCTGGGCGGTGGGCGCCTCTGGAGCGCAGGAGGTGGACGCGGCCCCCAGCATGCCGTCTTCGCCGGTGGCACCGTGCTCGTCTCGAGTGGCTACGGCTCTGCGCTCGAGGCGCTGAGCTGGCGGAGCCCCTCGCGGGCGCCGCGCGTCGCGGGCGTGCCGTACGGCTCCTTCAACCTCGCGACGTACGGCGGCTTCGTCGTGACGACGTCGCTCTTCACCGGACAGGTAACCGAGCTCCGAGTCCGGGATCTTCACCGGCTCTGGACGACGAAGGTCGCCCGGGCCGCGCGCTACGTCACGATCTCCGTCTGGCCGGGCTAGCCCAGCTGGAGGTCGCGGACGGACGTGTGCGGGGGGAGCCGCATGACCGTGCGAAGCTCGTCCCCGGAGGCCGCGGCAAGAACGCGGGTGGCATCCGAGGTCGAGACCGCCAGGGCGATTCCGTGGCCCTCGGCCCCGAGGACGTCGATCGTCCCGCCGGGGCGGAGCTGGCCGAGCTGCGGGCTTGCGGTCAGCAAGACCACCGGATGGGAGCCCTCGTGGACTACCGCCAGCCAGCGGCCGGTCCAGCCGATCCCGCCGATGCGGCCGCGGTCGGCGAGCTCGTTCAAGCCGGGTCTTACGATGCCTACCGCGGTGCTCGTAGCGAGAGCGAGCAGCTTTCCGTCAGGCGCGAAGGCGACGTGGCGCACATCCCCGGCAGCGCGCGAGGCGACGACGCGGCGTGACGTGTGCCCGACGTCGTAGACGATCGCCTTCCCGCCGGCAGCGACGTAGGCGAAGGCGAGCGAATCGGCGCGCCACGAGGGACGGACCGCGCGCACCGAGCGGTCGATCGTCGTGTCCTTCCTCCCGTTCCCGTAGATCAGATGGAGCTCGAGGCGCCGGCCGTGCCTGACGACGTATGCGATTTCGAGCCCGTCCGGCGCCCAGGACGCCGCGACGACCTTTCCGCCGGCCGGGTGGGACCAGGCTCGGCGCCCGTCTGGCGCCATCGCGACGAGCGACCGGCCGATTCCGGCCGCGATGTACAGCGCATGCGGCGAGAGCGCAACCGCCGTGGCCTCCTGCCCCTGCAGCCGGAACCCGCCCTTGACCACCACGGACAGCCGGCCGTCGACGATCGCCGCGATGCCGTTCGCCCCGTTCGGTAGCGTGAGCTCGGTGGTCGCCGGCGGACGGTGCTTCGCCTTCGCCCCGAAACTCACATGGAGCGCACCCGCGGCGGCGAGCGAGCCGGCCGCGATCGCGAGCAGGGCGACGGCCGCCGCGAAGACGAGGACGGCGGTCCGAAGCCCACGATGCGGCGAAGCTGACGGGTGAAGCGCCCGCAAAGCCCGACGCAGCGCCTCCTCCCCCGCTCCCCGCTCAGGTTCCGGCGCCTCGGCGAGCATCCCTCCGAGCCGGCGCTCGAGCTCACTCGACATGCTCGACCTCCAGGGACTCGCGCAGCTGCTCGAGGCCGCGTGCGAGGCGAGAGTTGACGGTGCCGACGGGCAGGTCGAGCGCGCCCGCGATCTGCTTCGGCGTCATCCCGACCCCGTAGCGCAGGACGACGACGACGCGTCGCTCCAGCGAGAGGCCCGCCACCGCCGACAGCAGGCTCCGGTCGCCGAGCGCGTGCACGGGGGAGACGTCCGGCGTCTCGGGCAGCTCCTCGTCGGAGAGGCGTCGCTCGGCGCGCAGCACGTCCAAAGCCCGGTTCGCGACGATCCGGTGCAGCCACGGCCCGAACGGACGGCGCTCGTCGAAGCGGCCGAGAGCGGCGAACGCGCGCTCGAATCCGTCGGCGGCGACGTCGTCCGCGAGCGAGCGGCGCCCCGTGATGGCGTAGGCCGCCCGCCAGGCGTCGCGCCAGTAGCGCCTGAAGAGCGCTGCGGCGGCTTCCCGGTCGCCGTGTCGCGCCCTCCGTACGAGATCCCGGTCACTCGGTTCACGCACTCCTCGCAGTTTTCTACGTACGAACCGGCGTCGCACGTCCCGAATCCGGCATATTCCTGCGGTGGAAGGCTGGCAGGAGCAGGACGACGCGCTCGTCCGGGAGTTCGAGCTCCCGACCTTCCCGGCTGCGATCGAGTTCGTCGACCGCCTCGCCGAGCTTGCCGAGAGCGAGAACCACCACCCCGACATCGACATCCGCTACCGGCGTGTCACCGTCCGGTGGACGACGCACTCGGAAGGCGGAGTCACCGAGAAGGACCGCGAGATGGCAGAGCGGACCTCCACCCTCGCCGGCGCCTAGCGCGCGGCCTCACCGGAAGAAGGTAAGACCGTGCCGCCGGCGGACACTAATCCTGACATGAGCGCGCTCGCAGCTGCCCCGGGCCTGGAGGAATGGCATCTCGACCTGGATGCGCAGGGCCCTCGGCGTGAAGAGGCAGTCGCCCGGCTCCACGGGATTCTCCTCCGGGCCGCGCGCTTCGAGGTGTTCCGGCGGAGCGGCGCCCTCCCCCAGCTCTCGGCGGTCGAGCTGGACGAGCTCGCGCAGGAGGCTGCGGACGATGCCGCCGTGTCGGTGCTGAGGCGCCTCGGCGACTTCCGCGGTGAGAGCAGCTTCCGGACGTGGGCGTACAAGTTCGCGCTGCTCGAGGCCGCCGTGAAGGTGCGCCGCCGCGCCTGGCGCGACCGCGAGGTGACACTCGAGCCGGAGCACTGGGAGAGCCTCGCGCACGCCGGACCCGGGCCGGCGGACGACGCCGAGAGCGCCGCGCTGCTCGAGGTCGTTCGCGACGGCATCCGGACGGCCCTCACTCCGCGACAGCGGCAGGTTCTCGTCGCAGTCGTGCTCGAAGGCGTCCCGATCGATGTCCTCGCGGAACGGCTCGGCTCGAACCGGAACGCGCTCTACAAGATGCTCCACGACGCACGCCGGCGGCTGCGAAGCCATGTCGCCGAGGCGGGATATTCGGAGGCGATCGAATGACCGGACGCGACCTCGACCCCACTCTTCTCCGCCTGCTCGGACCCGGCGAGCGGGAACTCGACTGCGACGAGTGCTTCACGCAGCTCAACCGCTATGTGGAGCTCGAGCTCGCCGGGGAGCCTGCCGACGAGCACGTGCCGGGTATGCGTTCCCATCTCGTCGGCTGTCCCGCCTGCGCGGAGGAGCACGAGAGCCTGCGCGCGTTGCTCGAGCTCGATTCCGTCTCCTGAAACGAGGGCCAAGCGATGCACACGACCAAGTACCTCATCGTCGGCGCCGGGATGACCGGCGACATGGCGGCGAAAGGCATCCGCGAGCACGACTCCGAGGGCTCGATCACCATGATCGGCGCCGACCCGCATCCGCCGTACAAGCGGCCGCTGCTCACGAAGGGGCTGTGGCAGGGCGCCCCGGAGGAAAAGCTGTGGCGCGAGCCCGCGGAGGGCGCCGAGCTCGTCACGGGACGCCGGATCGTCTCGGTCGACCTCGCCGCGCACACCGCGACGGACGACGCCGCCGAGGAGTACTCCTGGGAGAAGCTCCTGCTCGCCACCGGCGCCAAGCCGCGTCAGGTTCCCGGGGCCGACGGCGTGATCTGGTACCGGACGCTCGACGACTACCGGCACGTGCGCGAGGCCGCCAAGGAGGGCGCTCACATCGCCGTGATCGGGGGCGGCTTCGTCGGCTCGGAGATCGCGGCCGGGCTCGTCGGGGTCGGCTGCCGCGTCACGATGCTCTTCCCCGAGCCGGGGATCGGCCATCGGCTCTTCCCCGCCGGGCTGTCCGCCTCCGTCACTGACTACTACCGCGAGAAGGGCGTCGAGGTGCTCGCGGGCGAGATGGTCTCCGCGGCCTCGGCGAATCGCGTCGAGACCCAGTCGGGCCAGAAGCTCGAAGCCGATGCCGTCGTCGCCGGGCTCGGCGTCGTCGCCGACACGGAGCTGGCCGAGGCGGCCGGACTCGAGGTGAACGACGGCATCGTCGTGGACGAGTACGGGCGCGTGCCGGGCCACGACGACGTCTTCGCGGCCGGCGACGTGGCGCGCTTCCCGGTGCTCGCGCTCGGGATCTCGCTCCGCATCGAGCACGAGGATCACGCGAACAGCCACGGCCACGCAGTCGGCGCGAACATGGCCGGCGCGGACAAGCCGTACGACCACCTTCCGTTCTTCTACTCCGATCTCTTCGACCTCGGCTACGAAGCGGTCGGGCTCGTCGACTCGCGGCTCGAGACCGTCGAGGACTGGCAGGAGCCGGACCGCAAGGGCGTCGTCACCTACGTCGACGACGGCCGGCCGCGCGGCGTCCTGCTCTGGAACGTCTGGGACAAGCTCGACGCGGCTCGCGACCTGATCCGGGCCGGAGAGGGAGCTCTTGCGGTCTAGCTCCCTCGCCCGCTCGCGGAAGGCGCGGCGCGGGACGGAACTGGTGTGCGAAGCGGTCTTCCGGCCGCTCGCGCACCCGCTCGTCCTTGCGTTCGCGCGGCTTCGCGTCCCGCCGCCCTTCGTCGTCGTCGCAGCGGGAGCGGCAGGGATGGCCGCCGCCGTCGAGCTCGGACGCGGCTCGCTGCTCGCCGCCGCCCTCCTCGTCCAGCTCAAGACGCTGCTCGACAACGCGGACGGCCAGCTCGCGCGACTCACCGGCCGGACGAGCGCGTTCGGACGCTACCTCGACTCCGAGGTCGACCTGGTCGTGAACGCCGCGCTCTTCGCGGCGCTCGGCTGGAGCGCCGGCCAGCCGGCGCTCGCGCTGGCGGGGTTCGTCGCCGTGACGTCGGTACTCAGCCTCAACTTCAACGCCGAGCGCCTCTCGCGTGCCGCTGTCGCAGAGCCGGAGCCGGAGGACGACGGAAAGGCGACCGCGTTCCTGCGGCGGATCTACGGCGCCGTGTACGCGCCGCAGGACCGGCTCGCCGAGTCGCTCGTCGCACGGCGGCCCGCCTTGGCGGGCTCAGCTGCGGTCTCGCTTCTCGCCAACCTCGGCATGTCGACGCAGCTTGCGGCGTTCGGGCTCTTGATGGCACTTGGACACCCACTCGCGTTCGCCTGGCTGGCGCTCGCCCAGATCGTGTCGATCGGCGTCGCGCTCCTCCCACGGCGCATGCCGCACCGTGAGGAGGAAATTGCATGAGCAACGTCTTCGAGCTTCCGGCACACGAGGGAGAAGGGCGGGACCTGGCGCCCGCCGACTTCGCCCGCCTCGAGCACCACGCCGCCGAGATCCTCGGCGCGCTCGGGCTTGATCTCGACACTCCGGGAACGCGGGACACGCCGCGCCGCTTCATCCGGGCGCTCTACGACGCGACCGCCGGCTACGACGGCGACGCGAAGCTCCGCACGCTGTTCCCGACCGAGCGGCCGGAAGGGGTCGAGGGACGCCACGCGCAGATCGTGGAGGGCCCGATCGGCTTCTACGCGCTCTGCGAGCACCACGCGCTGCCGTTCCACGGGCGCGCGTACGTCGGCTACGTCTCGGGCGACGAGATCCTCGGCATCTCGAAGCTCACGCGGCTCGTGCGGCTCTACGCGCGGCGCTTCACCGTGCAGGAGCGTCTCGCGGAGGAGATCGCCGACGGGCTCCGGGAGCTCGCCGGGGCGCGCGGCGTCGCGGTGAGGCTCGAGGCGGCGCACATGTGCACGGCGATGCGCGGCGTCGAGGAGGACGGGTCGGTCACGGCCACGACGGTCTGGCGCGGCCTGTACGACGAGAACGACTCCCTCCGCTCGGAGTTCCTTACGCTGACGCGGTGATCGACCCGTTCACCGTCCTCTCCGAGGACGCGGATCTGCCGCAGTGGGACGTTCCGGAGCTGCTCGCGGCGCTCTACGGAAGTGCGCTCGGCCTCGACGAGCCGTGCGTCGTCGCGAACTTCGTCCAGTCGCTCGACGGCGTCGTGGCGATTCCGAGGGTGCCGCGCTCCCACGCGATCATCGGCGACGAGAGCGAGGCCGACCGCTTCGTCCTCGCCCTCCTGCGTGCGTGCGCGGACGTGGTCGTCGTCGGGGCGGGCACCCTTCTCGCCTCGCCGAAAGGCACCTGGCGCATCGATCGCGCCTATCCGCCCGCCGCGGAAGCGCTCGGGGAGCTGCGCGCCCGCCGCGGCCGCCCGGCGCAGCCGCTCGTCGCCGTCGTCACCACCGGCGCCTCGCTCGATCCCGCGCATCCCGTGCTCGAGTCGGGAGCGCTCGTCCTGACGACGGTGGACGCGGCGGCCGGCCTGCGCGCCTCGGTTCCGGATGCAACGGAGGTCGTGGCCGTGAACGACGGCGAGACCGTCGATCTGGCGGCGGCGCTCGAGCTCCTGCGCGGGCGCGGCTTCTCCGTCGTGCTGACGGAAGCCGGCCCGTCGATGTTCGGATCGCTCGTCGCGTCGCGGCTCGTCGACGAGCTCTTCCTCACCGTCTCGCCGGTCCTCGCGGGCCGCGCAGCGACCGCCCGCCTCGGCCTCGTCGAGGGTGTCGAGCTGCTGCCGGAGACCCGGATCGCCGGCCGCCTCCGCTCGGCGCGGAGCCACGGCTCGCACCTCTTCCTCCGCTACGCGCTCGCCTAGGCGCGCCGGTTGAGCTGCCGGTAGAGCCGGTCGATCAGCGCGGGCATCGCCTCGAGCCGCTCGGTGATCAACCGGAGGCGGAACTCGCGGAAGTGCTCCGGCTCGACCTCGAGCGCCGTCGCGAGTGTCCCGACGACGTCGTTCGACGGAACGGGCCGGTTGCCGTGGACGAGGTGGTTGAGGTAGCCGGCGGAGAGTCCGGTGCGGGCGGCGAGCTGCCGGTACGTGACGCCTTGCTCGTCCATGAGGCGCTGCACGGTCTCGCCGAACCCGTCCTCGCTGAACCGCCGCCGCTTTGCCACCCCGAACTACACCTCCTTGCCGAGCTCCGCCACATCTAAGCGTTTCTCCGCGCCGTCTGCGCGGGTCCGCACGTCGACCTTCCCGTCCTCGAGGCTCTTCTTCCCCGCGGTGACGCGGATCGGACACCCGATGAGGTCCGCGTCGGCGAACTTCTCCCCCGCCCGCTGGTCGCGGTCGTCGAGGAGGACGTCGCGGCCCGCTGCCGACAGCGCCTCGGCGGCCTGCTCGGCGATCTCGTCCGCCCCGGGCAGCACCACGAGGTGCGCGTGGTACGGCGCGATCGACTCGGGCCAGGCCGCGATTCCGTCCGCGTCGTGGTTCTGCTCGATCACGGCTGCGAGCACGCGTCCGGGTCCGATTCCATAACTCCCGCCAAGAATTGGCTTCTCCCGCCCGTTCTCGTCCAGAAACGTCGCGCCGAGCCCCGAGCTGTACTTGTCGGCGAAGTAGAAGATGTGCCCCACCTCGATCGCGGTCTGGAACGTGAGCGCTCCGCCGCACTCGGGGCAGCGGTCGCCGTCCACCGGCTCGCGCAGGTCGGCGAACTCGGGTTCGTAGTCGCGGCCTGCCTCGACCCCGCGCAGGTGGAAGCCGTCCCGGTTCGCACCCGCGACGAACTGTCCCTCCCGCAGCATCAGATCGGCGATCACCTCGCCCTCGTACCCGACCGGGCCGAGCGAGCCACCCGACGCGCCGAAGGCGGCGCGGATCTCGTCGTCGGTGGACGCACGGGAGCCGATCTTCAGCGCGGAGAGCAGCTTCGACTCCGACAGCCGGTCGTCGCCGCGGATGAGCGCCAGCACGACGCGGCCGTCGTCCGTTGTCACCGGCATCGCCTTCGACGTTGCGGCCAGGTCGGTGCCGAGGAACGTCGCCAGCGCCTCGCAGGTCGCCACTCCGGGCGTCTCGACCTCCTCCGGTGCTGCGAGGGGCGCCGGAAGCTCGGGCGCGCGAGGGACGCCCTGGGCGATCTCGGCGTCGGCCGCGTAGTCACCGCGCTCGCAGCGGACGAGCGTGTTCTCGCCCGAGCCCGACGGTGCGAGGAAGTCGAACGTGAGCTCCCCTCCCATGATCCCGCTCTCCGCCCGCACCTCGTGGGCCTCGACCCCGCAGCGCTCGAAGATGCGGTGGTACGCGGCGCGGTTCTTCTCGAAGGAGACGAACGCGCTCTCCTCGTCGCGGTCGAACGAGTACGCGTCCTTCATGATGAACTCGCGGACGCGCAGGAGTCCGCCGCGCGGACGCGGCTCGTCGCGGTCCTTCGTCTGGAAGTGGTACCAGAGCTGTGGGAGCTCCTTGTACGAGCGGATCTCGCGCGCGTGGAACGTGAAGGTCTCCTCGTGCGTGATCGGCAGGATGAAGCGTCGGCCGGTTCGATCGCTGAGGTGGAAGAGCTCGGGGATCTTGTCGCGGCCGGTCGCCTCCCACAGCTCGACCGGCGTCAACACCGGCGCGAGGAACTCCTGCGCGCCGATCCCGTCCATCTCCTCGCGGACGATCTGCTCGATCTTGCGGTGAACCCTCCAGCCGAGGGGCAGGTAGGTCCAGAGGCCGGTGCCGACCTGGCGGACGAAGCCGCCGCGCACGAGGAGCTTGTGCGAGGCCGCCTCTGCGTCGGCGGGTGGCTCGCGCAGGGTCGGCAGGAACAGCTGTGAGGCCCGGGCGATCATCGACGTTGTCGCCCTAGGCTATTCGAGCGGGATCAGCGAGGCTTCGGCCATCGCGAGAGCGGCCGGCTTCGCCATCTTGAGGCGCTTCGGGCGGTGCATGCCGTCGGCGATCCACCGGTCGATCTCGTGGAACAGCTCGTCGATCAGGATGTCGGAGCCGACCTTCTTCAGGACGCGGCCGTGCGCGTAGATGAAGCCGACGTCGCGACCGCCCGCGATGCCGAAGTCCGCATCTCCGGACTCGCCCGGGCCGTTGACGGCGCAGCCGAGCACCGCGACCTCGAAGTGCTGCGGGTACTCCTGCAGGCGAAGCTCGACCTCCTCGGCGAGCGTATGCACGCCGACGTTGTCACGGCCGCAGCTCGGGCAGGCGATCATCACCGGCCCACGCTCGCGCAGCCCGAGAGCCTTGAGGATCTCGTACGCCGTCTTCGGCTCCTCGACCGGGTCGGAGGAGAGCGAGACGCGGATGGTGTCGCCGATTCCCTCGGCGAGGAGGGTGCCGATGCCGACGGCGCTCTTGACCGAGCCGGCGAAGACCGTCCCGGCCTCGGTGACGCCGAGGTGGAGCGGGTAGTCGACCTTCTCCGAGAGCATGCGGTAGGCGCGGATCATCGTCGGCACGTGGCTCGACTTGACGGAGATCTTGAACTCGTAGAAGTCGAGGCTCTCGAGCAGGCGTACCTCTTCGAGCGCGGCCTCGACGAGTGCCTCCGCCTGGTCTTTCTGCGCCAGCTCCTCGAGATGCTTCGGGAGCGAGCCGGAGTTCGCCCCGATCCGCATCGCGATTCGCTTCGCCTTCGCAGCGCGTACGACCTCGGCGACCTTGTCCGAGCCGCCGATGTTGCCCGGGTTGATGCGGACCGCAGCGACGCCCTGATCGATCGCCTTCAGGGCGAGGCTCGCGTTGAAATGGATGTCCGCGATGATCGGGACGGGCGAGAAGCGGACGATCTTCGAGAGGGCCTCGGCGTCCTCCGTCTTCGGCACCGCAACGCGGACGATCTCGCAACCTGCGCTCGCGAGCGCGGCGACCTGCGCGGTCGTCGCTTCGACGTCGTGCGTCTTCGTCGTCGTCATCGACTGCACGACGACGGGCGCGCCCCCGCCGATCTTGACGCCGCCGACCGAGATCTGCCGTTTGCTGGCCATCCGGAATCAGTCTAGCCAGGCGGGTTCCGGCCCTATCCCCGGCCTCAGCGGACGCTGAGGAGCCCTAGTGCGGTGGCGTCGAGACGTCGTTCGAGAGCGCGATCACGAAGACGAGGACGAGAAGGGCGATCCCCACGACCGACACGCGCTCGTACACCTCGCGCGCCAGCGCGCGCCGGCGGATTCCCTCGATCAGCGAGAAGAGGATGTGCCCACCGTCGAGCGGCAGCAGCGGCAGCAGGTTGACGAGCGCGAGCGACATGCTGACGAAGGCGAGGATCTCGAGGTACCAGCTCAAGCCGATCTGCAGCTGGGCGTGCAAGGTGCGGCTGACCCCGACCGCGCTCGAGAGCTGCGTGCGCCCGTTGCTCGAGAACAGCCCGCTGAGCCCGCTCACCGTCCCGCTCACGACGCCCCACAGGTCCGATGCTGCCGAGCCGGCCGCTCTGCCGACGGTGTAGTTCACGATCTTCGGCGCGGGCGAGAAGCCGAAAATCCAGCGTCCCTGCCGGCGGATCGTCGCGCGCGGGCCGACCTTGATCCGGTTGCCTCCGCGCAGCACGGTGAGCGTCACCGGCGCGCCGCGGCTCGCCCTGATGCGCTGGGAGATGGCGGAGAACGTCGGCGTCGACCGGCCGTCCACCGCGATGATGCGGTCGCCTGCACGCAGGCCCGCGGCCGCCGCAGGCGTTCCGCTGTCGACGGCCATGACCTCGGCGGTCGGCCGCTGGGAAGCGGAAGGCCCGCCGCCGACGGCGAAGACGACGAAGAGGATCACGAACGCGATGAGGACGTTCGCGAGCGGCCCGGCCGCGATCACGGCGACGCGCTTCCAGGTCGCAGCGCGCCAGTACGCGTCGGGAGCGGTTCCCTCCTCGACCTCGCGGAGCGCCCGCTTTGCAGAGCGTCTGGCGCCGGGCGAGAGCGGGGCTGCGTCGACCTGCCGCGTGAGCTCCGGATAGGCCCGTCGCGCGCCTTCGAAGTCCTCTACGTCGAGCGCCCGCCGGACGGCGCCGACCGAGGCTGCGAGGCCGGGCTGCTCGCGCACTGCCGGCTCCACGAACGCCTGCAGGTCGCGCGCGGCGGGGCGATGCATCCCGGGGATACGGACGAGGCCGCCGAGCGGGATCGCGCCGATCCCGTACTCGATCCCCTTGCGCCGGACCTTCACGAGCGCCGGCGGGAAGCCGATGTAGAAGCTCCGCGGACGCATCCCGACGGCGAGCGCGACGGAGAAATGGCCAAGCTCGTGCAGGAAGACGAGCAGCACGAGGCCGCCGATGACGACGAGCCACGTCATGCCGCGGCCAGCGCTCCTTCCGCGAGCGCCCGCGCGAGGCGGTCCGCCTCGACGAGGTCGTCGAGGTCGCGGGCCGCATCGGTGTCCGCCGCCGCGAGCGTCTCGCCGACGACCTCGGCGATTCCGAGGAAAGGCAGCCGGCCGGCCAGGAATGCGGCGACGGCGACCTCGTTCGCGGCGTTGTAGACGCACGGCGCGCTGCCTCCCTCCTGCCCGGCCGCGCGCGCGAGCGCGAGCATCGGGAACGTCTCGGTGTCGGGCGGCGAGAACTCGAGCGTGAGCGAGGCGAGATCGAGCGGCGGCAGCGGCGTCGACGCCCGCTCCGGATACGTGAGCGCGTACGAGATCGGGACGCGCATGTCGGGGTAGCCGAGATGCGCGAGCGAGGCGCCGTCACGGAAGCGGACGAGCGCGTGGACGATCGACGTCGGCTGGATCGCGACCTCGATCCGCTCGTATCCGACGCCGAAGAGGAAATGCGCTTCGATCACCTCGAGCCCTTTGTTCGCCAACGTTGCCGAGTCCACCGTGATCTTCGGGCCCATGCGCCAGGTCGGATGTGCAAGCGCCTGCTCGGGCGTCACGTCCTCGAGGTCGGCGCGCGTGCGTCCGCGGAACGGTCCGCCCGAGCCGGTGATCACGAGCGTGTCGACCTGCTCCGGCTCGCGCCCCTCGAGGCACTGGAAGAGCGCGGAGTGCTCGCTGTCGACCGGCAGGATCCGGCCGCGGCCGCGCTCGCGCGCCGCGAGGGCGAGCTCGCCGGCGGCGACGAGGCTCTCCTTGTTCGCGAGAGCGAGGTCGACGCCGCGCTCGAGCGCCCACAGCGTCGCATGGACTCCGGCGAACCCGACGACGGCGTTGAGGACGACGTCCGGCTGCGCGCGCTCGAGGAGCTCGGTCAGGTCGCCGCCGACCTCCTTCAGCGGAGCGTCGACGTCGTCGAGCGGCGTCGAGCCGGACGCGGCTGCGCAGAGCTCGAGCTCCGGATGTGCTTCGACGATCTCGATCGCCTGGCGACCGATGGACCCCGTGGCCCCGAGCAGCGCGACGCGCTTCACCCGACAAAGTCTAAGGAGATACGAGCCGCTAGTGAAAGCCGAATGAAACGACGAGGTAATACGCGGCCGGCGCAGCGAAGAGCAGCGCGTCCACGCGGTCGAGCACGCCGCCGTGTCCGCCGAGGAGCCGTCCGGTGTCCTTGACCTCGAGATCCCGCTTCAGCGCTGACTCGAAGAGGTCGCCGAGCAGCGCGGCCGTCACGACGACGAGACCGAGGACGACGGCCTGCCAGATGCTGAGGTAGCTCTCACGCTTGTCGTAGAGCGCGATGAACGCGACGAAGATGCCCGCGACCGCGCCGCCGAGCAGCCCCTCCCACGTCTTGTTCGGGGACAGGCGCGGCGCGAGCCGGTGCCGTCCCGCGAGGCGGCCGGTGAGGTACGCGAGCGTGTCGGCCGCGAAGACGCCGAGGATGACCGTGAAGGCGATCAGCCGCCCGTCTGTGTGCATCTCGCGCAGCAGCAGGACGAAGCCGAGCCCGAGGCCGATCCAGGCCGACCCGAGCACCGTCGATCCCAGCGCCGCCGTCGTGGGCGCGCGCGTGCTCGAGAGCGCGTGCAGGACGAAGCCGAGGACGAACGTCGCGAGGAACCCCGCGAAGAGCCATTCCAGGCCGCCGGTCCGGGCGCCGACGAGGGCGAGGATCACACCACCGTAGACCGCAGGCGCGAGCGGGCGCAGCGGCCGCGCCGTCGTCACGAACTCGTGGACGCCGACGAAGGCGGCGACCGCGACGAGGGCGAACAGCCACCAGCCGCCGAGCCACAGCATGCCGAGCACGAGAGGCAGGCCGGCTGCCGCGACCACGAGGCGGGAGGCGAGGTTGCTCATCGGCCGCCGAATCTACGGCGCCGGCTCGCGTACTCCTCGATCGCGGTCCGGAGTTCCTCGGGCCCGAAGTCGGGCCAGAGCGTGTCGGTGAAGACGTATTCGGCGTACGCTGACTGCCAGAGGAGGAAGTTCGAGATGCGGCGCTCGCCCGAGGTGCGGATCACGAGGTCGGGGTCCGGCATCTCCGGCTCGTAGAGGCACGCGGCGAGCGCAGCCTCGTCGACGTCGCCGGGATCGCCGCCGCTCTCGAGCAGCCTGCGCGCGGCATCGACGAGCTCTGCGCGTCCGCCGTAGTCGAAGGCGATCCAGAGCTGGAGCCGCGACCTGTCCGCCGTCGCCCCTTCGAGGTGGTCCATCCTCGCGCGCAGCCAGTCAGGGGCGCGGTCGCGGCGGCCGACGAAGCGGCATCGGACCCCCTGCGCGGCGAGATCCTCGAGCTCGCGCTCGATCGTCTCGCCGAAGATCTCCATCAGCGCTTCGACCTCCTCGACGGGGCGGTTCCAGTTCTCGGTCGAGAACGCGTAGACCGCGAGCGACTCGATGCCGAGGTCGATCGCCGTCTCGACGACGGGCCGCAGCGCCCGCGAGCCGGCGCGATGGCCCTCCGCGACCGAGACGCCGTGCTCCGCGGCCCAGCGCCCGCTCCCGTCCATGATGATCGCGACCGCGTGCGCGACCTCGGGAAGGTGCTCCGCGGGAGTGACGTCCGTTCCCGGGAAGGAGGTCACTCGGGGCGACTGAGGACGACGCAGCCGGCGAAGCCGGCCGACGAGTGTAGGCGCCGTAGGGGCCGAAGCGCGGAGTCGCGACATTTTGCAGCGGCCAGGGATGCCCTGACTGTCGCCGGGCGGGGCACTAGACCTCCATCACCTCTGCCTCCTTGTGCTTGAGGAGCTCGTCGATCTGCTTCGTGTGCTCGTCCGTCAGCTCCTGGACACGGCCCTCGGCCCGGTGCTCGTCGTCGGCGCCGACCTCGCCCTTGTCGACGAGCTCCTTCAGGTGCCGCATCGCGTCCCGCCGGATCTCGCGCACGGCCACCTTGTGCTCCTCGGCCATGTTGCGCACGACCTTGACGAGCTCCTTGCGGCGCTCCTCGGTGAGCTGTGGGATCGGCAGCCGGATCAGCTTGCCGTCGTTCGACGGAGTCAGGCCGAGATCCGACTCCTGGATCGCCTTCTCGATCGCGCGGATCGAGCTCGGGTCGAACGGCTGGACCGTGAGCATGCGCGGCTCGGGGACGTTGATGGTCGAGAGCTGGCGCAACGGCGTCTGCGTGCCGTAGTAGTCGACCTCGATCCGATCGAGGAGCGAGGCCGAGGCGCGCCCGGTGCGCACCGTCGAGAACTCCGCCCGCGCGTGCTCGACCGACTTGACCATCTTGTCGCGAGCGCCGTTGATCATCTCTTCTGCCGTCGCCATCTCAGCCCTCCCTCTCTCCGGTCGCGATGATCGTCCCCACTTCCTCGCCGGCCACGACGCGCGCGACGTTGCCCTCGGCGAGCTCGAAGACGTGGATCGTGAGGCGATTGTCCATGCAGAGCGAGAGCGCCGTCGTGTCCATCACCTTGAGCCCTCGCTCGATCGCCTCGAGATGCGTGATGCGCGGCAGGAACGCGGCGTCGGAGACGCTCCGCGGGTCACCGTCGTACACGCCCCGGACACCGTGCTTCGCCATCAGGATCGCGTCCGCGCCGATCTCGAGCGCACGCAGCGCGGCCGCCGTGTCCGTCGTGAAGAACGGGTTCCCGGTGCCGGCGGCGAAGATGACCACCCGCCCCTTTTCGAGATGCCGCATCGCACGGCGCCGGATGTACGGCTCCGCGACCTCGGACACCTCGAGCGCGGACATGACCCGCGTGTCGGCACCCTCCCGCTCGAGCGCGTCCTGCAGCGCGAGGGCGTTGAGCAGCGTCGCGAGCATCCCCGCGTAGTCCGCGGTCGCCCGGTCCATCCCGCTCTCGGCTGCCGCCGCGAGACCGCGGTAGAAGTTCCCGCCTCCGACGACGACCGCGACGTCGACGCCCTCGCTCCGGATGCCTGCCACCTCTTTCGCGAGCGCGCGCGTCACTCCCGGGTCGATGCCGTACTCGCGCTCGCCCATGAGCGCCTCGCCCGAGAGCTTGAGCAGGACCCGGCGGAAGGCGGGCGCGCGCGCCGCGGAGCCGGTCTCCGTCTCGGCCTGGGCGCTCATCCGGCGAGCGAGAAGCGCTGGAACTCGAGCACCTCGGCCCCGGCGTCGGCGAGCACCTTGCCGACGGTGAGCGAGCCGTCGTGGATCCACGGCTGGTCCGCGAGTACGCCGCCACGCTCGGCGAAGAACCGCTTGTCGAGCATCCCGGTGACGATCTTCTCACGCGCCTGCTCGGGCTTCGACTGCACCTCTTCGGAGTTGAGGTAGATCTCGCGCTCGGCGGCGACGAGGTCCTCGGGAACGTCCTCGCGGCCGATCCAGCGTGGGTCCGACCACGAGATGTGCATCGCGAGGTTCCGTGCGAGCTCGTCGTCCCCGCCGCGCAGGTGCAGCAGGACGCCGAGCTTGTTCGCCGGCGGATGGACGTAGGCGGCCAGGCGTCCGCCGTTCACCGCCTCGAAGCGGGCCGCTCCGGCGATCGCGATGTTCTCGCCGAGCTTGCCCGAGAGCTCCACCCGCTCCGCGTCGAGTTGGGAGACGGCGTCGATGCCCCCCGCCTCGACGAGGTCGAGCGCCTTCTGGCCGAACGCCTGGAACTCCTCGTTCTTCGAGACCGGCTCGGTCTCGCAGCCCACCGCGACCATCGTGCCGCGCGAGCGGTCCTCCGCCAGGCGGTAGCCGACGAGGCCCTCGGTGGTCGCGCGGTCGGCGCGCTTCGCTGCGTTGGCCATGCCCTTCTCGCGCAGCAGGACGACCGCCGCCTCCATGTCGCCGTTCGTGTCCTGCAGCGCCCGCTTGCAGTCCATCATCCCGGCGCCGGTGCGCTCGCGGAGCTCACGGACGAGCTGAGCGGAGATCTCGGCCGCCATCAGGCCTCCTCCGCCTGTCCACTCGTCGGGTCGCCCAGCGCCGCCTCCGAAGCCTCGGTGACCTCCGCCGCCTCCTTTGCCGGATCCTGTCCCGTCGGGACGGGCACCGAGTCGCCCTCCGTCACCGGCTCGACCTGCTCGCCGGCCGCGACCTGCTCGACGTCTCCCTCCGGAGCGCTCTCGGCAGGCGTCTCGGCGGGAGCCTCCGCCTCGGCCTGCTGCTCGAGCTCCTGCGCCGAGACCTTCTGCTTCCCGCTGTTGACGGCCTCGGCGAGCGCATGCACGACGAGGTTGCAGGAGCGGATCGCGTCGTCGTTCCCCGGGATGACGTAGTCGGCCTCGTCGGGGTCGCAGTTCGTGTCGACGAGCGCCACCACCGGGATCCCGAGCCGGCGCGCCTCACGCACGGCGAGCGCCTCCTTCTTCAGGTCGACGATTACCACCGCGTCGGGCTGGCGGCGCAGGTCGGCGACGCCGCCGAGGTTCGCCTCGAGCTTCTCGAGCTCGCCGGCCATCGCGATGCGCTCCTTCGCCGGCAGGAGCTCGAGCTGGCCATCCTCCTGCAGCCGGCGCATCTCGTGCAGCCGGTCGATGCGGTCGGCCATCGTGCGCCAGTTCGTGAGCAGGCCGCCGAGCCAACGGTGGTTGACGTACGGCATGCCGACGCGCTTCGCCTCCTGCTCGACCGCGTCCTGCGCCTGCTTCTTCGTGCCGACGAAGAGGACGGTGCCGCCGCGCTCGGCGACGTTGCGGAGGAACTGCTGCGCCTCGTCGAGCCGCTCGGCGGTCTGCGTGAGGTCGATGATGTAGATGCCGCCGCGCTCGGCGAAGATGAAGCGGCGCATCTTCGGGTTCCAGCGCCGGGTCTGGTGGCCGAAGTGGACTCCGGCCTCGAGCAGCTCGCGCATGGAGACCGCGCCAGCGCTACTGGTGACTGCCATAGAAGCTCCTTCCGGATTCGTTTGTGGTGATGCGCCGGCGGGAGTCGAGGCGCACCTCCGCGAGGAGAGGCACGCGCGCCACGGCTGGGCCGCCGGGGAGTGGGAACGGGACCCGGGTAGGTTAGCTGCGGCGCGCCGTTTCGAGGGCGGCGGCGAGATCGGGCGGGAGCGGCGAGGACACGTCAACCGTCTCCTCCGTGATGGGATGAATGAACGCCAGCCGCGCCGCGTGGAGGAACTGCCGCTCGAGGCCGAGGTCCCCCGCGACGCCGTAGACCGAGTCGCCGGAGACCGGCAGGTCGATCGCCTGGAGGTGGACGCGAATCTGGTGCGTCCGCCCTGTCTCGAGGCGCACGAGCAGGAGGGAGTGGCGCGGAAGCAGCTCCTCGAGCTCGAAGTGCGTCACGGCTGCGCGCGGCGTGTCGGTGTCGAGCGAGTGGCGGAGCCGGTCGTGCCGGTCGCGGCCGATCGGTGCCTCGATCGTTCCGCGCCTCGATCGCGGCCTGCCGACGACGAGTGCCGTGTACTCGCGGGTCAGCTCGCGGCGCCGCACCACGCGCTGGAGCCGCTCGTACGTCTCGTGCGAGCGCGCGACCACGAGCAGGCCCGACGTGTCGCGGTCGAGGCGGTGAACGATGCCCGGGCGATCCACCTCCCCACCCACGGCTCCAGCGGCGGACAGGGCCTGCGCCAGCGTGCCGCCGGCATGGCCGGGCGAGGGATGAACGACCACGCCCGCAGGCTTGTCGACGACGAGGA
>Ga0308175_100000218_pt1 | contig 44450 bp, 31 predicted proteins | sample PhyCR1_3_FD_203893 | JGI IMG/M metagenome (GOLD analysis project Ga0308175, IMG submission 203893) | Soil microbial communities from UC Gill Tract Community Farm, Albany, California, United States - DLSLS.C.R1 | ecosystem: Environmental > Terrestrial > Soil > Agricultural land | place: USA...
CCGGCGCCTTCTCGCCCTTGATGCGAAGCGACACCGTGGAATCGGCGACACCCTTGACGAGGTTCATCACCGCGCGCACCTGAAAGAGCGGCGTCAGCGAGGACTTCTCCTTGGCGGCCGCGGCGATCACCGGCGCGAGCGCGACATCGTTGACCGCCTCGACCACCATCCCGGGCTTGAGCTTGGACCTCGCGGCCGGCGAATCGGGCTCCGCACCGACGATCACCGCTTCGTTATCGAGGATGCGAAGCTCGACGCCGGGCTCGGCGTCACCAGCCGGTGCACCGGGCGTGGCGTCCTCGCTCGGCGCGATGCCGAAGTGCGTCTTGCCGAGCCGATGCAGCGCCTCGGCCATCACCTGGCGCGCCTCGTCGCGCGACTTCGACGCCTCGACCTTGGGCCGAAGCTCGGTGCGCACCGCGTTCCAGTCGACCCCGTCGTACGTGGGATCCCAGAATGTATCGGCGACCTTCTGCCACATCTCGTCGAACGATGCGAGGTCCGCGGTCAGCCGCGGATCGGCCGTTGGCGGCGCCGGCTTGGGGGTCGGCGTGACCGCCATCGGCGCGGCCGGCGGTGGTGGTGTCGGAGGTGGCGCCGGGGCCGGGCGCGGCGCCTCGCCGCACGCGGCAGCGACGATCAACACGCTGACGAGACGCATGCCGGTGGATTCTAGCAGGCATCTTTCGATATTGGGCTATTGGGGCCTCGCGGAGCGCCGGCTCGCGCTGCCCCGGTGGGCGCCCCACAATCGTCCCGACCCCTGCAGCCCGCGCCTCGACCGCTTCGATCAACCGGCGGAGCTTGCCGGCGTTGCGCCGATGTCGGCGCAGTACTGCCGGAGCACCTCGCGCAGGAACGCAGGTGTATCGCGGAACCCGAGCTCTCGCGCGTGGGCATCGAGCCCCCCGCGGATCGGCCGGAACCGCGCCGCGTACCAGGCCAGGAGCGCGGGCTCGTCGAGCCCGGCGTCGGCGAGCGACGGATTGGCGGAGCCTCGCGCGGCCAGGATCTGCTGCACGAGCTCGGCGGAGCCGGCCAGCTCGGCGTAGCGCCCCGAGCGCCGCAGCTCGGCGACGGTCGCTGCCTCGTGCGCCCGTCCGGACCGCCGGATCAGCTGGTCGTAGATCACCTCGAGCCGGCAGGCCTCCGCGAAGTCGTCCTCCGAGAGGCCCTGGTCGGAGAGGAACCTGCGCGTGCGCGCTGCCGACACCAGGCCGAGCCGCCGCCGGAGCCGCTCGCCGGCCCGGGCGAGCTCGTCGCGGCTGACCTGGAGGCCCGATCGATCTGCCTCGAGCAACGCGAGCAGCGCCAGGAGCGCGCCGCGGCGCAGCTCGGGGCCGTCGCCCTGCGTGACGCGGGCGTGGTCGAGGACCCGATCCACGCGCGGCGCATCCCCGGCGCCGGCGCGCCGGACCGTGGTCGCGACGAGCTGGTGCCAGAACTCGGTGGCTTCGAACTCGGGCGCGGCGGGCGCCGCGCGATCGAGCGTCGCGGCGATGTGGTGGAGCGCCGCGATCGCGTCGCGCCGCTTCACGTTCGGACGCTCTCGATCGACCAGCGTGCGGAGCGCCGCGATCCGGTCGGCGGCCATCCCGAGCGCGCGCGCGTGTTCGAACACCCGCGACCACGATCGGTCGGGATAGAACGTCCGCCGCGCCTCGGCAACGAGCGCGTCGTGCTCCGCGACGGTGACGACGCCGCGATCGACCGCGAGCAAGAGACCGTCGCGAAGGTTGACCAGCGCCTCCGACAGCGGGCGGTAGCCGTCCTCGGCCGCCGCGTGGATCACCGCGACCTCGTCGTCGGCGGTCAGCGCGCCCGCGCGAAACGCTTCGAACACCGCGCCGATCCCCTCCATGCCGTGGGCATGCAGCTCGGCCGCGCGCAGCGCGCCCATGCTCGCGGCGCCGACCACGCGCACCCCGCGCGCCAGCGCGAACAGGATCTCCTTGTGCCAGACGGCGGGCACCCGCTCGAACACGCCGTCGAGGATGCACAGGATCCGCGGGCGCTCGGACATCACGGCGTGGACGTCGCCCATCTGCACGGGCGCGAGGTAGGTCGCGTCCGGAAGGATTTGGCGCGCGTCCGCGACCCGCAGCGTCGGCCCGACGAACACGTGGACCCCGGTCACGCCGGCCACCCTCGCCGCGCGGCCGCCGCCGCCGCGCGCGCGCCGGCCCGGTACGCGGTCCCCGCGCTGTGACCCTCGAGGCCCGGGATGACGACCTTGACGACCGGCACGCCCAGCTCGGCGCGCGACAGATCGACCGCGATCGCGCTGGTCATGCCGGCGCGCCGGAGCCGAGCGCCCAGCGCCTCGACGTCGCCCTCGAACGTCGAGCCATCGAGCGCCGCGCGCGCGCCGAACCGCACGACACCCTCGGTGCGCGACAGCGCCTCCCAGGCGCGCTGGTTGCCATCGGGGTCGCCGAGCTGGTCGTACGCGCGACCGAACAGGTCATCGCGGCTCCCCGAGATCATCGTGAGCCTCGACTGCACGGCCTCGGTGAGCGCGCGCAGCAGCGCGACCGCGGGCGACAGGTGGCAGCCGAAGCCCGCCGCAGGGCCGAGGGTGCGCCAGCGCGTGCGACCCGGCGGCTCGAAGATCTGGCATGCATAGGCGGGAACCTCGATGTCGGAGGTGATGTCCCACGCACGCGCCGACACGCCCGCGCGCTCGAGCAGCGCGAGCACCTCGCGGCAGGCGGCGTCGCCGACCGTCGCCAGGTCGATCGCCGATGCGCGCTGCTCGCCGGCCGCTCGCAGCGACCACAGCGTGTGCGCGTCGCGCTCGATCACCTCGCACAGCGCGTGGACCACCGCCTCGAGCGGGTGATTGCCCGACGCCAGCCCGTTGCTCGCGATGCGGAACGTCGGCCGGTACCCCGGTGGAAACACGAAGTTCGACGTCACGAGCTCGAACGGGACGTAGGTCCAGGCGTCATTCAAGAAGTCCCAGCCGCGCGCCCACAGGTACGGCACATCGCGGCGCGGCGTCGCGCCCGCGTTCGCCTGAAGCACGCCCGGATCGGCGACCGCGTGACCGCGTGCGAGAGCGCGGTAGCTGTCGTGCACCAGCGCCAGCTCGGCGTGCTCGGCATGCCACGACTCGATCGACTCCATGAGCGCCGACACCTTCGCCGAGCCGTGGTCGAAGCCCTTGCCCTGGGAGGTCGAGAGCGCGCGCGAGGTCGGCCTGACCGCGACGTAGACCGGCAAGCCGATCGCGTCGAGCCCGGTGATGTCCGCGAGGCGCGTGATCCCCAGCGCGCGCATGTGCGGGCTGAACCGCCGGAGCGTCTCGCCCGGGGTCACGCAGCGGTGCGTCCCGAGCAGGTACGTCTTGGGAGCCGACGCCGGTTCGCCGAACAACCTCATCGACGGCTCAACAGGTCGGCTCTACCGTGTTGACGGCGATCGCGCTCGAGATCGCCTGGGCGGCGGCACGTGCGTTGTCCTCGTCATCCGGTTCGACGAGATCTTCGATCGGCATCCGGGGTTCATCGGTGATCATGGAGTTCAGCATGCGCTCGGTAATTCAAGCGCGATGCCATCGCGAGCGGCGCCAACCTGCTGATAGGACAGCAACCTCGTGTCACGCTGAGCCGTGACAGTCCGTCGCTCGTGCGGGGACAGTCAGCGCGAAGCCCCGAGGGCGAGCGCGAGCGCGGCGTCGCCAGGGCGTTCAGCGCACCAAGGCGATGAGCCCCGCCTCTCGCAGAGCCTCCTCGCCAAGCCACTCGTTGGCCAGCGACAGCAACCGCGCGTGGGTCGGGACCTCGGTCAGGTAGCGCGCACGCGCCTCGGCGCTCGGGATGTCGTCCACGCGGCGCCGGAGCCCGGGGAGCGTGTCCCGGAGCAGCGTACGACCTTCTTCGGCGCGGCCTGTCGCGGCGAGCGCCTCGGCGACGGCGAGCCGCAGATCGATCTCGCCAAAGCCGGAGACCCCGAGGTGAGCGAGCCGCTCCAGGGCTTCGCTGCCGGCGTCGAGCGCTTCCTGGACGCGTCCGAGTGAAAGCAGGATCTGAACGTGGAGCGCGGTGATGTCCCAGGAGTAGGTCGGGAACGGCCGCACCCGTTCGCAGGCCATGCGGGCCTCGACCTCCGCCGTCGTGAACTCGCCGCGGCGCACCGCGAGCTGAGCGAGCACGCCGTGGGCCAGCCCGACCATCATCCGGGTGTTGACGCCGATCACCGCCTGCGCAAGCCGATCGGCCTCCGCGAGCTGATCCAGCGGCGCTACCCTGGCCAGCAGACGCGCGAGATATACCTTCGTGAAGGCCAGCGAGATCGCGTTGCGCCTCCGCTCGGCCAGGGCCAGGGTCTCGCGCAGGACAGATGCGGCGCCGGCGTGATCGCCCAGCTCCATGAGCGCCTTGCCGTGATAGGTCGCCGCGATGGATCGATCTGCCCAGCGACCAGCCTGCGCGAGGTTGTGCGTTGCCTCCTCATCCGCGCGTATGCGCGACCAAGGCGCCTCCTCGATCAGGTGATGCTGGATGGACTCGACGCCCCACAAATACCCGGAGGCGCTCGCGTTACCATTCGACAGCTGCACACCTTCGCGTCTCATCTGTAAAAAGAACTCCTGACTGACATTCTTCTCGCCCACCATGGCAAGCATCGATTGCAGCCAGACTCCTGCCCGGAGGTAATCGTCGCGCGCCTCAGGGCTCGGCAATACGCTCAGGAAACGCCTGGCCAGGTTCACCAGGGCCTCCGGTTGCGACCAGGTGATGGCCGCATGGAGAGTAACGAACGTCATGTACCAGCGTCTGCTCCCCGCAGGTAGCCCATCGAGCGCCTCCGTGGCGAGCGCGATGCTCTCGGCATACTGCTCTCGTCCAAGGACCACGCCTGCCTTGAGGCTCAGCAAGGTAGCCCGCAGCTCCCCGCCGGCGCCGCAGCCGAGGCCCCGCTCCGCGCACGACAGGATCGCGCCGGCGTCGTCGGCGTCGGACGCGTGATCCGCGGCACGCAAGTAATGATGCGCCGCCCGCCCCCGCTCCTCACCGCGCTCGAAGTGCTCGGCCAGCGAAAGCGCGTCGCGCTCGCCGTGTTGCTCGAGCCAGTGGCCTGCGAGCCGATGGCCGAGCGAACGGTCGGACTCGGTGAGCATCGCGTAGGCGCCTTCCCGCAAGAGCGCGTGCCGGAAGGCGAGCTCTTGCTCGCCGGGGAACCGACTGTCCTGCCGGCGTACCAGCACTTCATTGGCACAGAGCCGCGACAGCCAGTCGGTCACTTGCTTGCCGTGCATGTCTCCGAGCAGCGCCACGACGGCGCCGTGCCAGAACACCTCGCCGTAGACGCTCGCGGCCCGGAGGACCCGCCGCGCGTCCGGCTCGAGCCCGGACAGCCGAGCCTGCACCATGGCCACGACGGTCTCCGGCAGCGCCTGCGCGCCCTGGGCTGCCGCGCGGATCAGCTCCTCGAGATAAAACGCGTTGCCCTCCGAGAGGCGAACCAGGCGCGCGATCGCCTCGTCCACGACGCCCTCGCCGAGCGCGAACCCGACGAGTCGCCGGCTCGCCTTCGGCGAGAGCAGGCTCAAGTGAAGCTCTTGCATCCCCCGCTCGGCCCACAGCCGCGGGAACCGCTCGCGTACCTGCGGCCTCGCGAGGCCGAGGACGAAGATCGGGCGTGCCTCGGCATCCCGCAGGGCGATGTCCAGGAACCGCACGCTCGCGGCGTCGCCCCAGTGCAGGTCATCGAGGATGATCACGACAGGCCGCGCGTCACTTTCGGCCGCAAGGAACTCGCCGAAGGCACGCTGGGTCTGCTCGGCCATGAGCCGTGGGTCCCGTCGCGCCGCCGCGAGCTCGGGGGTCCCGGGGTCCGCAAACGGTGCGCCCACGAGCTCGCCCAGGAACTCCGCGAGCCGGTACATATCCTCGCCGCGGCCCCAGAAGCGCGCTCGAAGCTGGTCGCAGCGCGCCGGGAGCGGATCGCTCTGCTGGATCTCCAGCGCGCTGCACAGCGCGTGGCCGACGAGGTGGAGCGAGGAGCCGGCACGCATCGAGTCCCCCCGGCCCACCCAGATCCCCGCGCCCGGCCAGCGACGCCGGATCGCCTGGGTGAGCTCGTGGGCCAGGCGCGACTTGCCCACGCCCGCCGGCGCCGTGACGAGGAAGACCTGCGCCGCGCGCTCTTCCGCGCAGAAGTCGAAGGCGTTCTCCAGCACGGAGAGCTCGCGCTCCCGGCCCACGCAGGGCGTCGGCATGCCGAGCAGCCTCCGGACGGTCTCTGCCGCTTCCCGCTCGGCGAACAGCTCGGGCCCCGCCGCACCATCCCGCCATTCGAAGCGGGCATCGAGCAGCGCCGCCGTGGTCTCGTCGATGGCCACGCGCAACGGGTCATCCGTGAGCGTCCCCCGCGCGCGCTCGATGCGCCGGGCAGCTTGTTCGATCGCCGCGCCCAGCAGAGGGGTGTCACGCGGCGCGCCCCGGCCGGTGGCGAGCGCGATGGAGGCACGCGGTAGGTGCGCCTGGATCAAGAGCGCCAGGCGTGCGGCCAGCGTCACTCGATCCTTGACGATGCCCGCGCCCCCGAACACGACGGCGATCGAGCCATCGGCGAGCTGCGCGACACGGCCCGCAGCAGCCTCCGCCGCGCGGAGGACCTCCGCGACCAGCGATCCGTCTCCCGACGCAAGCGCTTCCTCGGGATCGGGGCGGATCATCACAACGGACACCACGCGCTGTTCGGCCTCCGTCAGCGCGGCGGGCCTGTGGCTCGAGGCAGGTACGGTGGGTCGTGCACCCCCGAGCGCAAGCGCCGAGAGCTCGGCCGCGAGCGCCCCGCCGTCCACCGGCCGCGCCCCCGGATCCTTCGCGAGCATCCGCGCGACGAGCGCCGCGAGCGCGGGCGGCGCGTCCGGGCAATCCACGTCGAGCCGCGCCGCCTCCTCGAACACCAGCTTGGCGAGGACGGCCAGCGCGTTCGGCCCCTCGAACACCGGCCGGCCCGCGAGCGCCTCGAACAGCACGCAGCCCAGCGCGAAGATGTCCGCCGCGGGCGTCAAGCTCGCCTCGCTGCGCGCCTGCTCGGGCGCCATGTACCCGGGAGTCCCGAGCAGCGCCCCGGTCTTCGTCATCCGCGCGGCGCCACCGAGATGGGCGATCCCGAAATCGAGCACCTTGACCTGCGCGATGTCCCCGCCGACCAGGAACAGGTTCGACGGCTTCAGATCCCGGTGCACCACCCCGCGCGCGTGCGCCACCGCGAGCGCCGCCGCGACCTGCGTGGCCAGCGACAACGTCTCGTCCATCGTCAGGCGGCCGCGCTTCAGGCGGCTCGTGAGGGTTTCTCCATCGAGCCACTCCATCGCCAGGTAGGGCTCACCCGCCCTGGTGACCCCGTGCGTCCGGTACCGGACGATCCCCGGATGGTCGAGCGCTGCCAGCACGCTGGCCTCGCGCGCGAACCGCTCGACCGCCTTCGCGCGACCTTCGAGCAGGATCTTGAGCGCGACGACGTCCCCCGACGCGCGATCCGTCGCTCGATACACGACCCCCATGCCCCCGCGGCCCAGGAGCGACAGGATCGCGTAGCCCTGGGGCAGCACGGGCAAGGTGGAGCGAGCCTGCTCGCCATCGCCCGCCAGCGAGCCTTCGTCCAGCGCCGGCTTCCCCGCGAGCGCGCCGTCCACGGATCCCATGGCCGTGACGGTCTCGACCTCGGTCCGCCCGCTGGAGGGAACCGCCTCATCAGCTCCCGTTGCCCCTTCGCCGTCGGGTGCTTGCGTTCCCATCCCGCCCTGCACTCTAACGCAGGCGCACCGCGCCCTGCCGCCGTGCCGCACCGGCTCACGGGCCCGATCACCGCGTCGAGATCGGCGCCGGTGCGTCGATGAGCCCCGCCTCCCGCAGCGCCTCCTCGCCGAGCCACTCCCTGGCCAGCGAGAGCAACCGCGCGTGGGCCGGAACGTCGGTGAGATAGCGCGCGCGCGCCTCGGCGCTCGGGATGTCGTCGACGCGGCGGCGGAGCCCGGGGAGCGTCTCCCGGAGCTGGGCGTGGCCGTCTTCGGTGCGGCCCGTCATCTGCAAAAGCAGCTCATGACTGACGGCCTTCTCGCCCACGGTGGCGAGGATCTCCGCGGCAGGGAGGGGCGGCTCTGGAGCGGGCCCCCCGGCACCCTCCACGTCGCCGCTTGGACCGGGCTGCACGTCGATCTGGGCGTTTGCCCTCGCTGGGCCGTTTGTGCTTCGCTCCATCGGTCGGTTCCAGCCGGTTCCAGCCGGTTCCATAACGCAGGATCGCATGGGCCGCCGCTCCTCTCCGCGGCCATGACCCCACGTCGATACCCGACGGAGCCGCCGGCTCGCCCGGCCATGGTGCTGCCGCGCGGCCGGTGAGCCGCGGTCATGACGGGTGACAGCGCCCCCAATCCTCCCCGGCCCCTCGCCCGCACCGGCCCTGTGACCGGCGGCGTGTGCACGCCATCACTGCGGCAGGCCGGTCTCGCACAGGCAGTCTTCAGTATTCCAGTATTGCCCTGTCTTGCAGTGTTGCGGTGCGCAGTCCGCGGGAATGCACGAGTTGCGAGAGCACACCTGGCCGGCGCCGCACGTGCCACACGCGATGGTTCCGCCGCAGCCGTCGGGGATCAAGCCGCAGTTGGCGACCAGGCAGGTCGTGGCGGGGATGCACTGCGTATACAACGACTGCTGCGCCCACGGTCCGCAGCCACTCGTATTGCACGCTTGCACCTCGAACACGACCGCCGTGTTGATCTTCACGTCGAACGTGAGCGTGGTCGATCCGTCCGGAGTGCTCGTCGACGGCGCCACCGGCGCGGTGAGCCAGGCGACATCTGCGGTGTTGCTGCCATCGACGAGCCGGTAGCGATAGGTCACCGGGTGTGGATCCCCGGTGAACCGCGCCGTCAGGGTGTTCGCCGTCCAGCTCAGCTCGTTGATCACCGTCGACGGCGCGAGCGTGACGTCGGTCGCGGTCTTCCAGCCCCCGCACGTCCCGGCGACGTTGCACGCCTGGACATCGAGCCGGTACCACAGCCACGGGCCCATCACGAGGCTCGCGCGGCTGAGCGCCCCGGGCGCGCTCGGTGGTGCCGAGCTACTGCCAGTGCCATACACGGTGGCCCCCAGATCGCGCCAGACCCAGTTGTACGACGCCGCGCCGGGTGCATCGAAGTACCCCGTCGTGAGGCCGAAGCTCCCGCCGGCCTCCCACGAGACCCGCGGAATCGTCACCTCGAGCGGCGCGCGCGACGCCGCATAGAAGATGTCCGCGAGCGCGTCCATGGCATAGCCGCCATTGGCAACACCCACCTGGGACAGCTTCACCCAGCGGGCGTGGTCTTCCTGCGAGAAGTCGTTCTCCGGCTCGGGATCGATCTTGAGCGCATAGGGCACCCACATCCCGTTCTCGAGCACCTCGTGGTAGTCGGTGAGGACCGTGTAGTGGTTTGGCTGGTACATGATCAACGGCCCTCCTTGCAGCGCATCGGCGAGCGCCTGCGCGTCGTTGACGGCGCCGGCCATGAACGAGAAGTGAAAGCCGTTCTCGGCGAGCGCTTGCCAGGCTTCGCCTTCGCCCTGCGTGCTCGATCCCACCGTGCCGCAGATCGCATCGGCGTTCGCGGCGCAGCAGTCGCGCCCGAAATGCGTGCCGGCGATCGTGCATTGCTCGAGCGCCACCCCCAGCGTGGCCATCACCATCTGCGAGCTCGACGCCCAGCACCAGTTGAACCGCTCCTGCGCGCGCGGCGCGACCGAGGCGACCAGCGACGAGATCCCGACCGGGGTCGTCGAATCGGGGCTCGTGACGGTGGAGCGGATCCAGTCCTGGGTCACCGACAACACCTGCAGCTCGCCCCACTGCCCGGCGCCGAGCGGCTCGCTGGACACGGTGCTCCAGTCGAGGCCCACGGCGACCGCCGCGTCGAACGTCGCGACCGCCCCGTACGGATCGCGGTTGATGGCGAACGTGCGGTACCACGCGCCATAGGCCGGGGCCGTCGTCGCGCTCCCCGACGCCTGCGGGAAACACGTCGACACCGCCGGGTCGTGGCAACGCAAGATCGTCACGTTGTCACCGGCGCCCGAGGTCGATTGCAGGACGGGCACGAAGCTCGTCTTCGGCACGACGGGCGCCATCGGCGCCGCGGTCAGCAGCGCGGGCGAGTGTGGACGGTCCGCACCCGGCGCACCGCCCGCGAGCGCCGCGGCAGGCGCGGTGAGCCCCGGGTCCACGGCCACCTGGGGATCCGCCAGACGGACGATCTGCTCGACCGACCGCAGGAACGCGCGATCGCCGATGCGCGGCTCATGCTTGCCCAGATCGCCGACCTCCGTGACGACGACCATCTCGTTGCCCAGGCGGCGGATCGTCACGTGGTGGCCGGGCTCGAGCTCGATCCGCTGGTGCGCGATCTCGCGGACCGCGGGCGCTTGTGGCCGCGGGTCTGCACCCGGGCCTGAGCCGCCCACGTCCTGACTGCACGCAGTGCTCAGCAGCAGACAGCCGATCACGCCGAGGCGTGCGCCATGACCGTCACCAGACGGCCTCCCTGAAGTGTGCTTACTCATCATCAATCACCTGTTTGGGGCAACCGCCGAGCGCGACCGCACTCAGCGTTCACCGATCCCGACAACGAGCTCCGCACGAGGCAGCTTGCCTTGCGTCGTGGTCGTCGCGTGGCTCGCGAGTCTTCACGCCCTGTGCCATCACCTGCCGCAGGCTCGATCGATCGCAACGCCGCGCGATCGCGGCGAAACCGGCGGCCGATAGGCTGTCACACGCCAGCGTGTCATCCGGCGCCGGGCGTTTCACCGCGCGCTTGGGCGCGGGCACCGCGTGCGGTTACCCGTGGTTCGCCGACGGGGCAGCGATACATCATCTCGGTGCGGCCTGTGCATCACCACCTGCCGGCGCCACGACACCCACGCCAGCAAGTAACTCCATGAAGGAACAGAGCGCTCGTCGTTCAGCTAGGTTCGACTCTCCCGAGTGCCTCGTCAGTGGCCAGTTCCAGCTCCGCCTCCTCTCCCTCTGTCAGGCTGCGGATTCGTTCCTTGAGGATGGACTTCGGCACGGCGCGCAACTGAAATGCCAGCGCCACCGATGGCTCGGGTGGAGCACCGTCGAGTGACTCGATCATCGCCGTGCCTGCGAGGTGGCTTCGATCCAGATTCGTAGTCAGAGGAATCACGAGAACAGACTGAAGCGCCCGAGAGAGAGCGTCGCTCTGCCAGATGACAACGGGCCGTCGTCCGGTCTGTTCCTGAGGCCGGTAGGGACCGAGGTCAGCCCACCAGATCTCGCCCCGCTTCAATGGTCATCCTCGTCGTTCAACGCTTGCCCCCATTCATCGAGGCCAGCTGCAGCAAGCTCGCGATCCTCGTCGCTGGCGTTGGCCAACCGCTTGAGGTCCCAGCGAGCAGCGTCGGGTCGACGCTTGACGATGATGTGAACACGCTCACCGGGCTGTAGGCGCAGCGGCTTCATCGGCCGGAGGACACCATTTTCATACTCTGCTTCCACGGAAGCCATTGGTAATTTTGACCTTCCTCCCGGCTCGCAACGGGGTGACGCATCTGCGGCAGTTTACCATGGGCCGGATCCGAGTGCCCCGCCGAGACTCCGGGGAACCTCGACATCACGTTTTGGAGGTCGGAGCCGGTCCCGCCATGGCCACCCCAGGCCGACACCTCCCGGTGCGCGTGATAAGCTCCAGGCGCCTACGTTCCCGCGCTCCGAGCTGGGCGATCCCGAAGTCGAGGACCGTGACCAGTGCGACGTCCCGCCGACCATGAACAGGTTCGAGCGCTTCAGATCGCGGTGCACAACCTCATGTATGTGCGCCGCCTCGAGCACCTCGGCGACCTGCGTGGCCAGCGCCAGCTCCTCGTCCACGGTCAGGCGGCCGCGCCTGAGGCGCCCCAACGTGCGGTGGACGACGATCTCGGTGCGGCGGTGAGCGGTGGCACCGGCGTCGCGTGTCAAGGGTGCGCGCGGGCCTGGCGCTCGAGCGGTTCCAGCTGCGCGTAGAGCTCGGCGCTGACCGGCGTCGGGACCTGCGCTTCGCGCCCCAGGCGGACGACGGCGCCGATCAGCTCGTGCAGCTCGGAGGGCCGGCCGGCGACGATGTCGCGGTGCATGGAGGCGGTTGCGTCTTCGTGCAGCACATCGATGCGCTGCAGCGTGGCAGCCACGGCATCGGGCGGTAGCGCCACACCTCGTGCAGCGGCGAGGGCGGCGACCTCATGCATGGCCGCCGCCATGCGCGCGCGCACGCGCGGAGTGCGGCGCAGGATGCCCAGCGGGGCTCGCTCGACGGCGCCGATCGCCGCGTAGGGCGCCATGAACAGGAACTTCTGCCACCGCGCGCGATCGATGGCCTCCGTGACCAGCACCTCGATGCCGCCGGTCCGCAAGGTCCTTGCGCACGCCTCGATGCCGTCGATCTGGCCGGGGCTGCGCGGGCCGATCGTCAGCGACGGTGTGTGCCCCATCCAGCGGATCTCGCCCGGGCGCTCGACCCAGCTGATCATGTGGCTGACCGCGCCGATGACGTGCGTGTCGCCGAGCGAACACGCGAGATCTTCGCTGGCTTGCACGCCGTTTTGCATCGGCACCACGAGGGTGCCATCGCCGACGAGCGGCACGAGGCGCGGCCCCAGGTCGGCGAGCTGCCAGGTCTTCACCGAGACGAGGACGATGTCGGCGGCGCCGAGCGCGGAAGCGTCGTCGGACACGCAGGCGATCGGCACGGCGTGGTCGCCGTCGGGCCCATGGGTGCGAAGGCCGTGCTCGCGGATCGCGGCCAGCGCTGCGCCGCGCGCCAGCAGGCGCACGTCATGGCCGGCACGCGCGAGCCTGGCGGCGAGGAGCCCACCGACCCCGCCGGCTCCGACCACGGCGATGCTGCGTGCCTTCGAGGAAGCTGCCATCGGCGCATCATAAGGTCGTTCGCCGCGCGCGAAGCGCGATCGCCGATCCCGGTATCGTCGGACGGCGGCGACCTCGGCGGGATGTCGTAGGTATTTGTATTAACTCACCTCTTACAAGCGTAGTACCGCCTGACCTGGACCTGAGGAAATGCCGTGCGTGCCCCGCGCGTCACGCGGCGCTGACCTTGCTGCCTCGGGCGGGCTAAGCGAAGATGCGCGACCATCATGATGCGGTCGCGATGTTCCACCACGTCACTTGCCATCGGCCTCGCCGGCGCGGCCGTCTGGGCCGGCGTGCTCGTCGCCGCGAGCGCGGGCTGCAAGCGTCCGGCCCAGGACAAGACCAAGGAGTCGCCGTCATCGCCCGCGACCTCGCCCAGCGGGTCCGGCAAGCCGGGGGCCGGCATCAAGGTCGGCGTGGTGTTCGACATCGGCGGGCTCGGCGACAAGTCGTTCAACGACGCGGCCAATCGCGGCATGCTGAAGGCCAAGGCGGAGCTCGGCGTGCAGACGCAGGTGATCGAGCCCGGCGAGGGCTCGGATCGCGAGAGCGCGCTCCGCCAGCGCGCCGCCGCGGGCGACAACCTGGTGATCGCCATCGGCTACATCTTCAGCGACGACATCACCAAGCTCGCCGCCGAGTTCCCCGATACGAAGTTCGCCTGTCTCGACTACACCCTCCCCGAGGGCACCGCCAAACCACCCGCCAACCTCGTCGGGCTGCGCTTCCGCGAGCACGAAGGCTCGTTCCTGGTCGGGGCGATCGCCGGTCGGGTCACCAGGACCAAGCAGCTCGGCTTCGTGGGCGGCATGAAGGGTCCGCTCATCCACAAGTTCGAGGTCGGCTTCGAGGCCGGCATCAAGCAGGTCTGTCCGGACTGCACGATGCTCTCCGCCTACGCCGGCACCGAGCCCAAGGCGTTCGCGGATCCGACCAAGGGCAAGGAGCTCGCGCTGACGCAATATGCGCGCGGCGCCGACATCATCTATCACGCCAGCGGCAAGACCGGCGATGGAGTGTTCGACGCGGCCAGGGAGCAGAAGAAGTTCGCGATCGGGGTGGACAGCGATCAGTTCCAGATCGCCCCATGCTGTGTATTGACCAGCATGATCAAGAAATCCGATGTCGCGATCTACGACACGATCAAGAAGGTCGTCGACAACAAGTTCGCCAGCGGCGTCTACGAGTTCGGCCTGGCCGAAGACGGCGTCGGGTTCGTGTATGACGCGAACAACAAGGCGTTCATCCCCCAGGCCGTGGTCGACGAGGTCAACGGCCTGGCCAAGCAGATCGCCGCCGGAACGATCAAGGTCCCATCGGAGTAGGTGGGCGTGCCCGGCGACCAGCCCGCCCTGGAGCTGCGCGGTATCTCCAAGCGCTATGGGGCCGTGGTGGCCAATCGCGAGGTCAGCCTCAAGGTCGAGCGCGGCAGCATCCACGCCCTGGTCGGCGAGAACGGCGCCGGCAAGTCCACGCTGATGAAGATCGCCTACGGCAACGCGCGCGCCGACACCGGCGAGGTCTGGATCAAGGGCGAGCGCATCGCGCGCCACTCGGTCGCGCAGTCGATCGCACGCGGCGTCGGGATGGTGCACCAGCACTTCATGCTCGTGGGCCCGCTCACCGTGGCGGAGAACGTCGTGCTCGGGCGGGAACCCGGGCGGGCGGGCCTCGTCGACCTGCCGCGCGCGGCGGCCGAGATCCGCGCGCTGTCGCACAAGTTCGGGCTCGACGTCGATCCCGACGCCCGCGTCGAAGATCTCTCGGTGGGCCAGCAGCAACGCGTCGAGATCGTCAAGGTGCTGTGGCGCGGCTGCGACGTGGTCATCCTCGACGAGCCCACGGCGGTGCTCACCCCCGCCGAGGTGCGCGATCTGTTCGCGGTGCTGCGCGGGCTGGTGCAGGACGGGATGACCGTCGTGCTGATCACCCACAAGCTCGACGAGGTGCTCGCGCTCGCGACCCGGGTCACGGTGATGCGGCGCGGCGAGCGGGTGGCCGACTTCGAGGCCGAGGGCCTCACCGCCGAGCAGATCGTCCACGCCATGGTGGGCCGCTCGGTGCAGCAGCAGGTCGACAAGCCGCCCGCCCGCCTCGGCGAGACCATGCTCGAGGTCCGCGATCTCCACGTGACCAGCGCGCGCGGCACGCCGGCCTTGCGCGGCGTCGGGTTCGTGGTGCGCGCCGGCGAGATCCTCGGCATCGCGGGGGTCGAGGGCAACGGCCAGACCGAGCTGATCGAGGCGATCGTCGGCCTGCGCGGCGTCGATCGCGGCACGATCTCGATCGCCGGCAAGCCGATCACGACGGAGCCGGTGTTCCGGCGCTACGCCGCCGGGCTGGGCCACATCCCCGAGGACCGCCATGATCGCGCCGTCCTGCTGGGCGATTCCGTCACGGACAACGCGATCCTCGGCCAGCAGCGCGACTTCGCCGGCGTGTTCGACGTGCTGGACCGGGGCCGGATCCGCCAGCACGCCGAGCGACTGATTCGCGACTACGACATCCGGCCGCCGGATCCCCAGCAGCGAGTGAGCGGCATGTCGGGCGGCAACCAGCAGAAGCTCGTCGTGGCGCGCGAGCTGTCGCGGCGTGCGCTGTCGGTCCTGATCTGCGCGCAGCCGACGCGCGGCGTCGACATCGGCGCCATCGAGGCGATCCACCGCCGCATGATCGAGGCGCGCGACCGCGGCCTGGCGATCCTCTTGATCTCCGCCGAGCTGAGCGAGCTGCGCGGCCTGTCGGACCGGCTCGCCGTCCTCTACAAGGGCCAGATCGTCGCGACGCTCGATCAGGACCAGCTGGTCGCCGAGGGCGCGCTCGAGACGATCGGCGCGATGATGACGGGCGCGCGGACCGCGCACCCCGAGCCCGTGGCCGGTGCCGGGGACGGTGATCGAATCCAGGACGCGCCGCGATGAAGCGCGAGGTGTCCACCATCGGCCTGGCGTTGCTCGTCGCCGCGCTCGCCGGCAGCGCGCTGATCTGGTTCATCGGCAGGTCGCCGCTCGAGGTCTACGGCCTGCTCGTGCGGGGCACCTGGGGCAGCGCGTACGGCATCGGCCAGGTGCTGTTCAAGGCGACGCCGCTCATCTTGACCGGGCTCGCGGTCGCCGTCGCGTTCAAGGTCGGCCTGTTCAACATCGGCGCCGAGGGCCAGCTGGCCGCCGGCTCGTTCGTCACGGCGCTGTGCGGCGCCGCGCTGCCGGCGTCGTGGCCCGGGCCGATCGCCGCGGTGATCTGCGTGCTCGCCGGCATGCTCGCCGGGGCCGGGCTGGCCGGGCTGGCCGGCGTGCTCAAGGTCCGCTACGGTGCCCACGAGGTGATCAACACGATCATGCTCAACTTCATCGTCTCCGGGGTGATCCTGTGGGCCGGCAACTCCCACTTCTTTCTCAAGGGCATCACGCACACCAGGACGATCTCCGACAGCGCGACCTTGTCCCACCTCGGCTTCCCGGGCAGCGCGGCCAACACCAGCCTCTTGCTCGCGCTCGGCCTCGCCGCCGCGGTCGCGTACTTCTTTGCCCGCACCCGGCGTGGCTTCGAGTGGCGCGCCGCCGGTCACAACCCACGCGCCGCCGAGAACAGCGGCGTCGATCTCGCGGGCGTGTTCGTCGGCGCCATGGCGATCTCGGGCGCCCTCGCCGGCGCGGTGGGCGCGAACTACGTGCTGGGCTACAAGCACTATTACGAACAAGGCATGGGCAGCGGCGACGGCTTCATGGGCATCGCCGTCGCGCTCCTGGGGCGCAACCACCCCGCCGGGATCGTCGTGGCCGCGTTGCTCATGGGCACGCTGTCGCATGGCGGCCTCGCCATGGCCGAGCAGGTGCCCAAGGAGATCGTCCAGATCCTGCAGGCCATCATCATCCTCACCGTGGCCGGGGCGGCCGCGGTTCGCATGCGCGCCGGAACGCCCGGACCCGCCGCCGGACCGGGACCGGCGCCCGACGACGCGACCCCACGGGCATCTGGAGAGCACGAACATGGCTGAGTGGCTGATCAGCGTGCTCTCGTGGACGTTCCTCATGCAGGTGGTGCGCGTGACGATCCCGTACGCGCTCGCCGCGATGGGCGGGGTCGTCTCCGAGCGCTCGGGCGTCGTCAACATCGCGCTCGAGGGCATCCTGCTGATGGGCGCGTTCGGCGCCGCGGTCGGCGCATACGACAGCGGCGGCAGCGTGCCGATCGCCATGCTCTATGGCATCGGCGCCGGCGTGGCCACGGCCGCGCTCTACGCGCTCGCGGTGGTGACGCTAAAGGCCGATCAGATCGTGTCCGGCGTGGCCATCAACATGCTGGCCTATGCGATCACTCCCTATTTCCTCAAGGCGTTCTACAACTCCTCATCCAATTCACCCGAGTATCAGGGCTTCGGCGGCAAGCTGCTCGGCAATCCGGTGCTCTGGCTGGCGCTCATCCTGGTCGTCGCCGTGCAGTCCGTCGTGACCCGGACGCGATGGGGCTTGCGCGTCCGCGCGGTCGGCGACAATCCCCACGCCGCGCATACCCTGGGCGTCTCGGTGAACACCCTGCGCTGGCAGGCCGTGCTGGCCTCGGGCGCGCTCGCCGGGCTCGGCGGCACCTGGCTCGCGCTCTCGGGCAGCAGCTTCGTGGCCGGGATGTCGGCGGGCCGGGGCTACATCGCGCTCGCCGCGGTGATCATGGGGAGCTGGCGCCCGATCTGGGCGTGCGCGGCGAGCCTCCTGTTCGGCTTCGCCGAGGCCATGGTGTTCAATCTCCAATCGTTTGTCCGGACCATTCCCAACGAGCTCATCCAGATCTTCCCGTACGTGCTGACCATGGTCACCCTGGCCGGCTTCATCGGTCGATCGCGGCCACCCGCGGATCTGGGCCGGCCGTTTTCCTCGCGCTAGCGCGCGTCAGTATGCGTAGCCAACCGCGAACGTCACGCTCTCGATGAGGTCGCTGCCGCCGGTGGCCTGCATGAGGTCGGGGAGATCCGGCTTGAACGCCCAGCTGTAGCGCGTCACGCCGCCTTCGAGGCGCACCTCGACATGGCCGAGGTGAACCGCGGCGCCCAGCGTGGCCCGGACGCCGTTGACGGAGGTGCCGAGCGAGTAGCGCTTGTCCATCGCGCCGCCCGACAGCACCAGCCGGTTCTCGATCGTGACGTAGGGCTCGAGCTTGCCGAACAGGAGCGAGCCGCGACCGCCGATCCGCACGGCCTTGTAGCTGGCATCCGGAACGATCGCGATGTCCGCCGGATCGCCGTTGAACTGATAGCGATCCTGCGTGTAACCGGCACCGACCTCGATCGTGCCCGTGCGGGCGATCGTCCAGCGCTGGTGCAGGCTGACCTCGAAGCTCTGCCACGTCGTCGACAGCGAGGTCGGCATCCGCGTGCCGGTCATCGAGTTCATCGTGACCGGCTGCGAGTTGACGCCGAACTCGAACCTGCCGTAGAGCGCCAGCCCGGGCAGGACGCCCAGGCCCAGGAGCGTGGTCGGCCACAGCTCGACGATCGGGCCGGCGAGCGCTTGACCGACCTCGCGATCGTCGCGCTGGGTCCCCGGCGTCGTGTTCTGGATGTAGTGGAAGTGGCGGAAGCCAACGTCCATCGTCCCGGTCACCGCGATCGACGGGCCGCGCCGTGCGGACCGCGTCACCGGGGCAGGACCGGCGGTCGTGGTGGTCGTAGGGCCCGCCGGCTCGTCCCTGCGCGGCGCCGCGAGCTCGGCGGAGGCCCCGCGCGGTGACACCGTCGCCTCGTGGCCCGCTTCGATCTCGAGGAAGTCGTCGTACAGCGCCTTGCCGTTCTTCTCGATGACGACGTGGTGGGCGCCGGCCGGGACGCCCTCGACGCGGCCCGGCGCCTTGCCCCTGGCTTCGTCGTCGATCTTGATCGTCCCGCCGCTGCCGCCTTCGACGACCAGCGTCCCGACCGCGAGCTCGAGCGTGTAGTGCACCTTCATCGGCCGGGCGGTCTTTCTCGGCACGACCAGGTTCTCGATGATCGATCGCCGGCCCTCCGCCTCGACGATGATCGGGGTCTCGCCGATCGGCGCTTCGACCGTGCAGGGCGTCGTGCAGATCGCGCCGTCCTCCTTGAGGCCGAAGTAGACCTTGGCGCCCGGTGGATCGGTCTCGATCGTCACCTTGCTGGTCTTGCCGCCGGCCACGGCGACGCCGGCCTTGGCGAGCACCAGGCACGCAACGAGGACCGGCGCTCTAGCCATCGCGCGAGATGATAACGCGCGCGCCGAGCCGCGCCCAGTCGTATGTGTCCGAGATCACCGTAGCCGAGGGCGCGTCGACACGCTCGGCGGCATCGCATTTCCACTACTATCGGTGACCATGGAGAGAAGTGTTACCGGACTGCTCGGGGGAGGGCTCAAGCCCAATGACCCGAGGCGGTTCCTGATCGAGGCGATGATCGGCGCGATGAACGCCGATGGGGTCGTCGATCCCAGGGAGACCGCGGCCGTCGAGCAGCAGATCGCGAGCCATCCGCTGTTCCAGGGCCTCGGCGCCAGCGCGGCGCGCACCCTGATCGAAATGTCCAATGACGCGATCCGGTTCGCCGGCAACGCGTTCGGCCGCGCCCCGGCGATCGCCAGGGGGCTGCCGGCGCGGATCCATCGGCTCGCCGCGTTCGGGATGGCCGCCGAGGTGGCGGTGGCCGACGAGCACCTCGCCGAGGGCGAGCTCCACTTCCTCGAGGCGCTGCGGATCGCGCTCAGGATCGCCCCGCTCGAGTCGGAGGCGCTGATCGGGCAGGCGCGGGCCGGCCACCTCGCCGAGTACCTCGAGGATCGCTACCACCGCATCAAGGCGCTGATCCCGGTGGCGTGCGAGGTGTTCACGCTGCGCGCGCTCAGCCGCGGGATGGCCACCGACGACCAGCGCTTCCGGATCCGCGACTTCTTCGCGGCGATTCCGGATCTCGCGCTGGGCAAGGACGATCTCGACGCCGCGCTGTATCGCGCGTTTCGCAAGCCGCGCGCGCCCGACGCGCAGGTGTTCGGCGAGCTGTCGCACGTCGCCTCGACGTTGCCCGATCCGGTCGATCGCTACTGGATGATCGTCTACACGCTCGTCGCCGAGCTGCCGGCGACCGTGCCGAGCTGGCGGGTGATCCCGTTCATCGGGGTGATGCAGGCGGCGTTTCAGATCACCGACACCGACATGGAGCTCGCGGTCGTCGACGCGCTGACCTTCGCCGCCGCGCTGCCGCGCCCGACGTGATACCGCCGCGTCGCGAATTGGCGGTCCTCGCCAAAAAAATGTCAACTGCGATGCGCCTGGATCCATGAAGCGCGCGCCTCCGTGCTTCCCCGCATCGCACGATGCGATCGAACGTGCATAATGATCGAACGTCATGACGTCGGACACCATCGAGCTCGTCGAACGCGTGCGTCGCCGCCTCAAGGAGCACGAGAACCCATGCAAGATCGCCGGGCCTGCGCCCGAGGCCGCGATCTCGGCCGCGGAAGCCGCACTCGGTTGTACCTTCCCCCCCTCCTACCGAACCTTCTTGCGCACGTTCGGCGGCATCGTGATCCCGCCTCACCTGGGCATCGTGCATGACTTCGTCGGGGTTGCGGACGGACAACCCGACGCGAGCGATGCTCCCCCCGCTGTGGCGGAGGCTGTCTCCGCCGATGCAGATGTAGTGCGCCGTACGCTTCGAGCCCGCGCGGAGCGCAAGCTCGGCGATCACCTCGTCGTGGTGGCCATCGGCGCGCAGCACCAGGAGTGGTTCTGCCTCGATGTCAGCAGGCCCACCAGCACCGGCGAGTACCCCGTCTTGATGTTCGATGCCCGCGACAACGCGCTCGACCAGCAGTTCTACGAGGACTTTGGCCAGATGCTGAAAGAGGTCATGGGCTTCGTGGCCGACAACCTCGAACATCCGCTCGACTGAAGGCCCCCTCCTCGAACATCCTAACGTCTCCCGCGGCTTCTGCTATAGGTTTCTGGAAATGAGCCGACCGACCTGGGCTAGGTGGGTCACGAGGATCTCCTTGATCCTCGGGCTTGTCGCGCTCGTGCTCACGATCCGCAACACCGGCCTGCGCACGATCGCCGATTACTTCCGGCGCATCGGCTGGTGGTGGATCGCGGTCGTGATCCTCGAGGTCGCGATCACCTCGCTCGACGCCATCGCGATCCGCGCGTTCCTGTCGCCCGAGCAGGTCGGGGTCAAGCTGCGCAGCGCGGTGCTCTCGCAGCTCGCGGGGCGCGCGGTCAACGCGGTGACACCGAGCGGTAACCTCGGGGAGGCCGTCAAGGTCTCGGTGCTCGTCGACTACGTCAGCCAGTCGCGCGCCGTGTCGACGATCCTGCTCTACAACGTCGTCAGCTTCTCGGTCGAGCTCATGATCGTCGCGCTCGCCGCCCCGATCATGGTGATGCTCGTCGCGATGCCGCCCAGCCTGCGCGGGCTGATGATCCTCACCGGCGTCATCTGCCTGGCGATGGCGATCGTGCTCTACGCGCTGGTTCGCCGCGGCGTGCTCGAAAGTGTCGCGCGCGCCTGTACCAAGATCTGGGTGCCGGGCCTGGCCCACATCCGGGGCTGGCTGTGGAAGTCTCGGACACCGTCGCGCTACCTGCTGTCGCCGGCGCGCTACGAGCGCTGGCTGGAGCGGCTGCGTGCCGTCGACCGCAAGCTGCTGCTGTCGTCGGGCGCCCGCACGCGCGATCGCTGGCTCGGCATCGCGGCGGTCACGGCGTCACGGCTCACCTCGATGTCGCTGTCGCTCATGATCCTGCACGCCGTCGGCGAATCGATCACGTTCGGGTTCGTGGCGGCGTACACGGTCGGCGGCTTCGCGATCTACATGCTCTCGAGCCTCGTGCCCATGGGGGTCGGGATCAGCGAGCTCGGGAACTACGGGTTGTTTCGCGCGCTCGGCGAGAACCCGGCGCGCGGCGTCACCCTGGTCCTCGCGCGCCGCGTCACGCTGATCGTGTACGCGGCGATCGGCCTCGTGCTCGTGACGGCGAGCGAGACGGTGAAGCGCGCCCGCGAGCGCCAGGGCGAGCGCGCCGTGGCGAGCGGGCCCTTGCCGGTGTCGGTGTCGGTGCCGGTGCCGGTGCCGGTGCTCGCCGAGGTCCGGATCGTCACGAGCTCGCCGCCGGCAGCGCCCGCGCCGGTGACCAAAGCGGCAGACTGATCAGCACCGATCCCGGGATCGCACCGCTGATTCCGCGGATCTTGCGCGGCGCGGCGAACGGCGAGCAAGCGTAACTCGAAGCATCGCAATGAAGAGATCTTCCCACGCTGCGCCGCGTGGGCCGAGCAGCCGCAGGTGAGATCCCGAGTAAGCGTCAGCGTCGTCACACGAATAACTAAGATGGGATCGTGCGACCGCGTGTTAGCGTGACGATTGATGCGCCGATGCTCGCTCGCTGTCCTGATCGCCGCCGTCGTCGCTGTTGCCGCTTGCGGCGATAACCACAAGGGTCAACAAGCAGATGCAGGCATCCCCGACGGGGACGTCCAGGTCTGCGAAGTACTCCCGGCGTCCCCGAACACCTGCGATGTCACCGCGGGCAGCGCGACGAGGCTGCTCAAGGGCACCGTGCTCACCCCCGACAAGATCTACGAGGGTGGGCAGGTCGTCGTGGATGCGACGGGCAAGATCACGTGCGCGGGTTGCAACTGCGGCACCGGGGGCGAAACGACGATCACCTGCCCCGGCGCGGTGATCTCGCCGGGCCTCATCAACACGCACGATCACATCACGTTCACGCAGAACCTGCCGTACAACGATACCGGCGTACGCTACGACGATCGCCAGCAGTGGCGCATCGGGCTCGACCAGCACCCCAAGATTCCCTCGACCGGTAGCGCGACCGCAGATCAGGTCCGCTGGGGCGAGCTGCGGTTCTTGATGGGCGGGGCCACCTCGATCGTCGGCTCGGGTGGGCAAGCGGGCCTGTTGCGCAACCTCGATCAGGCGGCCAACGAGGAAGGCTTGAACAAGCCGGCCGTCAAGTTCGATACCTTCCCGCTCGACGACTCGAGCGGGACGCGCCGGACGACCGACTGCAACTACGGCGGCATGGCCACCACCGCGGCGTCGCTCGCCTCGGTGAGTGCGTACGAGCCGCACACCTCCGAGGGCATCGACGCCACCGCGCGCAACGAGTTCCTGTGCGAATCGTCGACGACCTACGACATGATGGTCCCCGGCGTCTCCGACAACCTCGTGCTCGCGAAGACCGCGATGATCCATGGGATCGGGCTCACGGCCCCCGACTACGGCGCGATGGCGGCCGCCGGCACCGGCCTCATCTGGTCGCCGCGCTCCAACATCACGCTGTACGGCGACACCGCGCGCGTCACCACGGCCGCGCGGCTCGGCGTCCAGATCGCGCTCGGCACCGACTGGATGCCGACCGGCTCGATGAGCCTGCTCCGCGAGCTGGCGTGCGCGGATAGCTTCAACGCGACGTACCTCGACCACTACTTCACCGACAAGCAGCTCTGGGAGATGGTCACGATCAACGCTGCCTCGCTGACCAAGAACGATGACGTGATCGGCGCCCTCGCGGCGGGCAAGATCGCCGACATCTCGATCTTCGCCTCGCATGGCAAGCCGGCGTTCCGCGCGGTGATCGAGGCCCAGCCCCAGGACGTCGCCCTCGTGATGCGCGGCGGCAAGGTGCTCTACGGCGACGACGCCGTGGTCGGCGCGCTCGCCCAGACCTGCGACGCCGTCGACGTGTGCGGCACCGGCAAGCGGGTCTGCACGATGACCGAGGTCGGCAAGACGTACAGCGCGCTCCAGACCGCGGCCGGCGCGAGCATCTACCCCGCGTTCGCCTGCGGCCAGCCGGCGAACGAGCCGTCGTGCGTCCCCACGCGCCCGGTGTCCGTGGCCGGCTCGACGATCTACACCGGCCTCCCGAGCGCGACCGACTCCGACGGCGACGGCGTCCCCGATGCCTCCGACAACTGCCCGCACACGTTCAACCCGGTCCGCCCGCTCGACAACGGCGCCCAGGGCGACGCCGATCACGACGGGGTGGGCGACGCCTGCGATCCGTGCCCGCTCGACCCGAACAGCACGCAGTGCACCGCGGTCGATCCCAACGATCGCGATCACGATGGCATCCCGAACGCGACCGACAACTGCCCCGATACGCCGAACACGGATCAAGCCGACGACGATCACGACGGCAAGGGCAACGCCTGCGATGCCTGCCCCGCGGATCCCAACCCGGGCAGCGCCGGCTGCCCCGAGACGATCTACCAGATCAAGAGCGGCATGGTCGCCGCGGGCACGGCGGTGCACGTGACCAACGCGCTGGTCACCGGCCGAGGATCGAACGGCTTCTTCGTGCAGATCAAGGAGACCGATCCCGGCTATGCCGGCCCCGACAACTCGGGCTTGTTCGTGTTCACCAGCGCGGCGCCGCCGGGGACCGCGGCCGTCGGGGCACGCGTCACGATCGACGGCTCGGTCGCGAACTTCCAGGGCGAGACCGAGCTCGACACGGTCACCAACGTCCAGGTCACGGCGGCCGGCCCCGAGGCCCCGCCGGCACCGATCGCGGCCGGCTACGCCGAGATCAAGACCGGCGGTCCGCGGGCCGCCGCGCTCGAGGGCGCGATCATCTCGCTCGGCGCGGCGAGGGTCACCGCCTACGACCCGGCGTTCGGCGAGATCACGCTGAACGACGGCGCCGGCAACACCCTGATCGTCGATGACTTCGTGTTTGCGCTGGCCCCGCCGCCACCGCTCGGCCAGGTCTTCACCTCGGTGAGGGGCGTCCTGGCGCTCCGGCAGTCGGCGTCCAAGCTCGAGCCGCGCGACGCGGGCGACTTCACGTTCGGCGCGCCGGACCTCCAGTCGTTCAGCCCGGCGCTGTCGTTTGCGCGGGTCGGCACCACGACCGGCGCACCGACGTTCCCGCAGGCGTTGACCGTGACGCTGACCGGCCCGGCCCAGGGCCCCACGATGATCGTGCTCGTCTCCAGCGACCCGGCCCTCACGGTCGCAAGTCCGCTGGTGATCCCCGACGGCGCCACCAGCGGGCAAGTGGCAGTGACGGCCGTCGCCCAGGCCGCCGACGTCATCATCACCGCCACGCTCGGCGTGGACATCCTGAGCGCGCACGTCCGCGTGCTCGACGCCGCGGAGGTGCCGGCGACCGTGACGCTGTCACCGGGCACCGCGAGCATCGCGCCGAACGCCAGCGCGCAACTCACCGCCACGCTCGACATCCCCACACTGGTCACCGCAACCGTCGCGCTCAGCCTGAACCCAGCGGCCGCGGGAACGCTACCGGCGACCGTGGACATCGCCGCCGGTCAGACCAGCGCGACCTTCACGTACGCCGACACCTCCGGGACCACCGCCACCATCACGTCGAGCTTCCTCGCGAGCACGAGCAATGCGACGGTCACGGTCAGCGCTGCCCCGAGCCACCTCGTGATCAGCCAGATCTACGGTGCCGGCGGCAACGCCGGCGCGACGCTCAAGAATGACTTCATCGAGCTCCACAACCCCGGCAGCGTGGCGCTGTCGACGGCGGGGATGTCGGTGCAGTACGCGAGCGCGACCGGCACGACGTGGAACCCGACCGTGCTCCCTGCACTCTCGGTCCCACCGGGCGGCTTCGTGCTCGTGGCGGAGGGGGCCGGAGCGGCGGGCACCGTGGACCTGCCGGCGCCCGACGTGACCGGCACGATCAACATGAGCGGGACCGCCGGCAAGGTCGTGCTCGCCTCCACCGCGACTGCGCTGGCCGGTCAGTGCCCGCCGGCTGCCAGCGTGGTCGACCTCGTCGGCTTCGGCGCAACCGCGAACTGCTTCGAGGGCGCCGCGCCCACGCCGGCGTTCGGGTCGAACGTCAACGCGGTGTTGCGCGCCCAGAGCGGCTGCGTCGATAACAACAACAACGCCACCGATTTCGCCGCGGGCCTGGCCAACCCGCGCAACAGCGCGGCGACAAACATCGCGGTCTGCCCGTGATCTGCTCCTGACGGTGCGTTGAGCACGGCATCCGCAACAACGGATGCGGTCCAGTAGCGAGCATAGCGCAGTACGACACACTGCGTCGGACCGGCTACGTTGCACTGCGGCAAGTTGTCCGCGCCACGGCGGCGATGTGGGGTGCGGCGTAGAGCGAAGCCTTGGTGGTATACCATTCGCTTCATGGCGTTCTCGCTCGAAAAACAGGGGATCTCGATCGCGGAGATCCATCGCAATACCTCGCCTGCCTTCCTCTACGAAGCGGCGCTTCGCTTCGAAAAGGGCTCGACGATCTCGTCGACCGGCGCGCTGATCGCCTACTCCGGTAAGAAGACCGGCCGCAGCCCGACCGACAAGCGCGTCGTCGACGAGCCCGAGGTGCGGGACGACGTGTGGTGGGGCAACGTCAACATCAAGCTCGATCCCCACAGCTTCCTGGTCAACCGCGAGCGCGCCGTCGACTACCTCAACACCCGCGACCGGCTCTACGTCATCGACGGGTTCGCCGGCTGGGATCCCAAGCATCAGCTCAAGATCCGCGTCGTGTGCGCGCGCGCCTATCACGCGCTGTTCATGCACAACATGCTGATCCGCCCGACCCAGGACGAGCTCGCGTCGTTCGGCGAGCCCGACTACGTGATCTTCAACGCCGGCGGGTTCCCGGCGAACCGGCACACCGCCGGCATGACCTCGACGACCTCGGTCGATCTGTCGTTCGCGCGCCGCGAGTTCGTCATCCTCGGCACCGAGTACGCCGGCGAGATGAAGAAGGGCGTGTTCACGATCATGAACTACCTGATGCCGAAGCAGGGCATCCTCTCGATGCACTGCTCGGCGACCCAGGCGCGCGACGGCAGCGATACGTCGATCCTGTTCGGCCTGTCGGGCACCGGCAAGACCACGCTGTCGGCCGATCCGAAGCGCCTGCTCATCGGCGACGACGAGCACTGCTGGACCGATCAGGGCGTGTTCAACATCGAGGGCGGCTGCTACGCCAAGGTCATCAAGCTCTCCAAGGAGCAAGAGCCCGACATCTGGAACGCGCTCGCGTTCGGCGCCGTCCTCGAGAACGTCGTCTACGAGCCGATGTCGCACCTGGTCGACTACGACAACACGTCGATCACCGAGAACACGCGCGGCAGCTACATCCTCGACACGATCCCCAACGCCAAGCTCCCCGCGCTCGGCGGTCACCCCAGGAACGTCATCTTCCTGACCGCCGACGCGTTCGGCGTGCTGCCGCCGGTCTCCAAGCTGACCCCGGCGCAGGCGATGTACCACTACATCTCGGGCTACACCGCCAAGGTCGCCGGCACCGAGGTCGGCGTGAAGGATCCCGAGCCCACGTTCTCGCCGTGCTTCGGCGGCCCGTTCCTGGTCTGGCACCCGACCAAGTATGCCGAGATGCTGGCCGACAAGCTCAAGAAGCACAACGCGCAGACCTGGCTGGTCAACACCGGCTGGTCGGGCGGCGCCTACGGCACCGGCGCGCGCATCAAGCTCAAGTACACGCGCGCGATCATCGACGCGATCCACTCCGGCGCCCTCGCCAGCGTCGCGACCCAGGTCGATCCGGTGTTCGGCCTCGCCGTCCCGACCTCGTGCCCCGAGGTCCCGAGCGAGATGCTCCTGCCGCGCAACACCTGGGCCGACAAGGCCGCCTACGACGAGAAGGCCAAGAAGGTCGCCGCGCTGTTCCGCGAGAACTTCAAGAAGTACGAAGCCCAGGCCTCGGCCGAAGTCCGCGGCGGCGGCCCGAAGCTGTAAGCGCCCGCCCCGCCCGTGCGGTAGGGCTCGGGAGGCAACACCGCCTTCGTTCCTACGGAGCGGCGGAGGTCGAGAGCTGCGAAAGCGCGTCCAGGAGTGGTTTGCACGACAGGGCTGCTTCCACGGAAGCGGTGAACGACTTGCCGATCGCATAAACGCGATCAGCCGGGTAGCCTGTTGCGGTGAGCTCGACGTTGTAGTGCTTCTTGAGAGGAAACACGCCTGGGAGTCCTACCACCTCATCCAGCAAGCCCGGTTCCGCCTCCCAGTCGTCGAGAAGCTCGGAGCCGGGTGGCTTGCCGAGCTCTGCGCAAATCGATCGGGCGCGGGCGAAATTCTGATACGTCCATGCCTCTAAGCAGTAGAATGGCCTGAGCACAAGCAGCTTGCTCATTACCTCATCGAGCTTGTCGGTCGCCACGTGAGAACTCAGAATTGCATGCACCCGCTGCCGAACATTGGTCTCGAAATGTGGATCATGAACGCATGTGCTCCGATGCTCCCAGGCACAGTCACCATCGTAATGGAACATGACAAAGCCGCGTTCGGTGGCAATCTGGCTTGCAATAGATTGCGCGAGATCGACCTGTTGCCGATGGTGCCTCGGGTTCGAGCTTTGCCACTGACCTGCTCTCACGCAGCCCTCCAGTTCTTCCGGAGTGGGTGAAAACGCCAGGTGTTGTGTCTGAAGCTCCGGGCATAGGAGCTGGCACATCCGCCTGACAAGATGTCGTAGCGCTTCGTACGCCGCTCGTGAGCTGTCTTCGTTCATGATGAGGATGCTGACACCCACGGCTACCACCAACCTTTGGTCCTCAAGATGTCGCTGACATGCTGTATCCCGGTCTTGTATAGGCGATAAAACTCCTCTCCAATACGGACATCAAAGTTCTCCCACACGAACCCATCGTGCGCGTCCCGACTGCAGGTAACGAAGCGTTCTGAGACCTCTGCTTCGGACTGAAACACCAAGAAGTCGAGGAGCAAGGGGTTCTGGCTCGTATAGAACATCTGACGATTGGCGCATGCAGCCCCCAGGCAGTACTCGATCCATTCATGATGCATCCCATTCACAAGCTCATCAGCGACGCCAATATTTCTATTACATGCGAGATAGTATAGATATGCTAAGAGTCGTTTTTCGCCGAAACTCAATCTGGCATGCGAAATCCTGTCGTTGTCAAGATCGAATGCAAATCTAAACGATTTCCATTCATAATGGACATTACCCTGTATTGCTCGGCGTGATTCAATTGGAGTAATGATCGAAGCTCCAGAAAAATTACACAACCTCACAAAATCGGCAAGAAAATCAACCTGGGTATGTCTCAGTGAAAATGATTCCGATTCAGGCGTCGCACGCCAATTATCCATCAGTGCTTTCTTCAAAGAATCGGGCAGGCGGAACATATTACCCGGGCGGCCTTGAATCCTCGGGCCGCTTGGCTCTTTCTTGGTAGAAACAATCATCTCGTATGTCAGATAACCCGAATCGGCGTCTGTCAACAATCGAAAGTATTCAAGCCCCTCATCGTAACGATAGAGCGAACCTCTCATCATCTCGAACTCTATCGCGATCGAAGAAATGAGAGACTCGGACATCGAGCCCTTGGTCTTGCCCACGAGCTCAGCAAGCTTAAAAACACAACCGAATAGTTGAATTTGCGGATTCGCAACGGAAATCGGAGGACACACAGGCTTCCCGTCGCAAGACAACTCGGCACGGCCATTTTCAATCACGACCGAGTAAGCAGTGTTGTCATCTGGCAAGGTGATATTGAATATTACCTTGGTACTATCGATCACTGGCAAGTATCGAGCTAGATATCGGGCGAGGGTAGAAGATCCCTCAGGTGGTTCAGCCGATGTACGCCACGGGCCCCCCTCGAGCCGCAGCGTGGCGCTCGTACCTTTCTGCAGGTGAAATATCGCCGAAACATCGAAGGGCTCATCGCTGACGAACGCGCTCGTGTCGACGGTGCAGAGTGCGACGAGGTACTGAAGGAGCGTGGTCTTTCCGGTGCCGTTCTTCCCGAGAAGAACAGCGCCCGTTTCGGGAAAGGTCAGGCGACTGCCGGGGCGAACGTTCTTGAGCTTCGCAAATTCGATCGAAGCGAGGCGAACCATGTCGGCACATTACCGCTGCTTGGATCGCTATGCCATCGTCGTAGCCACGTGTCGTTCCGTCACCAGTTCGCGACGTGGCGGCGGACGCTCAAACGAACTCGCAGCGCTTCGGCCCATCGCTGGCCACGTTCCACTCCATGCTTACCCCGTGCCTGGCGGTTCTACCAGCGTCGACAACGTCGTCTCGCTGTGTAGCGCCAGCGAGGGCGTACGATGACCCACGTTAGCGCGGAAGAATGGTTCCCCATTGGGGCACCTGGAATAGTTCGCCCGCGCGTGGGGGGCCGGGCAATGGGTTCGCCCCCACGTGGGGGGCCGGGCAATGGGTCCGCCCCCACGTGGAGGGCCGGGCAATGGTTCGCCCCCCACGTGGGGGGCCGTGGGAAAATGCCTCCGCCCCCACGTGGGGGGCCAGGCAATGATTCGCCACACGTGGGGGTCCGTGGAAATGCCTCCGCCCGCACGTGGGGGTCCGTGTGGGAATGCCTTCGCCCCTACGTGGAGGTCCGCGAAAATGCCTTCGCCACGCGCGGAACGACCTCCGGTGAAGAACACCTGCTTCGCTGGTGCGGCGGAGACCACCTGCCGGCCTGTGACCTGCGCCTACAGCTGGTTCAATTGCTGCGAACGCAGCTCACAGCCCTGTGCCCCGACGGACTCTCCTTTTTTGAGAATTGATTTTCTCTCTGATAGAAGAAGGCAAAATTGGAGTTGCTCGCAGCGATTCCGACAACATCAATGATCTATCATTCCCTCTACACCTGCGCATAGCGGCGCGGGGACGGCAATCCACTGAGCATAGCCCAGATATCCGCTCTCCGCTCTCCGAAGTCGACGCCCGCGCACCACGTGCAATCGCCGACCGACCGCTTGCTGTCCGAACCAAAGCCGTTGGCCTTCGCGAGCGACAGCTCGCCGTAGATCCCGGCATGCTCGATGCCGCTCTGCGGCATCGAGACCGCGAGCGCGTCACGTCGCTCGCTTCGCCCGCGCGACTCGCCGCGTGCGCGTCGCGGGCCGTTGCGTTCGCGAGCGCTTCGCGTCGAGCTTCGTGACGGACGCCGCCGGTGCGACTGTGCGCCACGCGTCGACCAGCGCGGCGCGAACATCGCTCGCGCTCGCCGCGCGCAGCGCGATCAGCATCGCGGCGTAGCCGTTGAAGTGCGGGATCGTGAAGAAGCCATGCGGCGCGATCGCGAGCAGCGCGTCCTTGGCGTCGAGGTTCCCGACCGTCACCGCGAGGATGTCACCCGCCGGTGGGGGCTCGTCACCGAACCGCTTTACGTCTGCCTTGCTGAACGGCCGCTGCCACGCGAAGCCCTTGTTGCCCACCATCCAGGTACGGTTGCCCCACTTCGTTCCCACCACGACATCGGGAAGGCTGGTCGCGAAGGCGTCCACGTCATCGAGCGTCATGCGAACTCTGTAACACGATCGCGCACGGTCACCGTCGGCGACGAGGCCGGCGCGCCGCTGGAAGGCGCCTCATCGCGAGCCGCGGGACCTGACACGGCTGTCGCCGTAGGTGCGGCGTCAGGGCTGGCACTTGGCGGCAGCAGGCCGGTGCCCCCGGGGCGCGCGGGTCAGCTGATCACGTACGCCGGGGGCATGGAATGGGTACACTTATCCGCGATGGCCCTCGATCTGATCGCCGAGCTCGAAGCGTTGATCGAGAGCTTCGAAAGCGGGGACGTCGAGTACGCGCTATGCGGTGGCCTCGCGGTCGCGATCCATGGTCATCCGCGCGCCACGATGGATATCGATGTGCTGGTACCAGCCGAGCAGCTTGCCGTCGCGATCCAGGCCGCCCGGGCGGCAGGGTTCGATATTCCCGCGCGCAAGATGGTCTTCGGTCTGCGCACGGGCACGCCGCGAGAGATGCAGCGTGTATCCAAGCTCGATCCTGAAACGAACGAGCTGATGTCCCTCGATCTCATCGTCGTCGGCCCTGGCCTGGAGGACGTCTGGAACGGGCGGCTCCTCGTCCCGTGGCGCGAGCGCGACGTTGCGATCGTGTCACGCGCGGGCCTTGTGACGATGAAGCGACTTGCCGGGCGACCTCAAGACCTCGCCGACATCGCGGCACTCGAGGAAGCAGATGACAACGACCAGACGTGAAACGATCGACATGTCCGCGGCGGCGATCACACGCCGCCTCGAGCAGGTGCGCGCTCTCTACAAGTTGATGGTTTCGTTACGCCAGATCCGTGTCGAGCGAGCCCGGCCCGCTCGTTAGGAACCCCGGTCGGGTTGCCGGCTCCGCGCCGGCAATCCTTGGAACGATGAGGCGGCGCCTGCGATCTCGTCCGCCACCTGCCGCTCGTTGCCCGCGCCTCGCGAGGCGCGGCACATTACCGTTGCGACATGCCATCCCCTCGCCTCGTGGTCGCCGTGGTCCTCGCCGCGCTCCTCACGAGCCTCTCGACGTCCGCCGTCGCCGATGACGTCATCCCCGGCCACGTCATCGATCGGCCGCTGAGCGGCGCGATCATCGCCGGGGCGCTCGGCCTCGGGCTCGGGCTGGCGTTGATCCCGATGCGCGCGCATCCCGCGCTGTGGGAGCACGAGCTGTTCGGCGAGGCGGACGACTCCGTCCACACGAGCTTCTCATCGCGGGCGGCGGGGATGTCCGATGGCTTGCTCGGAGCGGCGATCGCGGCGCCGATCGCGTACCTCACCGGCAGCACGATCGAGGACGCCGACGGCGATCGCCTGTTGATCTACGGCGAGGCGATGGCCATCAACCTCGCCGTGTTCGAGGGCGCCAAGCACCTCGTCCAGCGCCCGCGCCCGTACCTGTACTCGCAGTCCCCGTCTGTCGCGCAGTACGCCGCGGACCAGGGCGACGACGCCTACCAGTCGTTCTACTCGGCGCACGCCGCGACGGCGTTCTGCGCCGCGACCGCAGGCGCGTACCTCGTCGCTGCCAGCACGGGGAACAGCCGGGTGCGCTCGCTCGCCTGGGGCAGCGGGTTCGCGGTCGCGGCCGCGGCGGCCAACCTTCGCGTGCGCGCGGGCAAGCACTTCTACTCCGATGTGGTGATCGGCGCGCTCGTCGGCACGATCATCGGCTACGCGGTGCCGGCGCTCCACGCCGACAAGGGGCCCTACGTCCCGAGCCTCGAGGAGGCCGGCGCGGCGGTGGCCGGTGTGCTCGGCGGCAGCCTGCTCAGCGAGATCTTGCCGCTCGAGCGCCGTGCCGATGATGCGCTCGGCCCGAGCCGCCTCACCGCGCTGCGCCGCGCCGACCTGCACCTCGGCCCGATCGCCGTGACCAACGGCGCGGGCCTGGGAATCGGCGGCAAGCTCTAGCGCAAGATCGCCGCCGCGACCGCCGCGCCCCGGCGCTGCATCTCCCCAGCCGCCGGCAGGAGATCAGAACTCGAAGTCGACCCCCGCGAACCACGTGCGATCGCCGACCGACAGCTTGCTGTCCGAGCCAAAGCCGTTGACCTTCGCGAGCGACAGCTCGCCGTAGAGCCCGGCATGCTCGATGCCGCTTTGCCGCATCGAGATCGCGGCCGATTCGTCGATGCGCTCGGCGCGGATCGCCAGGCCGATCGAGCCTTGCACGCCGAGCGAAGCGCCGAGCGCCTTGTTCTGGCTACAAGCCGGTTCCATACCGGTGCCCTTGCACACCTGCGCGAGGCTTCCATCGGTCGTGCTGATCCACCATAGGTAGTACGACAGTCCGCCACGCACGTACGGAACCAGCGGGACCCCGTACTGATCGTCGAACCAGGTGAGCCGATACGTCGCGGTCAACGCCAGTGGAATCAGCCGGAACGTGTTGGTGTCGGCACTGGCGCGAATGCGATCCACGTCCGATGGCGAGCTGGAATCGGCGAACGTATTCGCGGACTTCTGCATGTACCCCACGCTGCCGCCCACCCCGAGCTGGCCGAACCCCGTCCACAGGATGCGATCGAGGTCGAACATCGGCAGCAGCTGTGCGCCCCCGAACATCTGCTTGTACGGCCCTGGATCCATGCCGAGTTGCTTGTCGATATCCGGAAGATAAGGGCCGACTCGGATCCCCGCATGCCATTTGATGATCGCGGCGTCATCGGCCGGCGCCTGATTCGGTTCGACGGCGTCGCCAGTCTCCCAGTACGGCTGATAGCCGCCGCCGGCATGAGCACGACCGGGCGCGAACGCGATCAACGCCACCGCGGCCGCCGCAGACGCCCGCACGAACTGCGGCGAAACGATCCGCCGGCGGCGACGGCGCCACAGCCACGCCAGCGTGATCACCGCGAGCACACCAGGCAACGTCAACCAGTGCCAGAGCAGCGCGAAGAGCACCAGCGGTGAGAGCACCACCCCGGCGATCACCCGCCACACGACCGAGCCGTGGACGTACCCACCGAGCTTGCCCAGCGTCGCGTAGTACACATCGCTCAGCCAGCGGCCGGCGGACGAACTCCCCAGCGTGTCATCACGGAACGTGCGCAGCGTGCGGGTCAGGAAGCTGTCATCGCCATAGGTCTCGGCGAGGAGGCACAGCCCGCCTTGCGTGTCGCCGCCGCGATTGTGGAGATCCTCCCAGAAATCGGTGGATGGCACTGGGGTCAACGTGCTGGTAAAGAACGTCCCCGTCGCGTTCTGGAACTTGTCGACGGCGAGCAGGATGACCTTGTAGGCAACCCCATTCGAAAGGCCGCTGATACGCATGCTGGTGGCGGTTGGATTGAACACCTCACCACACAGGAATTCCGGGTCGAGGTCCGCCATGGCCAACGGAAAATCGGCCAGCGTGAGCGGCCCACCAGCGTCGGGCGCATTGGCGGCTCCCGGGACGGCAGTCCCCATCCCGAGATCGATCGATTGAGCCAGACCGCACAGGGTAGAGGCTGTCTGATAGCGCCGCGGCGGCCGCCCGGTCGCGATCGCCGGACCGTTGGTGTCGGCACGCGCGCAGAGCGCCTGGTACGCGTAGGTATCCGAGGTATCGATCGGCGGCGTCCAGGTGATCTCGATCGCCCCCTCGCCGCCGGCCGCGCGAAAGTTGGTCGGTAGCGGAGGAGGAAGCGAATCGGTGTTGACTGATTTGGATACGAAGAAGTCCAGAGTGCCATCTCCGTTGCCATCCGCGATCGCCCACACGGTGGCGGATTGCGCGCGCTTCGCGCAATCCGCGGCCCCCATCTCGGGGTTCATCGCGTCGTAGATCGGGATCGTCCTCGTGGTGCCGTTCGTTGCCTGAATGGAGGAGATCGGTAGGACGTTCTGATCCGGGAGCTGACGACACGTCATGAGGCGTGTCGTATCGACGTCGCACGCTGATCCAACCCAGATCTGGAGCGCATTAGGGTTCTGCATGGTCGCGCCCTGCAGCGTCAGGAGGTAGCCAAACGTCGACTCCACGAAGTTCGGCATCTCCTTGCCGCACTGGCAGTGCGCGAGGTTGAAGTAGTTCCACAGCGAATCGGGCAGCGTTTTCGGCTCCGCGAATTGGGTGTTGCCGTTTTCATGCAGGTACAGCTTGTCGAAGCTGATCGTGGAGCCGTCCGGCAACGTCGACGAACCTGAACCTGAGCCGGTGCCCTGGGCGCTCGCGACGCGGCTCGCAGCCAGCACCACCATCAGCACGGTCACGGGTACGAATCGCGTCATCGTTGCTGCTCTCTGCAAGGGGAAGGCCGCCGGTTACCCAACGGTGATCGTAGCTATCACGCGGAGATGGCTGCATCAACAACCCCCGATGCGGCTGCCAATCTGGCACGCGCATGCCGTAGCGCATGTCACCGCGGCGCGCGACGCGCGGCCTGGAGTGTGGCGCGGATCTCGTGGGCGAGGGCGACGGCGCGCTGCTCGGCGGCGGGGTCGCGGCGGTGCCCCCACTCGGCGGCGTAGTACAGCTCGGTCAATTCACCTACCTCCCCGGCGGCGGCGTCCCCGCGCGCGGCCATGCGCAGGGCGAGCTCACGCGGTGTGACCGCCGCCTCACGCGGCACCCCCGACCTCGCGAGCGCGCGTGCGACCTCGTCGTAGATCTCGGCGATCGGCGAGCGCACCCGCGGCCTGGCCCGGAACGTCGGGGGCATGTCGCCGAGGCGCCGCCTGCGCCGCCACACGAGCCCCAGCGCGACCAGGGCGGCGATCCCCACCGCGACGAGCCCGTGGTCTCGCACGACGTTCGCAAGCCGGACCGCCCCGCCCTTCACGACCGTCGCGACGGCCTCGAGCGCGCCGCCGACCCGCTTGAACAGCGAGAGCTGGGAAGCCAGGTCGTACTCGATCACCCACTTGTTCCAGTGGAACCGCAGCGTGTCGAGGAACCGACCGAGCCGCGCGGTCCAGCCGGTCCCGCCGCGGCCGAGCGCGTCGACGTCCCCCGGCGGCGTCGGATCGATCGTGACCCAGCCCGCGCCGGGGCCGGGGAAGTAGACCTCGTCCCACGAATGCGCGTCACCGGCGCGCACCGCGACGTAGCCCTGGTATTCGTTCCACTCGCCGCCGAGAAAGCCGTTGACCTGGCGCGTCGGGATCGCGACCGCGCGCGCGAGGACCGCAAACGCCGACGCGAAGTACTCGCAGTGGCCCTTCTTGCGGTCGAACAGGAAGAAGTCGACCGGCTCCTGCGCGCCCGGCTCGGCGAGCACCAGCGTGTAGGCGAGGTTCTTGGCCAGCCACGCCTTGATCGCCTGGACCTTGTCGTACTCGGTGGCGAGCCCTGCGGTGATCGAACGCGCCAGGTCACGGGTTCGCCGCGTGATCTCCGGCGGCAGCTGGAGGTAGACCTCGTAGCCCGCCGGCAGGTTGCCGTTGGCCGCGCGCAGGACCTCGGGCGGCGGCGACGCCAGCTGTGACCAGGCGGCGTAATGGATCGTGGCGCCGTGATCGAGCCGGATCTCGTCGTTGCGCTCGAGCACGGGCCGGCGCTGGCGCACGGTGTGCGCGTACTCGACGATCCGCGGCGCGCTCGCGCCGAACAGCACGTCGGAGTCGAGCGGCTCGAGCCAGACGTCCTGCTTCACGAGCTGGGTCTCCAGCCGATCGATCTCGCCGGCCGGCTGCGCCGGGCCGTCCCACAGGAGGAACCGGCGATCGCGCGCCGGGCTCTCCTCGAGCGTCTGCAGCGTCCGCGGCGCGTGGGCGAGCCGCGACCACTGGCCGTGCTCGTAGTGGTCGAACGCGACGCCGCGCCAGTGCAGCTCGGGCGCGTCGCGGCTGCCGTAGTGGCTCGGGATCTCGACGCGCATCACGACGGTCGAGTCGTTCTTGATCACGCCATGGCCGCCGAGCTTGACGCCGTCGGTGAACCCCGCGAGCGTGAGCCCGCCGCGGCTCTTCAGGAAGAACCCGATGCCGACCCGCGGCAGCGCGAGGAACACCAGCGCGGCGCCGGCGAACACGCCGACCGACAGGGCGCCGGTGCCGAGGAAGAACCGGCCGTTGACGATCCGCCGCGAGTCGAGGATGCGGCGGACCTCGACGCGCTCCGACGCGCGATCCGCGGCGTGCTTGACGAGCAGGTTGTCCTCCATCTCGCGGCGCAGGTGGAACAGCGTGAGCGCCCAGGTCGACGCGATCACGAAGCCGAGGAAGCACACCCCGTAGGTCAGATCGGCGTTCAGGACCGACCCGGCGATCAGCATCAGGAACGCGAGCAGGTACATCTGCTGCCAGTCGCGGGCGGAGCGCCGGTTGAACGCCTTGGCGACGATCAACCACACCAGGAGCTGCGCGCCGACCCCGAGGAAGTCCGCGCTGAGGACGGCGGCCACCAGGCTGTAGAGCAGCGCGACGAGCGACCCGAGCGTCCACCACAGGGTCCACCGCTCGATCCGGACCAGCGGCGGCTCCCACCACCACGACGCGACGAGGCCGACGAGGCCGCCCAGCGCGATCGGCGGGGCCAGGCCACCGCCCGCGATCAGCGCGAGGTACGCGCAGCCCACCATCAGGTAGGTCGCGACCTTGTGCGCGACGGCAAACCTCACGGCGCCTGCCTCGCGCTCGGCCGGTCGCGCGCGGTCATACGTCCATCACCGTCGACGCGCTCGGGCGCCCCGCGGCGGTGACCGTGCGCGGGATGACCAGCACGCTCTCGACCCGCGCCGGCAGCTCGGCGAACGCGACCGCGTCGGAGACGTACGGCAGGAGCGCGAGGGCCCGCGCGATCCTGGCCTCGTGGATCCGCCCCACGCCGGCCGGGACGTGGCTGCCCCGGGCGCACAGCTCGACGGTCCAGCCGCGCTCGAGGTAGGCCGTCGCGAGGCTGGCCGCGACGCTGATCGCCCGCTCGACCGCGGCGACCGCCAGCTCGATCGCGGGGGTGAGCGCGCCGTCGGTGACCGCGTCGCGAGCCGCGTCGGGCAGCGCGTTGTCGACGCCGATCACGACCTCGTGCGCGTACTCGTCCTGGTACTCGCGAACCACCAGGCGGCCGGTGCGCGCGCTCGACCGCCAGTGCACGTCGCGGCGATCGTCGCCCGAGCGGTGCTCGCGCAGCCCGATGAACTCGCCGCGGCGGCCGGTGCGATGGGACATCGCCTCGCCGCGCGCCTGGGTCCGCGACGCCGGGATGCGGACGTGGACCGGCGCGGGGTACACGACCACGTCGAGCGGCGCGTCGACGTCGCGCGACTTGCGGAACAGCGCGAACGGGAACTTGGTCGCGACGCGGTAGCCGGTCAGCGTGTAGAGCCCGCGCCGCGCGAACGTGTGGCGATAGCTCGTGCGCTGCGACTTGCAGGCCGGGATCTTGAGGAAGTAGCAGCGCTTGTCGAGCGGCGTCTTGCCGACCAGATCCTCGACCTCGATCGAGAACGACGCGCGCGCGAGCTTCTCGTTCTTGATCACGACTTCCATCAGGAACGGCTCGCCCGCGAACACCCGGGGCGGCGGCCGGCGCTCGACCGTGAGGCGCTTGAGCGTCATCTCCGAGAGGATGCCCGACGCGATGATGAAGCTGAGCAGCCAGCCGAGCAGCAGGTAGAGCAGGTTGTTGCCGGTGTTGACCGCCGCGAACCCGACGCCGACCGCCAGGAGCACGATGATCCGGCCCTCGCGGGTGAACGACAGCCGCCGCGGCGGGCGGAACCGCCGCCACGCCGACAGCGCCCTGGACCCAAGCCGCGAGCCGGCATGCTCCACCATGTCCGCGAAGTATTCACCATCACGTCGAGCGACACCACCGGCGCGGACCAGATCGCCAGGCGCCCTGACCATGGCCCCGGCGCCTGGGCGGCCTACCCGTCGGTCGCCGCGACCGCCGACAGCACGAAGCGATCGGCGGCGCACAGCTGAAGCAGCGCCTCTGCATCCCGGAGATCGTCGCGATTGAGCGAGCGCACCCGCGCGAGCACGTCGCTCACCTGGTGGACGATCGCGCCGTTCAGCGGGTTCGCCGTGCGGAACTTGATCGGCTGCTGCCGGGGGTACGGATCCGGAACGATGATCGCAGGCAGGCTCAGGCCCAGGCGATCCGGATCGAACGCCAGCTCGACCTGGGCGCGAACCGCACGCGTCTTGGCCAGCAGTGGAGCCGCCTCATCGGCCGGCATCGCCCCGCCGACGTCGTCGAACGCCCTCACGACCAGATCGCCGGTCTCGCCGTCCTTGACGATGAGGCGCGACAGGTGGGCCGCGAGCACCTCGCGAACCTCGTATCCGGCCGGCCGGGCCTCCTGCCCCATCCAGTCCAGGATATGGAACAGCAGCTCATCGCGATTCCACTCGCCCGGCAACTCGCCTTCGGGATCGGCGAGCAGGCTCGCGAGCCCGAGCGACAACCGCACCTTCATCGCAACGCTGCGCGGTGCGCGACCCTCGACGCGCTCGACCCACTCGGGCACGATGCGCTCGGGCTGATAGCCCTCGTCGGCGCGCACCTCGCGGCCCTGCGCGTCGACGTACCAGCACTCCAGCTCGCGCAGCCACAGCTCGTGCAGGTATCGTCGCGCGTCGCGCTCCTCCATGAACAGGACCCGCACGCGATCGATCGGCTGCTTCGCGTCGCCGCGCATCTGCGCGCGGTACGCGCACAGATCGAGCATCTCAACTTGCGTGAGCGGTTCGCCCGATCGCACGATCGTCAGCGTGCGATCGGCGGCCTTGTAGAGCCCGCGGATCGTCGAATGAAACACGTAGTCGTGCTGGAGATAGCCCCCGACATGGGAAATCCCCATTCGATCATGCGCGCGGGCCGCCTGCGCCCACGCGGTCTCCGCATCGGCGGCATCGTCGTGAAACTGGATCCAGGTGGTGTCGTTCTCGATCCGGCGAACAAGCCACGGCCCATGCTCGAGCCAGCGCCGCGACACCAGCCGGTCGTGACCCTTGCCGCGGAACAGTACGCCGAGCCCATGGACGCGATGCCCTTCGGCGAGCCCGTCCAGTGGCTCGCGATCACGGTCCCACTCTCCGGGCGGTGCATTGGATACCCGATCTTCGAACAATGGTCCGATCACGAGGATCTCGATCGGCAGCTCCTTGACCAACGCGAACACGCTGTCAAGCGGGGCGACCTCGTCATCCTCGATCGACCACGACACGAGCCCCCACCGTTCGAGGTCCAGCTGAGGCCCGGTATAGCGTTGCCCCTGTGGCCCGAGCCAGGTCCCCGTGATGGGCAATCCGTTACCTCGTCCGAGTGCTGCCCCCACCCAGTCTTCGGCGAACGAGATCTCTTCGTAGTCTACGCTCACTCTGAAGGGGCGCCGCGCCGTGAACGGCGTGGACACGGCAACCCTTGCAAACAATCGTCGCGGGTCAGGGCCCATCGCCGAGATCTGCAGCCTCATCGTGCGAGCCACTCCTCGATCCCGACCAGATCCTTCTTCCTCGCGAGGATCCTCTCGTGACCGCTCTGGTTGTAGACCTTCACGGAAACGTCTTGGCCGAGCATTTTTTCTTCGATTGTAGCGAGGTTTGCACGAACGCCGGCCGGCTCGGTGAATTCGTACATCGCACGCTTGATCTTCATCGGCTTGCCAGCAACCTCCACGGTGATCTCGCCTTTGACCATCTTCTTGTAGTCCTCGAGTTGCGCCAGATCATCCCTCGAGAGCTTTCCCTTGATCGACTTGACCTCGACCGCGGTGCCATCGGGCCGGACGCGATCGATATACCGCTCTTTGGCGGTAAGCCCCAGGTGCGGGTGATCGGCTTGCCTGATGGCGACCTGCGGCACCGCCCCCGGATCGCGGCGCGCGAGGAAGTCCTCCACCAGGTTGCCGCGATCCGCCGCGTTCAGATCCTGGGTGAGGTCGCGGAACCTGGCCAGCTGCGCCTCCGGCGTCGGCTCACGGGCCGCGCACGCGAAGAACTCCTCGCGAAACTCGGCCTTGAGCGCGTAGCGCAGGTTGTCCTCGTCGATCGCGCGCCGAGCACCCGCCGCGACCTCGCCGGCCGTGGCGCCGCGCGGCGTACGCACGCGCTCGATCACCTGGCGCATGCGCACTTGCACGGCTTGCGCCGGCAGCCCGATCCCATGTGGATCGGTCAGCGCCGTTACGTACGCGTGCACGCTCTGGCTCTCGGCGAGCATGCCGGCGAGCACCTGGTCATCGCCGAGCGCCGCCTCGAACGCGCGGGGAACCTTCCCGCGCCCTTCCGTCTCCTCGAGCACCCAGCCGGTGCCGCGCCGGCGCGGCTGCAGCAGTGGATCCGGCCCTTGCGCGTCCGCGCGGGCGACCTGGAACTCCTGGCCCTCGGGTCCGCCTTCGGGCCAGCGGCGATAAAAATACTTGTTCGACGGCAGCGCCGGGTATCCCGCCGCGACGGCCTCGTCGGTGACCTTCCCGATATCCCTGATCTCGATCAGCCCGCGGGCGAGCCTCGGGTCGCCCGTGTGCTTCACCTTGTCGAGCACGCCACGCCAGTGCGACAGCTCGCCTTCCATCACCAGGAGCTCGTTCTCGAGGCGCGAGGCCGCCGCCGCGCCCTCGGCTCCGCCGTGGCCGAGCTGCGCGACCACGGCCGCCATCCGCCCGCGGATCATCGCCTCGTACTTCTTCACCTCGGCGAACGCCTCGTGCGCCCGTTGACGATGCCATCGTGCACGCTGCCCGGCGCAACGTGCAGGTTCGCCTTGACCAGCTCGACGACCTTCGGCACCCCGAAGATCGACAAGCTGCCGTCGGTGACGTGTGCGCGTGTCGCATGCAGATCGCCGAGCTTCTTGTTGAGCTCCCAGCCCAGGTACATACCGAAGTGGCCCGCCTCGTAGCTCCCAAGCTCGAGCGGACCTGGGACGCTCCCGGTCGGCGCCCACGCCGCTTGCCGGGTCTCTCCATCGAGGAACATCTTCAGCATCGGGTGCTTCGTGATCGCGATGAGCTTGGTCGCCTCGAACTCCTTGCGCGCCTGCGCGACCGTCGCTTCGGTGCCGCCTGTCGCACGATCGTGAACCGCCTGCTGCAGCCGATCGTAGGCCGCGCGGATCTGCTTGCCCTGCGCGACGGCATCCCGCAGCGCCGCGACATCCGTGCTCGCCGGGCCCTGGTTGCCGTAGCTGCCGTCTTGCGCCGTCCCCTGTTTCAGCCCGTAGCGCGCGAGCTCGGCGCGCAGCCGGACCTCGCTCTCCGCGAGCAGGCCGAGCGCGATCGATCGGCCCTGGTGCTCGAAGCCGTGCAAGAAACTCTTGGCTTCCTTGCGCCGGAGCTCGAGCTCGGCGTCGAGGATCCGCTCGACCTCGGGCGCATGCGGGTCCGCCGCGGCAGGCTCCGCGCCGGCTCCCTGGCCGGTTCCCGGCGGCGGAATGACCAGATCATGAAGCCGGGCCTTCGCCCCCTCGATCCCGTGGCGGCCGATCAGCTCGTCGATGGCCTGCTGGATCAACGCACGACGGCCCGGCGTGCTCGCGTCGAAGCTGCTGGCCTCGAAGCTCGGCGTGGGCTCGGATGCCGGGTGACGCCGCGCTGGTGCTGCTGCCATTGCAGCTCCTCGACCGCGCGCGCCAGCTTCCGGTACGTCGGATCGTCGGGCCTCCGCGACCCGAGCGCGGGCTTGCCCATCTGCGCGCGCAGCGTGCCGAGTTGCCCCGCGACCGCTTGATCGCTCATCGCTTCGGCCGACCTCACAGTGTCGCTCCCCTCGAGCAGCGCCGGCAGGTCATCGCCCCGCTCGGCCGCCGCGCGCGCCCGGATCGGCGCCTCGGTCGCCGCGATCACCTGGCCGCGGTCGACGACCTCGATCGCCACGGTCCATCGGCCCGGCTGGTCGATTGTCACGTCGATCGCCGGCGGCGCGCCGTGGCCAGGCGGCCATGTGACCATCCCGCCGGCGCGCTGCTCGCCCAGCCGGTCCATCAGGCGCCACTGTACGAGCGGTCCCGGCTCGCCGGCCGGCGGCCCGCCCCCCGGAACCGCGACGATGGTCACCGTCCGGGACGTGCGCCACGCGTGGTCGAGCACCACCTCTGCCGTGGGGTGAAAGCGCGCCGGCCCGATCGTCGCGGCGAACGCGGCCATCTCCACCGAGTCCGCTCCTGCCGGCGCCGGGATCACCGCGCCCTCGAGCGCCGCGAACAGCTGCGCGCGAAGCTTCGTCGAGAGCTTGGTCTGGAACAGCTGGCCCAGCGCGTCCTTGGAGTCGTGCAGCCGCGCGCGCAGCAGGTCACGCTCGGTGGTCGGGATCGCCTGGAACAGCGATAACAGCTTGGCCTTGCGCTCCCGGAGGCGCGGGATGTCGTCGCGGTCGATGCCTTGCGAAAGCAGCGCGCGAAGCTCCGCCAAGCGCCGGGCTCAGGGCCGCTCGTTCGAGATGGCTGACCACCTGCGGCGGTGGCAAGGCGTGTTGTGGTCTTCCGTACTGTCGCCGTGATCCGTCGCTCTCGGTTCTGATCCACCTGAACCTGCTCGCGTGGTCTCGATGCTCAGTACCACCGGCCGCGAGCGGCGCGCCTCCGTCGGAAACGAAACGTGCGAGCGGTCATCACTTTGAAGCTTTCGACGAGTTTTTGGCTAATGCTTTGCGAGCGAAAAAGACTTGTCCGCGGATGAGCATGGAAGTGAAACAACGAGCGAAGCTTTCTATCTTGAAAGGCCATCGCCCCACCCCAGAGCGCGAAGCCTCGCCGTCAATCCGCTGCGGAAGCTCTCCGGCCCGACGTGGTCATCGACCTCCCAAGCCCACTTTCTGGACGGCCCCGCCCGTGAACCCCTGCGAGCGAGCACGGAGCGTGGAACGTGACATCGTGGTGATGCTCAGCCACCGACCGGCTTCGGCAGGGGCTTACTTCGCCAGCATAGCTTCGAGGACCTATTCGGGTCGCGGGAACCTCCACCGTGAAACATCGCCACCGAACCGACGCGTCACGATTTCGTCACCCTCGAGATGGATACCGATGACGTGGGAGCGGTGCGCCTGCAGCGTCCATAGCGGTCGTGTGGTGGCCCCCAAAGCCCACCGTTTGGAGGTCCGCTCTGAACCCTTGGACCCTCGAGCGTGGACCCGGGGACGTGGGGTGGGGATGGCGTGATGCTCAGCCACCGAGTGGCTGCGGCACGGACTGGTTCGAGCACACCGCGCCATGCGTGTCGTGCAGCAAGGCGTCGTCTCCTCCGGCGGCTCGTGCGAGCTCTATGATTGTGAGGGCTCGGAGGGTTTCGTGGCGGAGCGTTAGTTTTTTGCGGGATTTCTTCATCTGGGCACGATAGCGCAGGCGCCACCGTTTGCGGTCAGCGATTCGGAGGCATCCCCTCGATGACCTGTTCTGGCTTCGGGAGG
>Ga0308175_100000219_pt1 | contig 44438 bp, 42 predicted proteins | sample PhyCR1_3_FD_203893 | JGI IMG/M metagenome (GOLD analysis project Ga0308175, IMG submission 203893) | Soil microbial communities from UC Gill Tract Community Farm, Albany, California, United States - DLSLS.C.R1 | ecosystem: Environmental > Terrestrial > Soil > Agricultural land | place: USA...
CGACGTGAACCGCGACGCCACGGTCCGGCTCACGCTGGTCAACCAGGCCGGCCGGCCCGATGCCCTCACCGCCGTCGCGAGCGACGTCGCCGGCAGGGTCGAGATGCTCGCGGACGCCAGCTGCAATCAGACCGCCCGCATCGAGCTGCCGACCGGCCCGTCGGCCCAGTACACGATCCGGCTGCGCGACCTGAGGATCGGGCTCGTCCGCGGTGGCAACGTGCCGATCACGTTCACCTTCGCCAACGCCGGCACGATCACCGTCCCGACGCCGATCGGCAGCAGGGCCACCGCGGCCGCCTGCGCCGGCTGAGGCTGGTCTCCCGACCCGCAGTGGATGCCGGCGCCATCCCGGTCGCCGAGCACCCTTTCGCGCCGGGGTGCGGGGCAAGCCGGAGGGTCGGCGAGACCGGGGTGGTATCGGTCGATCCCCGGCAAGTCCCGGCACCGGCCGCCGGCGTGGCGTCCCGGCGCCGCCAGGGAGTCGGGAGACCCGCTACAACCCCCCGCTCCCGGGCCCTTGGCGACCAGGGGCATAGTTCTCCCTGCGAGTTCTCCGTGCCAGGTGCGCCGTACGGAGTTCTCGTCGCACGGTCCTGGTGGCAGGGCTCTGCCTGCGGGAGGAGAAGGTGGCGCGGATGCTGTCGCGGTCGCGCACCGACGTGCTGGCCGACGCGGTGCTCGACGCGCTTGCCGACAGCGGCTGCCGGCTCCTCGGTGCCGACGCCGTCGTGATCGCGGCGGGCACGTCCGGGCAGCTGGTCGTGCGCGCGGCAGCCGGCCTGACCGCCGGCCACGCCACCGTGACCGAGCACGAGCCCGGCCCGGACGGCGTGCTCGTCCCGATACACCTGTCCGTCGCCGGCGGGATCGTCGTCTCCCCCGCCGCGGACGAGCCGGACGGCCACGCGATCGCCGGCTCGGCGCGCGGGTCGAGGGTGCTGCTGCTCGTCGTGTCCGGCGGCGGCGTCGAGGAGCGGGTCGTCCGGCACCTGCTGGAGACCGCGTCGGCGGTCCTTGGTGCGGAACGGTCCGCGGTCTCCGCCGCGGTCCGGGAAAGCCTGCACCAGCGCGAGGAGGAGCGCCGCCGCTGGGCTCGGGAGCTGCACGACGAGACGCTGCAGCAGCTCGGCGCGCTGCAGGTGCTGCTCACCTCGGCGCTGCCGAAGGGCGACGCGGCCCCGTCCGCCGGCTTGGTCAAGGCGGTCCGGCAGGCGACGGAGATGATCGCCGGCGAGATCGGCAACCTGCGCCAGGGAATCGCCGAGCTGCGGCCGGCCGGGCTGGACGATCTCGGCCTCCTCCCGCCACTGCAGGCGCTGGCCCGCCGCACCGAGGAGCTGTCCGGGATCCCGGTGCGACTGCACGTCTCGCTCCGGTACGCCGAGGGCGTCGTCGGGACCAGGCTGCTGCCGAACGTCGAGCTCGCCGTCTACCGGGTGGTACAGGAGGCGCTGACGAACGTACGCCGCCACTCCGCCGCGCGGCGTGCGACCGTGACCGTCGTCGAGGACGACGAGACCGTCGTCGCCGAGGTCAGCGACGACGGCCGCGGGTTCGACGCCGACCCGGCGACCGGGTTCGGCCTGTCCGGCATGCGGGAGCGGGCCGAGCTGGCGGAGGGGACCCTTGAGGTCACACCGGCGCGGTCCGACGGCCGCGGCACCACAGTCCGGCTGGTCGTCCCCGCCCGGCACCGATGACCGGAGCGCGGGTGCGGTGGTGGTGCGGCTGAGCCGTACGATCGTGCGGGCAGTCCGCACGCGCGACACCGACGGCCGCGACCTGCGGCTATCGTCCGACCATGGCGCGGTCCACCGGGCCGGACGGCCGGCCGCTGACGGTCGCGCTGGCCGACGACCATCCCGTCGTCCGGGCCGGCCTGCGGACGCTGCTCGAAGCAGACGACTCGGTCCGGGTCGTCGCCGAGTTCGAAGACCTGCCCCGCACCATGACCGGCGTACCCACGGTCAAACCCGACGCACTCGTCCTCGACCTGGTCATGGCCGGCCAGTCCAGCCTGGACGCCATCCCCGGCCTGCTCACCGGCACCCCCGGCCTACGGATCGTCGTACTCACCATGCAAGAAGACCCCGGCTTCGCCCGCGAAGCACTCCGACTCGGCGCCAGCGGCTACGTCCTCAAAGACGCCGCCGCCGACGAACTACTCCTCGCCCTGCGCACCATCATGCGCGGCGCCACCTACCTGCACCCGACCCTCGGCGCCCAGATGGCCGTACTCGAAGCATCCACCTCACCCCTGACCGACCGCGAGATCCAAGTCCTCCGCCTGCTCGCCGAAGGCCACACCAACGCCGAGATCTCCCGCCGGCTCTACCTCAGCCTGCGCACCGTCGAAGCACACCGCGGCCAACTCCGGACCAAACTCGGCCTACACACCCGCGCCGAACTCAGCAGCTACGCCCGCGAACACGGCCTGGTCCGCTGAGAGCGGCCGGAACGGGCCGACACGGTGCCCGCCGGGGTCGCCGGCGGGCACCGGGAGGGCTCAGCGCGCGGTCGCCGCCGCGGCGTCGACCATGCCGGCGCCGAAGAACGACGTGTGACCGTCGGAACCGCCGTAGCAGCGCAGCCGCTCGTCACCGGGGAACTGCGGCGCCCAGTCCGGCGGGCAGGACATCGGCGCTGCGGTCCGCCGCACCGCCGCGGCGACGGCGGACGGGCTCCAGTCCGGGTGCAGCTGGACGACCAGGGCGGCCACCCCGGCGACGTGCGGCGAGGCCATCGAGGTGCCGTTGAGCCAGGCGTAGGTGGCGGCGCCGGACCGGGTCGTGATCCCCGGGAACCTTGCGTTCAGCGGATCCAGCTGGCCGAACAGCGCGCTGTTCGGCGGCACCGCGGCGAGGATCGCGTCCTGGACGGTGTTGCTGGCCGCGAAGTAGTCGCCGCCGGGCGCGGTCAGGTCGCCGCCGACCGTCGAGTAGGACGCGATGTTCGTGGTGTAGCCCGGGTAGCCGACCGGTCCGGTCCCGCTGACCGTGAGCACGCCGGGCAGCTCCGCGGTCAGGACCCGGCAGTTGTTGCCGACCTCGCGGGTGATCGGCACGTCCTCGGGCCCGTCCGGGCTGATCGTGTCGAGGATCGGGTGCCGCAGGTCGGTGGACTGGTTGCCGGCCGCCGCCACGAGCAGGACGCCGTGCTGCTGGGCGTACCGGGCCGCGCTCTGCAGCTCGCGCATCAGCGCGCGCTGGTCGGCGTCGTTGCCGCAGTAGTACAGGTACGGGTCGGCGAACAGGCTCATGTTCACCACGTCGATGTCGTGGTCGCCGGCGTACCGAAGCGCGTCAGCGACGGCGTAGCCGAAGCAGTACGTCGACGCGGTGCAGGCCTTGAGCGCCACGATCGTGGCCTGTGGGGCGACGCCCGCGATGCCGATGCCGTTGACCGGTGCGGCGATGATGGAGGCCACGTGCGTGCCGTGCCCGAACACGTCCTGGACCGCCGCCTTGTTCGTGCAGTTCCCATTGCCCGCCTCGGTCGGCGAGGCCAAGCCGGCCAGGATCGCCGGGTCGTCGCTGCGGACGAACGAGCAGGAGGTCGCGAGGTCGAGGTTGGGTGCGATGTCCGGGTGGTTGATGTCGACGCCACTGTCGATCACGCCCACTCGCACCCCGGTTCCGGTGGCCCTGGCCCGGGTCGCCGCGTCGGCGTTGATCAGCGCCATGTCCCACTGGCACCGGGCCAGCGGCTCCGAGCTCGGAACGGAGTAGACGCCGTCGAACAGGTCCGCGCAGATCGCCTGCTCGGCCGGGACCGGCACAGCCTGTACGGATGCGGACGCGGTCGGCGCCGACAGCACGCTCGCGAGGGTCAGGACCGCGGTCGCGGCCACGGCAGGGCCCCAACGCACCTTCATGAAGATCCCCTTCCGGCTCGGTCGGTCGGCGGCAGGCTTTGCAATCGGATGGGATGCCGCCCCACTGGAGACGCAGAACCGGCGACTTGGTGTCGCGGATCTCGAGAACGGCCCCGCTCCCGGGTGGAGCACTGTGGTCCGGAGGCGGTCGGCCGTCGTCGCGAGACGGGGTGTGGGGCACCCGGCCGGCGCTACCGGGTCAGACCCGCGAGCGCCTGTGCCTCGGTGATGATGTCGGCGTACTTGGCCTGCAGGTCGAGAAGGTTGGCCTCGTGCGGGCGCGGATCCCGGTCGCCGACAGCGTCGCGGACCACGATCGGCACGAAGCCGTGCTGCATCGCATCGAGCGTGGTCGCCCGCACGCAGCCGCTGGTGGTCAGCCCGACCACGACCACCGTGTCGACGCCCATCGACCGCAGCGACGACGCCAGCGACGTGCCGAAGAAGCCGGACGCGTACTGCTTCACGACGACGATCTCCCCAGGCGCCGGCGCGACCGACGGCGCCGGCTCCCCGAGCGCGCATCCCTCGTCGAAGACCCACAGCGAGGGCACCTTGCGGCGGAACACACCGCCGTCGGCACCGCCGGGCTGGTATCGCACGCGGGTGTGCAGCACCGGCACGCCCGCCTCCCTGGCCGCCGCGATCACCCGCGCGGCCGAGGCGACCGCGTCCTCGACGCCGGCGTACAACGGCGAGGACTCGTCCAGGTAGGCCATCGCGATGTCGACCGCGACCACCGCCGGCGCGGAGCCGAACCCGAGCTCGCCGCTGAACCCGTGCGCGGCGTACTCGGCCGTCAGGTCGCCGGTCATCTCCCGCTCCTCGGCCGGACCCGGCCTCGTCCCTCGGCCGGCTCAGCCCTCGTCGCTCCCCGCTCGCCCTGCGGGCGCTCGGGCTCGCTCATGCCGGTGCCCCGGCGGTACGGAACACCGGCGGCCGCGGCGCCGGCAACCCGGTCTCGTCCAGGCACCGCTCGCGCAGCTCGTCGATGTCCGCCCCGCGGACGAAGATCTGCGTCTCGCCGCGCCGCCCGGACAGCTCGCGCCGCAGGCTCTCGGTCCCGTCCCGGTCGACCGACCCGTCGGCGGCCAGCACCACTCCGTACCGGCCGGCGCCGTCGGCGCTGACCAGCCCGCGCCGGACCTCCAGCGCGACCAGCTCGGGATCCCGCGTGTACGGGTCACCCCAGCCACCGCCGCCCCAGGTCACGTAGTGCAGCACGTCCCCGGCCGCGACCCGGACGTTGTCGCACTTGCTCGGAAGCATCTCCCGGCTGCCGTCGCCGCGCTCGACCCACTTGCGCGAGCGCATCCCCGGCTCGCCGCCGTTGACACCCCACGGATAGGTGAACCAGCGGTCGTCGTGGATGGAGATGACACCGGGCTCCAGGAACCGGTAGACGACGTCGATGCCGTTGCCGCCGCGGAAGAAGCCGGGACCGCCGGAGTCCGGCACGGTCTCGTACGACTCGATGCGCAGCGGAAAGTACGACTCCAGGAACTCGTTGGGGACGTTGGAGAACGACGGCCACAGCGAGTGCCCGTCCGGCCCGTCGCCGAACGGCCGGCCCGGGATGCCGCCGAACCCGATCTGGTAGAGCTGGAACCACTCACCGTCCGCGCGGTAGCCGCTGTACATCAGGTGTGGGGACGAGGAGAACCCGGCCGCGCAGAGGAACTCCGGCTGCCGCTGGCCGAGCAGGCCGCCGAGGATGTCGAAGATCCGGCCGAGCCCGTGCGTGCGGCAGGACAGCGCCGCCGGGTAGGTCGGCTTGAGCAGCGTGCCTTCCGGGATGCGGACGTCCACGAGCGGGTAGAAGCCGTCGTTCCAGAGGATCTGCGGGTCGAAGACCATGATCATGTAGATCCCGAAGAACATCTTGTAGAGGTTCTCGTTGAGGTAGTAGTTGATCGAGCCCGGCGACTGCGGGTCGGTGCCGGCGAAGTCGAGCACGACCCCGTCACCCTCCCGGTGCATCGAGCAGTGGATCCTGTAGGGCCCGAACCCCATGCCGTCGTCGCAGACGTAGTCGGTGAAGGTGAGGGTCTCCTCGGCCGGGATCGTCGTGGCGATCAGCTGCTTCATCGCGTCGTAGTTGCGCTGCAGCAGTGCGTCCAAAGTGGACAGGTAGGTCTCCGGGCCGAACCGGTCGCACAGCTCGGTCACCCGCCGGGCCGCGGTGCGGCAGGCGGCGACGATCGCGTTGAGGTCGCTGCGGTTCCAGTCCTTCATCCGCACCTGGTTGAGGATGAGCCCCAGCATCTCGGTGTTGAGCTCACCGGCCCGGTAGAGCTTGAACGGCGGCACCAGCACGCCCTCCTCGAAGATCGAGGTGGCGTCGGTCGGCAGCGAGCCCGGCACCTTGCCGCCGACGTCGGTCATGTGCCCGAACATCGCCGCCCACCCGACGATCCGGCCCTGGTGGAAGACCGGCATGACGACGAGCCAGTCGTTCGCGTGGCTGATCGCCGCCCCGCACGCGTACGGGTCGGAGGTCATCAGGATGTCGCCCTCCTCGACGGTGCCGTCGAAGCCGGCGAGGAAGTCCGGGATGGACAGTCCGAACTGGCCGACGACCATCTTCCCGGACGGGTCGCCGATGAGCGGGAACTCGTCGTGCTGCTCGCGGATGCCCGGGCTCATCGCGGTGCGGAACAGCACGGCGTCCATCTCGTACCGGGCGTTGCGGAGGGCGTTCTCGATGATGTCGACGGTGACGGGGTCGACGTCGACCCGGCCGAGCGGGGTGGTCGCGGTCTCGACGAGGGTGGCCATGGTTACGCTCCTGCGCTGGCGGGACGGATGAGGATCGAGCCGACGGAGTCCACGGTGCCCGCGTAGCCGGGCAGCACCAGCGTGGTCGAGTCCATCTCGGTGATCACGGCCGGACCAGCCACCACGTTGCCGGCGGCCAGCGCCGTCCGGTCGTAGAGCTGGGCCTCGGTCCAGGCGCCGTCGACGTAGACCTTGGTGTCGCCGCGGTGCGCGGCCGACGGGTCGCTGCCGCCCTCCGGCACCGGCGGCGCGGAGATCTGCGGCGGCCGCCCGGTGACGGCCGCACGCAGGTTGACCAGCTCGTGCTCGGCGTCGAGGGCGAAGGTGAACAGCCGGTCGTGCTCGGCGTTGAAGGCCCGCCCGGCGATGGCCAGCCCGTCGCCGTCGAACTGGTCGAGGCTGACGTCGACCGGGACTTCGAAGCCCTGGCCGTGGTAGCGGACATCGACCTGGTACGCGACGGTCTGCTCGTTCCGCGGCACGCCGTCGGCCTCGAGCCGTGCCTGCACCTCGCCGGCGAGCTCCGCCAGCTCGGTCCTGATCTCGGCGTCGGAGGTCTCCGAGAACCGCCGGATGAACGTGCGGGCGCCCTCGTCGCGCAGGCTGGTGGTGGCGTCCCCGTACGCGCAGAGCACGCCGGGGCTCGGCGGCACGATCACCGGCCAGGAGCCCAGCAGCCGGGCCAGCGCGTTGGCGTGCAGCGGGCCGGCCCCGCCGAACGCGACGAGTGCGAAGTCACGCGGGTCGTACCCCTGCTGGACCGAGACCAGCCGCAGCGCGCCGAACATGTTCTCGTTGACGATGTCGACGATGCCGGCCGCCGCGGTCTCGGCGTCCGGGAGTCCCATCGCGTCGGCGATGGTCTGCACCGACGCCCTTGCGGCGTCCACGTCCAGCGTCATCTCGCCCCCGACCAGGCTCGGCGGGAGGTACCCGAGGACCACGTTGGCGTCGGTCACGGTCGGCGCCTCGCCGCCCTTGCCGTAGGCGGCCGGTCCCGGCTCGGCCCCGGCGGACTGCGGTCCGACCCGAAGCGCCTTGGTCAGCTCGGGCACGTGCGCGATCGACCCGCCGCCGGCGCCGACCGTGCGAACGTCCACTGAGGACGCCCGGACGTTGAGCGAGCCCACGGTCGTCTCGCGGCCGATCCGCGGCCGGCCGTCCTGCACCAGCGCGACGTCGGTGCTGGTGCCGCCCATGTCGAAGGTGAGCAGGTTCTCGAAGCCGCTCTGCCGCGCCACCCACAGCGCGCCGGTCACCCCGCCGGCCGGGCCGGACATGAGCAGCTGGACCGGCGCCTCGGTAGCGGCGGCCACCACGGCCAGCCCGCCGTCCGAGCGCAGCACGTGCAGGCTGCCGCTGATCTGCTTGCGCTGCAGGGCCTTCTCCAGGCTCGCCAGGTAGCGGCTCACGGTCGGCCGGACGTACGAGTTCGCCACCGTGGTCAGCGTCCGCTCATACTCCCTGATCTCCGGCAGGATCACGCTGCTCAGCGAGATCGGCACGGCGGGGATCTCCCGGGCGACCAGCTCGGCGATCCGCCGCTCGTGCGCCGGGTTGGCGAAGGAGTTGATCAGCGCGACGGTGACCGCGTCCACGCCGAGGTCCCGCAGGTGGGCCAGCTTCGGCAGCAGGTCTGCCTCGTCGAGCTCCTCGACCACCTCGCCCCTGGCGCCGACCCGCTCGACCGCCTCGACGGTGTTCTCCAGGTCGGCCAGCGGTTCGGGCTTGGGCCAGACGATCCACGCCGCCAGCCCGCCCGGCACGAACGACCGGGCCACCTGCAGCACCTGCCGGTAGCCGCGGGTGACGATCAGCCCGACCTTGGCGCCCTTGCCCTCCAGCACGGCGTTGGTCGCGATCGTGGTGCCGTGCATGACGTGGTCGATCTGGGCCGGCTCGATCCCGGCCAGGGCGCATACCTTGTCGATGCCGACCAGCACGCCGACGGACTGGTCGGCCGGTGTCGAGGGCGTCTTGGCCCGATGGGTGTCGCCGGTGTCTTCGTCAACGAGGAGCAGGTCGGTGAAGGTGCCGCCGACGTCGACTCCGAGCCGGTAGGTCATGTCGCTCTCCCGCGTCTTGGCTGAGGGGTCAGGCGCCGCTAGCGCCGGTCAGATCGGTGATCTCGGCATCGGAGTAGCCGAGCAGGTCGTGCAGGACCTCCTGGCTGTGCTCGCCGAGCGCCGGGCCGGTCCACCGGATCGAGCCCGGGGTCCGGGACAGCCGGGGCGCCACGTTCTGCATGGCCAGCTCGCCGAAGGTCGGGTCGGGCACGGTGACCAGCGACTCGCGCTCGATCATGTGCGGGTCGGCGAGCATGTCCCGGGGCCGGTAGATGCGGCCGGCCGGCACGCCCGCGCCGTCCAGTGTGGACAGCAGCGTGTCGGCGTCGAACCGGGCCGACCAGCGACCGATCCGCTCGTCCAGCTCGGTCATGTTGGCACCGCGGGCGCCGTGCGTCGCGTACCGGGGATCGTCGGCCAGCTCCGGTTCGCCCATCACCGCGGTCAACCGGCGGAACACCGAGTCCTGGTTGGCGGCGATGAGCACCGAGCCGCCGTCGACGGTCGGGTACACATTGGACGGTGCGATGTTCGGCAGGATCGCGCCGGTCCGCTCCCGCTGGTAGCCGGCGACCTGCCACTCGGTGACCAGGCTCTCCATCATCGCCAGCACAGCCTCGTAGATGGCCGAGTCGACCACCTGGCCGCGCCCGGACCGCTCCCGTTCCTGCAGCGCCGCCAGCGTGCCGATGCACGCGTACGAGGCGGCGAGGGAGTCGCCGATCGAGATGCCTGCGCGGGCCGGTGGCCGGTCAGGCTCGCCCAGCACGTACCGCAGCCCGCCCATCGCCTCGCCGACCGAGCCGAACCCGGCCCGGGGCGCGTACGGCCCGGTCTGGCCGAAGCCGGTGACGCGGGTGAGCACGATCCGCGGGTTGATCCCGGCCAGCACGTCGTAGCCGAGGTTCCAGCGTTCGAGCGTGCCCGGGCGGAAGTTCTCGATCAGCACGTCGCTGACCGCGGCCAGCCGGCGGACCGCCTCCTGGCCCTCGTCCGTGCGGAGGTCGAGGACGACGGACTTCTTGTTGCGGGCGACCACCGGCCACCACAGCGACTGCCCGTGCGGCTTCTCCCGCCCCCACAGCCGCATCGGGTCACCGACCGGCGGCTCGATCTTGATGACCTCGGCGCCGAGATCGCCGAGCAGCTGGCCGCAGAACGGCCCGGCGAGCAGCTGGCCGGTCTCGATGACGCGGATTCCCGCCAGCGGCCCCTCCGAGGGCACCGCGTGAGCCAGCGCCGACACGTCGCGGGTCACGACACCTCCTCCAGTGGCGCGGCGTCCTCGCGGTGGCTGTCGAGCAGGACGGCCCGGGCGGCGAGGACGTGCGAGCGCATGACGCTCTCGGCCCACCCGCCGTCCCCGGCACGCAGGGCGTCGACAATCTCCCGGTGGTGGGAGTGGCTGCGGGCGAGGGCGGCCGGCGTGTAGCGCCGGTAGGTGCGCATGACGAGCGGCAGTTGGACCAGTCCCTGTAGCGTGCTGGCCAGCTGCGCGCTGCCGGCGGCGGTGACGATCAGCTCGTGGAAGCGGGCGTTGAGCGCGGCCAGTTCGGCGAACTCCCCGGCCGGGCGGTGGCCGAGGCTCGGGTCGACGGTCACCATCGTGGTGGCGAGCCGGTCCATCTCGTCCACCGCCGGCGGCTCGATCCGGGTCGCGGCGCGCCGGGCGGCCAGCCCTTCCAGGACGGCCCTCAGCTCGTAGGTCTCCGCGAGATCCTGGGCCGTCCAGGTCCTGACCCGGGCGCCGCGGTTGGGCAGCACCTCGATGAGTCCCTCTGATCCCAACCGGCGCAGGGCCTCCCGCACCGGCGTGCGCGACAGCCCGAGCTCCTCGGCGACCTCGATCTCCCCGAGCTTGTCGCCGAACCCGTAGCGACCGTCGAGGATCCCGTCCCGGAGCGCCCCGTACGCGCGGTCAGCTGCAGCCGTCACGGCACCACCCCAGCCCTCGGATTGCATGCAATCTAGGGCTGAGTCACAGTGCTGGCAAGCCCTCGGGGGCGCCTTGCATACACGGTCAGACGCTGGGCAGTGGGATCGTCGCCCTGATCGCGGTCCCGTGACCGGGCCGGGAGCGCACGTCCAGCCGACCCCCGGCGCCCTCGGCGGCATCCGCCAGCAGCGCCAGGCCGATGTGGCCTTCCACCGGCCCGACCGCGTTGTGCGGATCGAAGCCCGGTCCGTCGTCGACGACCGTCAGCACGACGGTGCCGCCGGACACGACGAGGGTGAGCACGACGTGCGACCCGGGCGCGTGCTTGGCGGCGTTGCGCATCGCCTCCCGTCCGATCCGGATGAGGGCGGCGCGGTGGGCGGCTGGTAGCTCGGGAAGCGGGCCGACGACCAGCTCGACCGGGGTGCCCTCGGCCGCGACGTGATCGGCGACGACGCGCAGCGCGGCCTCGGGGTCGACCGCCGGACTGTCGGCCGCGTACTGCAGGCCGGTCAGCTCACGCAGCGCGAGCAGGTCGTCGTGCACGAGCCGTTGCGCGGTGTGCAACGTGGTCAACATGCGGACGATCGGCCGCGCAGACTCGGGATCGCCGGCCGTCCGTTCGCCGCCGGCCGTCCGTTCGCCGTTCGACGTACCGAAGGTGACGAGTTGCGCGTCGATCGACGACAGGGCATACCCGACGCCGGCGAGATCCTGGATCACCCCGTCGTGCAGCTCGCCGGCGACCCGGCGCCGCTCGGCCGACGACGCCTCGACGGCGATCCGGATCATGCTCTGCCGCTCCCGTTCGTACCGGGAGACCCGGCGGGCGAGCGTGAACGCCAACGGCACCAGCAGCAGCCCGAGCGCGACGATCGCCACGAGCACCACCGGCACGACCCGCCGGATCAGCGCCGCCTCGTCGGCGTGCAGGCGGTTCGCGACGAAGTAGGTCTCGACCAGGATCGGATCCCCGCTGGTGTCGCGGACACCGGCGTAGACCTCGAGGCTCTCGCCGAAGCCGCGGTCATAGACGTTCTCGGACTTGTCGAGGTCGGAGATGTCGGAGTCGACGCCGCCGGTGGTGAGGGCGTCGAGGTCGTCATCGTCCAGCGGGAACTGCAGTCCCATCTGGATCGGGTCGTCGCAGTAGAGGATCCGGCCGTTGGGCGACCAGACCTTGATCCGCTGGATCGTCGCGTCGGTGGCCATCTTGGACCGCACCTGCGTGTTCAACGCGACGAGCGCGTCGGTGTCGCGCCTCTCGACACCCGGGGTCACCCTCGGTGCGATGACCAAGCGCGCGATGGTCGCTCCGTACTGCTCCGCCCGGCGCAGCGCCTGGTCCTGGACGGCCTGGACGCAGATGATCGCGGCCAGCGTTCCCACCGCCACCAGCGCGGCGAGGCTGATCGCGGCATGCTGAGCCAGCGCTCGGGCGACGACCGACGGTCGACGGAGTCGCGGCATCGCTGGCCCATTTCCGAATTCGTCCCGAATACGCACCGTCGCCCGCCGACGCTGACGGGACGTGCCGGTTCAACCCTCAATCGCCAGCGACAGTACGCCCTCGATCGCATCCGTACGTCTCGAATCGACAACCGACATCGATTCACGACTCCGCGGCGCTAGCGGGTGCTAGCCGAACGGAGTCAGCCGGAACGTCGTGCCGTTGACATTCCTCTGTGGACGGTTGCGACCGGTCGGCGCACGGACGGTGGAGTGGATGGTGGAACGACTGGTATCGATCGCGCGCGCAACCGGCGCGAGGCGGCATCGTGGCCCGCCGGTATCGTGGGTCGGCGTGAGTGCGACGGTGGGGCTCGCCCTGAACCGCCGTCCCGGACCGCTCCGGGGCGGCCGACGGTTTCCAGCTCCGGCCGGATGAGTTCCGGGGCGTCGCCGGCGCGGCGGTCCCGGGCACGGAACGTACGAGGGGATCGAGTTGAGCTGTCGGACCGGCACGGCCGTGTCGAGGCCGCGGTGACGTCGAAGCGGATCCAGGACGCGGCGCTGCCGGTCGACCCTGACCTCGACCGACCCGCCACCCCGGTGGACGGCCGGCCGGACCGCGGAGCCGAGCGCGGACCCGACCGGGGACCGGCCCGGGGACCCGAGCGGCGGCCCGGCGGGGGCTCGGGCGGGCGATGGCGGGGGCTCGGGAGGCGGTTGCGGCCGGGGGTCCTGGCCGCGATCGCCGTCGGCGGCGCGCTCGGCGGCGCCGCCCGCTACGGGATCGAGCGGGCGCTGCCGATCGCCCCGGACGCGTTTCCCTGGGCGACGTTCGCCGTCAACGTCAGCGGCTCGCTGGCACTGGCCGTGCTGCTGGTGTTCGTTCTGGAGATCTGGCCGCCGACCCGGTACGTGCGGCCGTTCGCCGCGATCGGCTTCCTCGGCGCGTTCACGACGTTCAGCACCTGGATGGTCGAGACCGACGAGCTGGTCGCGCACCACCGACCCGGCCTCGCGGCCGGCTACCTCGCCGGCAGCCTCGGCGCCGGCCTGGCCGCGGTCTCGCTCGGCCTGGTCGTCGGCCGGGCGGTGCTCGCCCGGCGCAGCAGGGCCGGCGCGCCGGCCGGAAGGAGCTGACATGCGACTGCAGGGTCCGTCCCAGCGGCTGACGATCTTCATCGGTGAGACCGACCACTACCACCGCCGGCCGCTCTACTCGGAGATCGTCCGTCGCGCGCACCAGGCCGGCCTCGCCGGCGCCAGCGTGTTCCGCGGCATCGAGGGGTTCGGCGCGTCCAGCCGCATCCACACCACCCGGATCCTCAGCCTGTCCGAGGACCTGCCGCTGGCGATCGTCATCGTCGACACACCGGAGCACCTGGCCACGTTCCTGCCCCAGCTGGACGAGCTGATCACGGAGGGGCTGGTGATCCTGGACGACGTCCAGGTGGTCAAGTACGTCGGCCGCGGCCACGAGGACGCCCCGAGCGGGGTGGGATGACGCTCGTCCTGCTCATGGTCGCCGCCGCCGTCGGGGCTCCGCTGCGTTACGCGGTCGACCAGGCCGTCCAGCACCGGTGGCCGGGCGCGTTCCCGGCCGGCACGCTGACCGTCAACCTGTCCGGCAGCTTCCTGCTCGGCCTGCTCACCGGCCTGGCCGCACACCACGGGCTGTCCCCGCAGGCGGTGACCGTGCTCGGTACCGGCCTGCTCGGCGCGTACACGACCTACTCCACGTTCAGCTACGAGACCGTCCGGCTGCTCGAGGACGGCGCGGTCGCCGAGGCCGCCCTCAACGTCGCCGGCAGCCTCGCCCTCGGCCTGGTCGCGGCCGCCGCCGGCCTCGGCCTCGCCCTCCTGATCTGACTCCCCATCTCATCCGGGCGTGATGACGCGCGACCGGGTCGCCCCGACGCAGGGTGGCTGCGCACGCAGAGGGCTGGACAGTCGGAGGGACCGCGATGGCAGACGGGCGGGATAGGGGAGCAGTCGAGCTGGAAGAGATGGGGCCGGTCGACTACCTGGTCATGGAGTTCCCCGGGACCCCCACCGGAGAGAACCTTCCGCTCCTGGTGGACCTGGTGGACCGGGGAATCGTCCGGATCCTCGATCTCGTGCTGGTGAAGCGGGAGTTCGACGGGTCGATGTCGCTGCTCGCGCTGGCGGACGCCGACGGCGACGGCGAGTGGGACTACTCGGTGTTCGAGGGCGTCTCAGCCGGCGTGCTCGGCCAGGACGACATCGACGAGGCCGGGCAGGCCCTGGAACCAGGACGATCGGCGGTCATCCTGGTGTACGAGAACACCTGGGCGGCGCCACTGGCGGTCGCGCTGCGCCGCAGCGGGGCCCAGATGGTGGCCGGCGGCCGCATCCCGGTCCAGGCGCTGCTGGCGTCGCTGGACGCGACCGAGGCCGGCGCGACGGCCGTGACAGCGAACTGAGAGGAGACGACCGATGCCTGGACTTCTTCGCGGGGTCGCCCGCACAGCCGCGATCGCCGGCACGGCGACCGCGGTCTCCAACCGGGTCTCCCGTCGGCAGGCGGGCCGCTGGGCTGCGAAGGAAGAGCAGCAGGAGCCGGAGTACCAGCAGCAGCAGCCGCCGCCGCAGTACGCGGCGCCGCCGCCGCAGTACGCCGCCCCGCCGCAGTACGCCCCGCCGCCGCCCGCCTCCGACCCCATGCAGGACAAGCTGGACCAGCTCAAGCAGCTGGGCGACCTCAAGGATCAGGGCGTGCTGAGCGACGAGGAGTTCCAGCAGCAGAAGGCGCGGATCCTCAACTCGTGACGGTCGCGGTCGACGCCGCGCAGGATCGCGCCACCTAGGAGCTCCGATGTGGACGGACCCCGCCCGCGCGGCGTCGCCGGACATCGGGGTGAACGTAGGGCTGCTGGTCGCCTCGGCCACGGCCCCCGGCACGTTCGCCTCGTCCCTCGCGCCCCGCAGCACCCTGGACCAGGGCCTGGTCACCGCCCTGTCCACCGGGCTGCACTACCTGCTCACCCTCGGCGCGCAGGACACGCTGCAGGCGCTGGCCGAGCTAGCCACCAGGCCGGGACTGACTCCGGCCGAGCAGCTGACCCGGCACCGCACGCTGACGCTGATCGCCGACCTCGCCGCCGTCCCGCTCGGCTTCGGCCTGCAGCAGGCGCTGCCGACGCGGCCGGGCGAGCCGGTGCTGCGCGGGCTGCTGCGGCAGACCGGCTGGCGGTTCGCGGTGACCGGACTCGGCGGTGCGCTGTTCACCGGAGCCCGGACCGGCGCGGACCGGGTGGACGCGCGGCTGGGCGCCGGCGGCCGGATCGCCGGTTTCCCGCTGGCCGTCCCCGTCGGCCTCGCGCTGGCATACCTGCTGGAGCGGCGCCGGGTTCGGGGCCTGGGCGAGCAGGACGAGCAGATCGACCCGGTCGAGTCCGCCGCGCCGCTCCGGTCGCTCGGCCTGGCCGCCGGTGCGACCGGCGCGCTGGTCGGCGGGGCGTACGCGGAGCACGAGCTCGCGACCTGGCTGGGCCACCGGCTCGCCGCGGTACTGCCGGGCGGTCCGCTGCTGTGGCGGCTGGCCGGCCACGCGGCCTGTCTCGGGGCACTGGCGGTCACGTCGTCCTCGGTCTGGTCCAGGGCCATGCACCGGATCGAGGCCGGGACCTCGCACGAGTTACCGGTCTTCGGGTCCGGCGCGGACTGGCACTGGACCGGCAGCACGATGAGCGGTGGGCAGGGCAGCCTCGTCCCCTGGGACACGCTCGGCCGGGAAGGGCGCCGGCACGTCCTGGCCCACGTGCACCCGCAGCCGGTCGCCGACCGGCCGGAGGGCGTGCCCGACCTGTCCATCGAGACGGTCATGGGCGAGCCGGCGAAGGCCGCGCCGATCCAGGTGTACGTCGGGCTGGACAGCGCGGCGACCCCGCGGGAACGGGTGGACCTGGCGCTGGCCGAGCTGGAGCGGACCGGGGCGTTCGACCGGTCGGTACTGATGCTGGTCTCCCCCACCGGCACCGGGTACGTCAACTACGTCGCCGTCGCCGCCGCTGAATACCTCACCCGCGGCGACATCGCGACGGTGACGCTGCAGTACTCGAAGCGGCCGTCGCCGCTGTCGCTCGGCATGGTCGCCGGCGCCAGGGAGCAGAACAGGCTGCTGTGGCTGCGGATCCTGGACCGGTTGCGTGAGTCGGCCGGGCCGCGTCCGAAGGTCGTGCTGTTCGGCGAGAGCCTCGGCGCGCACACCAGCCAGGACGTCTTCCTGCACTGGGGCACGCTCGGCCTGAGTACGCTCGGCATCGACCGGGCGCTGTGGATCGGCACCCCGTACGCCAGTGGGTGGATGCACCAGCTCAGCGACCGCGCCCGGCTGGACGTCCAGAGCGACCTGGTCGCCGTCGTCAACGACGTCGGCCAGTTCGAGGACGTGGTCGCCGAGCGCGGGTCGAAGCCGCGGTACGTCCTGGTCAGCCACGACAACGACGGCGTGACCAAGTTCGGCCTCGACCTGCTCGCCACCGCACCGGGCTGGCTGGGCCGGGTCCGGCCCGAGGTCGAGGAGGTCGACGGCGCAAGCCCGCGCGGGATCCCGTCCGGCATGCGCTGGCGGCCGATCACGACGTTCTTCCAGTCGCTCGTGGACATGAAGAACGCGCAGGCGCCGGGGCCGTTCCGGGCCTGGGCGCACGACTACCGCGCCGACCTGCCGCGCTTCGTCAGCGACGTGTTCGAGCTGCCGGCGAGCCCGGAGCAGATGTCGGCCGTCGAGGCGGCGCTGCGCGAGCGGGAGTCGACACGGGAGGAGCTGTTCAGCCGGAAGGCCGCGACCGGCGACTGATCGACCAGACCAGCGCCGACCCGAGCACGCCGGCGGCGTTGGTCGCCCAGTGCAGCAGCATCGGGGCCAGCAGGCTGCCGCTGCGCCGGCGCAGCTCGGCGAACAGCACGCCGGCAGCGGTGGTGAACAGCACCGTGCCGGCGACCGCGACCGCGACCCTGGCCCGGCGGCCCGAGCCGGCGACCGCGCTGTTCGTCCGGGCCAGATCCAGCGCCGGCAGCACGTGCCACAGCCCGAACAGCACCGCGGTCACCGCGGTCGCCCAGGCGGCGCCGGCCTTGTCCTCGACCAGTGCCCAGAGCACGCCCCGGAACGCCACCTCCTCGAACACCACGGTGCCGAGCGGGACGGACAGGAACGCCGCACCGAACGCCGGGCGAAGCCCCAGCCGGTAGCGGGTGTCGAGGAAGAACCGGTGCAGCGCGGGCACGGCGAGTGCGACCGCATACCCGGCGACGACGATCGCGGCGCAGACCCCACCCCAGCGAAGCCCGCGCAGCAGCGAACCGGCGCCGAGGCCGAGCTGCGCCCAGGACAGCCCGGCGGCGCGGCCGACGAGGAGCAGGACGGCGGCCGCGAGCGGGCCGGTGAGCAGGTGCGCGCGGCGCGGGCCGACGTGCACCCAGACGTTGACCGCCACCAGGACGAGCAGGACGACGGCGAACGCCACGGGTCATCGCCCGGCGGCGCCGAGGAAGCGGCCGAACGGGCCGGCGTCCCTGGCGATGACCGCGCCGATGGCCGTGCTGCCGACGAGCGCGATCATGATGACGAACAGCCACGTGACATACGTGAAGGACACCCCGAGCGCGCCGAACTGGCGGGTCGCCGAGGACAGTGCGATCGGCAGGTAGATCCCGCCGGCGATGCTCAGCACGATCATGCACACGGCCATCAGCACGCCACCGGGAACGAGCATCCGCATGGGGACGCGGCGGGCCAGCAGCACCCACGGCGTCCAGGTCCACAGTAGACAGCCGAGCACGAAGGAGACGATCGCCTCGGCGACGCCGGAGAACGGCACCCCGGACAGCACCCGCCGCACCGCCGTGAGCAGGACGAGCAGCGTGACGACCCCGATCAGGACGGCGAACAGCCGCCAGAACCCGCGCACCGCCGACGGTCTCGGTGCGTCCCAGATCCGGACGTACATCCGGACCAGCGCCCGGGAGAAACTGGTCGCGGAGACCAGCACGACCAGCGCGCCGATCACGCCGAACGTGCTGGCCGCATTCCCGGCGGCGGGCAGGGCCGCTTCCAGCGACTCGCGGGCCTGTGCGTTGAGACCGAGGCTGTCCGCGAGGGCCGAGCCGATCTGGTTGTGGGACTCCCGCGGCCGCAGCGTCGCGACGAGGATCAGCAACGGGAACACCGACGTGAACGCCTGCGCGGCCAGCGTCATCGAGCGGTCGAAGACCTCGATCTCGATCAGGGCACGCGCACCGCGCTCGACGGTGCGGCCAGGCCAGGTGTCGAGGACTCTCGTCGCCAGGTTCCGGGCCGGGTCCGGCAGCCGGGACAGGAGGTCGCCGGTCACCAGCCCATGAGGCGGCCCCATCTCCGCCCGAAGTGCCAGCCGGAGACGAACGCGCCAGTCACGAGCACGAGCACGACGACGCCGACGGCGGCCCATGGCAGCTCGGAGCCGTCGTCGTCCGGCCGGTCGATCTCGATGCCGGCAGGCTCGACGACGTCGGGGTCGCCGGGGCCGGCGGTACGGGAGGATTCGCGTGGATCCATGGTCAGGCCCGATCGGTGTAGAAGCGGGTGCCCTCGCGGGTCTCCTCGTCCCGGTAGTCCGCCGAAGTGCGCCAGGCGAACCGGTCCGCGGGCGTTGAGTCGGTCATGGCCTGCCTCCTGACGAACAGGTTCGACCCCGGCGCGGGCCGGCGTCCGCCCACCGACGGTACGGCCGGGCCGGGCCGGGCTGAATCATCCACAGCGCATGAGCGACCCGGCCGGCCGGCTCTGCGTCGCCCTGGAGGTCACCCCGCCGCCATCGGGACCTCCGTGGCCGGCATCGCCGTCGTCGCAGGACGCCGCGGCGGCTCGGGCGCCGCCAGCACGGCGACCACGAACAGCACAACCAGCAGCCCGAGCACGGTCCAGCCGACCGTCGCCGGGGTCAGGTACGCCGGGACGATGAGCAGCACCACGCCGATCGCCACGGCCACCGCGCGGATGGTGCCCGCCCGGGGGGCGACCCAGTTGCTCACGGCCGGCATGTGCAGACCCAGCCGGCTCAGGCCGACCCGGATGGCGGCGGCAGCCCGGGTGCACATGCGCCGCACCGCGGTCGCAGTCACCGACGGGCCGGTGAGGAAGGCACCCGCGGCGAGGACAACACCGACCAGCGCGATCGCCCGCAGCGCCTCCCGCAGGAAGCGGATGATTGTGTCGAAGAGCACGGCGGCCGCGTCGGGCGGCAACTGCGCCGGCGGGACCGCGTTCAGGTACCGATGTCGGGCGAGCGCCAGCAGGATGGCGACGAGCAACATCCCGCCAGCCAGGGCGAGACCGGCCACGATAGTCGCCCGCCGGTGATGCGGGACGACGTAGATCCCGATCGCGCCGAGACCGAGGACGATGAACGGCATCCAGTAGCCGAGGTTGTCGAGCAGTTTGTAGCCCCGTTGGACCTTGGGGAGGTCGGCGGACTGGAAGATCGTGAACTGCGCGTTGACCGCCGGGATCCGCTCGGCCAGCGAGAATCCCTGGCTCACCAGCTGCTGCTTCACCGTGGTGATCAGGGTGGCCAGCTGGATCGACACCGTGTCGCCCTGGACCTGCACGGGTCCGCTGGTGTCGCCGGTGAGCGCAGCGACGAGCGAGTCGTGCGCGGTACGGTTCGCCGCGACCCAAGCGTCGGCGAAGGCCTCGCTCTGCACGACGTTCGAGACCTGGCTCTGGGTGAAGTTGCGCACCCCGTCGGTGATGGGGCCGACCAGGCCGTTGAGCCGGTCCGTGACCGCGGGAGGCAGCCGTCCCGAGGAGGCGATAGCGTCCACGGCCTGCTGGGTGAGGCCCCGCACGTCGAGGTACTGGAAGACGACATTGGTGATGTTGGTGGTAATGGCCGACTGTACAGCGGGGTCGGACGCCAGCGGGGCGACCGTCTGCACGTACCGGTCGGTGTCGGTGACCTGGCTGCGGGCCCAGACGGCCACCACGGCCAACGGTGCCAGCAGGGCAGCGAGGGCGATGAGGACGTAGCCCACCGTAGTGCGCGGCCAGGTCCGGCGCCGGCGCGCCGCCGGCTGCACCGCATCATCATCGTCCACACGCGACACCTGATCACGCAGCTCGGCGACCTGGGCGCGGAGGCGCTCCAGCTCGGCGCGCTCCTCCTCGGCAGGGATCCGGTTGTGATCCTGCTCGGTCATGACGAATCCTTCCCGACCCGCGGCTGGCGGGTCGCCGACCTCATGCCGGCGTCAGTAGACCGGTGGGAACCCCCACCAGCGCCGGTCCGCATGTGCGGCGGGCGCCGGTTTCCTCGAGCTCGGCTTCAGCTTCCAGCACCACCACGCGTACGACCCGCCGGTGAGCAGCAGGCCCTGCAGGGCCAGCCCGGACGCCGAGAGCATCAGGCCGGCCAGGATCAGGACCAGGCCGAACGTGATCGCGGTGCGGACCACCCAGCGGCGCCGGTGCAGCGGGCGCCGCGCGGTCGGGAAGGCGGACGCGAAGCGACCGTCGTCCCGTAGGCCGTGTTCGATCAGCAGCAGCTCGAGTTCTTCCCGCTCGCTCAACATCCGCCCGGTCCCTCCTGGTCGACCAGTCCAGCCAGGCTCGTCGCGCGCGCTGTCCCGCACCTCATCCCGACCGGGTGAACCGGCCCGGAACCGCGCCGCGGCAGGCCGGCGGGTGCAACCGGTCATCCGGTGACGACCCACCCGATCCCGCCGGTGCCGTCCGAGGGCGGTCCGAGGGCGGTTGACGGGTCAGTCGGGCCCGGCGGCGCGCGCCCGCAGCGGCAGCAGGAACCAGAATGTGACGAACACGCCCGCCAGGACGGCGGCGAGCAGCGCCGCCCAGGGGCCGATGAGCGTGCTGGCGGCCAGGTCGACCCCACCGACGAGGGCGAGCAGCAGCAGCACGAGGCCGGCGACCGCGTACCGGTGGCCGCTCTCGACCAGCTGATGCTTCAGCCGCCGCCGGAAGACCATCCGGTGGTAGCCGACCGGCGCGATGAGCAGCGCCGCGGCCAGCGCGGAGCACGCCAGCGTGGCGAGGTAGACCCCGTGCTGCGAGGTGGACAGCGCTGCGAACCGAGGGGTGAAGGGCAGTGCCAGCATGAACCCGAACAGGATCTGCACGCCGGTCTGGGCGACCCGCAGCTCCTGGAGCAGCTCGATGAAGTTGCGGTCGACGCGCTGCACCTCGCTCTCACCGCGAAGCTCCAGGTTCCATTCTGCGTTGTCGAGCCGGGTCGGTCCTGCCGCGTCCATGCCCTCAGGATGCCCGCGCACGGCTCGTCACACTCGTCGGGCGAGCCGCCGGGTCGCGAGCTTGCCGAGCTCCCAGAGAATCAGCAGGGCGAGTGCCGGCAGCAGGGCCCAACCGAACTGCCCGAGCGTGATCTCGGTGGTGTCGAGGAGCCGGTTGAAGACGTCCATCTGGGTGACCAGGACGGCGAGGACGAACTCTGCCAGGACCGCCCAGTTCATCTGTTTGCTGTCGAAGGTGCCCGTGGTGAGGACCGTCCCGGTCTCGCTCCGGCACTCGAGCGCCGCCACGATCAGGCAGAGCGCGAAGGACGTGAACGCGACCGACCGGGCGACCTCCTCGCTGCCGAACCGGGACGTACCGAGGCCGATGAGCAGCAGCAGCGCGATCGTGATGGCCAGCCCGACCAGCCCCACCGTGACGACCAGCCGCCTGGTCAGCACCGACTCGCCGCGCGGGCGCGGCCGCAACGACATGAGCCCCGGGGTCTCTCGGTCGAAGCCGAGCGCGAACCCGAACGCGGCGTTGACGAAGAAGTGGATCCAGAGCACCTGCGCCGGGGTGAAGGGCTCGCCGGCGGCGATGTTGAACACGCTCGCGCCGAGGAACGTCAGCACGAAGACGACCAGGAGGATCAGGACGAACCGGATGTACTTGGTCAGGTTGTCGTAGATCTTCCGGCCCTGCTCGACCGCGAAGACGATGGTGGCGAAGTTGTCGTCGGACAGCACCATCCGGCCCGCGTTCTTCGCCACGTCCGTGCCGGAGCCCATGGCGATGCCGATGTCGGCGGCCTTGATGGCCGGGGCGTCGTTGACGCCGTCGCCGGTCATCGCGACGACCTCGCCCTTCTTCTTCAGCGTGTCGGCGAGCAGCACCTTGTGCTCGGGAGCGACCCGCCCGACGACGCCGATCCGGTCGATCGTCGACAGCCGCTCGGCCTCGGGCAGGGCGGCGAACTCGGCGCCGAGGATCGCCTCGCCGGGAATGCCCACCTGCTCGGCGATCGCCGCGCCGGTGACCACGTCGTCGCCGGTGACCATGCGGACCCTGATGTGCGCCGCCTGCGCGCTGGCCACCGCCGCCTTCGACTCGTCCCGCGGCGGGTCCACCATCCCGACCAGGCTGGTCATCTGCAGCTCGACGACGTAGGCGAGCAGGTCGCCCTTCGGGTCGAAGCCGGCCGGGTCTATGTCCTGCACGGCGGCCGCCATCACCCGCTGGCCCTTGCCGCCGAGCTCCTCGATCTTCTCCTGGGTACGCCGGCTCAGCTCGGCGTCCCAGGCCACGCTGCCGCCGTCGGCCAGCGCCGTCGACGCCCGGGCGATCACGGCCGGCGCTGCACCCTTGACGAAACAGCGCACCACCGGGCGCCCGGCACTGTCCACGGTGGAGTTGAACGTGGCCATCAGCTTGTAGGTGGGGTCGAACGGCAGGGTGGCCAGCCGGGGCAGCCGGTCGCGGGTGGCGTCGATGTCCAGCCCGGCCTTGTAGCCGAGCACGAGCAGTGCCCCCTCGGTCGGGTCGCCGATCACCTTGCCGTCGACCAGCTTGGCGTCGCTGGCCACCAGGTACGGCAGGATCGCGTCCTCCACCGAGGCCGACCGGCCGGCCGCGTGGTGCACCCGGCCCTCCAGGCCGTAGCCCATGCCGGAGATCGTGTACCGGTCGGTCGGCGTGACCACCTCGACGGCGGTCATCTGGTTCAGCGTCAGCGTCCCGGTCTTGTCCGAGTTGATCGCCGAGGTGAAGCCGAGGGTCTCCACCGAGGGGAGGTCCTTGACGATCGCGTTGCGCTTCGCCAGGTCGATCCCGCCGAGGGACAGGATCGTCTGGGTCACCGTCGGCAGCGCCTCCGGGATCGCCGCGATCGCCAGCGAGACCGCCGCGATGAACAGCGAGTCCCACGCCTCGCCGCGGCTGCGGCCGAGGACGAACATCACGATCATCGTCAGGCCGGCAGCGGCCGCGATCCACAGCGTGAGCCGGTCCATCTCCCGGGTGAGCGGCGACTCCTCCCGTTCCGTCGCGGCCAGCAGCCCGGAGATCTTGCCGAGCTCGGTGTCGGCGCCGGTGCCGGTGACGATGAGCACGCCGCTGCCGTGCGTCACCGGCGTGTTCATGAACGCCATGTTCGTCTGGTCGCCCGGGTTGAGCTCGCCGGCCGGCAGCGTCGAGGCGTGCTTCGCCGACGGCACGCTCTCGCCGGTCAGCGCTGACTCGTCGATCTGAAGCGCGTTCGCGGCGACGATCCGCCCGTCGGCCGGCACCTGCCCGCCGGCGGCGAGGACCACGACGTCGCCGGGGACCAGCTGATCGGCGTCGAGCTCCAGCTCGCTGCCGTCCCGGCGGACCCGGGCGGTGGCCTTGACCATCGACTTGAGCGCGTTCATCGCGCTCTCCGCCTTGCCCTGCTGGCGCAGCCCGACGACCGCGTTCAGCACCGTCAGTGCGATGAGCAGGACCGCGGTGCCCCACTCGGTGATGAGCGCGGAGACCACCGCCGCGGCGATCAGGATGATCTGCATGTAGCTGCGGTACTGCTCCAGGAACCGCCGCCAGCCGGGCTCCGGCTCCTCCTCCGGCAGCGCGTTGGGCCCGGTCGCGGCCAGCCGCTTCGCCGCCTCCGCGCCGGTCAGCCCCTGCTCCGGGTCGACCTGCAGCGAGGCGGCGACCGCCTCGGGCGCTTGCGCGAACCACGCCTGGCCAGCGGCCTCGCGGTGGCTCGTTTCGTGGACGGTGACGGCCATGTCGGGGCCTTCCTCTACGCGTGCGCCTTGGCGTCCGCCTTGGTGTCCGCCTTGGCGTCCGCCTTGGCGTCCGCCGTGGTGGCCGCCGTGGCCCCGTCCGGCGCTTGGGCCAGCAGCTCGTCCCGGGCGACGAGCAGGTCGGCCCGCGCCTTCTCGCTGACCGTCGGGTACTGCGGGTCTATCTCGATCAGCGTGTGGGCGATGATCGCCGCCGCGCAGACGCGGGCGAACCATTTGCGGTCGGCCGGGATGACGTACCAGGGCGCCCAGTCGGTGCTGGTTGCCGAGAGCATGTGGGAGAACGCCTCCTGGTAGTCGTCCCACCGCCGCCGCTCCCTGGCATCCGCCGAGGAGAACTTCCAGTTCTTCTCCGGCCGGTCGATGCGCTGGAGGAAACGCTGCCGCTGCTCCTCCTTGGACAGGTTGAGGAACAGCTTCACGATCTTGAAGCCGTTGTCGGACAGGTACCGCTCCCAGTCATTGATCTCCCGGTAGCGCCGGTGCCAGAGATGCCCACTCCGGGCCGACGCCGGCAGCTTCTGCCGGTCAAGCACCTCCGGGTGCACCCGTACGACGAGGACCTCCTCGTAGTGCGACCGGTTGAAGATGCCGATCTCGCCGCGGGCCGGCAGCCGGCGGGCGTAGCGCCAGAGGTAGTCGTGGTCGAGCTCCTGGGCCGAGGGGACCTTGAAGCTGCTGACCCGTACCCCCTGCGGGTTGACGCCGCTCATGACGTGTCGGATCGTCCCGTCCTTGCCGCCGGCGTCCATCGCCTGCAGGCAGACCAGCACGCCGTACCGGCTCTCGGCGGCCAGCCTGGACTGGTAGTCCGACAGCAGGCCGATGCCCGTCCGGAGCAACTCGACCCCGTCCTTCTTCTTGGCGATGCCGGCCTTCCAGGCCGGGTCGAACTGCTCCGACAGCACCACATCGGAACCGGGCTTCACCCGCAGCGGCTTGATGAACTCCGCGATCCGCTCGGCCTGGATCCGCTGCTCCTGCTGGTCGGGCATAGTCGACCGGTCCTCTCTCAACGCCGGATCGGACGGCCGTCTCCGCCGGCCGCCGCCTGTCACACCGCCAGTGCGGCGGCAGAACCGAGGTATTCCAACCGCGCGGCCTGCTCCTCCCCCACTGTCCCGCGCAGCACCCAGACCGCCGGCTTCTCCATCGGCTCGACCGCCTCGGCGACCATCCCGTACGTGCCGGCCAGGTGCTCGAACAGGGCCTGCAACGTCTCCCGATGGGTGCAGACGACCGCCGACTCGGTCTCCGGGTCGACTAGCAGGGCGACCAGGTCCTCCGCCGCAGCGGAGACGCCCAGCTGCCAGTACGGCTCGACGTCGAGGTCCCGGGCGAGTGCCAGCGGCACGACCGTCTGCCGGCAGCGCAGGGACGGGCTGGACAGGATCCGCTCGACCTGCAGGTCACCGACCATGCGGACGATCGCCCCGGCCTGCCCGTGCCCCGCGTCGGTCAGCCCGCGCCACTCGTCCGATCCGCGCCACTCGGATCTCAGGCCGGCGTCGGCGTGGCGGACCAGCAGCCGCACGGGTTCCGACGGCCGGATCTTTCTCCGCCACATCTGTCACCTGCCTGTGTCCCGAGTGGACAGTGGGGAAGGACCGGAAGGGTGCCGGTCAGTACTCGGTGTCCTTGAGGTCCCGCCCGTGCACGACGAGCGCGTAGATGACCAGGATGTCGATCGCGATCACGACGACGGCCAGCGCCGGGAACGCCCGGATGAACGCCATGTAGACGATCGCGCTGATCGCGCACAGGACCACGCCGAGGATCCGGGCCCACATGGCACCGCGCAGCAGGCCCATCGCGGCGATGAGCGCGAGCGCACCGAGGATCACGTGCACCCAGCCCCAGGCGGTGTAGTCGACGTTGACCGCGAGGCCGCTGCGCCCCACCTGGTATGTCCCGCTGCGGAAGAACGCGATCAGCCCGTTGATGATCTGGAAGCCGCCGACCAGGATCAGCGTGACGACGGCGAACAGGGCCCAGCCGAACTGTTCGCTCTCGTACTCGTCGCGGGCCTCGGCGCGCCGGTCGTAGAGCTCCTCGTCGTGCCGCGCCTCGTCGGACAGGTTCCAGGCCGGGCTGTCCTCGGCCGTACGCGGGGCCTTGGCCTCCGGGGTCTCAGTCATTGCCTTCCTCCTCGCGGCCGCGCGACCGGCCACTCGTCCGACCCGCTCTGGGTAGTGACACGCTCGCTGGACGTCTCACGGCATGGCGGCGGCGGGCCGCTGCTGGGCATCGATGCTCACCGGGCCGCGGCGCCGTCGCCTCCTCCCGGGTGGATGACTCTCAGACGCCGGTCTCGGCCTGGACCTGGCCGTCCTTGACCGCTCTGACCAGTGCGTCGTGGTCGCGCTCGGTGCGTTCGGCGTACGCCTCCGCGAACTCGACCAGCGCTCGGTCGAACACGTCCGACGAGCCCAGGTAGGCGGCGATCGCGATCCGGTCGCCGGTCCGCGCGTGCGCCCGGGCCAGCGTCCAGCCGCAGAACCGGCCGTACGCGACCAGCCCGGCCGGCACCATCTGGCTGGTGTCGAACGAGCCCTTGCCGTCCCGCAGCTGGCGTACGTAGAAGTCGCGGCGCTTGCCGTCGATGCCGGTCGTCCGGTGCCAGCCCAGGAAGATGTCGCTGGAGGCCTGCATCAGCCGCTGGCCCACGACGACCCGCTGGCCGGCGTTGCGGTGCGCGCTGGGCGAGCCGAACCGCTCCAGCACCGAGGGCTGGGCCTCCTTCGCCTGCAGGACCAGCGGGTCGTCGGCGTCGCGGCCCACGAGCAGGATGATCCAGCAGCGGGTGCCGACGCTGCCGACCCCGACGACCTTGCGGGCCATGTCCACCACCTGGAAGCGGTCGAGCAGCACCCGCCGGTCGGCCGCGAGGCTGCTCGCATACCCGGCGACCAGCTCGGCGAGGCCGGTCTCGACCCGGTGCCGCTGGTCGCCCGGCAGCAGGTCGACCAGCCGCTCGACGACCGGCGGCTGCGCGACGAACTCCGGCCGCCCGTCGACGAGCCGGGACAGCTTGCTCGCGGCCTGCAGGTTGTTCCTGGTCGACGCCCTCGCGATGTCCTGCTCCCGGCGCCGCAGCCGCTGCTTGTCCACGCCCTTCGCGACGGCCCGCAGCCGGCGGACGATCTCGTCCGCCTCGAGCTTGGCGTACCAGACGTCGAGGGTGCGCATCGCCGCGAACTCGCGCATCGCCAGGCGGTACCACGCCACCGTCTCGAGCACCGCCCGGCTCCGCTCGGCCGTGCTGAACCCGCGGTCCCGACCGGCGATCGCGATGCTGGCGGCCAACCGCTTGACGTCCCACTCCCACGGGCCAGGCAGGGTCTCGTCGAAGTCGTTGACGTCGAAGACCAGCCGCCGCTCGGGGCTGGCGTACAGGCCGAAGTTGAGCAGGTGGGCGTCGCCGCACGCCTGCACGGTGATCCCGGAGACCGGGGTGCCGGCCAGGTCCGCGGCCATGCCGAGGGCCGCGCCGCGGAAGAACGCGAACGGAGACGACATCATCCGGCCGTACCGGATCGGGACCAGCTCGGGGACGCGCGTCTTCGCCTGGCTCTGCAGCAGGGTGACCGGGTCGGGTCGGTCCGGATCGCTCGGCAGGCCGGCGTGCGAGGAGCGAGGCACGGTCGCCCTGGCCTTCCGGCCGAGGGCGGCGCTCTCGTCCGGCGCCAGCCGGGTCGCCTCGGTCTCGACCATGAAGCCCTCCTCGACGCGATCGGAAGCGTGCGATCGGGACGAGTCTCGGCCGGGCGCGCCGGGCGCGCCTCATCCGCGGCGGCAGAACCGCACCATTCCTCCACTGAGGATGAGGACCGGCGACGGTCAGGTCCTGATCATGGCCGGGAGATATGGTCGGGAGATCAGGACGCACCGGCGGCCGGCGCCGCCGACCCGAGGAGGATGCCATGGACGAGCAGGCGACCGAGTACTCGCTGCTGGCCGAGGACCGCGGGATGCTGGTCAGCGGAATCGGGCTCCTCTCGGTCGGCAGTGTCGTCATGCTGATCGGGGGTCTGATCACCAGCGCCGTGGCGGTGCGGGCGACCCGGCGCTGGGTCGAGCACCTGGACGAGCCGCCGACCGCAGTCGCCCGGCGGACCTGGGGCCAGGCCCGCTCCGCGGTCGCCGCCGGGGCCAGGGGCTGGCAGGACAACAGCGGCACGACCTCCGGCGGCACCGGGCACTGACCGGGTTCCCGGCCCCACCGGCACTGCCGCCTCCCGCCCCGGCCGGCCTCGGCCCGCGCCGTGGCCGGCGGCGCGGTGCCGGCCAGGGTGCCGGCCCGCCCGCATCTCGTCACGCGGACCGGCGGTCGTCAGCTCCGGGGACACGGCGGAACCCGCGACGACAGGGACCCATGCCGCGCGGAGCGGTAATGTGATCAGCCTCCCTGACATCGACTCCGCTCGCAGGGGGTGAAGACGGGTGTTGACCTCGGCCGAGGCCGTCCCCTGGCGCCGAGTGGATCCGGGTCGGGCACCCCGGTGCCGCACGGCGCCGCACCCACGCGACCGCCGCCATCCCCTGCGGTAGCAGCCCGTGAATCGCCGACCTCCTCCGGTGCGACCGGGAGCCGTGCACCGGTGGGCGCTGCTGGCCCGGCTCGCCCGGATCAGCCGGGAGGTCCGGCTCGTCCTGCTGGTGGCGCCGCCCGGATACGGGAAGACGACCACGCTCGCCCAGTGGGGCGAGGTCGAGGACCGCAGGATGGGCTGGGTGCAGCTCGACGACATCGACGACGACCCGGCGACGATGGTGCGGAACATCGCGACGGCGGCCCTGGCCGACGGGGACCCCGACCAGCTGTCGTCGATCCTGTCGCTGGCGAGGGCGGGCCACGCGAGCGAGGCGCTCGACGAGCTCGTCACCGTGCTGGCCGGGACCGAACCCCGCGTGGTGGTGCTCGACGACCTGCACATCGTCCGCAGCAGCGCGGCCCTGCAGGTCGTCGCCGACCTGGCGGCCGCGCTGCCGGCCGGCTGGGTGATCGCGGGCGTCGGCCAGTGGCGGCCACGGCTGCGGCTGGGCCGGCTGCGCAGTCAGGGCCGGCTGCTGGAGCTCGGGCCGGCGGACCTCGCGTTCGGCCCGGACGAGACCGCCGAGCTGCTGGGCAAGCTTGGCGTCGACCTGCCCGCCGCGGAGGTCCGGAAGATCGTCGCGCACACGGAAGGATGGCCGGCCGGGGTCTATCTGGCCGGGCTGTCGATCGCCAGCCACCCTGACCCGGCCGAGGCCACCGGGGAGATCACCGGCAGCAGCCGCTACATCGTGGACTACTTCCTCGAGGAGGTGCTCACCCGGCAGTCGGCACAGACGGTCCGGTTCCTGCTCCGCACGTCGGTGCTGGAGCGCATCTGCGGCTCGCTCTGCGACGCGGTGCTCGACACGACCGGCTCGGCCGCCTGGCTGAACGAGGTCCAGGGGCTGAACCTGTTCATCATTCCCGAGGACGACCAGGGCGAGTGGTACCGCTACCACCGGCTGTTCGCCGAGATGCTCCAGTCCGAGCTGCGCCGGCGGGAGCCCGGCGAGGAGGCCAGGGTCCAGCGCCGCGCCGCCGCCTGGTACGAGGAGCGGGAGCAGCCGGACAACGCGATCCGGTACGCGCTGGCCGCCGGCGACCAGCTCACCGCAGGCCGCCTGATCACCATGTACACCCAGCGGTTCAACCGGGAGGGGCGCATCCGGCAGGTCCGCGAGTGGCTCGACGCCCTGGACGAGCAGTTGCTGCCGGCCGACCCGCCGCTGGCCGCCATGGCCGCCTGGGTCTGGGCGCTGACCGGGGACGGCCCGCGCGCCCTCGCTGCGCTGCACCTCGCCGAGTCCGCCCGGTACGACGGCCCGATGCCGGACGGGAGCGCCTCGCTGGAGTCGGCCGTCGTGCGGGCCAGGGCCGCCCTCGCCCCGAACGGGCTCGTGGCCATGCGGGCGGACGCGGAACGCGCGGTCGCACTGGAACCGCCCGGCAGCCCGTGGCACACCATGTCCTCGCTCCTGCTCGGCAGCGCCTGCCTGCTGCTCGGTGACCGGGACGGCGCCGTCCAGGCGTTCGAACGGGCCGCTCGACTCGGGCGGGAGGACGCGCGGCCGGGCAGCTCGTTCGCGCTCGGACAGCGCGCGCTGCTGGCGGTGGACGAGCACGACTGGCCCACCGCCGCCTCGTGCGCCTACGACGCCCGGGAGTTGATCGACTCGGCGGGGCTGGAGACCTCGGTGACGAGCATGCCCGCGTACATCGCCTCCGCCCTGGTCGCGCTGCATCGGGGCAACGTCCAGGCCGCCCGCATCGACGGGGCGGTGGCGCTGCGGCTCTACCGACGGCCGTCCCCGATCGCCTTCTCCTGGCTCGCCGCGCAGATGGCGATCCGGCTCGGCCGGCTGCTGCTCGCGTTCGACGACCTCGCCGGCGCGCAGCGCAAGGCGACCGAGGCCGGCCGTTACCTCCCGCTGCTCGGTCCGGCCGGCGTGCTCACCGAGCAGCGCCACCAGCTGGTTGCCGAGCTGGACCGGGCACGGACGAAGGCGGCGTCCGACGGTACCGCGCTCACCGCGGCGGAGCTGCGGATCCTCCCTCTGCTGCCGACCCACCTGTCGCTCGGGGAGATCGCGCGGCAACTGGTACTGTCCCGCAACACGGTCAAGACCCAGGTCGCCGCGATCTACCGCAAGCTCGACGCGACCAGCCGGACCGAGGCCGTGCAGCGGGCCAGCGATCTCGGTCTGCTCGACCATTAGGCCCGGTCCGCAACCAGCGGACCCGGTGCCGGCACCTACTGTGCTGGGGATGAGGACAGCGGCCGCGGGAGGCGGTGTCCTGTCACCGTGACCACCCTCGTCGCCGTCGCCTTCCCGTACGAAAGTACGGCGAGCGCGGCTGCCGAGGACGTCCGCCGGCTGGCACTAGACGTTCCCGTCGACCCGGATGCGATCGCCGTCGTCAGCCGCGACCGCGCCGGCGCGTTGCAGATGACGACGAGCCATGGCGCGGGTGGTGGCGGGACGCGGTGGGGCGTGTTCTGGGTGCTGCTCTGCGATGCCCTCTTCGGCGAGCACCCGGCGGACCCCGGGCAGTCGGGCGGTGCTGTCGACGACACGTTCCGGCGACACCTGCGGGACATGGTCACGCCGGGAACCTCCGCGCTGTTCCTCGCCGTCGACGGCATCGTGTCGGAGAACGCGGTCCGGGAGCTGACCCGGCTCGGCGGCATCCTGGTGACCTGGGCCATGACGGCGGACGCCCGGCTGCTGGTGGAGGGCGCGCTGGACGGCATGACCTCGAAGGAGGCGGGCGGCCGGCTGTGGCCGGGCGACGACTCCCCGGCTCTGCCCAGGTACGCCGCGACCGCGGTCCCGGACCCGGGTCAGACCGGCGGGTCGGTCTAGGGCCACCCACAGCAGAGGGCCGGGGCGCCGCCGCTGCGGCACCCCGGCCCTTGCCCCCGATGCGTGGGAGGTCCTATCGCGTCACCGGCTCACCGGCTCACCGGGTCGCCGTCGACGCCGGCGCCTGCTCGCCGTGCAGCGCGGCCTGCAGCTCGGCCTCCTGCTGCTTGCTCAGCGACGACTTGAGCACGGTGCCGCCGAACCGGGACAGCGACTCCACCGCCTTGTCCGGGGTCACCTTCTCGACGATGAGGAACAGCGCTGACGTCCCCGGCTGGACCATGTCCCGTACCTGCTCCTGGAAGCGCCGGTCGATGCCGCTCTTGGTGATCTTCCCCATGAGCGCGCCCATCCCGGCGCCCAGCGCCATGCCGAAGACGGGGATGAAGAACAGCAACCCGAACAGCAGGCCCCAGAACATCCCCCACGTCGCCCCGGCCCCGACCGCGTGGTGGTTGGTCGTGACGTGGTACTTGCCCTCGCGATCACGACGGATCACCGCGATCGCGTCCGGCTGGATGATCAGGTCGCCGGCGAGCCGCTCCGCCTCGTCCGCGGCCGCGGTCGCCGTCGTCTCGTCGGGGTATCCGATGGCGATCAGCGTTGACATATGCGGAGTTCCCTTCCCTTGGACTATCAGCGCAGTCCGGATCCGCTTCGCCGCCGGACCGGCGTACCGCTCCAACTCACACCATGACCAGCGCCGATGCCTCATCCGGCGAGGATGACCGCCGGTAACCCGCTGAATCGAACGCCCAGCAGCCAACCGGACCGAGGTCCGAACCGGACGCAACCGGGCCACGCCCCGTCCGGTCAACACTTTCCGGACAGGGTTAATCACCCAAGGTGGGCGATGCCAGGTAACCCAGGCCGGACGAAACTGCGGTGGGGCAACTGCGGTGGGCAACTGCGGGTCCCGCGACGGGGTGATCTCATGCAGGACACCATCGAGTCCAATCCCGGGCTCGACATTCCTACCGGTCCCACCGGCGATCCCTTGATGCTCGCCAAGCTGGACATGCCGACGCTGCCGTCGACGACGCTCCCCAGGCCGCGCCTGCTGGACCGGGTCTCCACCGGGGGGCAGGGTCGGCTCACCGTCATCTCCGCTCCCGCCGGCTGCGGCAAGACCACCCTGGTGCTGTCCTGGGTGGAGGCCGGTCTGGCCCCAGGACCCGTGGTCTGGATCAGCCTGGACGCGCTGGACCGCCAGCCCGGGATCTTCTGGTCCTACCTGCTGACGGGGCTGACCAGGGCCGGTGTGACCCCGGCCAGCATGCCGGCGCCCGACCATCCGTACAAGCTGGACCCGTCCTTCCTGATCCGGCTGTCCTCAGCCCTCTACCAGCGGACCGATCCGATCGTCGTAGTGCTGGACGACGCCGACGCGGTGGCCGACTCGCCACTGTGCGGCCAGCTCGACTTCCTGCTCCGCAATGCCGGGCCGGCGCTGCGGCTGGTCCTGCTCACCCGCGACGGCCCGGCGGTGTCGCTGCCCCGCCACCGGTTGGCCGGAACGGTCACCGAGATCGGCGCCACCGATCTGGCCGCCAACCCGACCGAGGCGATCGAGCTGTTCGAGCAGCAGGGACTGCCGGCCGACGTCGAGACGATGGCCGGGATCCTGCGCCGGACCCGCGGCTGGATGGCCGGGCTCGTGCTCACCGGAATGGCCCTGCGCGACCCGCACCAGGCGCCCCGGGCGCCGGGCGGGATCCCGGCCGCCGGCGACCTCGACGAGTACGTCGACGAGGAGGTCCTCGGCGCGTACCCGCCGCCGGTGCGGCGGTTCCTGGTCCAGACGAGCATCGCCGACCACCTGCCGGCCGGTCTCGCCGAGGAGCTGGCCGGGCAGCAGAGCGCGGCCCGGCTGCTCGCCGACCTCGCCCGCCACAACGCGTTCGTGACGAGCTGCGAGGAGCACCTCGACTGCTACCACTACCACCCGCTGCTGCAGGAGGTGCTGCGGGCCCGGCTCGAGGAGGACTCGCCCGGTGCCGGGCAACAGCTGCGCCGGCGGGCCGCGGCCTGGTTCCTGCGGGCCGGCGAGCCGACCGAGGCCGCCGTGCACGCCGCCGGGGCCGGCGAGTGGCGGGCGGCCGTACGGATGCTGGTCGACGGGCTCGGCATCGCGAACCTGCTGGCGGGGCCCGGGTCGGGCCGGCTCGCCTGGCTGCTGGCCGACCTGCCGGCCGACGTGCCGGGAGCCGAGGCGGCGGTGGTGCGCGCCGCGGTGGCCCTCGCCCGCCAGGACACGATCGGCTGCGCCGGCGAGCTGGCGGCGGCGGCCAAGCTCGCGCAGCGCGCCGGGTCCGAGCCCGCAGCCGCGCTCACGCTGGGCAGCAGCCTGGTCGCCGGGGGGCTGGCCGTGGCCACCGGCGACACCGAGACGACGCTGGCCGCCTCGGCCACCGTCGAGAAGCTGCTGGGCGAGCTGCCGCCGTCGAAGGAGCTGGCGACCAGCCACATGCTGGCGCTGTCCTACGGGGCCCGGGCGCTGCTGCAGGCCGGCCGGTTCGAGGCCGCCCTGGTCACCCTCGACGACGCCCGCCGGGTCACGGCGCCCTGGTGCGACCGACTGCTGGCCACCTGCGACGGCCTGGCCGCGCTCGCCGAGGCCATGCGCGGCCGGCTGGGTCGAGCGGCCGAGCTCGCCGGGGCCGAGCCGGGCGGGACGACCGACCGGCTGGACGGCTCCGGCCGGCACACGCCGGCCGCACAGGTCGCTCTGGCCTGGGTCGCGTCCGACATCGGTGACGCGGCGCTGGCCCGCGGCCGGGTTGGCGCGCTCGCCGATGCCGACCTGCAGGACCCGGTGCTCACGGTCGCCGTGGCCGTGCTACGGGCCCGCAGCGCGCGGTCCGACGGCGACCCGGCCGCCGCGCTGGCGGCGCTCGACGCGGCCCGCAGCGTCGAGCTGCCGGCCTGGCTGGACGGCCGTCTGGCCGCGGAGACGGCGGCCACCTGGACGGTCTCGGGCCGGCCCGACCTGGCCGTGCGCACGCTCGCCGATCTCGGGCCGGCGAGCAGCACCGACGCGGCGCTGGAGTTGGCCAGGGCCCGGCTCGCCCGGGGCGAGGCCGAGCCGGTCCGCAGCGCGATCGCCGACCTGCTCCGGCACGTGGATCTGCCGCTCGGCCTGCGGGTCGAGGCGCTGCTGGTGCGCGCGGCCGAGGCCCTCGAGCGCGGCGACACCGCGACGGCGAAGGCGGCGGCGGACCGGGCGCTGCGCACCGCCGCGCCGGAGCGGCTGCGCCGGCCCTTCCTCGAGGCGCCGGCCCGGCTGCGCGGCTTCCTCCGCCACCACGGCGACCTGTCCGCCCGGCACTCCTGGCTCGACGACGGCGAGCCGCCCCGGCCGCCGGTGCCGGCGCGGCTGACGCCGCCGGATCCGCAGGCCGCGTCGTCCGTGCTCATCGAACCGCTGACCGAGAAGGAACAGGAGGTCCTGGTCCACCTGTCGGAGCTGCTCTCCACCGAGGAGATCGCCCGCCAGATGTACGTCTCGGTCAACACCGTGCGCACGCACGTCCGGGCCATCCTCCGCAAGCTCGCGGCGAGGCGGCGCAACGAGGCGATCCGGCGGGCCAGGGACCTGCAGATCATTTGACGGGCGGTCACAGGGTGGTGGATCGGCCGCGCTACCTGCGCCGGCTCGGCCTCGGCGGCAGGTCTGCCGAGAGCACCGCGGCCGGCATCTACGGGGTGATCGTCGCCTCGGCGGTGATGGCCGCCTCGCATGCCGGGACGGCCGCCGCCGTGACGGTCGCGGTGCTGGTCACCCTGGTCGTCTACTGGGGAGCCGAGCGCTACGCCCGGATCGTGGCCGAGCGGATCCACTCCGGCCGGCGGCCGGACCGCCGCGAGCTGGTCCACCAGCTGACCACCGGCTGGGCGATGATCACCGCATCGTTCCTGCCGCTGGCCGTCCTCGACGTGTTCCGGCTGCTCGGCGCCCGGCTGAGCACCGCATTGCTGGCCGGGCTCGCCTGCAGCACGCTGCTGCTGGGGATCGCCGGCTGGGAGGTCGGCCGGGAGGGGAACCTCTCCAGCCGGGAACGGCTGGTGTCCGCCGCGGTCGCGGCCGCGTTCGGCGGCGTGATGATCGTGCTCAAGATGCTGCTGCACTGACGCGGTTCGTCCCGGGCGGGTGATCCGCGCGGCGCCGCGACGGGCCATCGTGTTCGCGTGCGGACCTGGGCGACGACGTGAGGGGCGTTCTGTCCGCCGTGCCCGGATTCCGCGCGGTCACCTCGTACCGGCGGGAATGGCTGGTCAAGGACATCGTCGCCGGCGTGGTGCTGACGACGCTGCTGGTCCCGCAGGGTATGGCGTACGCGGAGTTGGCCGGCCTGCCCGCGATCACCGGCCTGTACACGTCGATCCTCTGCCTGCTCGGGTACGCGGTCTTCGGCCCGTCCCGGATCCTCGTGCTCGGTCCGGACTCGTCGCTCGGGCCGATGATCGCGGCGACCATCGCCCCGCTGGTCGTCGCCGGCGGCGACCCGGACCGGGCGGTCGCGCTGGCGTCGGTGCTCGCGCTGATGACCGGCGCGATCATGGTGCTGGCCGCGGTCGCGAAGCTCGGCTTCATCGCCGACCTGCTGTCCAAGCCGACCATGATCGGCTACATGAACGGGCTGGCGCTGACCATCCTCATCGGACAGTTGCCGAAGCTGCTCGGGTTCTCGGTGGACGCGGAAGGCCCGATCGCCGAGCTGGTGGAGACCGTCAAGGGCATCGCGAACGGAGACGTGGTCCCGGCCGCGGCCGTGCTCGGCATCGCCGGCGTCGCGCTGATCCTGCTGCTGAACCGCTGGCTGCCCGCGGTGCCCAGCGTGCTGGTCATGGTGGTGCTCGCGATCGCGGCCGCGGCCGTGTTCGATCTCGCCGACCGCGGCGTCGACCTCGTCGGCACGCTGCCCAAGGGCTTCCCGCCGCTGACCATTCCTGACGTGAAGGCGTCCGACCTCGGCCTGCTGTTCGCCGGGGCGCTCGGGATCGCGCTGGTCTCGCTCGCCGACACGATCTCCACCGCCTCGTCGTTCGCTGCCCGGACCGGCCAGGAGATCCGCGGCAACCAGGAGATGGTCGGCATCGGGGCCGCGAACCTGGCCGCCGGCCTGTTCCAGGGCTTCCCGGTCAGCTGCAGCGGGTCGCGCACCGCAGTCGCCGAGCGGGCCGGCGCCAAGTCGCAGCTGACCGGCGTCATCGGCGCGGCCCTCATCATCCTCATGCTGGTGCTGGTGCCGGGCCTGTTCCAGGACCTGCCGCAGCCGGCGCTCGCCGCGGTCGTCATCACCGCCGCACTGTCGCTGGCCGACCTGCCCGGGACGGCGCGGCTGTGGCGGCAGCGCCGGGCCGAGTTCATGCTGTCGATCGCGGCCTTCCTCGGCGTCGCCCTGCTCGGCGTGCTGCCGGGGATCGCGATCGCGGTCGCGCTGTCGATCTTCAACGTCTTCCGCCGCACCTGGTGGCCGTACGAGACCGTGCTCGGCCGGGTGGACGGCCTGGGCGGCTACCACGACGTCCGGTCCTACCCGCGGGCCGCGCACCTGCCCGGCCTGGTCATCGTCCGGTTCGACGCGCCGCTGATCTTCGCCAATGCCATGACGTTCCGGGACCAGATCCGGAAGCTGGCCACGGCCGAGCCCCGGCCGCGCTGGATCCTGCTCGCTGCCGAACCGCTGACCGACGTGGACACGACCGCCGCGGACATGCTCGAGGACCTCGACCAGGACCTCAATGACCACGGCACCAGCCTGGTCTTCGCCGAGCTCAAGGACCCGGTGCGGCGCAAGATCGAACGGTACGGGCTCGACCACTCGTTCGAGCCCGGCCACTTCTTCCCCACGATCGAGGCGGCGGTCGCCGCGTTCCAAGCGGAGACCGGAGCGGAGTGGGTGGGTCCCGACGAGACCGCCGGCCCGGGCCAGGTCACCGTCGTACCGGACGAGCTGACCCGGCCGCCGGCCACGTAGGGCAGGAGGAACGCTCAATGGCAACACCGGTCCAGCACCGACCAGCGTCCGCCGAGCGGTGGCTGGCCAGGCTCGCCCTGCTCGCCCTCCTCGTGGCTGCGGTCCTCCCGCTGGCAGCCGCGGGCTGGCGTGGCCTGCTGCTCCCGTTCGTGATCGCCGGCCATCTGGCGCTCGTCGTGATCGGCGCCTGGCTGGCCCTCGCCCACCGCGGGGCGGTACGGCTGGTCGGCGTCGTGCTGGCGGTCGGCGCGGTCGTGAGCATCGCAGTGCTCACGATCAGGGCGAACCTGCTCTGGGTCGTCATCGTCTGCGCCGTGCTGCTGGTGCTGTCCGCGGTGGCCGGCCGGGCCGCCCTGCGGCGCGGCATGCCGGCGCCGTACCGGGCCGTCGAGCTGGCGGTCGAGCCGGCGAGCCGGCCGTTCCTGATCATGAATCCGCGGTCGGGTGGCGGGAAGGTGGTCCGGTTCGGGCTGCGGGAGAAGGCGGAGTCGCTCGGCGCCGAGGTGGCCGTGCTGGAGGGACCGGGGACCGTCGACGTCGCCGGGCTGGCCCGGGACGCGGTCGCCCGCGGCGCCGACCTGCTCGGGGTGGCCGGTGGGGACGGCACCCAGGCGCTGGTCGCCGCCGTCGCCGCCGAGCACGACCTACCGCTGCTGGTGATCTCGGCCGGCACCCGCAACCACTTCGCCCTCGACCTCGGGCTCGACCGGGAGGACCCGTCGACCTGCCTGGATGCGCTGCGGGACGGGGTGGAGATGCGCGTCGACCTCGGCGAGGTCAACGGGCGGCCGTTCGTCAACAACGTCTCCTTCGGCGCGTACGCCGCGATCGTGGAGCGCCCGGAGTATCGCGACGAGAAGCTGAAGACCACCCTCGACCTGTTGCCGGACCTGCTCGCCTCGACCACGGGACCGCAGCTGGTCGCGCGCGCCGACACGGTCACGCTGCAAGGCCCACAGGCGCTGCTGGTCAGCAACAACCCCTACAACACCGGCGACGTCGCCGGGCTCGGCCGACGACCCCGCATCGACGGCGGCGTGCTCGGCGTGATCGGGGTACGGGCGGCCAACGCCGTCGACGCCGCCCGGATGCTTCGCGGCCGCAGGGCCGCCGGCCTCACCCTGATCGTCGCCGACGAGGTCGAGGTCGACGCGGACGTCGCGGAGGTCCCGGCCGGGGTGGACGGCGAGAGCGTGCGGCTGGCCACCCCGGTGCGGTGCCGGGTGCGGCCGGGGGCACTGCGGGTGCGCGTGCCCCGGGACCGGCCTGGGGTGCCGCCGGTGACGCCGACCCTGCAGCTGTCGGCCGTGCTCGAACTGGCCGGACCGGGCCGGCGCGACGGGCAGCTCCCCGCGGCCGTTCCGGCGGAGAGCTGACCGGCGGTGGACGCGGACGCCGGCACCCCGGCTCGGGACGGCTGGCTCCCCCGGGGCACGATCGTGCTGCTGACGGCGGCCGGTGTGGTGATCGTGATCGCCGGGCTGCACGAGATCGCGGACCTCATCGCGCCGGTCTTCCTCGCGCTCGTCCTCACCGTCGCGGTGCATCCGATGGACGGCATGCTGCGCCGGTGGGGAGCGAAGCCGTGGGCCGCGCTGCTGCTCACCCTCGTCACCATCTACCTGATCCTCATCGGACTCGCCGCGGCGGCGGCGTTCTCGCTCGCGCGGCTCGCGACCGAGCTGCCCCAGTACAAGGGGCGTGGGCAGGAGCTGATCGACAACGTCAGCCAGACGCTCTCCAACCTGGGAATCGGCAGCCAGCAGATCAACGCCGCGCTCGGGAACGTCGACATCGACAAGGTCGTCTCCGGACTGCTCACCGTGCTGGACGGGCTGCTCGCGGTGACCGGGAGCCTCGTGCTGGTCGTCACGGTGCTGTTCTTCATGGCCCTGGACGCGGTCGGCTTCACCGCCCGGCTGCGCTCGATCGGCCGGGCCGGGCTCGCCCCCGCGTTGTCCGGGTTCGCCAGCGGCACCCGCCGGTACCTGGTCGTCTCGACGGTATTCGGGCTCATCGTGGCGGTGCTGGACACGATCGCACTGACGCTGATCGGTGTGCCGCTGCCGGTGGTGTGGGGCCTGTTCTCGTTCATCACGAACTACGTTCCCAACATCGGCTTCGTCATCGGGCTGATCCCGCCGGCTCTGCTCGGGCTGCTGGACGGCGGACCGTGGACGATGCTCGCGGTCGTCGCGGTCTACTGCGTGATCAATGTGATCATCCAGTCGGTCATCCAGCCGAAGGTCGTCGGCGACGTGGTGGGCCTGACGGCCACGCTCTCGTTCGTGTCGCTGATCTTCTGGACCTGGGTGATCGGGCCGCTCGGGGCGATCCTGGCGATCCCGCTGACCGTGCTGGCGAAAGCCGTCCTGCTGGACATGGACCCCCGCGCCCACTGGCTGTCGGTCCTCGTCTCACCCGGGTCACCGGCCGCGTCCCCACCGGGACCTCCGGCCGCGTCCCCATCCGGCCCGGCCGCGTCGCCATCCGGTACAGCCCCGTCCCCATCGGGACCTCCGCCCGACGGGCGCCTCGCCGGCACGCAGTCCGACACCACGCCGCCGGCCGGAGACCTGCCCACTCAGGCGGCCCCCGCCGACACGCCGTCCGCGGAGCCGTCCTCCAGCTGATCCGCCGCAGCACCGGCCGCCGCCGGCCGCCGCGCTGCCATGACCAAGGGCGGACGGCTCCGTCGGGATGACCGTCCGGAGCCGCCCGCCCGGGCTCTGTCAGGCCGTGACGTCCTTCCAGTGCACCGTCAGCGCGTAGATGACGATGACGTCGAAGGCGATGATGAGCGTGGCCCAGATCGGGTACGCCGACAGGAAGCCGAGGTTGACCAGCGCGCTCACGCCGGCGAGCACGATCACCACGATCCGGCCCCAGCTGCGGCCCTGCAGCAGGGCGATGCCCGCGAGGATCGAGACCACGCCGATGATCAGGTGGACCCAGCCCCACACGGTGTAGTCGACCGACACCACGAGCCCGGTCGAGGGGACGAGGTAGTACTGGTCCTTGAAGATCGCGACGAGGCCCTCGATCGCCTCGAACGCACCCATCGTGATTGCGATGACGGCCGCGAACACCACCCAGCCGACCCACGCACCGCCCGAGGTCCGGCGGTGCGTGGCCGTATCGGTGGACCGGCCCGGCGCTGACGCCGGTGGCATCTCCGACGTACTCATTCTCGACTCCTCCATCGCCTGCAGGCCCGTCGTCCCGCCCGGACCGGTCGGCCCGGACCTCGACGGCTGGACCGGACGGTAGATCCCGATACGGGCCGGTCGCGTCGTCAGCGACGGATGAGGTGGCCGTGCTCCACGGCAGCGCTGCCGCGTGGTCACCCGTGGGAGAGGAGGCGAGCCGGCCGGTCGCGACCACGCTCGACCCGTGGAGCGCGCAGAGGTGCAGCCGGAGCGGCCGGTGACCGGCTGGGTCGCGTGGATGTTCTTCGCCGGCGGGATGCTCGTGCTCGTCGGCGTGATCCAGGTGATGACCGGACTCGTCTCGCTGTTCCGGGACAGGGTGTACGCCGTGCGGCCCGATCGCCTGCTGGTCGACGTCAGCTACGACGTCTGGGGCTGGACCCACATCGTCCTCGGCGTCCTGTTCGTCGCGCTCGGCTACGCGGTCCTGTCGGCGAAGCGGTGGGCCCGGTTCACCGCGGCGGGCCTGGCCGCGGTCAGCGCGTTCGTCAACTTCCTGTTCCTGCCGGCGTACCCGGTGTGGGCGGTGATCGTCATCGCCCTCGACCTGATCGTGATCTACGCGCTGCTCGTGCACGGCGAGGAACTGCGGATGGGCACCGAGCACTACTGAGCCACCGGCCGGGCATCGTCCCCGACGGATGACCTCGGGCCACGTCGATCGCGGGCCGGGCGCGCAGCGATCGCGGCTCGGCATACTGGCGGCTGACCGCAGCCAGAGGGAGGCGCCGCCATGCTGATCTCGACGATGAACGACCTGCCCGGCTCCGAGGTGACCGAGGTGCTCGGCGAGGTCTTCGGGCTCACCGTACGGTCCCGGCACGTGGGCTCCCAGGTGGGGGCCGGGCTCAAGTCGCTGGTCGGCGGCGAGCTGCGCGGCCAGACCAAGATGCTGGTCGAGAGCCGCCTGCAGGCCCAGCAGCGGCTGGAGGAGGAAGCGATCGCCCGGGGCGCCGACGCCGTCCTCGCGATGCGCTTCGACGCCACCGAGATCGGCGGTGGGTGGCAGGAGATCTGCGCCTACGGCACCGCGGTGAAGACCCGCCGGCTGCCGGACCGCGGCTGACCGCGCGCCGCAGGGTAGCGCGCACCCGGCTGGGGGTACCGTTCCCGGCGTGCTGCGGGCTCTGCTGGTCGGTGCGGGCGTGCTGGCGCTCACCACTGCCTGCATGGCGGCGCCGGGCACGGACGGGGTGACCAGGGCCGCGGACGACTGGCTGGCCGCCGCCCGGGCGAAGGACGCCACGGCGCTGTGCCGCCTGCTCACGCCCGCGGCCGAGGAGTCGGCGGTGACCGGCGACCAGACCTGCCCGCAGGCGGTCAGCGACCTCCGCCTGCCCGGCGCCGGGCCGGTCGGCGAGGTCGAGGTCTGGAGCGACCGCGCCCAGGTCAGGGCCCGGGCCGACACGCTGTTCCTGACCAAGATCGACGGCGACTGGCGGGTGAGCGCCGCCGGCTGCAGCGCCAGGCCCGGCCGCCCGTACGACTGCGAGGTGTCCGGCTAGGTGCGCGCGCTGTTCGTCATGCTGCTGGTCCTCCTGGTGCTGGGGTTGGCGTACTTCATCGTGCTCGGGCTGGTGCACCGGTGAAGCGGTTCCTGCGTGACAACGGGCTGTCGCTGTTCTTCGGGACGATCTTCCTGCTCGCGCTGCTCGGCCAGGCGGTCTCCGGGCTCGCACGCTACAACCAGGACCAGCTCAGCTCCGGAGCCGAGCGGGTCTCGTTCTGGGCGTACGTGACGTCCTCCAGCTTCGCCGTCGACGTGGCGGAGAACTGGCAGTCGGAGTACCTGCAGTTCTTCCTCATGATCCTGGTGACCGTCTGGCTGGTGCAGCGCGGCTCGACCGAGTCGAAGGAGCCCGACGAGGTGGGCACGGAGTCCGACGAGCAGCAGAAGGTCGGCCGGCACGCGGACGAGGACTCGCCGACCTGGGCCCGGCTCGGCGGCTGGCGGACCGCGGTCTACTCCCGGTCGCTCGCCACCGTCATGGGGCTGTTCTTCCTCGGCTCGCTGCTCGCCCAGTCGGTCGCCGGCCGGGCCGCCTACAACGCGGAGCAGCTCGGCCAGTTCTCCGACCCGGTGAGCTGGACCGGCTACCTGGTCTCGGCCGACTTCTGGAACCGCACCCTGCAGAACTGGCAGTCGGAGTTCCTCGCGGTCTGCTCCGCCGTGCTGTTCTCGATCTACCTCCGGCAGCGCGGATCACCCGAGTCCAAGCCGGTCGGCGCGCCGCACGAGGCCACCGCGGACGAGGGCTGACAGCGGCGGCTCTTGGCTGGACGGTCCGTCAGCCGGGCTCGCCGCGGCGCTTGCGGCGGGCCACGACGACGATGTCGACCACGGCGGCGACCGCCAGCACGAGAAGGACGATCGCCAGCCACACCGTGCCGGCGGCGAAGCTGATCGCGGCGCCGGCCGCGCAGACGACCAGGCCGAATCCGGCCAGCCAGAGCCGCAGTGTCAGCGCGCTGCGTACCGGACCGAGGTCCGGGTCATACCGGCTCATCCCGACTCCGCACTCCCCATCCCATCGTCCTACCCACCCACACCCGACCCCACCCCCCGGGCTAGCGTCAAGCCCGTGTCGTCTGTCCGGGTCGTCCTGACGAAGTACGGCGGCCACCCGCACCGTCGACAAACGATGACCCGGCTCGGCGAGGACGAACACGGTGTGTGGCTCGCGCGGCTCGGCTGTCCGGAGGCTCTCGTCGTGCAGGCCACCCGCGCCGCCGCGCGTCTGCGGACCGCCGTCGCCGAGCAGGAGCCGTTCGCCAGCCACACCTCGCCTGGATCGACAGGTCCGGCCGGTGACGTGTCGGAGGATCCAGGGGTGATGGCAGCGCGGCTTCGGGCTGTCGGGCGGCGGGTGCGGTTCGAGGCTGTGCCGGAGGCGGTACGGGCGTGGGTGGTCCGGACCCCCGCTGCGGTGGCCCGGCCGGCTGGTGGACGGTAGCTGACCGTCCACTGCGGACGGTCAGGGGCGGACGGCGGCGGCGACTGCGTCGGCCAACCAGTCGAACATGCGGTTCTCGGTGAGGAGCCGGCCGGTCGGCTGGCAGTGGTAGGCCGCGCCCTCGTCGGCGCCGAAGTACAGCACGTCCGCGCGACCGGGAACCAGGCCGGAGAGCTGGCGGGACTGGCCCGGCCAGAACTGCTCGCCCTCCGGGTCGGTGATCAGCAGCGGCGTCCGGATCGACGCCGCCGTCTCCGGGTCGAGCCGATACTGCCGGACCGCTGCGTACAGGTCGAACCAGTCCTTGTGCTCGTACGGCCGGCCGCGGGAGGCGAGCGTCCGCGCCAGCGACGGGATCTTCACCGCAAGCCCCATGTCCCGGTTGAACCTCTCCCGGTCGCCGCCGTCGAGCGAGTCGAGCATCCCCTTGGTCAGCCGGCTCAGCCAGGACGTCGAAACGTCGACGACGCCGGGGTCGACCACCGCCGCGACCAGCCGGTGCTCGAACGCCAGCGCCCGCGGCAGCCAGTAGCCGCCCTGGCTTATCGCGTACCCGGTCATCCGCGCGGCGTCGACGTCGGCGCGTGCGGCGAGCAGGTCGATCACCGGAGTGAGCACGGCTTCCCAGTCCGGCCGGAAGTACGTCTCCCGCTCGAACAGCATCGACTGCTGGCCCGGACCGTCGTAGACGAACGCGTTCCAGTCCCGTGCGAGAGCGCCGGCCACCGCCGAGGTCCACAGGTCGCTG
>Ga0308175_100000220_pt1 | contig 44437 bp, 37 predicted proteins | sample PhyCR1_3_FD_203893 | JGI IMG/M metagenome (GOLD analysis project Ga0308175, IMG submission 203893) | Soil microbial communities from UC Gill Tract Community Farm, Albany, California, United States - DLSLS.C.R1 | ecosystem: Environmental > Terrestrial > Soil > Agricultural land | place: USA...
CTTCTCGTACGGTGAGCTTCACAACATCCCCGGTGGCCTGGCGAATCGCCGGCGTTGGACCCACAAGACGAGATCGGCACTCACCACCGGGACGCGCTCCTGATACAGGAGTGCATAGCTTGCAGGCATCACGCCGCCGAAGCCGTTGAACGTGACAATGCGTGTTCCGGCGCGCAGCACGGCGAGTCGGTCTTGCACGCGGTTGACCCGGGCCCAATCGTCGAATGGCTGCTGGCCCTGAAAAGTCAGATCCGGACGCAGGGGCAGCGCAAACGGGTTATAGAGATACAACGCATCGAACCCATCCCAGTCGATCGCAAACGCGTCCCCGTGGATGAACAGCGTGCGATGTTCGACGTCCAGGGCGCGAACCAATCGCCGCGCCATGGTGACGAGGATCTCGTGTTGTTCGATGCCCACCCAGATCGCGGACGACGATAGCGCGCCGATCGCGCACAGCTTTCCTACGCCTGCCCCGATGTCCAGGATGCGGAGGTCTTCGGTCGGAGCCAATAAGCTCGCGGCGCGGATCGCGACCTCCACCGGCGTCCAATGCGTGGGTGAGAGATGGCGTAACTCGCTGGGGACGAGCTCGTCGAATGCGCGATCGGATGTCGATAACCCGGCGTGATACGACCGCTTCTCCTTGAGGTGGATCGTCATTGCGGGCGCTCGGCCTCGATCGCGATCACGCGCGTCTTGATCCACAGCTCGACGCGGTCGCTGCCGATCGCGTCGGCGTGCACGAGCTCGTAGCCCGGGGGGATCGGCGCACCGTACCCGTGATAGGTCACGACCCGCGTGCCGAGCCGAGCGTGGGCCAGGCGATGCCTCACCGCGGTCGCGTACCTCACGAAGTTGATCGCATCGAGGTCGATCGTCCGATCCAGCGCGAGCTCGGAGTCGAACAGCTGCTCGGCGAAGGGATTATAGAAGTAGAACGCATCGTAGTGCGACCAGTCGAGGTCGAGCGCGTCTACCGCGACGAAGCGGGCATTCGTTTGCTGCGCCTCGCTCGCGATTCGCCTCGCGACGCTCACCAGGTGCGGGCGCCACTCCGCACCGACGAACGAGGCGCGCGGCAGCGCGAGCGCCGCGGCGAGGCAGAACTTTCCGACACCAGCCCCGACGTCGAGCACCGACATGCCCGGCCGAGGCGCGAGCAAGCGCGCGGCGTGGCGAGCTACATCGATGGGGGTGAAATGGACCGATGACTTGAGCTGCAAGCTGAGCGGTAGCAGGTCATCGAACGCCGCATCATCGGCGAGGTCAACGCGGCGAGCTGGTGGCACGGCCGGCGATGTTTGCACTCGCTGGACCACCATCTCGATTCCATGAATTTCAACCAGTTGTCACAGGCGCAGGAGAGCTCCGTCCACCGTAGCTCGATCAACGACACTTTGACGCGCTATTCGGCCGCACGTGTTCCAGTTACGACACCTGGTCATCCTGATCCGGTGGCTCACCGATTGGCAAGACTGCTCGTGTCCGTCACCCTCGGGATGCCGTGCGCACGCGGTACCCGCAAGTCCGCACCCCGGCGGTTCGTGTGCTGCGAGCGCAGGCGGTCGCAGCGGCGTGTGTCGGGCGTGTGTCGATCGGGGCGCTCCTCGTTCGTCGCTCCTGGGCAAAGGAGATGATCATGACCGACGATCGCCGCACGTTCCTCAAGGGTATCGGTATGATGAGCGCCCTCGCCGCCGGTTGCGCCACACCGTCGCGCGGGCCCCGAAGAGGCGGGAGCACCATGCAACTCGATGACATGCACATGCGCCTCGCCGGCTATGTCGAGCGCGGCGAGATCCCCGGCTACGTCGCGCTCGTCGCGCGCGGCGACGAGGTCCAGGTCGATGCGATGGGCAAGACCGCCCGCGGCGGCGCGGTGCCGGTGCGGCGCGAGACGATCTTTCGCGTCGCGTCGATGACCAAGCCTGTCACCGCGGCGGCGACGATGATCCTCGTGGATGACGGCAAGCTCCAGCTCGACGACGCCGTGGCGCGCTGGCTCCCCGAGCTCGCGAACCGCCGCGTGCTGCGCAGCCTGGGCGCCCAGCTCGACGACACCGTGCCCGCCGCGCGCGCGATCACCGTGCGCGATCTGCTCACCTTCACGCTGGGTTTCGGGATCGTGTTCGCGCCGCCGGGCACCTACCCGATCCAGCGCGCCACCGACGAGGCGAAGCTCGGCCAGGGCATCCCGGCCCCGTCGTCGATCGTCGCGCCCGACGAGTGGATGAAGCGGTTCGGGGCGCTACCGCTGATCCATCAGCCGGGCGCGCGCTGGATGTACAACACCGGCTGCGACGTGCTCGGCGTCTTGATCGCGCGGGTCGCCGGCAAGTCGTTCGAGGCGTTCCTCGCCGAGCGGCTGTTTGTCCCGCTCGGCATGGTCGACACCGCCTTTCACGTCCCGCCCGACAAGCGCGATCGCTTCACCGTCAGCTACGTGGTGAACCCTGCGACCGGCGCGATGTCGGAATATGACCCCATCGATGGCCAGTGGGCCACGCCGCCGGCATTTCCGTCGGGCGCCGGCGGGCTGGTGTCCACCGTCGATGACTTCCTCGCGTTCGGCGAGCTCTTGCTCGGCCGCCGCGGCCACGTGCTCTCGGCCTCGTCGATCGCGGCGCTCATGCGCGATCAGCTGACGCCGGCGCAGAAGGCCGCCTCGAACGACTTCCCGGGCTTCTTCGAGGCGCACGGCTGGGGCTTCGGGGGCATGGTCGTCACCGGCGCCGACGACTCCGGATCGCCCGGCACGTACGGCTGGGACGGCGGCCTCGGCACGAGCTTCCGCGTCGATCCGCAGCGCCAGGTCGTGACGATCTTGCTGACCCAGCGCGCCTGGACCTCGCCGGTAGCACCTGCGGTGTGCCGTGACTTCTGGGCGACAACGCGCGCCGCGACGCGCCCATGAAGCCAAAGGTGGCATGGCGGGATCCGCACCGGGGCTGATGCACGCGGCGGCAACGTCGTTCAAGATCCAGCGATGCTCCGCATCTGCCTCCTCGCCGTCATGCTCGTCGCCGGTACGGCCCACGCGCAGCCCGTGAGCTTCGCGATCCAGGGCGATGTCCCGGTCGGGAAGAAGCCGGTCCTCCGGGTCACCGCCGTCACGCGGGTGACCGACCTGCGCGTCGAGCTGAAGCGCGACGATGGCAAGGACTTCACGATGCGGCAGGGGGCGCTGTCCAAGGGCCAGGCCGTGATGCTCCCGATCGGCGACGGCGCGGCGGGCAAGGCGACCTACCAGGGATCGATCTCGGCACAGATCGTAGGCGGGGAGCGCTGGACCGACCAGCTGTCGTTCGAGACGCTGGTGCGTGCGCCGATCAAGGTGAGCTACGACGCCGAGCACCTCGATCTGGACAAGCACGTGCTGCAGTTCAAGCTGTCGCGCCCGGCGGGGAGCGCCGAGCTGACGGTGATCGGCGAGGATGGCAAGGAGCTCGGGACGGGCTCGGCCAGCTACAAGAAGGACCCGGCCGACACCTGGTTGGCCGTCACGTGGACGCAGCCGGCGGACGCGCGCGTGATGATGCTGAAGCTCCAGGTCACCTCCGCCGACGGGCTCACCGCCAATGTCGAGCTCATCCCGTGGTCGGTCACCGTCGAGCACGAGGACGTCAACTTCAACGTCGACAGCGCGGTCATCGAGCCTTCCGAGGAGGCCAAGCTCGACGCGAGCCTTTCCAGGATCGCCGAGATCGTGAAGCGGAGCGAGCGCTTCGTGAAGATGCGGCTCTACGTCGCCGGCCACACCGACACCGTCGGGCCGGACGCGAAGAATCGCAAGCTCTCGCTCGAGCGCGCCCGCGCGATCGCGGCGTATTTTCGTCGCAAGGGCCTCACCCTCCCGATCGCCTTCGCCGGCTTTGGCGAGAGCGTCCTCAAGGTCAAGACCGCCGATAACGTCGACGAGCGCGCCAATCGCCGCGCGGACTACGTGCTCGGCCCGGCGGGCGCCGCGACGCCACCGTTCAACGGGCCCTACCTGAAGGCGCGCGCCACCTGGCAGCAGCTTCCATAGTACTCGCCACGGGGATCCGTCCGCGTTCTACTCCCGCGCGCAGTTCAGGAGACCGCGGACACGCTTGCTTGCGCCGCTCAGGAGACCGCGGACACGCTTGCTTGCGCCGCTCAGGAGACCGCGGACACGCTTGCTTGCGCCGCTCAGGAGACCGCGGACACGCTTGCTTGCGCCGCTCAGGAGACCGCGGACACGCTTGCTTGCGCCGCGGGTCTGGGCCCGTCGCTCGTCCGTCGACGACCGTATTGCGACCCACGGTCCGTGCCATCTCCACGACCGACCGGTGCATGACCACCCGGCCGTGCAATTTATCTCGCGCCGGACCCAGCCCGCGTCGCTGCGCGGCGCGTTGCCGTGTCCCCGGGACCAGGTCGTCAGGGGCATGGCCAGCCGGTTGTCTCCGTTGTAGTGAGGTCCGATCCTCGGGACGAGCGGGGCCTGCGCCACCGCCGACGAGTACGTCGCCGGATCGCCGAACACCTGCGCGATGTCGGCGTGGCGGGTGATCACGTAGCCGAGGGCGTGCGCGTAGAACACCGGGCCTCGGCCAGCGGCAACGCCGCCGTGACGGCGTACGGGGCCGCCAGGTACGCTGGCGACAGCGGGTCGAACTCCTCATGAACAGGGCAGCCGATCGCAAGATTCGTAGTGGTCATCACAGCTCCCGATCGAGCTCGTCCAGCATAATCGTTCGTGCAGGTGAGCACGTGAAGTCTCTCGAGCGGCCACGCGCGCGCGACGGCACCCGGCGGCCGACGTGGTCGAGACTGATCGCCTTGCGGGCGTCCAGGGTGATCACCGTGACGCGTGACGTCGAGCAAGGCGGAAGCGGCGGAAAGCTAACGCGAATCGGCCGGCACGCCATCGCGCAATGCGACGGAATCGCAACGCGAATCGGCCAGCACGCCATCGCGCAATACGTCGTGCGCGTCGTGCGTCTGATCTCCGTGCGCAGCTGGTCCCTGGTGGTCATCTCGACGAGCCTCCTCGGCCTCACGGCATCGACGACCGCGGCGCGGCTCGCCAGGACCGCCTCACCGGTCCGCCTGTCCGTGCCTCACGTCGCAACGGTCGCCGCACACGAGGTCGCGCCGGTCACGCCGGTCACGCCGGTGGTTCCGGCTCTGCATGCCTCGTTTGACATCGACGTGCGGGGCCTCCGGCGTCACGTCCAGGCGATCGCGAAGCTGATCGGCCATCCGGCGAGCGAGCTCGCGGCCAAGCTCGGCGCGACGGCGACCGTCGGCGATGGCTCGATCGAGTGGAACCTCGTGGACGTCGGCGTGGACGCGGCGACCGCGTACGGCTATGCGAGCGTCGTCGACGGCAAGGTCACCGGCTTCGTGATCCGCGGCCGAGCCTCGCTCGACAAGCTCCTGAAGCTCCACCTGCATCGGCCGCTGCAGCTGACCCAAGCCGGTGGCGAGCGTCCCTCGTATTCGATCGCCGCGGGCGAGTGAGCCGCCCGCCCGGCTTCGGCGAAAGATCCGGCGGGTGAAGTTCAGCAAGAAGGAGCGCATCCGCGAATCGACGAAGCGGATGAGAAGCTACGAACGAACCTATGGCACGGCGTGCAGCCGGGCCTCGATCGCCTCGATTATGGACCAGTCGACGTCGGCAGGTGCCACCTCCAACAACTGGAACGCTTGCTGCTCGAGACCCGCATCGAAGCCATGCGCAGCCGCGTGAGCTCTCGCGAAGCGCTGGAACCAATAATACCGGTTGTAAAACAACGTGGCAGCATCGAGGTGTCCGAAGCCCGCAGCGTGAGCTAGAGCCGCGTCGGAGAACATCAGGTAATACCGGAACGCCGGATCACCTGCCGGATCGTCGAGCGCGGCGGAGTAGCGAACACCCGCGACGCTCGTCGCTGCGCGAATTGCGGCACCGTGCTCGCGCAGCGTGGCGTCGGGCACGAGGTGATGGTGGAGCATATCGGGCATCATTCGGGTCACTCTGGCAAGTGCGTGATCATGACGTTAACATTCTCCTGCGAGAACAGCCCCTGAAGCTTCTGGGCCGCCACGGGATCGGAGATCTTCCACTCGACGTTGAGTCCGGCTGCGCTCGCAGCCTCAACCTGCCGCTTCGACTCGTCGATGATCGCCTTGCGAGCAAACGGCGGCAGCTTGTCAAAGTCACGGTAGAACGACGAACCCCCTTTGTCGAGGACCAGCTTCCCATCTTGGACGACGTTCCGTGTCGCATTCTCGAACTGAACGAACCCACCCTTGGGATGCCGGAGATAGTAGCTTTCGTTGCGCGGGTTGATCTTCAACTCGTACGCGTCGACGCGTCCGGCCTGTGGCGTCCGCTCGCCCCAGAAGCCGGGGCCGGCCGGGCGTGCTCGGACTTGCCGGATGCCCCACTTGATGGTCGTCGTGTACGTGCCTACGGCGCCGGGCTCGACTCCCTTCGAGGCCGCCGACCTCGTGTGCATGGTTACGTTGGGCTCAGGTTCGGGGCACACGACGGGCCCGACCGGCAGGTTGGACATCACGCCTGCGTTCGCGATCGCGACGAACGTCTCGAAGTCTTGGTTCCACGCCTCCATCTTGGCAAGCACCTGTTGCTTGGCCTTCCACAGCCGAGGCGTAATGTCCGGATCGAGTCGACTCGGGATGAGGGACCCGCCGCACCGAGCTTGGCGCGCGCCATCGCCTGCAGCGGCGCCGGGTCGCGGTTGTCGCTGATGAGCGAGATGTCCAGATCGAGCTTCGCGCCGTCCGGATACGTCAGCTGCAGAAAGAGGGAGAGCTCGCCGGGCTTCTTCGGGTGGTACGCCAAGTCGTAGTCAGCTGAGCTGAACTTGTCGACGAACTTGCTGAACGGCGCGTGGGCCACCTCGCTCGGAAGACCGGGCAGCGGTTCGCCCGGATCGAGGTGCTCGAGGCTCTGGAACCCGCTGGACGAGGATCCGATCGCGAGCCCCTTCTTCTGCAGGATCGTCGCGAGCTTGATCGCGATGCCTCGTGAGTAGTCCGAGAGCTGGACGAAGTACTCCCACAGGTAGTTGCCGTCGACCTCGTGCGGAATCGACTGGAGCTCGAGGGCCCAGTGGTCGAGTCGTTCCTGAGCTCGATTGGCTGCAAAGCAGGCGATGAGCACCTTGCCGCGGCCGTGACCGTCGAGTTCTTCCACCGTCATGCGCGTGAGTGCGCTAACCTTCGCGAGTTGCTCCGCCTTCGACGCGGCGACCATCGTAGGGCGCGCCGGATCCGGCGCGAGATGAATCCCCCGAGCCGGCTCTCGTAACGGTTCGGACAGCCGCATTCCGGCGGCGACATATGCGCTCGTCCGATCAGCCTCTCGCTCGACCGGATCCTCTGCGGCCACGCGATCCGTGCCGCTCCCGCCGTGGTCCGCTTGCACGACGTGCGCGAGTTCATGCGCCATGAGCTGTCGCCCATCGGCCGAGTCCGGCGCGTACTGACCGGCCGCGAACGCGATGTGTGACCCCGCGGCGTAGGTTCGTGCACCTAGCGACCGCGCCGAGATCGCTGCAGCGTCGTCGTGGTGGATGCGCACGTGGCCCAGATCATGGCCGAACCCCAGCTCGAAGAACTTCCGTTCGGTCGGAGACAGCGGCACGCCGGGAGATGCAAGCACGCGGCCAACCTCAGGTGGGGTAGCGGCTGCAGCCTCCGGGCGCGCATGCTTGGTTGCGACAGAGTTCTCCACCGTCACTGCGATCCCCGTGAGATCGACCCCAACCTTTTCGCTGACCGAAGTTTTGGGTGACGTTGCCTGATCGGATCTCCACGGTGCCCGCAGCGCGCCCAGTGCTCGCGTCACCTCGCTGGCGCCAGGTAGTTCGTGCTGCCCATTGGGTCGTTCGGCGTGTTCGGGCGTTACCGCGCGCGCTTCGCTCATTCCGGCCCATCGCCGTGCCTCAGCGGTGACCAGCGTCTCCCGGCCCGGAGTGCGAGGGCGCAACTCGTCGATGCCCCAGGCACCGAGTGACTCGTCGTTGATTTCGACGCCTACGCGCGTGACTCTGCCGACGTCGGGGCGCAGTCGTCCGCCGCGTGCTGCTATGCGCCGGGCCAGCTCGTGAAAGCGCTGCCGCGACTGCTCCATGTCGTGTCGCCCTGCGCCATCGGTCGCGTCTGCGGATACCCGCTTCCAGATCGCGAGCGACACCTCACGCGACAAGTGGTAAGAAGCGCCTTCGACGACCCGGATCGAATTGGTCTCTTGCACGCTGGCGCTCGAGTTCGGGTGGGCGCATCCATCGCGTCATCGTCGTCCAGCCCATCCGCAAGGCTTCTCGCTCCATGGGGCACTTCGGGAGCTGGTTGGCTCCATCGGGGCAGCATGAGGTCGACGATCTCGTCGGTGCAGCCGGTGAGTCCAGCGCCGCTACAGGGATGAACGGGAATCAGGCCGACAATAGCAAAAGCGGCTCAGGTGCGGCCTACGTATTTACCCGGAATGGAACAATATGGACGCAAGAAGCGTATATCAAGGCATCGAATACCGCGCCGAATGCTGGGTTTGGCACTTCGGTCGCATTATCCGGAGATATGCTGGCAGTTGGCGCGTCCGATGAAGGCAGCGCCGCTACGGTGGTCAACGGCAATCAATCCGACAACACCGCTAGTGGCGCAGGTGCGGTTTACTTGTTCAGTCGCAGTGGAACGACGTGGACGCAGCAAGCTTATGTAAAGGCATCGAATACTACGATCAACGAATTCCTCGGCTATTCGGTCGCGTTGTCCGGCGACACGTTGGCGATTGGTGGAGGAAACGATCCCAGCAGCGCTACCGGGGTCAACGGCAATCAATCCGACACCAGCGCTAGCGGGGCCGGCGCGGTCTACGTCTTCCGTTGATCTCACGTCGCCGATGGTCTCCGCACCAAGGTCCAGCCGTACTGTCCAAATCGTTTGGCTCAATGACGAGGCCCGCGGGAGACGACACGACGCTCGGAGCACCGCAGCGGCCCCGGGCCACTGATCACGAGCCGGTCATGAGTCGTCCGGTCGGGGGTGATGTGCCGACGTCCTTCGATCCTTACGATGGGCATCTGGAGTTCGCGAAGTGGGTTCAGGCTGACCTGGGATGTCCGGCCTACGTGGGGATGAAACTGTGCAGCATTGATGTCATTCTAAAGTCGACGCTGCGCAACGATCTGCATGATCAGACCCATGAGTCGACAATCGCAGCCAGCGAACCGCTGGCGCGTGAGCCGCGCTTGCGCGACACTCGCCGGGTAGCATGACACTCGCCAGGTGGCCTCGGCCACACGCTTGGGGATAATGATGAGCAGCGACTCCGATCGTCGTCGGCCTAGCGCAGATACCTTCCATAGCTCGGCGGGTAACAATCTCGTTTCACGCGGCGCACCCGGGAAGAGTTCGCTCACCGCAGGCGCTCTGCCTCAAACGACACACGATCTCATCGTTCCGGCCGGCAGCGCGCCTCGGTCAGTACCGATCATCGGCACCGGCGACGCCACCGGCGGCAATAGTTCGCACGCCGAACGGACGCCTGTCGCTGTCGACGAGGTCTCGGTTTCGTCATCGCTATCGCGGGCGTTCGGGGTTGGGGCAGCCACGCACGCGCCGCCGTCGGCGCCGCGTGTCGCTGACCGCGGGCACCCGCGGCTCAATGCGGTGCTCAAGGTCGTTGCCTACGACGGGCATGGGAGTGTGATCCGATCGTGGGGCGCGAAGGCCCGATGGGAGGGTCCGCTGCCGCAGCACTTTCACGGCGACTTCGATGCCGGGGGGTGGCGCTGGGACAACCTCGAGTCGGCGAACACGGTGCGGGTCGACACGCGGGCGGATGGCACTGGCGGCGAGTCGGTCGAGGGGTGGGCTGGTAAGCTGCACGCCACGCGTATCGAGATCTTCGCCAAACCGATCGAAGCCGTGACCGAGCGTGCCGAGGCGCGGGTGAGCGACACACACGATCCGCACGCGCCGGGGCACGCGGAAGACGCAGACGATGTGGGTGGCGGATCGAGCGAGAAGCTTCGTCCGATCGGACACGGGCCTGGTGAGATTGCGCACCTCACGCCCGAGCCGTACGGCCACGGTGAGCACACGCCAGACGCCGGCGCATCCAGCGCAACGGCGATGGACACTCGCCCGGCCGGGGGGAGTGAGGTATCCGAAGAGGGCGCCAAGCCAGGCGACCGGCTCGCCGACGCCATCGCGTTCGAGCGGGAGCTTGGGATCGACCTGACACAGGACGAAGATGCCGGCGAAGACGATGGTGATGCGTCCACCAAGCCGCGTGGCCAGGACAGCACCGGGGGTGCGGGCTACGAGGGCGGCGATCCGACCGGCCGCACAGGGAAAGACGCCTCCACGACGGGCCAGGGGCCCGGCGGCGATGCGGCGAAGGAGGGCGGTGACGACGAGGAATCGAGTTCGACGCGCGACAACCTGGGGACGAAGACCGGAGATCGGGACGGTGAGCTCCATGGCTCGGCGAATGGGAGGTACGACGGCGAAGGACGCGAGGGCGACGACGGCGTACGCGGCGCCGGGGCGATCTTTGGCGGCCTGGTAGCGGTTCCCGCGGCGCTCAAGGGCGCGGTCGAGATCGGGCTCCTGATCGATGCCGGCGACATCACCGGCGCCGGTGCCGATCTGTTCAAGGCGGGCGCCGGGAAGGCCTTGTCGGTCGCCGCCGCTCGGACGATCGTCGCACAGGAAGCCCGCATCGCCGCGGAACGAGAGATGCACGCGGTGGTGAAGGCGCTCGCAGAGAAGAAGGTGTTCACGTCGCTCTCGAAGGCGGAGCAAGAGCGGGTGCTGCGCATCGTCTACTGGGAGAAGCAACGCCAGTTCTTTCGAGGTTATCTCAAAGCGGCGACGGCCGAGCAGCGGGCCGTGCGGCAGGCGCTGAAGAAGGCCAAGCCCGTCGAGCGAGCAGCGCTCGAAGCGCGCCAGGCAGCAGCACAAACCGGCGAGGAAATCGCGAAGGCCGAGCCGGTTGCTGGCCGGCTGCCACGGAACCACGCCTACGCAGGCCACGAATATCCGCCCTCGAAGTTACCCCCTGCCTACCGAAAGCAGGGTCTGCGGTTCAAGGACACCGGCTACCCTGACTTCGAGCCGTACGCCACGGTCTTGCCGAACGGGCAGAAGAAGGTCCGCATTGCTTATGCGGGGAGGAACGCCGACGCAGCCGTTGCGAACAAGGCAGCGAAGCTCGAAGAAACACCGCGTGGCTACACCTGGCATCACAACGAGGACATGGAGACGATGTCCCTCGTGCCGAGTGACCTTCACGATGCGGTAGAGCACAGTGGAGGAACGGCTGAATACAAACATCGACACGGGGTAAAGTATGCGGACTGACTGGCCGCCCATGAACGAGTACGGACCTCAAGTGACCGAGACGGCGATAGCCGCGTTTGAGACGCTGCTGGGCAAAAGATTGCCGGACGACTATCGCGACTTCTTGCTGACGGTGAACGGAGGTCGAACCGCGCGGAGCCACCGCGTGTTCACGATGGGGGCGCCGAAGGTACGGAAGGATCAAACGGTCTTGAATAGCCTGAATAGCCTCGAGGATCCCGACGATCGGTTCAATCTTGCGATTCGTTGGAAGCGGGCTCGCACAAAGCTGCCAGGTGAGGTGATCCCTGTTGGATACGACGACTTCGGTGGGACAGTTGTTGTCGTGGTCGCGGGGCCGCGATGTGGGCAGGTCTGGTTTCTCGATGGCGCCGATCCTCGTCCGGAGGGATCCAATCCGCGCGTGGAGTGGTTCGATCGGCGCGACGTCTCAAAGCTCGCCGACTCGTTTCGCGAGTTCATGGCCGGTCTACGTCCGCTCAATGGATAGATCAGCGCCGCACTCGTCCATGGCGACAAGCTCATGGTTGCCCTCGCGCGGTCACCACTGCCGGAAGGTCGACTTCGCGCGTAGCTTCGCCGGCGGCTGGTGTTCTCGCGTCTGGCTCGTCGGTGCACCGCACCCGCTGCCGTCCAACATCGTCTGCTGGCCCGCCGGCTGAAGGCGCCGGGCGAGCGATAGGCGTGATCGCGACGACCTCGCCGTGGCCACCCTCAGGATGGGCGAAACTTGATCATGACCGTGACCTGCGCCGTGCCGACGTCGGGCGCCTCCTGGGTGCGGATCTGCTGGGCGACCGACCTGGCGCAGCTCCCGAGCGAGCCGAAGCTGGCGCCACCGGTCGCGACGTTCACCGCGAGGCTGTTCTCGTCGATCTCGAAGGTCAACCGCAGCTCGAGGGCCGGGGTCGCGCCTCCCGCGCGCGCGGCGGTGCGGTAGCAGCCCTGCAGCGACGACAGCGTGCGCTCGACGCTGCGCCGGACGATCGAAGGGGCCAGCGAGCCCTTGACCTCCAGCGACTCGATCGAGGGGATCGCGTCGCGGGTGCCGGGCGTGGGTGGGGTGGGCTTGGCGGGTGTGGCGGTCGCCGGGGTGACGGGTGGCGGTGGTGCGGCCATGGTCGGGGCGGGTCCGGGGACGGCCGCCGGCTTTGGAAGGTCTGGACCGGTGCTGGCCGGGATCTCCATCGGAGGTGAGCCCGGCGCCGGCGCTGAAGCCGTCGGCGTGATGGCGGCCGGCGCGATCATGGGCGCGTGCTTCCCCGTCGATGGTGGCTCGCGCCGCGAGATCGTCTTGCTCCGCACAGCGGCCTGCTTGCCGGCCACCGATAGCTCCGGCTTCGGAGGCTCGGCGACAGGCTCCGCGGCGATGGCGGTCGGCTGGGCGGCTCCGGGCGTCATCGGCTCGGGTTGGCCCGCCGCCGCGGCCGGGTCAGGTGGGGCCGGCACAGGAGGTGGTGCTGGCGGCGTGACCGCGGCGGGCGACGGCGGCGCGGTGGCCACGGTCGGATGCGCCGTGGCGGCCGGCGTCGCGGGCTGGCCGGGCAGGCTCGCCGGTGGGCTATCGGTGCGCGCCCCGGAGGGGGCGGAGGGTCCGGTGCGGAGCTGCCACAACACCAGCACGGCGCCGAGCGTGCTCGCGAGCGCGACCGCGATCATGCTGAGCCGGCGCCGGCGCTGCAACGCGGTCACCTGGATCGATGACGCTGCGCTCGACTGGGTCCCCACCACCGAGCTCGGCGAGCTCGGCAACACGGCCCCGGGTTGGCTCGACGACACGGCGTTCGGCGGCGGCTGCGTGGCCCGCGGGGTGCGCTGAGAATCCCGTCCCGCCATCGCGCTGGCGAACGGCGCCTCGTACACCCGCGCCCCGGACTGCGCCTCGATGAGCAGGCGGTCGGCCCCCGGCGGCAGCGCAGCCTCGAGGTCGTACAAGAGCGCCTCCATCGAGGGGTAGCGATCGTCTCGCTGCTTGGCGAGCGTGCGTTCGACGATCTGCGCCAGCTCGGGCGTGATCGCGGGATTGAGCTCGCGCGGCGAGGGCGGCGGCTGGGCGAGCTGCATGTGCATCACCCGCTCGAGGTTGTCGTCGACAAACGGCAGCTGCCCGCACAGCATGAGGTACAGCACGATGCCGAACGAGTAGACGTCGGCCCGCGCATCGATGTCCTCGTCACCCCGGCAGGTCTCGGGGGCCATGTAGAGCGGGCTGCCGTTGGTCTCGCCGAGCGTGTTGAGCTGCGGGCTGTGCGGGGTCTTGGCGATCCCGAAGTCGACGACCTTGACGCCGAGGCGGCCCTGGCTGCGCTGAACGAGGAAGATGTTCTCGGGCTTGACGTCGAGGTGGACGATGCCTTCGGCGTGCGCATACGCGAGGGCCCGGGCGACCGGCACGCTGACCGCGACGATCTCCTCGAGCGACATCGGCCCCTCGGACAGGCGCTGGTGGAGGGTCTGGCCGCGCAACAGCTCCATCACGAAGAATGGCCGCTGATCGTTGGTGACGCCGAAGTCCGAGATCGACACGATGTTCTCGTGGTCGAGCTGGGAGGCAGCGTGCGCTTCGTGAGCGAACCGAGCTCTCGCTTCGAGGCTTGTGGCCAGCGCGCGCGACAGCACCTTCGCCGCGAACCGCTTCTGCAGCGTCTGATGCTCGACGAGGTAGACGACGGCCATGCCGCCCTCGCCGATGGGCTCGAGGACCCGATAGTCCTTGCCGAGCATCGATCCGACCAGCGGATCTGTTCGCTCAGCAAGCGCACGCGCACTCATTGCTATCGATTGTGCCTGGATCGTTGCGCTCATAACAACCGGATCGGGTCGTGAGCTATAGTACCAAAAACGGGCGCCTACGCTCACCCGACATCAAGCAGCCCACCTCACGATGTATGACAACCTACCCGGCGAAACGCCCCAAGAGCTCCACTGAATGCGTCTCGAGAGTGGAACGAGGTTCGGTCCGGAGAGATCTCGGCGGGACCGTTAGGTGAACCTATGCCCGATCGGCGCCTCGCGGGGTTGCGTCCGTGTCCGGAGTAGCTTTCACACCGATGCCCCGGGAGTGAGACGAACGATTGCAGCGTTGTTTTCCGGTATTTGTATTATCTGCTGAGTACCGAGCGCTGAGCCAATCAGCTATCGAGTGTTGACTCCGGAGCGCAGCGTGATGCCGTCGCCAGCGGGGCGAGAGGTCGCCTCGATGCTTCCTGAGCGCCGGGAGTGGTCGCCGGTGATCACGCCGCGAACGAGGCCACGGCGGCCACGGCGCGCTCGAGATCGGCGCGGTTGCTGGCCAATCCGAGCGAGAGCCGCACGGCCCCGACCGCGCTCCCGAGGCACCCCGCGAGGCGGGACAGCGAGAACTCCTGTCCGCTAGATGCCAGGCACGCCGCCAGCGCGGTCGCGGGCAGCCCGAACGCCGCCTCTGCCGCTCCCGGGTTGCAGAAGCAGCCGCCTCGCAGCGCAACTCCGGAGTTGCGGGCGCGCGCCTCGACGGCCGTGTATGGAATCGGTTCACCGCGCGCATCGCAGAGGTTGAACGTCACGGTGCCGCCGCGGTCATGGTGGGCCTGGGGGCCAAGGGCGCTGCGGGTCCCCTGGGGGCCGTAGCATCGCACCAGCGGCGCACCGTTTGCGTGACGCAGCGCCGCGAGCTCATCGAGCAGGTACCGCGTGAGGCGTTCCACGTGCGCCGCCAGCCGCGGCATGCCGACCTCGTCGAGCAGCGCAAAGCCCGGGGCGAGGGCCGCCACGCCGAGGAAGTCAGGCGTGCCGTCCTCGAAGCCCTCGTGGCCCCGGTGCAAGCGGTGGAGGTTCGCCCCGACCGAGGCAAACGTGACGGTGCCGCCCGCGAACCACGGCCGGCGCAGCCGCGCGAGAGCGTCGCGCCGCGCGACCAGGGCGCCGACGCTGGTCGGGTAGCCGAACAGCTTGTGAAACGACAGCACGGCGAAGTCGGCCGGGCAGGCGCGCAGGCTGAGCGGGTGGCTGGCGGCGAACGCCGCCACGTCGAGCAGCACGTCGAAGCCGAGGGCGCGCGCCCGTGCGACGAGCGCGCGCGGGTGGCGGACGCCCGAGAAGTTGGACTGCGCCGGCAGCGCGACGAGCCCGGCGCCGTGCGTGGCCTGGTCGACCAGCCGCGGCTCGGGATCGTCGAGTTGCAATGCGGCGTCGAGCGGCAGCACCCGGACGGCGGCGCCGGCCCGCCGCGCGTATTCGCGCACGCCGTTGATCGAGTTGTGGTTGTCGGCCGACAGGACGAGCGCGGTGCGCGGGCCGAACGGATAGCTCTCGGCGACCAGCTTGATGGCCGCCGACGCGTTGGCGGTGAAGCACACGTCGTGGCTCGACTCGTCGACGTCGAACCAGGCAAGGACCTGGCGCCGGGCGCGCTCGATCACCGCGGTGCTCCGGCGCGACGGCGCCGACTCGGAGTGCGGGTTGCCGAACACGCCATGGGCGAGGGCCGCGTGATGCGAGGCGAGCTGGGAGGTGCCGTACAGCGCGGTGGCGGCGTAGTCGAGGTACGCGAGGCCGTGCGCATCGAGCCGGGCGAACTCGCGCGCGCGCAGCGCGGTGAAGTCGAAATCGCCATCGACGGTGCCGGGGCGGGATTCCCAGGCGGCGAGGTGCGGCGCGCTCAGCATCCGCGCCTCCGGCTGGCGACGGCCGCGGCTTCGGGCGCGATGGCCGTGCTGCCGGTCAGCCGCCGGGGCACCCCGCCGAACCAGCGCGACAGCTCGGCGACGCGGTCGAACGCCGCCTGCGCGTCGGCCGGCGCGTCCGCGGCGAGCGTCGGGCTCATGACGTCGTCGAGCCACTCGTGCAGGCCGGCGCGCAGGAAGAATACCCGGCGAAGGCCGAGCGCGCGCAGGAACACCCACGCCTGGGCGCCATGCGCGCCCGCCTCGGAGTAGAGCACGATGGTCTCGCCGGTGGACAGCCGCGCCGTCGCCAGGTCCTCGAGCGGGATGTGCTCGGCGCCCGGGATGTGATAGGCGCGAAACTCCGGCGCCGATCGGACGTCGATCACGCGCAGCCGAGGCAGGCGCTCGCGGATCCACGCGGCCAGCTGCACGGCCGTGACGTGATCTTCCTGATCCGCCACGGCGCGCGCGAGCTCGGCGACGTTGATCGAGCCATGCATCGCGGTCACTTCCCGTGGCACCTCCCCGGGCAGCGCGCCGGGCACCGCGCGGCGATACGGGCTCCCGGCGAGCGGTGCGAGCGCGCCGGCCAGCGCGGCCGCCCCCGCCAGCCAGCGCCGCCACGACCAGCGCCTCATGACCGGCCCTCGATCTGGCCCTCGATCTGCCCTTCGATCCGCTCTTCGATCCGCCCTTCGATCCGCTCGGCGACGCGGAACCCGACCAGCGCGACCGCGACCACCGCGAGCACGACCGCGCCGTAGGGGACGCCGAGCCACGCGGGCAGGGTCACGGGGCCACGCGCGGTGGCCTCGTAGAACCCGCGCAGCGGCGCGAAGGCAAGGCCGGTGGCGAGCACGCCGCCGAAGATGCCGGCGAGGACGGCGAGCCCGTCGCCGCGTCCGCTCGCCGCGGCGACGCACGACGTGCCGGGGCACAGCCCCGCCGTCGCCATGCCGGCGCCGAACACGGTGCCGCCCACGAGCTGCGGCACGAGCCAGGTCTCGGGCACGTCCACGCGCTGAAGGTCGAGGATGCCGAGCCGGCCGAGCCAGAACACGCCCAGCATCGCGACGATGATCGCGCTGAACATCACCTTGAACACGGTGAGGTCGGTCCCGTAGAACTGGCCGACCAGCTTCCGTGCGCTGCCGAGGCCGGCGCGCTCGAGGGCCGCGCCGAACAGGACGCCGATCCCCGCCGCGGTCGCGAGCGCGGGGCCGGTGCTGCTGATCTCGCTCCACGGCGCGCTCATCGCCACACCCGGGTGAGCACGCTCGCGGCGAGGTAGGCCCCCGCGAACGCGGCGAGCAGGAAGCCCCACGCCCCCACGCTGAGCAGCGCGCCCCCCGTGAGCCCGAGGCCGCTCGTGCAGCCGCGCGCGAGCACCGCGCCAAACCCCATGATGGCGCCGCCGCCGAACGCGAGCGCGAGCCGCGCCGCCGGCCGGGTGCGCGGGCCTCGCTCGACCTCGCCGCGCAGTCGGCCCGCCGCCCACGCCGAGAGGAAGCCGCCGAGCGCGACGCCGCCGAGCTCGAACAGGAGCCAGTCGCGCCACGGGCCGTCCCCCGTGAGGTAGCGCGTGAAGTACGGGTTGGCGTCTGCCTGCGCCGGCGCGATCGCACGCGTGAGCCCGGCGGCGGTCGTGGCGAACGCGCCCGAGGCGCCGAGGCCGCGGCCCGTGATCACGAACGCGGCGAGGAGCACGAGACCGAGGAGCGCGCCGGCGACGTAGGGATCGGCGTAGGTACGGTGGGCGCGGCGCATCACGGCTTCCCCGGGGCCGCCTTGCCGGGCGCCTTGTCGACCGCCTTGTCGGGCGCCTTGCCAGTCGCCTTCTCGGGTGTCTTGTCGACCGCCTTTTCGGGTGTCTTGTCGATCGCTTTGCCGGGCGCCTTGCCGGGCGCGTTGTCGATAGCCTTGTCGGGCGCCTTGTCAGTCGCTCCTGGAACGGTCTCGACGGGGTAGGCCGGATGAAACAGCGACCAGTCCTCGAACGAGCCGTCGTAGAGCAAGACGGGGTGGCCGAGCCGCCGCGCCGCGAACAGCATCGCGGTCGCCTGCTGGCCGATGTGGCAATAGCCGATCACCGTGTCGCCCGGTTTGACGCCTGCCTTCGCGAACCGCGCCTTGAGCTCGTCGGGCGAGCGCAGCACCAGCTGGTCGTCGAACACGCTATCGTACGGGATGCTGAGCGCGCCGGCGATGTGGCCGGTGCGATGCTTGCGCTCGTGGGAGCTGCCGGTCGCGGTGCCGTCGTAGAACGTCTTGTCGCGCGCATCGACCACCACGGTGCCGGGCTTGCCGAGGCTGGACAGCACGGTCGTCGCGCCGACGATGATCGGCGGCATGGTCAGCGGCGCGAGCTTGCCCGTCCGGGCCGGCGGCGGGGCGTCGGTGACGGCGCGCCCGTCGCGCACCCACGCGGGCATCCCGCCGTCGAGCAGCCCCGTCTGCGCCCCCAGGCCGGCGGCGTCGAGCGTGAACACGACGCGCGTCGCGGGCGAGACCCAGTCCTCGCCGAAGTAGACCACGATGCGCGAGCTGTTCGAGATGCCGAGCGCCTCGAGGTGGTGGCGCAGGTCGTCGGCGGGCAGCATCTCGAGGTGAAGGCCGCCGTCGGGTTGCATCACGACCGAGAGGTCGGACAGCGCGACATGGCGCGCGCCCTGGATGTGCTTCTTGCGGTAGGCCTCGGCGTCGCCGACGTGCAGCAGCACCAGGTCCGGATCGTCGAGGTGGGCGGCGAGCCACGCCGGTGAGACGATGAGCGACCTGGCGGCGTCGTCGGTCGCTGGCCTGGGAGGGGCTGGCCTGGCAGGGGCGGGTCTGGCGGCGCTGGGCGGGCGCGGCTCGGCCATCGCACGGGTGACGGCGAACGGCGCGGCCAGGAGGATCAGGATCAGGGTGAGCTTCCGGTTCATGACGTACTCCTCGATGTCACCAGGGTCTCGCAGGTGCGCTCCGCGCGCCGCGGGAATGCAGCCAACCGGACCGTGGCGCCGGCCAACCGGATCATCGGCCGGCGAAGCGGCGAGCGGCTCGTAGCAAAGGCTGCTATGTAGCAAGGCTGCTACTCGCAAAGCTGCTACGTAGCAAGGCTGCTACCAGGACCTCGTCGCAATAGTTCTGACTGGTTCATCTCGAGTCTGGCGTAGGGGGGATCTCGTCACCCGCGGGCGTGGCCGCCGAGGCCTCGCCGCGCGCAGTTCCGCAGCGCCCCCACGTCCGAGCGCAAGCAACGCCGAGCGTCATCGAGTCCCATGGCGCGGGTTCGCGCAGCGCGAGGACTGTTTGAGCACGGCGAGGCCCATCGGCGAGCCAGCCCGCGGGAGCACGCGTTCTCCCCACCGCTACGAGGTCAGCGCGGCGTGCCGAACAGCCGTTCGAACTCGGCGCGACGCGTGCGGGACAGCCGCACCTGCGTGCCACCCGCGAGCACCAGCGTGCAGTCACCGCGAAACAGCAGGTGCACCTCGCGGACGCGATCGATGTTCACGATCGCGCCGCGGTGCACGCGTACGAACCGCTGCGCATCGAGGCTGGCCTCGAGGTCAGCCATGGTCTGGCGGACGAGGTGCGCCTCGCCACCGACGTGGAGCGTCGCGTAGTAGTCGGCGGCCTCGATCCAGTCGATGTCGTCGGTGCGCACCACGACCACCTTGCCCCGCGCGCGCACGAGGAAGCGCTCGAGGTGCTTCTGACTCCGGCGCTTCTCGTCGAGCAGCGCGAGCAGCTGTTCGTTCGCCGTCGGGTCATGGCGGGCCAGGCGCTCCTTGGCGCGCGTGAGCGCCGTGGCCAGGCGGGCGTCGTCGAACGGCTTCTGCAGGTAGTCGATCGCGTGCACCTCGAAGGCGCGCACGGCGTACTCGTCGTAGGCCGTGACGAACACCGTGGCGGGCAAGACCTCGGGCCGGAGCGCCTCCAGCACCTGGAAGCCATCGACCTCGGGCATCTGCACGTCGAGGAACACGAGCTCGACCTGCGCGCGCTCGATCAGCGCGGGCGCATCGACGCCGATGCAGTCGCCCACGACGACGACCTCGGGATCGGCCGCGAGCTGGAGCCGCAGCGCCGAACGCGCGAGCGGCTCGTCGTCGATGATCGCGACCCGGATCGGCGGCCTCATCGGGCGGTCGCCCTGGCGAGCGGCGTCGCCTCGCTCGCTGGCCCGCTGCCTGGTTCGCTCCACGGCAGCGCCACCGACGCGACCACGCCGCCGGCCTCGGCGCGCAGCTCGAAGCCGTGGTCGCTGCCATACAGGTGGCGCAGCCGGTCCATCGTGTTGCGCAGGCCGACCCCTGCACGGCGGTCCGCGGCGAGGGTGCCCGTGTTGAAGACCTCGATGCACAGCCGGGCGCCGTCGCGGTAGGCGCGGATCGCGACGCGCCCCGGGGCGGCCAGCCGGGCGATGCCGTGGCGAACCGCGTTCTCGGCGAGCGGCTGGAGCAACAGCGTCGGGACGGCGGCGCGGCGCACCTCGGCGGACGCGTCGATCTCGAACGCCATCCGATCGGGGAACCGCAGCCGCTCGATCGCGAGGTAGCGCTCGGTGATCGCGAGCTCGCCCGCGAGCGTGACCCGCTGCTCGCCGGCGTGGTCGAGCGAGTAGCGCAACAGATCCGAGAGCCCGGCGATCATCGCCACCGCGTCGCGCTCGCGCGCGGTCCGCACCAGCGCGCTGATCGAGTTCAAGGTGTTGAACAAGAAGTGCGGCTGGATCTGCAGCTCCAGCGCGTGGAGCCGCGCCTCGGACAGCGAGGCCTCGAGCCGCGCCGCGGTGCGCTCGCGGTCGCGGTACTTGTCGTAGTACTCGGCCGCGTAGTGCGCGGCCAGCACGCCGCAATAGAAGCACAGCTGCTGGGGCAGCCCCGAGGGCCCGATCCACCAGAACGCGTCCGCGAAGCGCTGGGCGCCCATCGCGTCGTACGGCTTCATGTACACGAGCAGCAGCGCCCACCACAGCGAGTGGACCGGCGCGATGACGAGCGCCGCGACCGCGTGGGCGATCACCGCGCGCGCCGTCGGCGGCACCAGCGGGAACCGGCGCGCCAGCCAGCCGATGCCCGGCGACAGCACGAACCACGCGTCCCAGATCAGCACCTGGTACGCCAGCACGCGCCACAGCGCATGCCCGTGCGTGATCATGCTGATCCAGATCTGCAGCCCACACACCAGGCCCACCGCCGTCCAGAACGACAGCGACAGGATCCAGATGATGCGTCGCCTGGAGGCCACCGTCTCCGCAGTGTGCCGCATGCGCCGGCCGGCGGGAGCCTGGCCGCAGCAAACCGAGCCCTGGATGCAGCGAACCGGCGCAGGCGGCGCCGACCGAACTCGACAATGATCGAGAAATGCTAGATTACAAGCATGACGACGACCTCGCGCACCGGGATCGTGCTTGCAGACGATGTGAAGGCGCGGGTCGAACGCCGCGCCTCGGAGCGCGCACAGGACGTATCTGACTATGTAAATGCGCGGCTTCGCGAGATGTTCGGGCTCGACGACGAGATCCGCGAGAAAGTACGTCGCGGACGCGAGGACATCGCCGCCGGCCGCGTCATCGATGACGACAAGCTGGATGCCTGGCTCGAGAGCTGGGGCAAGGATGACGAGCTGGATCCGCCGGCATGAAAGTGATCTGGTCGAGGGGGGCGCTCGAAGATCTCAGGGACATCCGCCGGTACATCGCTCAGTATCAGCCGCAGGCGGCGGCGAAGATCGCGGCAAGGATTCGCAAGGCCCGCGACCTGTTGCGACGACATCCGCTTGCGGGGCATGAGGGTCGTGAGCCGGGGACGCGTGAGGTCGTTGTCGACAAGCTCTACATCGTCATCCACCAGGTCACCGACGAAGCGGTCGAGATCCTCGCGGTCGTCGATGGTCGGCGCGACCTCCCGTAGCACGCGCTGCTAGCCGGGGCCGTCGTGCATCGCGCGCTCGATCTTGGTCTTGAGCTCGACGTAGCGGCGCAGGAAGTCGTAGTGCTTCTCGCGGAACGCCTGGGTGTAGCGTCGCTCGCGCGCCTTGACCCGCCAGGCCTCGGCGAGCTCGTCGAGCCGGCCGAGCAGCTGTTGGGCGTCGGTGAACGGCTGGACCAGCGGGCGCGAGCCGTGGGTCTCGACGAGCTCGACGCGGCCGTTGTCGGCCGGACCCAGGAACGTGAGGACGACGGTGTCGGGGTGCTGGTTTCTGATCGTGCGGGCGATCGTCCGCGCCGGCAGGTCGGTGACGTCCTCGGCGACCATCGCGTAGTGGAAGACGCCCGAGCTGATCCGGTCGAGGCCCTCGCCGCCCGACGTCGCGTGGACGAACGAGAAGCCCTTGGGGGAGGCGTCGGTCATCGCGGTCACGAAGTCATCGACCTCGTCGACGACCAGGACGCGGAGCTCGTCGAGCTGGTCGATGTGGGCGCGATCGCGCCCGGCGACCTTGTCGGCGAGATCGATCGCGCGGCGCTCGGCCTCCATGAAGCGCTGGAGAAACTCCTCGTGGACGCCGCGCACGTCGTCGAGCACGGAGTCGACCTCGCGCTTGCCGACCGAGCGCCCGGCGGCGTCGATCACGCGATCCTTCAGGTAGGCGACCGAGTCGGGGGCCTTGAGGATCAGGTCGATCGCGCCGGCGCGCACGGCGTCGACCGCGTCGTCGTAGGACCGGCGCGGGGTCATCGCGATCACCATCGAGGTCGGCGACTTCTGCTTGATCGCGTGGATCGTCGCGATGCCGGCCCGCGGGGTCGGCGTGTCGATGTCGATCAGGGCGACCGAGAAGAACTGGCGCTCGACGAGCACCTCGGCGCGCGCGGGGTCGGCGACGCAGGTGACGTGGAGGTGGGCCTCCGACAGCAGTTGCTCGATGCCGGCATGCACGCGCGCGTCGCCGTCGAGCACCAGGACCTCGATCCCGACGAGGTGGGCGCCCGAGATCAGGGGCCGATACGAGCTCGAAGTTTCGGAGGTGGTCATGTGGATTGGGAGGGCAGGGGGGCAGGGGGCATGTGCCGCGGCGTCGTGTTGGCCCCGGAGCGCGGCGCCGTGCTCCCCGCGCCGGGCCGGGCGCCGAGGCCCGCGGCGAGCATCCAGCCGCCGGCGATCGCCAGACCGATGTCGATCAGCAGCACGATGACGATGAGACCCCAGGGCCGCTGCGCGACCATGGGCATGGACAGCGAAGGGTCGTCGACGGGCGCGGTGCGAGGGCGCGGCGGCGCGTGCTTCGCCGCGCCGTTCGGTGCACTGCCGAGCGGGGCATTCGTGTGCCCGCTGGGAGACGCTTGGGTCGGCCCGCGTGGTTTTTGCGGGGCGCGCCCCTGCGGGACGCTGCCCTGCGCGACCGGCGACCCGCCCGCTCCCTGAGGTGGCGCCAGCGGGACGAGGCGCGGTGCCGTGGCCGGTCGCGCCGCGTGCACACCAGGGCCGGGGGCCGTCGTGAATTGCCGCTGTGGCTGTGGGAAGCTCGCGTCGTCAGAGATCTTTTGCGTGGGCGCGACGCGCTGCCCGGAGCCGAGCCGCGCACCACAGCCACCGCAGAACCGGGAGTCCGGTGCGTTCTCGGTGCCGCAGGTCGGGCAACGCATCCCGTGACAAGCGTAACGTACTTGGCCGGCCGTGGCCTCATAACGTCACGAGATCCTGTGGGAGCTTGTGATATCCTACCCCGCTACAGGATGACGCAGTCCCTCGTCCGTCGCCGCGATGCCGCGATGCCACCCGGGAAGCTCGGGGGATCCGATGGCCGGCCGGCCGGCTGGCCCCGATCTTTCATGGAGCAGGGACCTGTGCCCCGTTCGCGACGTATCAGCATTCACCCACGAAGCGTTGGTGGCTCTCGCGATTCGCGCTCCCCTGACGAACAACAGGCTGCGCACGGACTTCGAGCACACCCTGCACCCGGGCTTTGCTCTGGGGTGGTCGACGGGGTGCGTTATCGCCGCGCCGTGGTCGGGCTCATGAACCATACCCGAGGCATCAACTTGGGGGGCTGGGCCCCATGGCGCCGCGGACCTCGCCCGGGGACGGTGCGTACCGTATGAGGACGCGATCCGGTAGGGCCCCCGTCTGTCCGGCGTTCGCAACCACCCCCGGGAGCACCTGGTCATGACGAACTCGAGAGCGAGCACGAGCACGAGCAGGAGATCCATCGTTTCGAGCGCCAGGCTCTGGGCGGTGCTGGTGGTGCTCGGCATGATCGCCGGCGCCGGCGGCATCGCGCAGGCCGGACGCAAGCGGGTCGTCGTGCTCGACTTCGAGGGCCCCAAGAGCGACCAGTTTCACGAGGAGCTGGTGAAGCTGATCAAGAAGACGCATACGGTCGTGCCGACCGAGAAGTGGAACGGCGCGGCCGAGGAGCTCGACGCCAGCGCGGTGTCGGAGAAGAACATCAAGAAGGTCGCCAGGAAGCTCAAGATCGACGCGGTCGTCGAGGGCAAGATCGAGAAGCGGCGCGAGGCGTTCATCATTCGCTTGAAGCTGCACGAAGGCCGCAGCGGCGAGCTGGTCGGCAATGCGATCGACACCAAGGCCGAGGGCCCCCGGATCGACGGCCGGGCGCAGCGCGATCTGAAGGACGAGCTCGTCGGTGCGATCGACAACGTCGAGTCCAACCACCTGGGCGGCGGCGGCGACGACGACGGGGATGACGCCAGGCCGTCGGGCAAGAAGGCCGCGAAGAAGACCGGCGACGACGGGGACGACGCCAGGCCGTCCGGGAAGAAGGCGGCGAAGAAGCCCGACGACGATGGGGACGACAAGCCCGTCAAGAAGGCGTTCTCCAGGCACGGCGATGACGAACGCGGCGGCGACAAGGTCGACAAGAAGGCCGCGAAGAAGCCGGACGACGACGACGTGCTGCCGGCCAGGAAGGCCGCGAAGAAGCCCGAGGACAAGCTGGCCACGAAGTCCAGGTCCGACGACGACGGGCCGCCGGCCAAGAAGGTCAGCAAGGCGACCAGGTCCGATGACGACGGCGACGGCGGCGACGACGACCCAGCCGACAAGCGGGCCAAGAAGAAGAAGGTCGCCTCGGAGGACGACGACGGTGGTACGGCCGAGGCGGAGGTCGACACCAGCGCGCCGGCTTCCGCCGATGCCGCGCCGTCGCCCGGCGAGCGTGCGCTCGACGCTGTGATCGGGATGTCGTTGACCGCGCGCCGGATGTCGTTCGTGTTCCGGTCGGATCTCGCCATGCGGCCGCCCGGCTACCGGGGCGGGCCGGTCGCGGGTGCGATGATCGACGCGACGGTCTACCCGCTCGCGGTGGGGCACAAGCGCAAGGACTTCTTGAAGAACCTCGGGCTCAACGTGATGTACGACCGGGTCATCGTCATCAACTCGAAGGACATGACTGGCAAGGTGTACGCCAGCAGCGAGTCGCGGTTCGGGATCGGGGCGGTGTTCCGCTACGCGTTCAACCGGACGGCCACGTCGCCGGTGGTGCTCGGCTCGCTGGGCTACAGCAGCCAGGCGTTCACGATCTCGTCGTCGGGCGGGACGATGATCGGCATCCCCAACGTCCAGTACTCGATCCTCGAGCCGGGGCTAGGCATGCGCTACCCGGTCACCGAGAAGCTCATCGCCGGCCTCGACGTCAAGCTCATGGCGATCACCGGCACGGGGCAGATCCAGAACGCCGATCAGTACGGCAGCGCCAGCGTGCTCGGGGTCGAGGGCGCGCTCGGCGTCGATTACCTGATCACGCGCAACATCTTCGCGCGGGCGGCGTTCCGGTTCGAGACCATCGGCTACACGTTCAAGGGCACGGGCACGCTGAGCAACGCGCGCGACGGCAACCCCGCGACCATCGATGTCGCCGGCGCCCGCGACACGTACATCGGCGGCCTTGCGACGGTGGGCTACCTCTACTAACGTCGCTTGCGGCGCCGAGGCGGCACGCGCGCGACGCCTGCGTGCTAGTTTTCGCCGGTCATGAAAGCCGCCGACGTCCGCCGCGCGTTTCTCGAGTTCTTTCGCAGCAAGGGGCACAGCGTGGTCGCCTCGAGCTCGCTCGTGCCTTCGAACGACCCGACGCTCCTGTTCACCAACGCCGGCATGGTGCAGTTCAAGGACGTGTTCACCGGCGCCGAGGCGGGGCCCGGAAAGCGCGCGACGACCTCGCAGAAGTGCGTGCGCGCCGGCGGCAAGCACAACGATCTCGACGAGGTCGGCAAGACCCCGCGCCACCACACGTTCTTCGAGATGCTCGGCAACTTCTCGTTCGGCGACTACTTCAAGGCCGACGCGATCGCCTGGGCCTGGGAGCTCCTGACGGAGGTCTACCGGATCGACCAGTCACGGTTGTGCGTGACCGTGTTCGGCGGCGACTCGGCCGACGGCCTGGGCCCCGATGACGAGGCCCGCGAGATCTGGAAGCGCGTCACCGGGTTCGGCGATGACCGCGTGATCGGCCTCGGCAAGAAGGACAACTTCTGGGCGATGGGCGAGACCGGCCCGATGGGGCCGTGCTCGGAGATCCACTACTTCATGGACGGCGTCCCCACGCGCTGGCCGACCACCGATCCCGCGACCTGGGCCGGCTGGCTCGAGATCTGGAACCTCGTGTTCATGCAGTTCGAGCGCCGCACGCCCGGCGGCGAGCTGTTCGCGCTGCCGGCGCCGTCGATCGACACCGGGGCGGGCCTCGAGCGCGTGACCTCGGTGCTGCAGGGCGTGCGGTCGAACTACGACACGGATCTGTTCACCGGGATCCTGGCGAAGGCGGCCACGCTCGCCGGTACGACCTACGGCAAGGACCCGGAGGCCGATACGTCGCTGCGCGTGATCGCCGACCACGCGCGGTGCACGGCGTTCCTCGTCGCCGACGGCGTGTTCCCCGACAACACCGGGCGCGAGTACGTCCTGCGCCGGATCTTCCGGCGCGCGGTGCGCCACGGCAAGCTGCTCGGGATCGAGCAGCCGTTCATGCACGAGGTCTGCCTGCAGGTGGTCGCCGAGATGGGCGCGCACTACCCCGAGCTCGCGCAGCACCGGACGACGATCACCAACGTCACGCTCGCCGAGGAGAAGCGGTTTCGCCAGACCCTCGATCAGGGCGTCAAGCTGCTCGAGGACGAGTTCGCCGCCATGCAGAAGTCCGGGCAGACCGAGGTCCCCGGCAAGGCGGTGTTCATGCTCTACGATACGTTCGGGTTCCCCGACGATCTCACCGAGATCATCGCCGGCGAGCGGGGCTTCGGCGTCGACAAGTCGGGCTTCGAGGAGGAGCTCGACAAGGCGCGCAAGCGCAGCCGGTTCTCCGGATCGGATCAGGAGGCCATCGCCGGCGAGATCAAGGCCGTCGCGAGCGAGGTCGGGGCGACGAGGTTCACCGGCTACGATGGCCGCGGGACCAGCGGCGACGGCGTGGTCAAGGCGATCCTGGTCGACGGCCAGCGCGTCGGGCACGCGTCGGTCGGGGCGCGGGTCGCGCTGGTGTTCGATCAGACACCGTTCTACGCCGAGAGCGGCGGGCAGATCGGCGATACCGGGGTCGTCCAGGCCGCGGGCGCGGCGGTGCGGATCGACGACACCAAGAAGCCGGCCGGCGACGTCCACGTGCTGATCGGGGAGGTCACCGCCGGCTCGATCGGCGCCGGCGATCGCGTCAGCTTCGCGGTCGACGACGATCGCCGCGAGCGGATCCGCGCCAACCACTCGGCGACCCACCTGCTGCACCACGCGCTCAAGACCGTGCTCGGCGAGCACGTGGCCCAGAAGGGCTCGCTCGTCGCGCCCGATCGGCTCCGGTTCGACTTCGCGCACGGATCGGCGATGACCGAGGACCAGAAGCGCAAGGTCGAGGACCTCGTCAACGCCGAGATCCGCAAGAACCTCGACTCCGTCGTCGAGGTGCTGCCGATCGGCGAGGCCAAGCAGCGCGGCGCGGTCGCGATGTTCGGCGAGAAGTACGGCGAGCGGGTCCGCGTGGTCTCGATCGGCGGCGAGTCGATCGAGTTCTGCGGCGGCACCCACGTGCGGCGCGCGGGCGACATCGGCCTGTTCAAGATCATCGGCGAGGCCGGGGTCGCGCAGGGCGTCCGCCGGATCGAGGCCGTGACCGGCGCGGGCGCGCTCGACTACCTGCGCCGGCTCGAGGACGAGCTCGTGCGCACCGGCGATCGCCTCAAGGCGGGGCCGTTCGAGGTCGCGCAGCGCGTCGACAAGCTCATCGCCGAGCAAAAGACCCTCGATCGCGAGCTCGACAAGCTCAAGCAGCGGCTCGCCTCGGGCGGCGGCGCGCGCGACCTGCTCGCCGATGTCGTCACGATCAAGGGCATCAAGGTGCTCGCCGCGTCCGTCGAGGTCGACGACGCCAAGGTCCTGCGCGAGACCGGCGATCAGCTGCGCGACAAGCTCGGCTCGGGCGTCATCGTGCTGGCCGGGACCGGCGGCGCCGAGGTCAAGCTCGTCGCGATGGTCACCAAGGACCTCGTCGGCAAGGTCTCGGCCGGCAAGCTGCTCGGCGAGATCGCCACGGTGCTCGGCGGGCGCGCCGGTGGTCGGCCCGACATGGCGCAAGGCGGCGGCAAGGACGCCTCGCAGGTGCCGGCCGCGCTCACGGCCGCGCGCAAGTGGGTCGAAGATCACGCCTCCTGAGCGGCGATCATCCCCACTGGTATCGGAGGAACAGCACCATCGCGGTGACGAGTACGATGAAGAGCACGACCGTGTGCAGGATGTAGGTCTGGGGTGGCTTGTCGCTCACGCGTGCAGGGTACACGAGCTCGGGTCGCTGACGCGGGTACGCACGGAAGCCCTCCGGAAGCTCCTTCGCGCAGCGAGCTCATGGTGGCGGTGCGGGAGCCGTGGTCCGCAAAAGGCGTCACCCGTTGTGCAGATCCGTGCACACCGCCGGCAGCTGTATCCTGGAGCGGGTCTGCCGACCTCTCTTCCCCCGGGGGACCCGGGGACCCCGCTCGCCACTCGCCCTGCGTAGATGGTTGAAATGCTTGGTGACACACCTGCCCAGGAGGGTGTGTCGACTCTTGCATGGCAAGGACAACGATGGTCGTCTTCAGAGCTGTCGCTTTCGCCATGGTCGTGTCGCTGGGCGCCTGTGGAGTCGGTGAGGTCCCGATCGGGGGCGCCGGAACTCCGGATGCTGCGGGGGGCGGCGGGGCCGCCGCCCAGGCGTTCAACCTGCAGATCAAGCCCCTGGTCACGACGACGCATGCCTGTATCGGCTGCCACTCCACGAATATTGCGGGCCAGCCGAACCTGACCTCGGTCGACACGCTGCAGGCCAAGTACAAGATGAAGCCAGGGACGGGGAACATCCTCGTCACCAAGGGCGATCACCAGGGCACCGTATACTTCACGGCGGACGAGAAGACGACGGTCGCGTCCTGGATCGACACGTACGGCATGTAGCCATCGCCGCCGGGCGAGGCGTCAGGCGCGGCGCTCGAGCCGGCGGAGGAGCGGGCCGAACGTCATGCCCTGGACGAGGATCGACCAGGCGACCACGGCGTAGGTCATCCCGAGGATGACATCGCGGGTCCCCGATGCGGGCAGCGAGAGCGCCATGGCGATCGAGAGGCCGCCGCGCAGGCCGCCCCAGGTCAGGATCTTGATCGAGTGCGGGGCCTTGGCGCGGAGGCGGCCGAGCGTGGTCAAGGGGACCGCGACCGAGAGCCAGCGCGCGGCGAGGACGACCGGGATCGCGAGCAGCGCCGCGGCGACCATGCCGCGATGAAACGGCAAGACGAGGATGGTGACGCCGATCAGCATGAACAGCACGGCGTTGAGCACCTCGTCGACCAGCTTCCAGAAGCTGTCGACGTACATCCGCGTTCGGTCGGACATGGCGTGCGGCGCGCGCGTGCCGATCATGAGGCCAGAGACGATCGCCGCGAGCGGGGCGGACACGTGGATCGCCTCGGCGGCCGCGTAACCGCCGATCACGAGGGCGAGCGTGATCAGGACCTCGACGGTGTAGTCGTCGATGCTGCGGACCAGCCGGTAGGCGAGGTAGCCGGTGACCAGGCCGAAGCCGGCGCCGCCGAGGGCTTCTCGCACGAACAGCGTGCTGATGTCCCCGGCAGACAGCTCGTGGCCGCTCGCGATCGCGAGCACGGTGGTGAAGATGACGACGCCGATCCCATCGTTGAACAGGGACTCGCCGGCGATCCGGGTCTCGAGCTCGCGCGGGGCATCGACCGACTTGAGGACGCCGAGCACGGCGATCGGGTCGGTCGGCGAGATCAGGGCGCCGAACAGGAACGCATCGACCGGCGCGATCGCCACGCCGATCGCGGGCAGCGTGAGCTCGATGACCCCTCCGATGACGATCGTCGAGAGCAGGGTGCCACCGAGCGCGAGCGTGGTGACCGCGAGCTTGTCGGCGCCCAGATCGGCGACGTTGATATGCAGCGCGCCGGCGAACAGCAGCAGGCCCAGCATGCCGTGCAGGAGCGTATCGCTGAAGTCGAGCTCGGTGACGAGGGCGCGGACGTGGTGGCTGACGTCGACGCCGAACCCATCGAGGGTGAGCAGCGTCATCGACCCGACCAGCGCGATCGCCATCAGCCCGACGCTCGAGGGCAGCTTCAGGAGCTTGGCGTTGACGTACGCGAGCGCTGCGGTCAACGACAGGACGATCGCCGCGAGCTGAAAATCGGTCATGGCAAGGCTTCGCTCTTGAAGAAGCAGGCGGCCCGACCTGCTTTGAGCTCCTGCAGCACGTGCTGCACCCTTCCCCCGACCATACGCGACATTGCCGGTGGTGCGTTCGCGTAGCTCAACCTATTGAGATCATGCGCGAGCCGGCGGAACACCACGAGGTGGCCGCCCTGAACGCCTGCGCATGGCTCGCTGGATTCGCGTGTAGTTTGACGGCTTGCCGCCGGGAGCGGGATACTTCAGGGTGGGCCGTTCGCCACGGCCCTGCCATGGCTTCCGACGACTCCAGCGGCGTGCGATCTGCGCCACCGATCGTGCTCCGGATCAAGCTCCGCTACGACGACGTCGAGGTGATGGTGCAGCGGTTCGCGACCAACGTCGGCAAGTCGGGCCTGTTCCTGCCGACCAAGTCGCTCCAGCCGATCGGCGCCGAGATCAAGTTCGAGCTCCGGCTCGCCGATGACACGCCCGTGCTCGTCGGGCTGGGGCGCGTCAAGCTGGCCCAGCCGCCGGATCCCAACAACCCGAAGGCGACGTTTGGCATGGCGATCGAGCTCATGCGCGTGACCCCGCAAAGCCGCGCGCTGATCCTCCGGATGCTCGAGCGGCGGCGCGAGCTCGGGTTGCCGGAGATCGGCTTGCCAACGCCGGCCGACCTCGATGTGGCACGGCGGGCAGAGGCGGTCAGCGCACCTGTCCGCGACGCGGTGAGTGAGCCCGTACCCGTACTCGCGCCGAGTACACCGAGCACGTCGAGCGAGGCGCCACGGACCTCGGCCCCCGGCGAGGCCTCACCCCCACCGGCGCCCGGCGAGGTGCTGCTGACCTCGCCACGGCGACCGACCGGCCCGATGGCCGTGGCCAAGGTCGCGGCGGTGACGCCGCTTGCTCCCGAAGCGCCGCGCCGCAGGCGCCTGGCGGTCAGCGAGGTCATCGAGAGCGCCTCGGGGCCGGTCGGTAGCGTTGCGGTCGCCGTGCCCGGGCTCGACGACGAGGTCGACCTCGCCGCCGCGATCGTCCGGGCGCGTGCGCTCGCCGGTGGTGCGCTCGACGCCGAGCTCGCCGCGCTGAGCGAGGTCGCCGCGACACCCGTCGAGATCTCCATCGACGCGGCATCGGCGGAGCTCGCGAGGCAGTTCGGCGGCAGCGCGGTGCTGCGTGATCGCAACGCACGGTGGGTATCGCCGCCGGCGCTCCCGGCGTCGTCTGGGACGTCGCCGGCTGAGGTCGAGGATGTAGCTCAGCATCCCAAGCCGGGGCCCGAGCCGGCGCAGACGTCGGAGCAGGTGCCCGAGCCGGCTCACGACCAGATGCCTGAGCCGGACCACGACCAGGTGTCAACGCCGGTGCCGGAGCATGGACACGAACCCGCGCCCGAGGCGGTTGCCGATCCGGTCCCCGGCCAGGTGTCCGGCGGTCGACCCGACGTGTCGCTCGCTGGACCGGACGCGAGCTCGATGCCGCCCGCCGGCGTCGCACCCGCCGACCGTGACGGCGAAGCCCGCGACGCACGATCGTTTGCACCGCCGAACGTCGATCAGATCGCCACCGAGCCGAACCGGCGCCGGTCGCGCCCGCGGATGTCGCGCTCGTCGCCCGGCCGGAGCGCTCGCGATCGCAGGCTCCCCGCGCACCAGGAGGTCGAGCCCGATCAGATCGCCGACGAGATCCACCAGCTCAGCGAGCTCGATCTGGAAGACGTCGAGCACACGGAGATGGGCGAGGTGCCGATCGGTCCGGGCGCCTTCGGGCTGCGCGGCGACGCTGGCGAGCTTTCGGCCGAAGAGCAGGTGCGGCTCGCGGCGCGGCTCGAAGCCCAGCTCGCCGAGGCCGAGGCCGAAGCCGAGGTCGACGATCTGGGGATCGGCGGGGCAGCCGGGGTGCCGGCGTCCCGCGAGTCCGCGACTGCGTTCGGTGCGCCGCCCGGCGCCGAGGCCGAGCCTCGCGAGGACCAGGCCGCCGAGCCGCTCGAGCTCGAGGAGTTCGAGGACTTCGAGATCCTCGCCGAGGCCGATGCCGACGATGCCGACCTGCTCCTGGCGCACGGGGAACAGGAGGCCTCGCGCCGGCTCGTGATCCACGAGCAGCCGCCGCTCGCGCCGCGCGGGGCGAGCGAGCTCGACTTCGCCGCGCGGCTCGATCTCGATGAAGAGAGCGACATGTACTTCGCGGTGTCGGGCAACGAGTTTGCCGTGGCGACCGGACGCGATGCCGTGCAAGACGAGTTCTCCGACCGGCACGCGCATGACGGCTTGCACGGCGTCTTCGAGGGTGACTCGCGGTTGCCGGAGCCTCCGCTCGGCAGCGCCGGACGTGGCCCGGCGGTGTTCGCGGCCGGTGACGAGCCCCTCGAGCAGACCGGTGACGTGCCGCTCGGCGATCCCGGCGATCCGCATGGGCTTGCCCCGACGCGCGGGGTGCACCCGATCTTCGACTCCGAGGGGAGCAACAGTTACACGCTCGCCAGCATGCCGGATTCGGACGATCTCGATTTTCCGCCGCTCGGGCGTCCCCGACCGGCCGACCGCCGGCCGCCGAGGAGCCAGCCGGCGGCGAACCACCCGGAGCCTGCCATGCTGCGCGGCTCGCCGCCGCTGTCGGCGTTCCACGACGCTCCCGCGGGGGACCACGAGCTCGAGAACGTGCTCGGTGCGCTCGACGTCAAGCTCGACGATGTGTCGAGCCCGCGTGTGGTGCCCGAGCCGCCACCGCACCACGAGCCCGCGAAGTCGCGTCCGCACGTGGTGCGCCGGCAGGTTCCCCAGGCGTCCCCGCCGCCGGCGCAGGCCCGTGGGGCGGCCGCACCGGCGCGCGCCGTCCGGCAGACCGGGGCTGGCCGCGTCGTACCAGGATCCGGTCGTGTGGCCGTGCCGCGGGCGACGACCGACGACGGGGTGGTGATCGAGTTCGACGAGGACGACGACCGTTAGCCGCGGCCAGCCTACGCCGGGCCAAGGCCAGGATGGGCGAGGGCACGGACGAGCGCGGCGCGATCCCCGTGGTGGGTCCGCCACAGCTCGATCATGCGATCGCTCTGGGTCCGGCGCGTCGTGGCGATCTCCTCGACCGCCGCGATCAGCGGCAGCGCGGTGGGCGCGACCCGCGACAGCCCGTCGCGGGCGATCGCCACGAGCTCGACCGCGAGGTCACCGATGCTACAGTTGCCGGCGCGCGCTGCGAACCCGAGCCGAGGGACCTCGTCGGCGAGCCGCTGGCGGTCCGCGAACGACAGCTTGGCGGTCAGCGCGATCCCGGCGGCGCGCGCGGTCGGGTCGTAGAGGAGGCCGCGCGTGAACGGCCCGAGCGCGCCGATCATCTCCAGCGAGCCACAGTCGCAGCCGCGGACCTCGATGAACTTCTTGAGCCGGCCCTCGGGGAACAGCGTCGAGAGGTGGAGCGCCCAGTCGGCACGCAGCGCGTGCTCGCCGTCCAGCCCGGCGCGCATGTACTGCCGGAACGTGAACCCCGCCGGCGCGGGCCGGTAGCCGCCGCGGTAGATGAAGTACATCGGCACGTCGAGCGCCCACTCGGTGTACGCCCGGAAGATGTCGTCGCGCTCGAACACGAACGGCAGGAGGCCGGCGCGGGCATTATCAGTATCGCGCCAGATCCACGCGCGGTAGCTCTGGTAGTCGGACACGCGGTCTTCGACGATCGGCGAGCACGCCCACAGCGCCGTGAGGATCGACGTGACCGAGTTGAGGCAGCGCAGCTTGGCCGCGGCGTCGGCCTCGTCGGCGAAGTCGAGGTTCGCCTGCACGGTCGCGGTGCGCAGCATCATGTCGAGCCCGCGGGTCCCCACGGTCGGCATGTACGCGCGCATCACGCTGTAGCGCTGCTTGGGCATCCACGGGATGTCGGCGCGGGTGCCAAACGGGCGCAAGCCGGTCGAGAGCCATGCAATCCCGAGCTCGCGCGACGCCGCCCCGAGATCGGCGACGTAGGTGTTCAGATCGGTGGTGAAGTCGCGATCGTCGGTGACCGGGCGGCCGGCGAGCTCGAATTGGCCGCCGGGCTCGATCGTCAGCTGCTCGTCGCCGCGCGACAGGGCGATCATGTGACCGTCTTCGAGCACGGGAGTGCCACCGCGCTCCGCGAACCAGCGGAACAGGGCGCCGATCCCGTGGGGCCCGTCGTAGGTGGGCGGCTGGCCGATCTCGGTCGACCCCGCGGCCTCCGCTCCCGCGGCCTCCGCTCCCGCGGCCACGACCCCCACGAGCTCGTGCTCGGTCCCGACCCGCCACTGGGACGCGGGTTTGCCAGCGCTCTCGAAGTACGAGAGCAGATCGTCCGTCGAGCGGACTGGAACGGCGTCGTGTTCGTCGACGATGTGCACGCGGTCTTGCGACTCTAGGGGGTGATGCCGAGAACGTCAATCGACTCGCGCCGCGTGGTAGCGTTTGTCGGCATGCAGCACCTAGCCGATCGGCCAGCGCTTGCCGTCAAGCGATCCCGCCTGCTCGAGCTATTGCGCGTCCAGGCCTTCCAGGAGCGCGAGGTCGTGCTGTCCTCCGGACGCACGTCCAACTTCTACATCGACTGCAAGCAGGTCAGCCTCGACGCCGAGGGCGCCACGCTGATCGGCGAGCTGTTCCACGCGCTGATCGACGAGGTGGCGCCGAACGCGGTGGCGGTGGGCGGGCTCACGCTCGGTGCCGATCCCCTCGCGACCGCGACCTCCGTGATCAGCTTCCAGCGCGGCCGGCCCCGCGCCGCGTTCCTCGTGCGCAAGGAGCCCAAGGGCCATGGGACCAACCAGTGGATCGAGAGCACGAAGCTGCCCGCCGGGGCCGACGTCGTGATCGTCGAGGATGTCGTCACGACCGGTGCCGCGACCCTCAAGGCGATCGAACGGGCGCGGCAAGCCGGCCTACATGTCGTTCACGCCATCGGGCTGGTCGATCGGCTCGAAGGCGGGCGCGAGGCCGTGATCCGGGAGGCTCCGCTGACCACGCTGTTCACGCGGCGCGACTTCTTACCCGATCGACCCGAGCGATGAAGCCCGCCACCTTTCTGTTCGTGATCGCCGGGTTGGCTGCCGCGTGTGGCGCCACGGCTCGGCCGGTGCGCTTGACCGAGGACTGGCCGGCGACGATTCGCGACTATGGCGTGGTCGTCGACGACTGGACGCGCCGGGCCCAGCTGCGGGGGGATTATCAAGAAGTCTGCGAGCTCGTCGTCACGCTCAAGTCCCCCGAGTGGCGGGCGTCGCATGCCGTGCACGAGGCCGAGATCCGGGGGTTGACCGGCGACGCTCGCGAGCAGGTCATCGCCCAGGCGCGCGCCGAGGTCGCCGGGCCGTTCGAGCTGGAGGTGATGGTGACGACGTGGGATCGCCGGGAGAACGACCTCGATCGCGGCAAGAACAGCGTGTGGCGGGTCGCCCTGATCGACGAGAAGGGCCAGGAGATCTTACCGCTCGAGATCGCCAAGGACCGCCGGCCGGCGTTCGTCGTGCGCGCCGAGTTCCCGGGGCTCGGTGAGTTCGCCACGCCGTATGTCGCGCGGTTCCCTCGTGAGGCGGCGGTGTTCGGGCCCGCCGCGAAGCAAGTGCGGCTGCGGATGAGCAGCACGCGCGGCGGCCTCGAGGTGGTCTGGGTGGCGCCGTAGCCGGCGTTATTTCGGGTCCGGCTTGCGACCGTCCGGCGCGTCGGGCACGACGGGGGGCGCTCCGGCGGCCTTGCCGCGCAACCGATCCCAGAAGCCGACCGGGCGGTATCCCTCATCGAGATCGTCGAAGGACTCGACGACCGGCGCGGCCGCGACCTGTGCGGCATCGCGCTCGTGACCCGCGCGGAAGAACGCCTCCTCGACCTCGCTGAACTCGACCCCCTCGCCGCGCCCCGGGGGCACCCGCGCGTCGTGCGCAGGCGACGCGGCATGGGCCGGCGCCGGCGCCCCGGCCTGCTCGTTCGCGATCGCGCTCACCGCCGCGTGGGCCACTGCCAGATCGGACACCAGGATCGACGGCTCATCCTGGTGCGATTCGGCCGCCGGACGCGCACGCGGCGTCGTGATCTCACCCACCATGTCCTCGGGGCGATCGTCCTCGGGTGGATCGGTCGGCATGCGCCGGCGCTTCACCGGCGCCGTCTCGGCGGTCGTGATGTGCTCGCGGATCACGCCGTCCGACGGCTCGTCCGTGATCGCCTGCGGGGAGGCTTCGGCCGTGGCGATGCTCGGGGGTGCGCTGGGGAGGGCATCGCCGCCCGGGGGGCTCGGCGGCGCGGTGATCGTGGCGGACGGCGCGGCGGTGATCCGCGTTGTCGTCGCTCCGCTCGCGTCCCCGTCCGGGCCGGCGGCGGTGACCACCACCGCGGTCACCGCCTCATCGACGAGGATGCTGGGGGGCGCGATGACCGGAGTGGGCGCGGTGTCCTCGGGGGCCTGGCCATCGGCGGACCGGCGCTCCGGCCTGGTGTCATCGAGCTGCAGATCGTGGACGACCTGCGCGCGGTCGGTCGGCGCGTGCGCGATCGCCGGGTCCACAGGGTCCCCATGGGGTACGTCCGCGTGGCCAGGCGCCGTGGCCAGGGTATCGGCGAGGCTGGGCGCCCTGGCGCGTGCCTCGGCGTCGGCGCGCTCGGCGTCGGCTCTGGCGCGTGCCTCGGCGTCGGCGCGCTCGGCGTCGGCTCTGGCGCGTGCCTCGGCGTCGGCGCGCTCGGCGTCGGCCCTGGCGCGTGCCTCGGCGTCGGCGCGCTCGGCGTCGGCCCTGGCGCGGGCTTCGGCGTCGGCGCGCTCGGCGTCGGCCCTGGCGCGGGCTTCGGCGTCGGCCCTGGCGCGTGCCTCGGCGTCGGCGCGCTCGGCGTTGGCCCTGGCCTGCGCTGCGGCGTGGCGCGCGAGCTCGGCGGCTTCATCGAACACGACCTTGGGCTGCGCGGTGGGTTTCTTGTCCACGACCGCGGGCCTCGTCGCGACGATCTCGCCCGAGACGTGGGCGGCCGGCACGACCCCGGCGAGCGGGCCGACCTCCGCGCCCACGATCCGTGGCACCAGCGCTCCCCAGTCGATCTCCGGCTTCGCGGGCGGCGATCCGCTGGTGATCGGCGGTGGCGTGTTGGGCCGGCGCTTCTTCTTGCGCCGCGGCTTGCGTGCGCCCTTCTCCTTCTGATCTTTTGGGTCCTTCAGGTCCTTCTGGTCCTTGGCGGTCCTGGGGAGCTTCGGATTGCGTGGCGTGGTCGACTCCGGCTCGCGCGCGGTGGGGCCACTCTCCGGCAGGCGGAGCGGCCCCGAGTCGACCGTCTCCTCGCGGGTCTCGCTGCCGACCAGCCACTCCTCGATCGCGAGGATCGCGCGCCAGGTCGCACGTTGCGACGGCTGGTTGACGACGCGGAGGAGCCCGACCTCCACCGCGCGCTGCGAGACGCGCAGCGTCTCGAACACGCGGTATGCCGAGTCCTCCAGCACGTCGGCGAGCACGCGGTGACCGTCGAACATCCGCAGCACGCCGTAGACCTCGGTCGGGATCTGGCTCCCGAACGACTGCACGCGCTCGACGTCCGGCTCGAGGACCATCGAGGGCGAGAGCCCCCCGCTGGAGTCGCGGACCCCCTCGAGGAAGCGCTCGGCGTCGGCGAACAGCTCCTCGGGCGTCAGCGGGATCTGCTGCCGCCGCACGATGTCCTCGTGGTAGAAGTCGAAGCGCGCGTCCGTCCACAAGAGCAGCTGATGCAAGGCCGCCTGGCCGTGGATCATGCCGACCTGGGCCGACGTCACCTCGCCGTGGTAGAAGCGGATCTCGCCGCGCCGGAGGCCGCGGACCAGGGTGAGCGTCGCGCTGCGGCCGGTGGCCGCCAGGGCGCGCACCAGCGGGAACACCCCGGTGAGCTCGGCGAGGTTGCCCACGAGGTGGGCGCGCTTGCTGGACGGCACCCCACGCAACATCCGCCCGATCGTCACGACATCGCGGAGGTACGCGGGCTGGAGCACGACCTCGTCGGCGCCGGCGGCCTTGGCCTCGTTCCGCTCGATCCCCCGCCCCGCGAACACGATCGGCGCGTCGATCTGCCGGTCGTTCAGCAGCGCGCGCGTGCGGCGCACCAGCTCGAGGCCCTGGCCATCGACGCCACCGACCACGACCAACCCCGTGTCATCGCCCGGGAGATCGACGGGGAGATCGAGGGAGCGATCGAGCGACACCGCCTCGGCCGGGATCACGGCGGTCGGCACGCCTTCCCGCTCGAACCCGAGCTGGACTTGCCGGCTCGCCCGCACGTCGGGGTCGAGCACGATGACTTTCGAGAGTCCCGGCATGCGTCGCGAGGAAGTGTGCAGTATAAACCTCGATCAGGGAGTGGTGTAGCGCCATGTTTCAGTGATCGTTCTCGAAATCCTCCACGGCACCGCGACGCAACGTGTGCATCGCGTCATCGCCAAAGCTGGCGGGGCGGTCACGACCATCGGTCGGTCGCCCGCCAGCACGGTGGTCGTGAGTGATTTTCACCTGTCGGGCGATCACGCGCAGATCACGCGCGCCGGCGACCACTTCGTGTTCCGCGATCTGCGATCGACCAACGGCTCGGCGATCGAGCGCGATGGCCGGCGCCTGCCGGTCGACGCGGCGGCGCGCTGGGAGGTCACGCTCCGCGACGGCGACGTGCTCTTGCTCGGCAATCACCACGATCCCGTGCGGATCGCGGTGCAGATCGGGGACGACGCGGGCGAGGAGCTCAACGATGAGGCGCCCGGCGGGTCGCGGGCCTCCGATGCCCAGGAAGCGACCGACCTCGGCGAGCGGCTGATCGCCTCGCGCTCGATCCTGAACCTGCCGGCGGTCGCCGATCAGCTCGAGCGCGATCCGGGCGAGGCGCTGCGGGTCTACAAGGCGCTGCAGCCGCTCGGCGCGCGGCTCGAGCCCGGTGAGGTGATCGAGGCCTGCATCACGGCCACGTTCGAGCTCCTGCCGCGCGCGACGCACGTCGCGATCCTGCTGCGCTCCGACAGCGACAAGGATCGGTTCGCGCTGGCGGTGTCGCGCGAGCGCATCAAGGATCCGGCGCGGGCGGCGGGCAGCGATCTGGTGCGCGCGAGCCGGGCGGTGCTGCGGCGCGTGCTCGCCGACCGCGCGGCGGTGCTCACCGCGAACGCCCAGGAGGCCCTGTCGAGCGAGTCGATCCTCGGCGGTCAGATCCTCTCGATCCTCGCGATCCCCCTGTGGCGCGGCGACGACATCACCGGCCTCATCCAGGCCGACAACCGCGCCTCGGCCGGCATGTTCAGCGAGACCGATCTCGAGGTCGGCCTCCTGCTCGCGGCCCAGGCGTCGCTGGCGATCGACAACGCGACGCTGGTCCAGCGGCTGCGCGTCGCCGAGGAGCGCGCGCGGGGCGAGAACGTCTACCTCCGCCGCAAGGAGCAGAAGATCAAGTTCGACAACATCATCGGCGACTCGGCGGCGATGAAGGACGTGTTCGCGCAGCTCGCGCGCGTGGTCGATACCCGCATGACGGTGTGCATCGAGGGCGAGACCGGCACCGGCAAGGAGCTGATCGCGAGCGCGGTCCACCATCAGTCGCAGCGCCGCGACAAGATGTTCGTCGCGCAGAACTGCGCCGCCCTGCCCGAGAACCTGCTCGAGAGCGAGCTGTTCGGCCACAAGCGCGGCGCGTTCACCAGCGCCGACAGCGACAAGAAGGGCCTGTTCGAGATCGCCGACGGCGGCACGCTGTTCCTCGACGAGCTGGGCGAGATGCCGCTCTCGCTGCAGGCCAAGCTGCTGCGGGTGCTGCAGGACAACACGATCCGTCCGGTCGGCGCCACCAGCGACAAGCAGATCGACGTCCGCATCGTCTGCGCGACCAACCGCGATCTGTCCGCCGAGGTCGAGAAGGGGCGGTTCCGCCAGGACCTGTATTACCGCATCCGGGTAATCCCGATCACGCTGCCGCCCTTGCGCGAGCGCCGCGAGGATGTCCCGGCGCTCGCCGCCCACTTCCTCAAGCGCTACGCCGAGGAGTATCGCGTCGAGCTGCCCGGCTTCACGCAGGACGCGCTCGACGCGATGGCGTCGTACAACTGGCCGGGCAACATCCGCGAGCTCGAGAACGAGATCCAGCGCCTCGTGATCCAGGCCGAGCCCGGCCACTGGATCGAGATCACCGATCTATCGCCGCGGCTGCGCAAGATCGAGGGCACCGTCACGCGGATCGCGCCGCAGAAGGGCACGCTCAAGGAGATGATGGAGCAGGTCGAGCGCTGGCTGCTCACCGAGGCGCTGCGCGATCACGGCGGCAACAAGACCAAGACCGCGGCCACGCTCGGGATCACCCGCGAAGGCCTTCACAAGAAGCTCGCCAAGTTCGGCGTGTGACCCCACCGGCGGAGCATCAGATCGTCTGATCACCTGACCCTCGAAAATTCGCCCGGAATGTGCCCGCGCCCGTGGCCAGGACGATCCTGCTCGATCGCGACCGGTGGTATTGTGAGATGAACTCGCGAGCAGACCACGTGCCAAGGCGCCGGTGATGCAACCTTTCCAGCTCCCCGAATTCTACATGCCGTATCCTGCGCGGCTGAACCCTCACCTCGAGGGGGCGCGCGTGCATACCAAGGCCTGGGCACGCGAGGTTGGGATCATCGGCTCGCCGGAGCAGGCGCAGCAGGATGCGATCTGGGACGAGGAAGATCTCGACTCCCACGACTATGCGTTGCTGTGTGCGTACACCCATCCTGATTGTTCGGCGCCTGAGCTCGATCTGATCACCGACTGGTACGTCTGGGTGTTCTTCTTCGACGATCACTTCCTGGAGATGTACAAGCGCACCAGGGATATGGCAGGGGCCCAGAAGTACCTGGCCCGGCTGCACGACTTCATGCCGATCGTTCCGCCGGAGGCTCCGCCGGAGCCGACCAACCCGGTGGAGCGCGGCCTCGCCGACCTGTGGGCGCGCACGGTGCCCACCACGTCGATCGAGTGGCGGGTGCGGTTCGTCGAGAGCACCAAGAACCTGACCGATGAGTCGCTCTGGGAACTCGACAACATCCAGCGCAGCCGGATCGCCAACCCGATCGAGTACATTGAGATGCGCCGCAAGGTGGGAGGGGCGCCGTGGTCGGCGAACCTGATCGAGCATGCGGTCGGCTCCGAGGTCCCGCCCGAGATCGCCGCGTCGCGGCCGATGCGCGTGCTGAAGGACACGTTCGCCGACGGCGTGCACCTGCGCAACGATCTGTTCTCGTACCAGCGCGAGGTCCAGAGCGAAGGCGAGAACTCTAACTGCGTCCTGGTGCTCGAGCGTTTCCTCGGCGTCGGTACGCAGCAGGCGGCCAACCTCACCAACGACCTTCTGACCTCGCGGCTGCAGCAGTTCGAGAACACCGCGGTGACCGAAGTGCCGGCGGTATGCGACGAGCACCAGCTGGGTCCGATCGAACGGGCTGCCGTGCAGAACTACGTCAAGGGCCTCCAGGACTGGCAATCCGGCGGTCATGAGTGGCACATGCGATCGAGCCGGTACATGAACGGCGGCGCCGCCGGCTCGGGGCTCGAGCGCCACGGCGGAACGCTCCCTGGTCCTCCTGGTCCCTATGCCTCGGCGGCACGGATCAAGCTGACGCCTGGGACCCTGGGCTTGAACCGGCTCAAGAACTTTACCTTCGTTCCGTTCCTGCCCGTGGGACCGGTGGCGTTGCCGAAGTTCTACATGCCATATGCGCACCGTTGCAGTCCGCATGTGGAGGCCGGCCGGCGAGATTGCAAGAAGTGGGCACGTCGGATGGGCATGCTGGATGCTCTTCCGGGAGTTCCCGGCGGCCAAATCTGGGATGAACACCAGTTCGACGTGTTCGACTTGGCGTCGGTCGGTCCGTTCAACTACCCGGACGCCACGGCGGCCATGCTCGGCATCATCAACGACTGGATCGTGTGGGGCACCTACGCCGACGATTACGTCCCGGTGGTGTATGGGCGGACTCGCGACATGGTGGGCGCGAAGCTGTTCGTGGCTCGGATCTCCTTGTTCATGCCGCTCGACGACACGCCGATCCCGGTCCCGATGACCCCGGTGGAGCGCGGCCTGGCCGACCTGTGGTCGCGGACGGCGAAGATGCTGTGGCGAGACGCGCGGCGGATGCTGCGCGAGGCCGTCGAGGATCTCGTCGGGAGCTACCTGTGGGAGCTGGCGAATCAGGCGCAACACCGCATCCCGGATCCGGTCGACTATATCGAGATGCGACGGAAGACCTCCGGCGCGGACCTGTTCAAGACGTTTTCTCGGCTGACTCTCGGTGTGGGGATCCCGGCCGCGGTGCTCCAGTCCCGCGCGATCGCCGGGCTCGACAACTCGGTCGCCGATTATTCTATCCTGGCCAATGATATCTTCTCGTATCAAAAGGAGATCGAGTTCGAGGGTGACCTCCACAACAGTGTCCTCGTGGTGGAGCGTTTCCTCGGGTGTGATCCGGCCAAGGCCGTCATGATCGTGAATGATCTGATCACCTCGCGGATGCAGCAGTTCGAGCACATCCTCGCCACGGAGCTGCCGGGCGTCCTCGACAAGGCCGGACTGGACGACGCGGCCCGCGCCGGTCTTCACAGATACGTCACCGGGCTGCAGCTCTCGATGGCCGGGACGCTCCAGTGGAACAAGACCACGGGGCGCTTCAAGGAATCCGAGCTGCGCCATAACCGAAGGCCCCGGGCGCCCGGGTACAACGCCGAGCGCTTCACGGGGTTCGGCACGGCCGCCGCCCGGATCGCTTCGATGTACCGCGGCACGTACGAGCTCGAACCGAACGATCAAACGGCTAGAGATGATCATTCCGCCGGAGGTTCCGCCGGAGCCGACCAACCCGGTGGAGCGCGGCCTCGCTGACCTGTGGGCGCGCCCGGTGCCCACCACGTCGTCGAGTGGCGGGTACGGTTCGTCGAGGCATGCGCATCGGCTGCGATGCGGCGATCTCGGGTCGCCCACAAGAAGCTCGCCAGGTTCGCCGTGGAACCGCCGCGGGGCGGTGCGCCGGCTCGTGGAGGCGCGGGAGCGCGCTGTATCGGCGCGCGCCGGCCCCGACTGTGTGCGCGCGATCCGTGCGGCTGTTACAGTCCCCGGCCATGACGCTCACGCTCTATGTCGGTAGCAAGCGGTACTCGTCCTGGTCGCTTCGCCCGTATGTCGCGCTCGTACACACCGGCCTTGCGGCCGAGACCAAGACGATCCTGCTCGATCGCGACACCACGCGGGCCGAGATCGCGAAGGTCAACCCGGCGATGCGCCTGCCGGTGCTGCATCACGATGACCTCGTGATCTGGGACTCGCTCGCGATCTGCGAGTACCTGAACGAGCTGGCCCCCGACGCCCAGCTATGGCCCGCCGATCGCGCGCGGCGCGCCCGCGCCCGCTCGATCTGCGCGGAGATGCACTCGGGCTTCACGGCGCTGCGCACCAACATGCCGATGGAGGTGTGCGAGAGCAAGCCCGGGCAGGGCCACACGCCCGAGGCGCTCGCCGACGCCCGCCGCATCATGGAGATCTGGCGCGAGGCGCTCGCCGCGAGCGGCGGCCCGTTCCTGTTCGGGCGGTTCTCGATCGCCGATGCGATGTACGCCCCGGTCACGACGCGCTTCACGACGTATGGCGTGGAGCTCGATGCGACGTGCCGCACATACGTCGAGACGGTGGCCGCGCTGCCGGCGATGCAGGCGTGGCGCCGCGACGCGGCGGCCGAGCCAGCCTCGCGCGCATGATCCGACGGCCGGGGCGTGGTCCTAGTACCTCGCCGCAGAGAAGATGATGGGTTGCTCGATGCGGCGGTGGGGAGAGCGCGAGGCCCCGCGGGCTGGCTCGCCGATGGGCCTCACCGTGCTCAAACAGTCCTCGCGCTGCCCGAACC
>Ga0308175_100000221_pt1 | contig 44408 bp, 35 predicted proteins | sample PhyCR1_3_FD_203893 | JGI IMG/M metagenome (GOLD analysis project Ga0308175, IMG submission 203893) | Soil microbial communities from UC Gill Tract Community Farm, Albany, California, United States - DLSLS.C.R1 | ecosystem: Environmental > Terrestrial > Soil > Agricultural land | place: USA...
TGCCTGGCCCTACCCACTGCCCAACGAGCAGAACGAGCAGAACGAACCCATTCCAACCCACTCACAAGAGGACAAAACCCCCTCCACAGCCTCAAAACCCACACCCACCCCCTCCCAAACCCAATCCCCCATTTCCGAACGAACCCAACCCCTAACCCCTAATCCCTATCCCCTAACCCCTTCCCCTTCCGGTCTTCCTGACTCCATCGCCAACTCCCCCTCAATCGCACTCCATAACGCAACGTCAACACGCAGCGGCGGCGCTGAAGTGCTGCAATCCAGCCCTCCCCCCGGTACCCTTTCCAATCCGACGACCAACTCTTTCCCGCTGTCCCGCACGGGACGCCGGCCGGTTGATTCCAAAACAGGTGCCGCCATGCCCAGACCCATCGCCCTATTCGTTCTCTCCGCACTCCTCGCTTCCCTCGCCGCCGCCGAGCCGACCTCCGGCCGCGCCCTCCTGAGCTCCGAATTCATCTTCTCCTCCGCCCCCTTCCCCTCCTGCCACGCCTCCACCCTCGCCGCCACTCCCGCCGGCCTCGTCTCCGCCTTCTTCGCCGGCCAGCGCGAAGGCGCCCCCGACGTCGCCATCTGGCTCTCCCGCCAGGACCCCGCCACCCACCTCTGGTCCGCGCCAACCCAGGTCGCCAAAGGCATCGACCCCACAGACGGCAAGACATACCCCTGCTGGAACCCCGTTCTTTTCCAGGTCCCCCCGCACGCAAACAAACCCGGCCCCCTCCTCCTCTTCTACAAAGTCGGCCCCAAACCCCACTCCTGGTGGGGCATGCTCACCACCTCCACCGACAACGCCCAATCCTTCGCCCCCCCGCGCCGCCTCCCCGAAAACATCCTCGGCCCCGTCAAGGACAAACCCACCCTCCTTGAAGACGGCACCCTCCTCTGCCCCTCCAGCACCGAACACGCCGGCTGGCAGCTCCACATGGAATTCACCGAAGACCTCGGCCAATCCTGGCAATCCACCCCGCCCTTGAACGACGGCAAGACCATCGCCGCCATCCAACCCACAATCCTCATTCACCCCAATCACCGCCTCCAGCTCCTCTGCCGCACCAAACAGGGCTTCATTGCCACCGCCTTCTCGCAAGACACCGGCCACACCTGGTCCGAACTCCAGCTCACGACACTCCCCAACCCCAACAGCGGCATCGACGCGGTCACGCTCAAAGACGGACGCCACCTCCTCGTTTACAACCACACGAAACACGGCCGCTCGCCCCTCAACACCGCCGTCTCGACCGACGGCCTCACCTGGAAAGCCGGCCCCACCCTTGAATCCTCTCCCGGCGAATACTCCTACCCCGCCGTCATCCAAACCCCCGACGGCCTCGTCCACATCACCTACACCTGGCAGCGCAAGCGCATCAAACACGTCACGCTCGATCCCGCGAAACTTACGCCCACCGACCTGCCGCAAGATCCATGAAGGCCCGGCCTGCCCTTGCCCGTCGTGGCCGCGCTCGATTCAATAATCCGGCAGCGGGCAATCGTTTTGTCAGTAACACCGGCCCAAAGGCACCCATGCACAAGTCCCTTGTTCCACTCACGCTCATTACCTGTTTCTGCACAGGCGCCGCTCGATCCGCCGACCTTGGCCCGTCCGCCATGCCAAGCGTCGATTACCGCCGCCTCGTCTCCCGGGCCGACCTCGATTACGCCGAGCCTGCGACGCGCAGCGAGGAAGGCCTGCCCGTCGGCAACGGCCGCACGGGCAGCCTCGTGTGGACGACGCCGTCGGCGATGCACTTTCAGATCAACCGCGTGGACGTCTTCGCCGAGGACAGCTACACCACCAGCTTCCCCAGGCAGGACAGCGATTACGCCAGCGGCTGCGGGTACGTGGACATAAACCTCGTTGACGCCGGCAACGACGTCTTCACCGGGCCCGACTTCCGTCAGCGCCTTTCGCTCTACGACGCGATGATGACCGCCCGCGGCAACGGCGTGATCGCGCGCGTCCTGGCGTGGCCGCAGCGCGACGTCATGGCCGTCGAGATCGACGACCGGCGCGAGCACCCGTGCGCGGTCAACATCGATCTTCGCATGCTCCGCTACGAGATCCAGAATATCAGCCGCAAGAACTACGAGTTGGCGATGAGCCACACGGTGGAGATCCATACGGCCGAGCATACCGCCGCCAGCCGGCTCGACATCCGTGACGGGCGGATCACGCTCACCCAGCGTTTCAGCGAAGGCGAGTTCTACGACTCCTCCGCCGTCGCCATCGCCGTCCTCGGCCGGCCGTCCAAAGCGCGCTACCTGAACGAATCCACCGTCCAGTTCTCCGCCGCGGCCGGAAAGGGCACGTTCACGATCCTGATCGCCAGCGCCGCCAGCTTCAAACCCGAGCAGGACACGGCCGCCCTTGCCCTGGCCGAGCTCGACGCCGCGACGGCCAAAGGTTTCGACCGCCTCGCCGCCGACACGCAGTCGTGGTGGCACGAGTTCTGGGCCAGGGGTTTCGTCCACACGCACAGCCCCGACGGGCAGGCGGACTTCGTCGAGCAGAACTACACGTACTTCCTGTACGTCATGGGCGCCAGCTCGCGCGGCGCCTACCCGCCGCGATTCGGCGGCATGCTCTGGTACACCAACGGCGACATGCGCCGCTGGGGCTCGCAATACTGGTGGGCCAACACCAACGCCTACTACTCCAACCTCATGCCCGCCAACCGCCTGGAGCTGATGGACCCGATGTTCTCGATGTACTCCAACATGCTCGACGCCTGCGCCTTGGCCGCCCGGCAGCAATGGGGATCGGAAGGCCTGTGGATCCCCGAAATCACTTTCTTCAACGGCCCCGAAAAGCTCCCCGACGACATCGCGGCGGAGCTGCAGGACCTCATGCTGGCACGCAAGCCATACGACCAGCGCTCGGCCAGATTCCAATGGTGGGCCGAGACCAAGAACCGCCACAACGCCCGCTGGAATTTCCAGGGCGACGGCCACTTCGAGCACGGCCACTACGTAGTCCCCACGAAAGGCGCCGGTATTTTCGGCCACTGCACGCACATCCTCTGCGACGCCGCACGCATCGGGAACCTCTACTACCAGCGCTACCTCTTCACGCTGGACAAGGATTGGCTGCGCGACCGCGCCTACCCGATCATCAAAGGCGCCGCCGAGTTCTACCGCACGTTCCCGAACGTGACCAAAGCCCCGGACGGCAAGTACCACATCCACCGCGTCAACAACAACGAGAGCGGCTGGGACACCGGCGACACGCCGATGGAAATCACCGGCATGCGGACCGCATTCTCCACCGCGATCAACGCCTCGGCGGTGCTCGGCCTTGACCAGGACCTCCGCCCAAAATGGCAGGAGATGCTCGACAATCTCGCCGCGCCGGGCAGCGGCAGCCGCGGACGCCGACCCGCGACGCCCACCGGCGGCGACGCCGGCACGCCCGGCGGAGCGGCGCCGGCGACGCGCGCCCCCACACGCCCCGCCGGAGGCCGACCCACCGGCAACCGGCCGTTCGGCGCGTTCGTTTACGGCGGGACCGGTGCAATCCCCGCCAACGAGCCCGACGGCCGACTCAAGTCGCGCTTCCTCGGTTTCAACGCGCTGGGCAGCTTCATTGATACGGCCGGCATCGGCGGGGCGCAGATCTTCCGCAACCGAATGCGCCTCCGCGAAGGTCCGGGCGCCATTGACTGCGAACACCTCGGCGGCCTCGTCGCCGGCATCCACTCCACCCTCCTCGATAGCGCCCCCGATGACGCCGGCAACGTCACGGTCGAAGTCTTCAACGACGCCTGGCCGCGTAGCTGGGATTGCGCCTTCCAACTCCTGGCCCGCGGAGGCTTCGTCGTCTCCTCGTCCCTGAGGGACCGCCGGATCGAATTCGTCCAGGTCCTTTCACCCCTCGGCGGCCGCTGCCGCCTGAAGAACCCCTGGCCCGGCGCCACGCCGACTCTGCATCGCGGGGACGACAAAACCGAACCCCTCCCCGGCGACCTGCTCGCGTTCGACACCGCCAAAGGCGAGTCCGTCCTGCTCCTTCCCCCCGGCCCGGCTCCGAAGTCATTGAGCCACTCCATTCCCTGACAAAGCCGAGCTACGCAACCGCAGGCGCGCGGCGCGCAATGGCTTTTTCATCGTCCCGCGATTATCACGCCGTGGCGTACGGATCAAAGTACCTCCGACCGGAGTTCGGCCATGACAGCCCGCCCGCGAACCGGCAATGCTTCGGTCACGGCATTCTGCGCGATAGCGCTGGTGGCGGCGTGCGCGGCGGGCGGACCCGACCCCCGCGAGATCCCGGTGCCGCCGATCCAGACTCCGATGGCAAGGCTACCCGGTGTTGATGAGCTGCCGATTCGCAAGGAGATGCCGGACGTGCTGGTCATGAATGACGGCACGCGCGTGACCACTCCCCAGCAGTGGGAGCGCCGGCGAGAGGAGATGAAGCGGGTGCTCGAGTATTACGCCGTCGGCTTCGCGCCCCCGCCGCCGGGCAACGTCAAGGCCCGCGAGATCAAGTCGCAGGTGGTGTTCGGCGGGAAGGTGAAATACCGGCTCGTCCACCTCACGTTCGGTCCCGCGGAGGGATTGAGCCTGGACATTGGCCTCTTTACACCGACGACCGGCGGGCCATTTCCGGCGTTGATCATGCCCGGCGGGACCCCGCCGGGCGCGACCCCCCTGCCGCGATTGCCGCAGGGGCCGGGACAGGGGCGCGGCGTTGACGCGCTGCTGGCGGTCGGGCCGGCGACACAGCCGGCGGCAGCCAATCCCGGCCGCGGCGGGCCGGGTGCACGCGGCGGCGCGGCCGATCCGGAGGCGATCGCGTCGCGCAATCCGGCCCTGGCGCACGGGTTTGCCTACGTCACGTTCAACAACAATGACTGCGGCGAAGACACGACGCTGCGGAACCCCGACGGAAGCTGGGCGTTTCGCACCACGCGGTTCTACCCGGCGTACCCGGGGTACGATTGGGGGTTACTGCGCGGCTGGGCGTGGGGCGTCTCGCGCATTGTGGATTACCTCGAAACGGACCCGGCCATCGACAAGACGAAACTGATCGTTTCCGGCGTGTCACGGACCGGTAAATCGGCGCTGGTCGCCGGTGCGTTCGACGAGCGCCTCGCCATGGTTGCGCCGGTGGCCAGTTCCGGCGGGGGGACGCCGGCGTACCGCTTCAGCGGCGAGGGGCGGGGCGGCAAGGAGGGGCTCGCCGACATGATGCGCAAGTACCCCAACTGGTTTTCGCCGCACCTGCACGAGTTCTGGGGGAACGTGGACAAGCTGCCGTTCGACGAGCACTGGTTCATCGCGCTGGCGGCGCCGCGGCCGTTCATCGCGCTCGAAGGCGACCACGACCAGAACGTGTGCATCAACGGCGTGACACAGTCGTTTCTATCGGCGCGGCCGGCGTATGAATCCCTCGGAGCGGCGGACCGGCTAGGCGTGAACTGGGCCGACCGCCCGCACGGCATGGTGCAGGGCGACTGGGACGCCCTGCTCGCCTTCGCCGACAAGCACCTGCTGGGCACGCCGGTCGAACGGCGATTCGATCAATGGCCGGCGGAGCCGGGCAGCGGTCAATAGTCCCGGAACGGCCCGCGCGGCTCGGCGGCTTCCATGTCACGCTTCCAGGCGTCGAACCGGCCCTTCACGCGCGCCAGCACCTCGGGCTTTTCCTTCGACAAGTCGTGCTTTTCGCCAATATCGGCGGTGAGATCGAACAGCCCCTTCCCGGCCTCGGCATTTACCCACTTGTAGTTATCGACGCGCGCCGCCTGGTCCGCCCGCCGCTCCCAGAACATCTCGTGCCGTTGCGACTTCTCCTTCCCCGCCAGGACGGGAAGCATGTCGAAGCCGTCGTAGATGATGCCCTTGGGCAGTTCGGCGCCGGCAAGGTGCGTGAACATCGGAAACAGCTCCAGGGCGGTAAGGAACTCGTGTGACTCGGCGCCGGCGGGGATCTTGCCTGGGAAGCGGGCGATGAACGGGTCGCGGATGCCGCCTTCCCACATCTGGCCCTTGTGCCCGCGCAAGGGGCCGTTGTTCGCCTGGCCGGCGCCGCCGTTGTCGGAGAAGAACACCACCAGCGTGTTGTCGGTCAGGCCGTGCTGGTCGAGCCGGTCGAGGATCTGGCCGATGCAGTCGTCCATGTACGTGATGCAGGCCATGTACATGGCTTTTTTGTTCTTGGGATCGAGCCCCGGGTAGGTCTTCCGGAGGTACTCCTCGGGTACCTGGACGCCGGGCTTGTTGAGGTTCGACGCGCCGTGCGGCGCGTTGAACGGGACGTAGAGGAAGAACGGCCGGTCCTTATTCTCGTCGATGAACCGAACGGCCTCGCGCTTGAAGAGTTCCGTCGAATAACCTTCCTCCTTCACGAGCTGATTGCCGCGGTACAGCGACGGCACGCCGTAGCGCTCGTGGGTGAAATAGTCGATGCCGGTGTTGGCGAATCCGAAGTATTCGTCGAACCCGCGCTGCAGCGGCAGAAACCGCTTGAGCTGCCCGCCGTCCCACTTGCCAAAGACGGCCGTCCTGTAGCCGGCGCCTTTGAGTACCTGCGAGATCATCACCTCGCGCACGTCCATCCCGAGCACGCGCTCCGCCGTCGTCGCGTATTCCGCCGGCGGGTACTTGTAGCCGTAGTCGGGGGCCTCGTTGCGGATCATGTCGTACAGGCCGTTGCGCTGCGGGTAGCGGCCGGTGAGGATGCTGCCGCGCGACGGCGTGCAGGCGGGCCAGCTGACGTAGAAGTCGGTCAGGCGCACGCCCTCGGCGGCAAGGCGGTCGAGGCGCGGCGTCTTGACGTTCTTATCCCCGTAGCAGCCCAGGTCGTTGTAACCCTGGTCGTCGCTGACGATCAGCACGATGTTCGGCGGCCGGGTCTGCGCCGCGACCGCGCAGCCGAGCGACAGCAACACGCAGGCAGCAATTCCCCTGACGATTGGGCCCATGGCAAACCTCTCCTCAATGGGTGTCGCGCCCCGGCGGCCGGCGGTTCTTTCCCTTGCGGCCGGTGAGCGAATCCCCCAGGTCGTCCCTCGCCTGCTCGGCCAACGCCTCCAGCCGCTTCACAATGTCGGGGTGTTCCGCCGCGACGTCGTGCTGCTCGGTGACGTCCTCTTTCATGTTGTACAGCGAGAGGCCGATGTGCTCGACCTTGTAGCCGTGGCGGGTGGCAATGCCCTCGACGCCTGACTTCTCAATCGATTCCGGCTTCATGTTCGCGTAGTTCGCCGGCTTGCCATCACGGCCGGGCGGGCCGTTCACCGTCAGGTACGGATGCGGCAGGTGCAGCTTCCACCCGCGGCTCCACACCGCGTGCAGCTCGTCGCCGGAGTAGAAATAGAACACGTCGTGAACGGACTTGGCCCCGGTCTCGCCGGCCATCAGCGGCCACATGTCACGCCCGTCGATGATCCGGTCCTTCGGCAGCTCGGCGCCGATCAGCTTCGCCACCGTCGGCAGCACGTCCAGCGTCGTCGCGAACTCGTCGCACACCCGCGCCGCGGGGATCTTGCCCGGCCAGCGCATAATGCACGGCTCGCGCATCCCGCCGTCAAAGGTCGTCAGCTTCCCCTCCCGCAGCGGCCCGGCGGATCCGGCGTGGTTGCCGTAGGAGAGGAACGGGCCGTTGTCCGACGTGTACATCACCAGCGTCTTCTCATCGAGGCCGTTCTTCTTGATGGCGCCCATGATCTCGCCGATCGACCAATCCAACTCTTCGATGACGTCGCCGTAGAGCCCGCGCTGGGTTTTGCCCCTGAAGGCCGGCGAGGCGTGGATCGGAACGTGCGGCATGATGTGCGGCACGTACAGGAAGAACGGCCGGTCCTTGTTCCGCTCGATGAACGAGACGGCGTGCTCGGTGATTCGCTTCGTGAAGTACGACTGGTCCGGCTCCAGCTCGATTACTTTTTCGCCTTCGATCAGCGGCAGCGGCGGCATGTCGTGGACAGTCGGGTGCTGTTTGCCGTTGTCGTTTGAATACGGAATGCCGAAGAACTCGTCGAACCCGTGCCGCAGGGGGCTGAACATCGGCCGGTGCCCGAGGTGCCACTTGCCGTATGCCGCGGTCGCGTACCCTTTGGATTTGCAGATTTCCGGGAGCAGGATTTCGTCGGGATTGATGCCCACCGGGCTGGTGTGGTTCAGCGCGCCGCCCAGGCCCACGCGGTTCGGGTAGCAGCCGGTCATCAGCGCCGCCCGGGAGGCCGTGCAGACGCCTTGGCCGACGTGGAAGTTGGTGAACCGCGTCCCCTCGGCCGCCATGCGGTCGAAATTGGGCGTCTCGAACCCCTTGGCCCCCTGGCAGCTCAAATCGGCGTAGCCCTGGTCGTCGAGCAGGATGAACACGATGTTCGGCGAGTCCGCCGCCGCACGCACGCAGGCGCAGATCGCGCACGCCAGGATGGAGAAATAAACGAATCGTCTCATGCCGGCATCATCGCGCTTGGCCGTTCTTCACGCAAATCAGGTGCGAGACCGTCCGCAGAAACATCCTGCCGTCCGCCACCGCCGGCGTGGTCTGGCTGGATTCGCCGAGGTCGAGCTTGCAAACGGGCTTCATGCCATCGGCGATATTCACGCCGTTCAAACGTCCCTCGCGGTCGATCGCCCAAAGGAGGTCGCCGGAGACAATCGGCGAGCCGTAGAACCCGCTGCCCAGCTTTTCGCTCCAGGTCGTTTTGCCGGTTTCCGCTTCGACGCAGGTCAATTGACCGGCCTCGTTCAGCAGGATCAGCCGCTCGCCGCTGACCAGCGGCGTAGGCACGTGCGGGCCGAGCGATTTGATCTTGTACACGAGCTTGGGCTTCTCGCCGGACGCGCCCGGCCGCACCGCGACCAGCTCGCGCTGCACGGCGCCCTCGCCGTTCACGCAGATGACCAGGTCGTCGGTCGTCACCGGCGAGCCCACCGGCCGCGAGAAGAAGACGCCCGTGGCCTCCCACAGGAGCTTGCCCGATCGCGGGTCCACCGACTGAATCCCGCCGCCGAACGTTGGGACAATGACCTGCTCCGGCCCGCTCGCCGGCTTCCAGACGCACGGCGTCGCCATCGCCGCCTTCCCGGAGCTTTGGTGCCCCACCATCCACCGCTGCTGCCCGGTCGCGCGGTCGAAGGCGTACGTCGCGCTGGCGGACTTCTCCTGATCGTCGTTGACGACCACCAGGTCGTTGACCACGATTGGCGAGGATCCGCTGCCGTGCTGGCTCCTGAAGCTGCCGAGCGACTTCTTCCACCGCTCCTTGCCTTCGTGGTCGAAAGCCAGCAGCGAATAGTCTTGCGGCGTGGTCCAGACCACGTAAACCCCCAGGTCGTCCGCGGCAGGCGTGGCGGAGGCGTAGCTGTTCAGCTTGTGCTTGTGGTAGCTGCCGAACGAGTAATCCCGCTTCCACAGCACCTTGCCGTCGGCCGCCGAGAGGCAGATCACGTAGCGCTTGGCGGCGCCGTCGTCGGCGGACGTGACGTACACGTGCTCGCCCCAAACGACCGGGGACGAATGCCCCACGCCCGGCAGCGCGACTTTCCACGCGACGTCCCTGGCGGTGACCGCCGAAGTGAATTCCGCCGGCGCGATGCCGGTGCCGTTGGGCCCGCGAAAGCGCGGCCAGTTCTCCGCGCCCGCTCCGGCGGCGACCAACGCCATGCCCAGCCCCGCCGCGATCATGCCGTAACGCATGCCGTGTACTCCTGTATTTACTGTAGCCGATCCGCCGTGACGCGCATTGAAACGCCCGGAAGTCCCGATTATTGACGCCCGCGGGCGTTCGGCTAGAAGAGACCCAGGCCTTGACCGGAGACAACGATGACCCGACGCGGACCGATCTTGCTTACCGTCGCCATGGCCGCCGCGTTGGCACCGTTCCGCTGCCCCGCCGGCGAGCCGCGCGCCCCCGGCGAAGACGTCAATGCCCCCGACCTTCGCCGGCGTCAGGGCCTGGTCCCCGGCGACAATCTTCTGTTCAACGGCTGGGGCGTGACTCCCGCCGGCACGCACGTGCCGATCAGCGACATGGCGTTGAAGATGCTGGTCTCGCCGGACAAGAAGCGGCTGGTCGCCGTCTGCGCCGGCTATGGGCAGCACGGGTTGTTCCTGCTCGACATGGCGCAGAAGAAAGTCGCACAGCGCCTTCCGATGGAGCGCGCGTGGGGCGGCCTGGCCTTCGGCCTCGACGGCAAGCGCATCTTCGTCTCCGGCGGGTCCGAGGGCGCGATCCACGTCTTCAAATACGAGGATGGCCAGGCGACCTTTGATCGCAAGGTGAAACCAGACGCCGGTTCCCGGGACGTCGTCATCGCGGGAATTACTGTCCATCCGACCACCGGAAAGCTCTACGTCTGCAACGAAGCCAATCACGAAATCTGGGTCCTGAATTCCGACACGCTCGCGTTTGAAGCCAAAGTACCCGTCGGCCACTACCCCCACTCCTGCGCCATGGGGGCCGACCGGCGTCACCTTTACGTCTCCAACTGGGGATCGCACACCGTCAGCATCATCGACACGACAGATAACCATCGCGTGCGCGACCTGGTGGTCGGCATCCGGCCGAACGATATGGCATTGGCGCCCGATGGCCGGTTGTTCGTCGCCTGCGCGGGGGACAACACCGTTCACGTCATTCAGACCAGCGTGCTCGAAGCCGCGCCCGAAGCGCCCGGCCCGCAGCGGCGGCTGTGGGAAATGCCGCGCGAAGTGCTCTCCACGTCGGTGTATCCGCAGTCGCCAGAGGGCAGCGCGCCCAATTCGGTGGCGGTATCGCCGGACGGCAAGACGCTGTTCGTCGCCAACGCCGGGAACAACGACGTGATGGTCGTTGACATCTCCGGCCAGCTCCTCGACGACAAGGCCAAGCAGTACGCCGAGACCATTTCGATCGTGAACGGCTTCGTCCCGGTCGGCTGGTACCCCACGGCCGTCGCCGTCAGCCCGGACAACCAGACCCTCTTCGCCGCCAACGGCAAGGGCTTGCGCTCGCTCCCGAACGCGGTTGCCGAGGACCACGCCGGCAAACGCCAGATGCGGCGCATCCCCTTCAACCACATCGGCACCACGCTCCACGGATCGGTCTCGTTCATCGAGAAGCCCTCGCCGGAGCAAATGGCGACGTACACGCAGCAGGTGCGGCGCAATTCGCCGTACACGCCGGCGGATTTCCGGCGGGCGCCGGTCCACAGCGATTCGATCATTCCCGAGAAAGTCGGCGACCCCTGCCCCATCAAGTACGTGCTCTACATTATCAAGGAGAACCGCACGTACGACCAGGTGCTCGGCGACATGACCGATTCGGCCGGCAAGCCGCTGGGCAACGGCGACGCCCGCCTGACGCTCTTCGGGCAGGACGTCACGCCGAACCAGCACCAGATCTCCCGCGAGTACGTGCTGCTGGACAACCTGTATTGCAACGGCGAGGTGTCGCAGGACGGGCATTCGTGGTGCGACGCCGCGTACGCGACGGACTTCAACACGCGCTCGTGGGTGCTGGGCTATTCCAAGCACGGGCGGCTGCCGGGCAACGAGGAGATGGAAAACCCCGCCGCCGGTTACCTGTGGGATCTGTGCCGGCGGCACGGCGTAACGTACCGCAACTACGGCGAGGGGGCGCAGCGCGTGCCGTCGGAAAACCGCGGCAAGTGGCCGGGGCCGTGGGTGGAGCGCGACATGAACAAGGTGCGCTTCTGGATCGACGACCTGCACGAGGCCGAGCGCGGCGGCGGCGAGCTGCCGCGCTTCACCGTGATGGAGCTCGGCGAGAACCACACCAAGGGCGGCACCCCCGGCTGGCCGACGCCGAATGCCTGCGTCGGCTCCAATGACGCGGGGCTGGCGAAGATTATCGAGGCCGCGTCGCGGTCCAAGTTCTGGAAGGAAATGGCCATTTTCGTCATCGAGGACGACGCACAGAACGGCCCGGACCACGTGGACGCCCACCGCACGGCCGGCCTGGTCGTCAGCCCCTGGTGCAGGCGGCATTGCGTGGACTCGACGCTGTACACGACGGCGTCGATGATCCGCACGATGGAGTTGATCCTAGGCCTGCCGCCGCTGACGCAGTACGACGCCGGGGCGACGCCGATGTTTAACGCGTTCGGCAAGGAGGCTCAGCTCACGCCGTACGCGGTGCTGACGCCGAAGGTCGATCTGAACGCGAAGAACCCCGAGGGCGGGCGGTTCGGCAAGGAGTCGGCCGGCATGGATTGGAGCGACTACGATCGCGCGCCGGAAGACGCCCTCAACCGCATCCTTTGGCACCTGGCCAAGGGCGACGACGCGCCCTACCCCACGCCGATTCACCGGGCCTTGTTCACGGCCGCGACGGGAGAATGAATCATGCACCGGACCACGCGTTTCCTCTCGGTTTGCGCCACGTTGCTGTTGACGATAACCACTCGCGCCGACGCACCGGCGACGTCGCCGTCGGACAACTACTGGCCGAACCCGAAGCTTTTCGAGGCCCTCGCGAAGCAGAAGAAAAAGGTCACGTGGAACTACCGGGAGGAAAACGTCCCGCCGTACACGCTGCCCGACCCCCTTCTCTGCCGGGACGGCACGCGCATCACCACGCGCGAACAGTGGGAATCGAAGGGCCGGCCGGAGACGCTCGAGCTGTTCCGCACGTACGTTTACGGCCGCTCGCCGGCGCCCGGGCAGGTCAGCTCTGAGGTCACCGAGACGGACCCCAAGGCGATGGACGGCAAGGCCACGCTCAAGCGGATCAAGATCACCACCACGATCGACGGCAAGTCCTTTTCCTTCCCGACCGCCCTGCTCACGCCCAATGGCGCGGCCGGCAAAGTCCCCGCGTTCATCCTGATCAACAATCGGCCGCTGGGCAGCGCCGATCCGAGCCGGAAGCAGAAAGACGGCTTTTGGCCGGCGGAGGACATCATCGGCCGCGGGTACGCTACAGCCGTCTTCATGACCAACGACGTGGATCCGGATTCGAAGGACGAGTCGCTGCGGCCCAGGGGCGTGCGCGGCGTGTGGCCGGCGGGGTCGGGAAAGCCGGGGGAGGATTCGTGGGCAACCATCGCCGCGTGGGCGTGGGCGGCGAGCCGCGTGCTGGATTACCTTCAAACGGACCCGGCGATCGACGGCTCGCACGTCGCGGTCATCGGCCATTCGCGCGGCGGAAAGACGGCGCTGTGGGCGGGCACGCAGGACCAGCGGTTCGCTCTGGTCTGCTCCAACTGCTCCGGGTGCGGCGGGGCGGCGTTGTCGCGGCGGATTTTTGGGGAGACGGTGGCCGCGATCAACAAGAGTTTTCCTTACTGGTTCTGCGGGAACTTCCACAAGTTCGACGACCGGGAGAACGAGCTGCCGGTGGATCAGCACCAGCTTCTGGCCTTGATCGCACCGCGGCCGCTCTACGTGGTGAGTGCGGAGGCGGATTTCTGGGCCGACCAGCGCGGTGAGTTTCTCTCGCTGGCCCATGCCGCCCCCGTTTACGCCCTTTACGGGCTGCCCGGTTTTAAGCCTGATGAGATGCCCCCGCTCGAGACCCCCGTGTCGCGCGGGCACGTGGCGTATCACATGCACCGCGGCATCCACAACCTGACGCCGTACGATTGGGCGCGGTACATGGACTTCGCGGATCGCGTGTGGGGCCGGCCGTCCCGCCGTTGAAGACGCCGCCGTCTATTCACGGGGGTGCGAGACGGGGTCGTCGTGGCGCTCGCGGATGTGTCGGGCGAGGTCGCCGACGACCGCGCCGCACATGGGGCAGGTTTTGGGCCCGGCCGGCTGGCGGTTGCGAAACTGCGGGCGCTGCCGGGCGTAGCTCGGGCCGCCGTCGGTGCGCCGTCCGTGTCCCTTGGGTGCGCCGCCGGCGTGGCCTTGCGGCCTTCCTCGCCGTGGGCCACCCTGCTGATGCCTTCCCTTGCCGCCGCCGTGCTTCTTCATGCCGTGAATTCTATGCATAACCCTCTTCCGCGCGACCCCTGTTGTCCCGCAAGCGACACCCCCTTTTTTTAACGTGGTCGTTGGAGTGACCACGCGCCGCGCATGCCTTTGCACTCCGCAGGGGACACGTTATCGTGCGGACGGTGGAATTGCCAGTCGGAGGCCGCCCGATGCCATCTCCGCAGGACCCCACGCGACGCACGTTCCTTGTCCAAACCGCCGCCGCCTCGCTGCTTGTTGCCGCCGACGTTCCGGCCGGCGCCGCGCCAGCCAAGGACAGTCCCATGCCCCCCACCGAGCTGAAATCCAAACTGGTCCAATGCCTGGGGGGCCCGTGGCCGGAGCGGTGTGACCTCAAGCCGGTCCTGCGGGAGACCATGCAAAAGGACGGGTACCGGATCGAATCGGTTACCTACGAGGTCGAGCCGGGTGATCGCGTACCCGCACTGATCCTTATCCCCGACGGCGTAACCGCCGGCAACCCCGCGCCGGCGGTGGCCGTCTGGCACCAGCACAACGGAGCGTACCACATCGGTAAAATTGAGCCCGCCGGCCTCGGCGGTAGCCCGATGCACCACACCGGCGTCGCGCTGGCGAAGGAGGGTTACGTCGTCATCTGCCCGGACGCCTTGTGCTTTGGCGAGCGGCAGGATGCGAAGTTGAAGAAGGGCGACTTCGAGCGGTTCGAGTTCCTCCGGTACGTGGTCGGCGGGAAGTGCATGGCGTGGAAGAACATCCTCGACATGCGGCGGGCAGTCGATTACCTGTGCTCGCGGCCGGAGGTGCGGGCGGACCGGATTGGATGTTACGGGCACTCGATGGGATCGACGGACACGTGGCTCGTCGGGCCGCACGAGGAGCGGCTCAAATGCCTGGTCGGCAATTGCTGTTTGCCGACGTATGCCGCAATTCAGCGGATGCACCTGCTGCACTGTTTTCCGAACTTCATTCCGGGTTGGTTGCGGTACGGGGACACGCCGGACATCGCGGGGCTGATTGCGCCGCGGCGGCTGCATTTGAATTTCGGGGAGCTGGACGGCGGCAGCCCGATCCAGGAGGTGCGGGAGGGGATTGAGACGATCGGCCGGGCGTATGCGTCGGCGGGGGCGGCGGGGCAGTTTACGTCGTATATCGAGGCGGGGTCGGGACATGTGCTGTCGCCGGAGATGTGGGCGCGGGCTTCCAAGGCGTTTCATGAGACCCTCCGGGCTTGATCGCGCGACGGGCGTGGGGGGGTCGTTGGCTTCGTATTGTTTGATTGATCGGGTGGGACAAAAGGGGACACCGTGGGACCTTTGGGGACGCGGAACGGGGGCGCGGTGGCTTCGATTTGCACTGCGCGAGGGGTGCGCCAAGGCCGCCAAGAACGCCAAGTGCGCCCCGGGGAGGCGGAAGTTGGGTTCGTTTTTTCCCTGGCGCGTGCGTCGGACAAAAGCGGACGGATTCGGTCGAGTGCGGACAGATTCGGACGGGCGCGGGCGCGCGGAGCGGGCGGGGCGGCTTGGCCGGCGGAAAAGATTGGATCATCGTGTCGTTCATGCCCCCTCATCCCCTCCGGAGCCACTACGGATGAGGGGAGGCGGGGTTCGGGGAAAATTTCGTGAAGTGATGGTCAGATGGTCGGCCACGCCGCCTTGGGATTAGAGCTGTGCGCGCAAAAACGCCCCGCGCGGCGTCGGCCGCGCGGGGCGAGAGGAGAGCAGTGTGCGGGGGTGATTACTTGTTGAAGACGGGACGATTGTCGGGGGCCGCGACGGCGTCCTTGTTCATGTTGTTGCGGGGGGTGGAGCGGGTCTGCTTGGGGGTCGCCTTGTGGGATGAGGAGCTGGCGACGCCGCTGCTTGCGCGGACCGTGTTGGGGAGGATGAGGACTTCGACGCGGCGGTTCTGGGCCTGGCCGGAGGTCGTCGCATTGGAGGCGATGGGGCGCTGGTCGGCATAGCCGACGACGCCGAGGCGTTGGGAGCCGACGCCGTGGTGCTGGAGCTCGGAGCCGACCGCTATGGCGCGGTGGGCGGAGAGGAACCAGTTGTCCTTGTGTCCGGCCTTGATGGTCTCGGGGTTGCTGACGCGGTTGCTGTCGGTGTGGCCGGCGACCATCAGCTCGTAGCCGCTGGCGGCCGGGGAGTTGAGGATCGAGGCGAAGCGGTCGATGACGGACTTGGCCTTGGCGGTGACCTCGGCGCTGCCGAGGTTGAAGGTCAGGTCGCTCTTAAACTTCACGATTCCACGGGCGGCGTCGAAGTCAACGAGGTCCGGGTTCTGATTGGCGAAGGCCTGGAGCTCATTGGTGAGCGGGGCGGGGAGGGCAGAGCCGGCACCGACCGGCCTGTTGAGGGCGTCGGCGTACTTGCGGTTCATCTCCTCGATCTGCTTCTGGAGCTCGGCGTTCTGGGAGGTGAGGTTCTGGATCAGGCCGTCGCGGCCTTGGCCGCCCTGGGCCATGGCGTTGACCTGCTGGCGGAGGACGTCGGCCTCGGCCTTGGCCGTGCTGGCCTCGGTCTGGGCGGCGGTGAGCTGCTCGGCGTAGCGGTCACGCTCGAGCTTCAGTGCGTTGTACTTGTCCTGGGCGACGCAGCCGGTCAGCGAGAAGCCGAACGCGGCAAGACCGATCCATTTGAGCATCCGTGCCATACATGGCCTCCTTGCGGTAGCGAACGAAATGTAATTGTTGCCGGTCCGACCGGCGCGCGACCCGAACGGATCGCTTTCACCTTCGAGTTTGAAAGCCGCGGGTATTCCCGCGAAAAGCCCCGGACGGATGTGCTTCAATCACGCAATGCCCTACACATCAATCCGCGCATAGTTTGCGCTGCCAATTCCCAATTGCAAGCGTGGGGGCGGCGTGGGAAAAAATATTTAATGGATTGGCCGCGGACGGACGCGGATGAAGGCGGATGTCAATGCGGTTAGAGTGTGACATGGCCGTTTGTCCGACACGACAAAGCACCGATGTCGAGAATCAGACCACACCTCAGCCTTTTTCGGAACAAGGAGAGCGGCGACTTTGTCCTCCACAACTTCGCCATTAATCCGGACATCGGTGCGAGCACCTCGTGTGGATCCTCCGTCACCGTCCCCGACTCTGTCATGCGCATGCAGGGTAGAGAGTTGGTCCTTCAGAACCTTCGCGAGTTTCACCGCCGGCAGCCCAGCCCGAGCGCGTTTACGAAGCTCACTCGCAAAGAGAAGGCGGGCTTCTATGCGCTACACGACCTCGTCAGCATCGATCAAATGGATCGCGACCAACTTCGCCTTACGCCCATGCACCGTGTGTCCGCAATTGGTTTCGAAGGCGCAATTGACGGCGCGGAGGACGTCATTATTCCCGCCGATGCATCCGAACACTTTTTCTACGCAGAGCTACTCATCGCCTTCCGGCGATCTTCGAAGGTACTCCCTTAGACGCCGCTTACGCTGGCCGGGGCAACGGATTCCGGTGTACGCATCCGGGAATCGCAATCGCCGTTAATCACCCCGGTTCACAACCGGCGGGGCTTTTGGATTTGAAAGAACGCTCAGGAAAATGTCCAAAAGCCGACGGGAACGCCTACCCGCGAGGCACCCCGACGCTCGCACGTTCGACCAGGCGGGGCTCGATGAGACGCAGGCGGTCGGCCGGCGGTAGTGCGCCGGTGAGGGAGCGCTCTAGCATTTCGCCGGCGAGGCGGACGTGTAGTTCCAGGTCCACGTCGATGCAGGTGAGGGGGGGGTTGCTGTAGGCGGCCAGGGAACTGTCGCCGGAGACGACGATCGACATACCTTCCGGCACGGCCAGCCCCGCGTCGCGGCAGGCGGACATGGCGGCGACGGCGCTCTCGTCGCCGGTGCAGACCAGGGCGGTGATTGCCGCGTCGTTGTCGCGCAGGTACTCGCGCACGTGCTTGTAGGCGTACTGCGTGGGGCACTCAAAGCGGGGCGTGTCCACGACGATCAGGCGGCGGTCCAGCTCATCCGGCGGGCACTCGGCGGCGAAGCACGACCGCCACTTGGCGACCTGCACGCTGGTGACGGGGTGGTTGGTGTAGTCGCAGAGCATGCCGATGCGGCTGTGGCCGCGGTCGCGGAGGTGGCGGACGGCCATGCCGATGGCCTGGGTGTCGTCGGCGAGGACGGAAGGGACGCCGAGGTTGTCCATGCGGTTGCCGATGAGGACGGCGCGGCCGTTGACCTGCTGGACGGCCTCGCCGACGGGCCCGCGCATGGTGGCGTCGTCGGGGATGATGAGGAGGCTGAGGCCGCCGCCGAGGATGCAGCGGACGGCGGTGTCGTCGTCGGGGTGGTCGATGCGGACGAAGCGGGTGAGCCAGCTGCGGCCTTCGGCGAACTTGCTGGCCAGGCGCTTGAGGGTGTTCACGTGCGGGGGCTCGTGGCCGACGGTGATGATGTTCAACGTGGTCGTCGCCGTCGGGGCGCCGTCGGCGGGGGGTGGGGGCGTTCTGCCGCCGTCGGGGTTTGCCGTGACGAAGATCCCCTCCCAGGGCCGGCGGTCGAGCAGGCCCCATTCGACCAGGTCGTGAACGGCCCGGCGGGCGGTCATGTAGCTGATGCCGAACTGGACCGCTAAGGTCCGCTCGCCGGGCAACTTCTGGCCGGCGGCATATTCACCGTTGCGGATGGCGCTGGCGAGGGAGTCACGGACGCGCTTGTACTTCGTGCCAAGGGTTTTCATGTGCTATAGCAGTATAGCACTCTTTGGGTGGGGAATGCCACAAAAAATCGCGGATCTTCAAGATTTTTGTTGACGTATGGGTCACGCATGCTACAAATGCTATTATACATCACATAGCAGATGGCGTTTTGCACCGGTTCAGACGTCGCCACGATCCTCACCCCGCGGAGGTTTTCATGTCAGAGCTTCCTTCGGCCGCCCGTCTTGGCCGGCGTCGCATCGTATCACCGTGTCAAGCGCTCAAGGCGTTTACGCTGGTGGAATTGCTGGTGGTGATCGGCATTATCGCCGTGTTGATGAGCATTCTGCTGCCGACACTCAACGCGGCGCGGCGGCAGGCGAAGATCGTGGCCTGCGCGGCGCAGATGCGCGACATTGCGACCGCCACCGTCTGTTACGCGGCCGACTGCAAGGGGTACCTCCCGGAGTACCGGAAGTATGACCAGGGGTCGCCGACGAACCCGACGATTTACACCTACACGCTGACGTACACGGTGGATTCCGGGACGGGGACGAACGACTACGGCTCGCAAATGGGCCGGCTGGTGTTTCGGCGCTACCTGACAACCAAGATGTACACGTGTCCCGCTCAGCCGGACGACCAACTCTTCGGCGGGCGCATCAATTACCACTACAACCCGCACCCGGCCATCATCAACGGACGGACCAACGATTGGGACAACGACTCGACGACGCGCTGGAAGAAGCTGAAAGACATTCCCAAGGACCGCATCCTCCTGGTGGATACGGTTTATGACGTCGCCCAGATCTCGCATACGGACCCGCGGAAGAAGGCGTCGTGGAACTGCGCGTTCCCGGACGGGCACGTGGTGAGCGTGGCCTGTCCCGAACTGTTCGACTCGATCAAGGGCGGGCGGCCGGTGGCGAGCAAGTGGTCTCGGATGAATGACGACGTGCGGGTGCTGGAGCTGAAGGCCGAGGGGCGCGACCCGTTCAGCGTGGCGAACTGGGGCGGGGACAAGTTCTACCCGTTCGTGTCGGTGCCCTACTGATTGCCGGGAGTCGGGGCTGTTGGATTTGAAAAAGATTTGAGCCCGGGTCGGGAGACCCGGGCTCAATGTTTTTTGCACACGTGGTCAGCGGAGCTGACCACGCCGCGCCGGCGTCGAACGATTGATCGACGCTGGCGCACGTTGGGTTTTGAGGGTTATCTCGTACCCATTTTTCCGATGACCAGGCCGATGACGAAGCAGACGACGGACAATCCGAGGCCGAAGAGGAAGACCATGCCGAAGTTGTAGTCGTGGGCGGCCTTGACGTAGTCGGGGTAAACGCCGACGGTTGCGGAGGTGAGCGCGAAGGCGGCGAAGAGCATGGCGATGACGGCGCCGACGCCGAGGCCGGCGAAGGCGGGGGCGAGGGGGTCGGCCTTTTCGACGACGATGGGCTGGGAGATGGCGCTGCCGCGGCGGGTGGTGGCAGGGGCCTCCATGGTTTCCATGCCCATGCCGGAGGAGAGGCCCAGCTCGGTCCCGCCGGCGGCGGGTTCGGCGCGGCCGCGGCGCGGGGTGGGGGCGGGGGCGATTTCGTCGAGGAGCTCGGCGCCGAGGCTGGTGTCGTCGCTCTCGCGGGTGAGGTCGAGGAGCCCAGAGCCGGAGCCGACGCCTTCGAGATTGACCTGGTCGGCCATGCTGCCGGCGATGTTGGTCTGGGCCATCGGGTCGGCGTGCTCGACCTCATCCGGTTGGAAGACGGTGATTCCGGAGCGCCCGGGGGAGGTGCCGGAGAGGCCGCTGATGGAGCCGCCGGGGCTGATGCGGCCGGGGGAGGGGACGCCGCCCATGGAGCCGGAGAGGCCGAGGTCGGCGGCGAGGGCGGTGTCTTCCTTCATCTTCATGCCGCCGCCGGGGCTGGGACCGAGGTCGGAGTCGGTGAGTGTGATGCTGGTGCCGCTGGGGCCGAGGTTGGAGTCGGCCAGGCCGATGGGGGCACCGCTGTCGGAGGGGCCGAGGTCGATGTGGTCGCCGCTGGAGCCTTCGCCGTCGCCGAGCTCGGCCTTGAGGGCCTCGACCTGGTCGGCCTTGAACATGAGGCGAGCGCCGTCGCGGAACTCGCGGAGTCGGCCTTCGCGGGAGAGGTTCTTGATCTCGTCCTCGCTGCGGCCGAGGGCGGCCTTGGTCTCGTCCATCGTGTAGAACATCTTGGCCATCATGGGACTCCTCTTGCGGTTCTCAGCGATTTATCGCGTGCCCCACCGAAGTGGGCACGCCGGTGTCGGGCATCTCATTGTACGTCGCGTCAACCGCCCGGGGCGGGGGCGCGGATTGCTTTTTGTTCTTCCTGGAGAATCTGCTCGATGGCGCGTGGGGCCGGCGTTGTGTTGAAATTGGCGAGCCGTCGGTCGAACTTGTAGTTTCTCGCGGCGATCAGTTCCAACTGGGCCTTGCCACCTTTGAACTGGTAGGCGCAGAGGGTCTGGCTATCGACGTCAAGGAGGAAGCAGCCCCAGGTGTGGTCGGAGACCTGACCGGGCATGATGAAGACGCCGGCGCCCCCGGCGATGGCTGGCTGGGGCTGGGCGAAGGCGGCGGGGAGAACGTTGGGAAGCGAGCCGGTGCGTGAGTCGCGGGCGAGGAGGATGAACGCGAGGAGGGCGAGCATCGCCGCGTTGGCCCAGAGGCCGTACAGGATGGCCTTGGATCGGCGAGGGTGTTGCATCATCGCTCCGGGTGGAAACGTCAAAGGTGCGATAACCTTGTGGCGATAACCTGTGGCGGTCGTTCGGCTTCCCGTATTATATAAACGCCCGTGGAAAGGCCGCAACATTTCCTTCCCGTGACCAACACCGCCGTAACCAGCACCGCCGAGGCCGGTTCATAGCCCCCTGGCCTCGAATTGATCGACACCGAATGCTCCGCACCGCCGGCCAACCCGCCTCGGCTCACGACGAGCACGAAGACCACCGCGAGCATGCCCGGCCTTCGACGATGCCGCTGCCGGAGGCAGACCCGAGAGCGGCGGCTTCGTTCAGCTGCGAGTTGTGTCCCGCCGGGCCGATTTTTCAATATCGGTTTCCGTACCGGTGCGAGTACGCGCGGGTGCGCCTGGAGGTGCCGGGGTTGCCGGCGGACTTGGAAGGGCTGCGCGTTGTCCATTTGACGGACCTGCACCTGAAGCGGGCGTGGTCGGCCGCGTACGAGCAGGTGGTCGGGCGGATTCGGGAGGAGCGGCCGGATTTGATTCTCATTACGGGGGACCTTGTGGACGACAAGCGGGATTGCCGGCCGGCGATGCCGACGTTGACGGGGATCCTCGAAGGGCTGGAGGGGGCGTCGCGGATGGGGACGTTTGGGATTCTCGGGAATCATGATGGGGATTTGCTGGGGCCGAACCTTGGGCGGCTGCCGATTCGGATGATCACGTCGCAGCGGGTGGTGCTGCCGTTCGGCGAGAACGGCGCGGCGGTGGAATTGATCGGCCTGCCGGGGCCGTATCGCCGGGATCTGACGGCGGCGTTTGTGTCGTCGGTGCCGGCTCGGCGAGCGGACGCAGTGCGGATTGTGATGTCGCATTATCCGGATCACCTGCCGCGGTGTATGGAGCTGGGTGCGGATGTTCTTCTGGCGGGGCACACGCACGGTGGGCAGATTTGTTTTCCGAACGGGTTTCCACCAATCACACATGACGGGCTGCCGCGCAAGTTCGCGAAAGGGATTCACCGCGTGGGCCGGACGTGGCTGGTGGCGAACCGGGGGCTGGGGTTCGCGGGGTTGCCGTTTCGGGTGTTTTGTTCGACGCAGGTGATTGAGCTGCGACTCGTGTGCGCGCGGGCGCAATAGAACGCCCGGGATGCGGCTCCCGGGCGTATTCGTTGAGTGTGCGGGTTACGTGGTCAGCGGAGCTGACCACGCCGCGCGGGGGCGACGGATCACAAGTGCCTGCCAAAGTGGGCGATCTCGGCTTTGGCGAGCTTGCGGTAGTCGGCGAGGGACATGGTGACGGCTTCCTCGTGGGTGCCGGCCTGGAAGGTGACCTGGTTGTCCTGGAGGAGGGACTCGTCCATGAGGGTGGCCATGCCGAACATGGGGCCGACGGGGGGCTCGGCGCCCATCTCGCATTCGGCGTGGCGGCACAGGTCGGCGAGGGTGGGCTCGTCGACGAGCTTGACCTCGCGGGCCATGAGCTGCTTCTGGAGCTCGTCGAGGTCGATGCGGTGGGAGGCGGGCAGGGCGCACATGACGAACTGGCCGTCGGCCTGGATGACGACGGGCTTGATGACTTCTCTGCCGGGGATGTGCTCCTTGGCCGCGAGGTCGGCGGCGGTGTAGGCCGTCGGGTGGCAGCGCAGTTGATAGCGAATCCCCATTTCGTCCAGTTGCGATTGGATGTTCATACGCACCTCCTTGAAGAGATGTGACGTACCGCCCCCATTAACGACTTGCACGTCTTTATTGTGCGCCAGCCCCCTGCCGGGTCAAAAGAAAAATTACCTATTTTGATGCCGGGGTTCAGGCGCCGAGCGCCTTGGCGGTACCACATTCGGGGCAGCGGTCGGGATTGGCGCGCAGATCGTAGCCGCAGTTGGCGCATAAGCCGCCGCGGACGCGCCAAAATCGGCGAAGCATCCGCCGGTAGCGCAGTTCCCACAGGAGCGGCGGCAGCGCGAAGATCGCCGCAATGCACCATAGTGGTACGGTCACGACCGAGACTCGCCACGATTGCATTGGGGGGTCCCAGGCCCACGTGCCGAAGGCAAAACCGGCCAGGCCGGCGTACGTTTTGACTTTCAACGGGTAAGGCGACGCCGGGAGACTGTCCCAGAGGGGCGGGTATCGCCTTGATCCGACGCCGACTTCGTGGAACAGTTCGACTTCGTGGCGCGGGGGGCGGTAATCGCGGATGACGAGGTTGGAAAAGACGTAATGCTGGACTCGAAGGCCGCCGCCGCTGACGAGCACGTGCCACTGCCACAGCTCGGGGCCTGTGGCGGCGGTCGCCGGGCGGAAGCTCCCCCAAGTCCATTGGTCGCTCTGGTAGGCGCGCCGGAGCGACATCCCCACCACGATTACGCACAGGATGAGCGAAACGAGTGAAGCGAGCGTGAACAGGGAGCGCCGCATTGGAGGGCATCATACCCGTCAGGCCACCGCCCCGACCTCTTCCTTTTGTGCGGGGGCGCAGGCGGTGTTGATGGCGACGAGGGTGAGGTCGTCGGGGAGGTCGCGGGTGCCGCGGAATTCGTTGACGGCGGAGAGGACGGTGTCGATGAGGGTCTGGGCGGAGTCGAAGCGGCCGTAGAGGCTGCGGCGGAGGCGCTCGGGCTGGAAGCGTTCGCCGGACACGTCCTGGACGTCGAGGACGCCGTCGGTGTAGAGCAGGAGTGAGGCCTTGGCGGGAAGGTCAAAGCGCTGGGTCTTGTAGCGGATGTCGGGCTCGACGCCGAGGACCAGTTGGGGGGCGATGTCGAGGGGCTGGAACGATTCGCCGTCGCCCATGAGCGGCGGGAAGTGGCCGGCGTTACCGATCTCGATCTCGCCGCGGTCGGTGTCGAGGACGAGGATAAGCATGGTGACGAACTGGCCGCCGCCGGACATCTGGGTGGCGAGCTGCTCGTTGACCTCGTCGAGGCAGGCGCCGGGGTCCTGGAGGCGGAGCATGGTGGTTTTCACAAGGAGTTGGGTGGTGGCCATGAGGAAGGCGGCGGCCATGCCGTGGCCGGTGACGTCGCCGATGATGACGACGAGGCGGCCGTCGGGGAGCTCGAACCAGTTGTAGAAGTCGCCGCTGACGTGGCTGGCGGGCTGGTTGATGGCGGCGATATCGAGGGCGCAGGCCTTGTCGTTGTTGCGGTTGGGGAGCCAGGCGAGCTGAATTTCGCGGGCCTGCTCGACCTCGCGGGTGAGCAGATCGAAAGCCTCCTGGCGGGCGGCTTCGAGGCGGAGGCGGCCGCGGATGAGCTGGACGGCAGTGGAGGTGAGGATGCCGACGACGGAGACGGCGACGAAAACGAGCCAGAGCGCGGCGCGGCGGAACATGGTGCCGACGACCGCACTAACCTCGCGGACGGGGGTGGCGATGAGGAGCGTCCATTTTTTGCCAAGCTCGGTGTGGCCGGGGACGGCGACGGGCTGGGCGGTGATGACCGAGCCGGGGAAGGTGACGCTGCCGACCTTGAACGGCTTTTCGACGACGCGGGTGCCGGCGTAGCCTTTGCCGATGTAGGTGCAGTTCATGTCGTGGAGGGTGGCCTCGTCCAGCACGATAGAGCCAGCGCCGACGAGGGAGGCGTCGCTGGCCGCCATGACGCAACGGGTGTCGTCCAGGAGGAGGGACTTGAGCTTGCCGTCGCGGTTGAGGCGGTCGAGGAAGCGGTTGGCGATCAAGCGGACGGGGACGACGGCGACGAGGAGGCGCTGGTGCTGCCGGCCGAGGGGAACGCAAACGAGGTTGACGCCGCCGCCGGGGAACTGGATGGCCGGGCTGATGGTGACTTTTTCGATTCCTGCGAGCCACTGGCGGGTTTGGGCGACGATGTTGGCCGAGGCGGGCCAGTTGCCGCCGGCCTCGGCGATGGTGACGTAAGTGCCGTCCGGGGGGTTGTCGCCTTCGGAAATGCGGTGGCGATCGAGGACGACCAGCAGGTGCGAGGCGCGGCCTTCGAGCTGGGTCCAGAGGAGTTGGCCGAAGCGCATGGCCTCGTCGGGGCCTTGGGATTTGAGCGCCGCGGCCTGGTCGGCGGTTTCGGCGCGGCGGAGCAGGTCCAGATCATCAACGATCGACTGGTAATAGCTTTCGATGCCTTCGCTCGTCTGACCGGCGAGGAGCTTCTGGCGGGCTTCGGCCTGATGCATGGCCTCGTCGCGCGTGCGCTGGTAGACCTCCAGGGCCGCGAAGAAGACCAAAGCCATCACCACGCCGAGCAGGACCAGGTGCACGGCCAGGATGCGGCGGACAAAACGTTTGGCGGCTTCTTCCATACGACACCGGCGTCCCAACCGGCGGCGCTCCGCGCCGCCGCTACTGTGCCCGTGGGACATGGTACCCCAAGCGCGGTATCTCAAGTAACCGACGAAAGGCGGAGTTATTCCAAGGACGGGCGGGATTGGCGGGAGCGGCGCGCCGGGCAAGCCCGGCGGCTAAACGGGAATGAAACGCCGCGCGGTCTTAGGCGGCGTCGAGCTGAGAGGAGATGGTTGCGACGAATTCGACGCCGACCATGAGCCTGGCGGGGCCTTCGAGGTCGGCGCGGGAGTCCACCCAGACGACGCGGGCGGGGATCATCTGGCGGCGGTTGGCCAGGACCGAGCCGCCGTCGGTGACGCCGACGTGGATGCTCAGGACGCTGCCGGGGCGGACGAGGACGGAGCGGGGGAGCTCCAGGCGCAGGCCGGCGGCACTGATGTCGGCGGTCTTGCCGGGGAAATAGCGGCCGGCCGCGGGCTCGAAGACCTTGACGGGGCGTTCCTGGCGGACGCGCAGGCCGCGGCGGCGCTCGGAGTTGGTGTCGATCGACTCGCCCGTGATTTCTTCCGTCACCAGCATCATGGCCACGTCACCTCGCGCCGCCCCGGTTCACTTTCCAAGCCCTTTGGGGTTATCGGAACAAAACAGCGCCGAGGTTGGAAAAAAAGTTGGACGGGTGCGGGAGCGGGGGTTACGAGCCCTCCCCCTGCTGGTTCCGAGTGCCTTCGTCGCTCGGGTCTTCCGTCTCACCGACGGCCGCCGAAGCGCGCATCTGCGCCGCCTTGCGGTGCACCGCGTCGATCGAATTCGTGCGCTTTTCGGGGGGTGAGGGCTTCCAGAAGTCTTCGTCCCAGTAGTACCAACTGAAGTGCGTGTGTTTCTGCGGGACGTGCGTGTTCCAGTCGTAGTCGTCCCTGACGTTCAGGGCGAAGGCCTTGAGGCTGATCTGCTTGCGGATGTCTGTGTGGGGGTTGGCGGGGTCGCGGCGGGGGATCACCCAGGCGGCCTCGACGATGTTGTCCCACCGGCCCATGGTCCGGTCGAGCGGGGTGTTCGGGTCGGCCAGGAAGTCGTCAATCCAGACCAGAAGACTTCCGCGGGGGACCAGGTCCAGCCCCTGCGGGTTGGCCTCGCGCAGGTCGTTAATGGGGTGGAGGCAGAGGTTGTAGAAGTGGCAATCGTGGTGGTCTTCGAGGTAGGGGATGATGCTGCGCTGGAAGTCGCGCACGGTGCAGGCGGCGGCCATGTAAACGATGTTCCGGTAATTGACGTCCGGGCTGCGGCGGACGAACTCGTCGAGCACCATCGTGCCCATGCTGTGTCCGACGAGGCTGACTGCGTAATCGCCGTGGCCCTTGAGGTGGGAGCGCAGGCGCTCGAGGAAATGCTGGAGCGCGCCGGTGCTGTGCGCCAGGACGTTGCGGGTGGCGCGGGTGGTGGCGGACTTGAGATCCGTCGCCGTGGGCCCCTCGAACAGCATCAACGTTCGGCGCGACATGTTGTCCCATGCGGCCTTGCCGGCGGCGTCGATCAGCCAGGACTCGCCGAACTTCAGCGGCACCGTGAGGACGTAGCCGAGCGCCCTGCCCCAGTCGTTCCCGCGCTGGACTTCGCCCATGGACAACGCGATCTCGTGGTTGGGGTCCTTGCGGTACTTTTTGAGAAGCGCGTCGGTGACGAGGACGGTCTTCGCCTCCTCGGGGTTGTCCACCCAGCGGCGAACGGGGTCGTCGTGGGTGAAGGCGGAGAGGTCGGCGGAGGCGCGGCTGGCGTCGTGGGCGACCTGGTTGATCCAGACGACGGGGGCGCGGAACACGGCGCGGCCGAGGTCGGCGAGAAGGTAGAGCGGCGAGGTCCACAAGCCGGCGGCGCCGACGTTGCGGCCTTGGCGGACGTGGAGAAGGTGCTCGCCGTAGCTGGAGACCAGTTCGGAGTTCCAGGCGATGAAGACGGGGTAATAGCCGGCGCATTCAATGTCGTGCCATTGTTTTGCTGCGCGGTCCAGCACGTCCTTTTGTTCGTTCATGCCGCCGTGGACGAAGATCAGGATCTTCTTCGGACCGCCGTGCGCCCCGTGATAGTCGCGCATCGCGTCGAACATTTCGTTGATTTGATCGTCGTAGGACTTTTGCGACAGGAGGCGTGGGTGGTGGGCGGGGTCGATGGCATTGCCCTCCTCGTCCATTTCGATGACGTGCTCGCGCAAGGGGGCGTTGGTCGGGAGTTTTGTCGCGCAGCCTGCGACGCAGAGGGCCGTCACGACTGCGGGCAAGCCGCGTAACTTTGCCGCGAGTGGTGCTGAGCTCATCCGTGCCCACCTTTTGCAAATCCGTTGTTGCGTACGGCCGGTTCGGGTCACCCTAGTTGCGATGGCGTGATCGGGCAATTCGTCGCCGTCCGATCGACAGGCGCTACATGGCCGCTTCAACCCGTTACACCCCCGCTACTTAATCGTTATAGTCTCAGCCCTATGCCTTACAACTTCACGAGCATCGAGAAGAAGTGGCAGCAGTATTGGCTGGAAAACAACACGTTCCGCGCGATCGATCCGGCGGAGGCCGGGGCGATGCCCAAGGCGTATATCCTGGACATGTTTCCTTATCCGAGCGGGGCGGGGCTGCACGTGGGGCATCCGGAGGGGTACACGGCGACGGATATCGTGTCGCGGTACATGCGGATGAAGGGGTTTAACGTGCTGCACCCGATGGGGTGGGATGCGTTCGGGCTGCCGGCCGAGCAGTATGCGGTGAAGACCAACACCCACCCGCGCGTCACGACCGAACAGAACATCGAGACATTTCGGCGGCAGATCCGGATGCTGGGGCTGAGCTACGACTGGACGCGCGAGATCGATACGACCGACCCTTCCTACTACAAGTGGACGCAGTGGATCTTTCTGCAGATTTTCAATTCGTACTTCGATCCCATTGACCAGAAGGCGAAGCCGATCGGGCACCTGTTGAATGAGCTGGTCAACAGCAACTTCGTGATCGGGCCGGATTATTCGCTGCACATCAACCCGACGCAGGAGGGGATGGAGCCGATTGCGGGGGAAGTGCGGATCGAGCGGACGTGGGCGGAGTTATCGCCGGAGGAGAGGCGGGAGGCGATTGAAGCGCAGCGGCTGGCGTACATGGACGAGGTGCCGGTGAACTGGTGCCCGGCGCTCGGCACCGTGCTCGCCAATGAAGAGGTGATCGACGGCAAGAGCGAAGTAGGCCAGTATCCGGTGGAGCGGCGGCCGATGCGGCAGTGGATGCTGCGGATCACGGCGTACGCGGACCGGCTGCTGAAGGACCTGGACCTGCTGGACTGGCCGGAGTCGCTGAAGGAGATGCAGCGGAACTGGATCGGCAAGAGCGTCGGGGCGGAGGTGGATTTTGAAATTACGGCGGATTCGATACCCGCCGGGGGGGACGCGCGCTTTGCGCAGGGGAGCGAGCCGCAGCCGCCGCTGCCGGCGCCGGTGGTGCCGCCGCGCGAAGGCGAAAGCGCTGACGGGGGCGTTTCGGCGGAAGACGCGGACGAGGTGCCGGCGATCACGGTGTTCACGACGCGGCCGGACACGCTATACGGGGCGACTTACATGGTGCTGGCGCCGGAGCACCCGCTGGTGGACCGGATCACCGCGCCGACGCACCGGGAGACGATCGACGCATATCGGGCGAGGACCGCGGGCAAGAGCGACCGGGACCGGATGGCGGAGACGAAGGAGAAGACCGGCGTGTTCACCGGCGCGTACGCGATCAACCCGGTGAACGACGAACGGATTCCGATCTGGGTCGCGGATTACGTGCTGATGGGGTACGGGACCGGGGCGATCATGGCGGTCCCGGCGCACGACCAGCGGGACTACGAGTTTGCGAAAAAATTTGATTTGCCGATCCGGCAAGTCGTTCGGCCGGTGAGCGGGGAGGCGCCGGCGGGTCGGGCCTTTGAGGGGGAGGGGATTGCAATTAATTCCGATGTCCTTAACGGCCTGACGACGGCGGAGGCGAAGGAGCACGTCGTCGCGCTGCTGGAGGCGGAGGGATTGGCTCGGCGTTCGGTGAAGTACAAGCTGCGGGACTGGCTGTTTTCGCGGCAGCGGTACTGGGGGGAGCCGTTCCCGATCGTGCTGGACGCGGAGGGGAATGCGTACGACGTTCCCGAGTCGCAATTGCCGGTGCTGCTGCCGGACGTGGCGGACTTCAAGCCGACGGGGACGCCGGAGCCGCCGCTGTCCAAGGCGAAGGAGTGGCTGGCGTACCGCGACGAGCGCGGCACGTTCACGCGCGAGACCAACACGATGCCGCAGTGGGCGGGGTCGTGCTGGTATTACCTGCGGTATATCGACCCGAAGAACGAGAAGCGGTTCGTGGACCCGGCGAAGGAACGGTACTGGATGCCGGTGGACTTGTACGTCGGCGGGGCGGAGCACGCGGTGCTGCATCTGCTGTATTCGCGGTTCTGGCACAAGGTGCTGTACGACCTGGGGTATGTTTCGACGCCGGAGCCGTTCACGCGGCTGATCAATCAGGGGACGATCCTCGGCGAGATGGAGTACACGATCGCCGGCGAGCGTAAGGAGCCGGAGACCACGGGCGATGAGGATGAGGCACCGGGCAGCGGCGTTCGCAAGCTGAGCGAGGAGGAAGTCGAGCGCACGAAGGATGGGTACGTGCTGCGGTCAGATCCCGCCGTGCGCGTCGAGGCCCGCGCGTACAAGATGAGCAAGTCGCGCGGCAACGTCGTCAACCCCGACAACGTCGTGCGCGATTACGGAGCGGATGCGTTTCGGCTGTACGAGATGTACATGGGGCCGCTGGAGGCGCAGAAGCCCTGGAATACGCGGGACATCGTCGGCATGACGCGGTTCCTCAATTCCGTGTGGCGGAACCTCGTCGGCGACGAGGAAAGCAGCAAGGTCGCGAAGATCGAAGACGCCGCGATCCCCGATGCAATTGACCGGCAGATGCACCGGGCGATCAAGAAGGTGGCGGATGACGTGGAAGGGCTGAGGTTCAATACCGCCATCGCGGAGCTGATCGAGCTGAAGAACGAGATGACGCACCTGGAGGTGGTCCCGCGGGCGCTGGCGGAGAATTTCACGCTGATGCTCGCCCCCTTCGCGCCACACCTGGCGGAGGAGCTTTGGCAGCGGCTGGGGCATGACCAAAGCCTGGCGCGCCACCCGTGGCCGGCGTACGATCCGGCCAAGCTTGTCGAGTCGACCATCGAGCTTCCCGTGCAGGTGAACGGGAAGGTGCGGGACAAGATCACGGTGCCGGCCGACGCGGCGGAGGAGGCGATCTTCACGGCGGCTGCGGCGGCGGAGCGCGTCCAGGTGTGGATCGCGGGCAAGACCATTAAGAAGCGGCTGTACGTGCCGAAGAAGCTCGTGAACTTCGTCGTTGCCTAGAAAACGGGCGTCGCGGCGGCGTCGCAACCCGGCACATCCTTTGCTCCGACTACCCGCGGAGCAAAGCCGTATGGTTGAATGCGTGGATTTCGTGTTTTCGGCGGCGGACGAACGGGCCAATGCGTCGCAGCCCCCTGCCGCCGACCCGTCGCGGGTCGAGCGTCACTGGGTGGGCGTGAGCCAGTACAATCGGAAGTCCGGCAAGCACATGCCCGTTGAGATCGAAGCCAAGTTCAAGATTGATTCGTTCGACGGCGTGCTCCAACGGCTGCGCGACCTCTCGGCCACGCTCGCCGGCGACCACCTCGAGACCAACACGTTCTTCGACACTGAGGACCGATCGCTTCTGGCGCTGGACAAGGGTCTGCGCCTGCGCGTCTCGCGCGACCCGGGCGGCGGCAACGAGCAGTACCTCCTAACCTACAAGGGCCCGCGGCAGCACGGCGTCTTTAAGAGCCGGGACGAGGTCGAGGTGTCGGTGGGCGATCCCGGGACCGCGATCCTGCTCCTGGAGCGGCTGGGTTACTCGCGCATGCTCTCATTCGAGAAGAAGCGGCAGACGTGGAAGCTACAGGGGTGCACCGTCGAACTGGACCAGGTGCCGTTCCTCGGCTGCTTCGTCGAGATCGAAGGGCCGAGCGAGGAGGCGGTGTTGAAGGTGCGGGAGGCGCTCGCGTTGGGCGAGTGTCCGGTCCTGAAGGGGAGCTACGTCGCGATGCTCGCGACGTACTTGCAGGAGCGGGGGGAAGAGCAGCGGGATATTACCTTCGAGTCGTAGCGCGTGCGGCTATCGCGTCACCGCGCGCCGGGCGGGGTCGGCCCATTGCTCGGAGACGTGGATTCGCTTGAACATCAATTCCTGGTTCAGGGCGCGGACGACGGGGGAGATTTTGGCGAATTCGGTGAGCCCCCCTGCTGCGTCCCTGACCATGATCTCGGTGCCCTGTTTGCCCTCTTCGGGGCGATAGACTTCGTACGGCGTGTCGGACGGTTCGTCGTAGAAGAGGTCGTAGGCGGGTTCGCCGCCGGCGTCTTCGACGGCGGATTGGGCGGCGGCGAATGCGGCGCGGGCTTCGGAGTCGCTGCGCTGCGACAGGTCGATCGTTTTGTACAGCCGGCGGAAGAGTAGCCCGCGGCAAAGGGAGGAGAGGACGGGGTCGGCGGCGGCGGTCCATTGCTTGAAGCAGGCCATGACGGAGATGTCGTCGAGGTCGGTGAATTCGGCGACCGAAATGCGCCGGCCGGAGAGCGCCTTGTGGACGGGAGTTTCGGGCGGCGGCCAGGGGAGGCGGCCCTGGATGAGCAGGCGCTTGCCGCGCTGGAGGGCGAGCTTGACCATGCCCTCGGCGGCGCGGACGACCTTGTGCAGGTACACGTTGCGGTACATGTGGTAGCGGGACTGGAGGTACGCCTCGACCGCGCTGACGCCCTTCCACGTGACGGCGAGGCGCGAGCCGGCGTCGTCCATCGTGAGGGAGACGAGGAGCCAGCGCAGGTCGTAGCCGCCGTAGCCGCTGCCGGTCATCAGGTTGTCGCGGAGGAGGTAATCGAGGCGGTCGGCGTCGAGCTGGCTGCAGAGGACGTCGCTGAAAAACGTGCGCTGTCCGCGACATTCCATCAGCGCGACAACCTTGTCGGGGAGTGCGCGGTCGAATTCGACCAGGCGGCGGTGGACTTCGCTTTCGGGATCGGCCACCACGCGGCGGGTGAGGTCTTCGTGGTGTGCGCCGCTGACCCGCTCGAAGACGTGGCTGAAGGGGCCGTGGCCAAGGTCGTGCAGCAGGGCCGCGATGAGACAGACGGTTTCTTCATTCTCATCGATAGTATGAAAGCGGCGGAGGTGGTCGAGCATCTGGCGGGCGGTTTCCATGACGCCGAGGCTGTGGTTGTAGCGGGAATGGTCGGCCCCGGGGTAGGCGAGGCTCGCCATGCCGAGCTGGCGGATGCGGCGCAGGCGCTGGAACTCGACGGCGTTGACCAAGTTGAAGAGCAACCGGTCCCGCGGGCGCTCGGTGCGGAAGGCGATCACGTCGTGCACCGGGTCGCGGATGATCTTCTCGGACATGGCCGATGATCTTACGGGAACTTTGTCCGAAGCGTCTGTACTCCCATGCGGCGGCCGTCCGATGCTATAGTGACGCCGAGGCCCGCGGAGAACATGATGAAACGTCGCATGGTGCCGTTGTTCGTGCTGCTCGCCCTGCTCGGGGCGGACAAGGGTGAGAAGTCGGACAAGCCCGAGAAGCCGGCCGTCAGCATCAAGAACCTGGAGTATTCGCCGAACTCGATCACGATTAAGCCCGGCGAGACGGTCGTCTGGACGAACAACGACGACCGGGACCACACGGTGACGGGAAAGGACTTCAACTCCGGGACAATCAGCGTCGGCGGGACGTTTCAGCACGCCTTTCCGAAGGCGGGCACGTATCCCTACTCGTGCAAGTACCATCCGCGGATGAAGGGGACGGTGGTGGTTAAGTAGTGTCGTTCATTGATTGACGGGCCGTGTTTTTCCGATATTATTCTCGGCAATGATGACGAACACCGAGATCGGCCGCATCGCAATTACCGCAGGACATCGCGGGTAGGGCCGACCGTTTGGTGATTTAAGTCGTCGAAGCCCTGCCCGAGAGGCAGGGCATTTTCGTTTGGGAGCGCCATGACCGCCACACGCCGGATCGAGATCTACGACACGACCCTCCGCGACGGCACGCAGGGAGAGGGGTTTAACCTGTCGCTCCAGGACAAGCTGCTGATTGCGCAGAAGCTGGATGAGCTCGGCGTGGATTACATCGAAGGCGGGTTTCCGCTGTCCAATCCCAAGGACCAGGCGTTCTTTCAGGAAGTCCGCGCGCTGAACCTGAAGAACGCGAAAGTTTCGGCGTTCGGGATGACCCGGCGGCGCGGCGTCAAGGCGGAAGAAGATCCGGGCATGCAGGCCCTCCTGTCGGCCGAGACGCCGGTGGTCACGATCGTGGGGAAGACCAGCCCTTATCAGGTGGAGAAGGTCCTGGCGGTGTCGCTGGACGAGAACCTGAAGATGATTGCCGATTCGGTGCGGCTGATGCGGGCGGCGGGGCGGCAGGTCGTTTACGACGCGGAGCATTTCTTCGACGCGTACCGCGCGAATCCCGAGTACGCACTGCGCACGCTGCTGGCGGCGCAGGAGGCGGGGGCGGCGGTACTGTGCCTGTGTGACACCAATGGCGGGTCGCTGCCGGAGCTTGTCGCGGAAGCGACGGCGGCGGTGAAGCGGCAGACGGCGGCGAGGGTCGGAATTCACACGCACAACGACTCGGCGGTCGCCGTCGGGAATGCGCTGGCGGCCATCCGGGCCGGCGCGGAGCACGCGCAGGGGACGATCAACGGCGTCGGCGAACGGTGCGGCAACATGGACCTGATCCCGCTCGTGGCCAACCTCCAGCTCAAATACCAGCTCGACTGCCTGCGGCCGGGCACGCTCCAGCACCTCACCGAGGCCAGCCGGTACGTGTACGAAGTGGCGAACATGAACCTCAATTCCGGCCAGCCTTACGTGGGTTCGAGCGCGTTCGCGCACAAGGGCGGCATGCACGTCCACGCGGTGCAGAAGGACGCTTCGACGTACGAGCACGTCTCGCCGGAGTCGGTCGGCAACACGCGCAAGATCCTCATCTCGGAAATGTCCGGCGTGTCCAATATCGCGACTAAGGCCGGCAAGAAGTTCAACCTGGAGAACGACAAGGCCACGCTCCGGAAGGTGCTGGAGCAGGTGCAGGTCATGGAGAATGCCGGGTATCAGTTCGAAGCGGCCGAGGCGAGTTTCGAGCTGCTTCTGCGTAAGCAGATCGGGCGGCACCGGCAGTTCTGGAAGCTCGACCATTACCGCGTCGTCGTGCTGAAGGTGGATTCCACCGAGCCCGTGGCCGAAGCGACGATCAAGCTGCGGGTGGGGGACAAGACCGCCCACACCGTTGCGGAAGGGGACGGGCCGGTGAACGCGCTGGACGGCGCCCTCCGGCGTGCGCTCACGCCACATTTCCCCGCGATCGGCGGCGTACACCTGATCGACTACAAGGTTCGGGTCATCAATTCCAATGACGAGACGGCGGCGAAGGTTCGGGTGGTCATCGAGTGCCGGCGGGACGCCTCGGACGGGTCGAAGGAATTCTTCGGGACGATCGGCGTCTCAGGCAACATCATCGACGCGAGCTGGCAGGCGCTGGTGGACGCGTACGAGTACCACCTGCTGCACGTGGAAGCCGATCAGACCTGTCATCATCGCCCCGGTGACAAACCCACCTCGATGTGCTAGACCAGTGCACGTGCAGGTGTTCGACGACATCAAGGATGTTCCCCCGGAGCGATTCCCGCGGCACATCGCCATCATCATGGACGGCAACGGCCGCTGGGCGGTGCGGCGCGGCCTGCCGCGCGTCCGCGGCCACCAGGAAGGGGCCAAGGCCGTCCGCACCGTCGTCACCGAGTGTGCCCGCCTCCGCAAGGAGCACGGCGGGCCGGATTACCTGACGCTGTACTCGTTTTCCCTGGAAAACTGGAAGCGGCCGCACGACGAGGTCTCGTTCCTGATGCAGATGTACATCGACTACCTGCGGCAGGAGCGGCCGACCATGATGGAGAACAACATCCGCTTCCAGCAGCTCGGCCGGCTCGACCACCTCCCCGACGCCGTGCTCGACGAGGTCAACGTCGCCCTCGACGAGACCCGGCACAACACCGGCCTGACCCTCAGCCTCGCGCTCAACTACGGCTCGCGGGCGGAGATTACCGACGCGGTGCGGGCCATCGCCGAGCAGGTGAAGGGCGGCGACCTGGACCCCCGCGACGTGAACGAAGAGACGATCTCGTCGCACCTGTACACGGCGGGGATGCCGGACCCGGACCTGCTGGTGAGGACGGCCGGCGAGATGCGGATCAGCAACTACCTGCTGTGGCAGATCTCATACGCCGAGTTCCACGTCTCGCCGGTCCTGTGGCCGGACTTCGCGGTAGGGGACCTGTACAAGGCGATCGAGGACTTCGCCTCGCGCAATCGGCGCTTCGGCGCGCTCGATCACACGAACACCCTCCGGTGAGCCCCGGGGGACGGCGCGCCGCCAACTCAACACGGGAGCACGGTAATGCCTACGTACATCGCACTACTCAACTTCACGGAACAAGGGGCCGGCAAGATCAAGGACACGCGCAAACGCGCCGATTCCTTCCGCGCCCTCGCCAAGAAAGCTGGGGCCTCCGTCGTCGAGGCGTATTGGACGCTCGGCCACTATGACGGCGTCCTCATCCTCAACGCCCCCGACGACCAAACGGTGGCAAGGTTGCTGTTCCAACTGGCCTCGCTCGGCAACGTTCGCACGCAAACCCTCCGCGCGCTCAACGCCGCCGAGATGGAGCCGATGATTGTCGGCCCCGGGAAACCGACCTCCCGCTGACCGATACGGCCGCTCTTAGTTCTCCCGACCGGCCCCGTCCGCGCGACCGGCCCCGGTAATCTTCTGCACGAGTTCAAAGAACCCCCGCTTCCGCGCGGAGCTGATGCCCCAGTTCACCGGCACGCTCTGGTAGCCCTCGTCGAAGCCTTCGCCTTCCATGCGGAAATCGAAATACCCCCAGCTCGCGTACGCGCTAACGGCCGCGAGCATGTTGTTCTCGGGCTTGTCGAAATTGAAGTGGTCGTCCTCGTTGAAGAGGATCGGCTGATCGTGGTAGCTCGGCAGCTTGCGTGTTTTTTCCACCATCGTTGTGATCTTCGCCGGATCCTTGACGCCGTTGCCGTGCACCAGCACGAAATCGACGACCTTCACGAGCGAATCCGGCGGCACCGCGCCGCCGCCGAGGCTCGTGCTGACAAGCAGCCGGCCGGCCGGGGACCGCACCTTCCCTTTCGATTGTTCCTTGACCCGCTCGATCAGCTCGTTGGCGCGCTTCTGCGGCTTGATGATCTCGTGCTTGAACCCGCCGTGGTTCGCCTCGTTGGCGACTTCGACCAGCACATTCGTGTAACCCTTGGAGAGGATCCAATCGGTGGCCGCGTCGGCGGCGCGGACGACGGCCGCCTCGTCGTTCATCCGCTGCTCCTGCGCCTGGTAGAAGTATCCGAGGATCACGACCATCCCCAGCTCGTCGGCGCGGTCGATAATCCGCGCGAGGCGGGCGAGGTAATCGTCCCGCAGCCGGCCGTCCCACTCGAAGGCGGAATTGATCCACGGCTGCTTTTTGCTGTATCCCTGCGGGCTGCCGCCCTGGAAGTTGATCGTGAACGCCAGCAGGCCCTTCTCCCGCCACAGCGGCATGGCGGCGATGAACTCGCGCGTGTTCCTCTCGGGGTCCCACGGCCCGTCCGGGTACTTCCACAGCTCCCGCGGTTCGGGATTCCGGTCGTCGAAAATCCCCTGGACCATGCGCGAGTTCAGCAGCAGGCCCTGGATCTTCTTGCCGTCGTACTTCCGCCCTTCGTACGTCGGCCGACCGTTGATAAAGAACTCCCGGCCCTGGATAGAGACCACCGTCTTGCCCACCGCCCCGACGCGCACGCCCGCCAGCGCGGTCACACACCACAATATCGCCAGTGTCCTTCGCCGCATCCGATCACCCTTTCCTCCCCACGAGCCGCTTCAGCATCCGCTTGAGTGCCGGCCCCTCCCGCAAGCGCCGGCGCAATTCCGCGATCGTCCGCCGCTCCCCCTCCGTCAATGGCGAGAGCTCCGTCGCCGCAACGGCGTCGCGATATTCATCGATGCTCTTGGCCCCCAGGACGACCGTGTGCGTCGCCGGATCGTCCAGCAGGTATCGAAGCGCCACCTGCACCATGGTTCGACCAGGGCGGACCAGCCCACCGAACACCGCGTACCGCCGAAATTCCTTCCCCACGTCCTGCCCCGCGAACCACGTGCTGCGGATGTCTTCGGCGCTCAGCTCCGGCGGCCGCCGGAAGTACTTACCGCTGAGTCTCCCCGCCGCCAGCGCCCCGCGCACGACGCCGCCGATGTTGTGCTCGCGCAGGTACGCCGTCAGCCCCTCCTCCGGCCGCAGCATGTTCCGCTCGTACTCCACGACGTCGCAGCAACCCAGCTCGTGCAACATTCTCACCTGTTCGAGGTCGTTGGTCGAAATCCCCACCGCCCTGACCTGCCCCTTGTGCCTGGCCGATTCCAGAAACTTCGCGACGGCGTCGGCCTGCTTTCTATCCGGCGTGACGTGATAGAGGTACACGTCGATCCGGTCGGTGCCCAGCCGCCGCAGCGAACCTTCCAGCGAAAGGGCCACGCGCTTGGCGGACGCGTCGTCCACCCGCTCGCCGCGCGGGCCGACGAGCGCGCCGAATTTCGTCGAAATGACCCAGCGGTCCCGCTGGCCCTTCAGCGCCTCCCCCACCCGCCGCTCGCTTTCGCCGGCCCCGTATTGTTCGGCCGTGTCGATGAAGTTGAGCCCCATTTCCCCACATTGCCGGATCAGGCTGATGACGTGTTCCCGCCCCGGGTCCGGATGCCCATCGGCCTTGCCGTTAAGCACCAGCGGCCCCCCGAGCTGCCACGCCCCCACGCCGATCTCCGAAATTTCAAGCCCCGTCCGCCCGAGCACTCGCTTTCGCATCGTGCGGGCATTGTAGTCCCCCTCACTGCGGCGCAAAGCGTTGCCCGGGGAATGAGCCCCGGGCTTGCTCCTGCCATCACCGCCCCCCTGCTGAATAGTTATTCCGCCTCCGCGGGCTCCTGTGCGATCGTCGGCCGCACCCGCTCGCGCATGGAAAGCTGCCCGCTGCGCCGCAAGCCAAGGATCGCGGCAAAAATGAATACCGGCACCGCCAGGCCCGCCATCCGCACGTCCTGCGCCCCCGCGCCCGCGGCGACGACCGCGCACACGATGGCCAACAGTGCGAAAACACCGAGTTCCGTCCAGCCGGGCAGCAACCGCTTCATGTCGATGTCCCCATCCGTGTAAAAAAAGACCACCGGACGCGACAACGCTCACCGCGTCCGCCGTTCGTTCAACTTGGTTGATCCATCCAGAATCGACGAAGACCTGGCTTCACAACCCGCGCCGTCAATCTACCGCCCCGCCCGCGGTTTTCCAGCGCATCAGCCCCCTTTTTCAAATACGTCTCGCGCCCCCTACCGTTGAAACGTCGCGAATTGACAGCCGGTTCGCCCACCGATAGTTTTCGGCCTCTTTCTGCAAAGTTCATCACTCGACCGATCACAAAGGAAGCACCCCATGGCCGCGCCCGCCTTCAAGGACGTCACCCCGCCCGTATCCGGCAAACAGATCGCCAAGCAGCCCGAGCGGCTCAACGTCCCGGACAACCCCATCATTCCCTTCATCGAAGGCGACGGCACAGGCCCTGACATCTGGCGCGCCAGCGTGCGCGTCTTCGACGCGGCCGTCGAAAAAGCCTACGGCGGCCGGCGCAAGATCGCCTGGATGGAAGTCTTCGCCGGCGAAAAGGCCTTCAAGAAGTTCAATAACTGGTTGCCGGACGACACGGTCGCCGCCTTCCAGCACTACCTCGTCGGCATCAAGGGGCCGCTCACCACCCCCGTCGGCGGCGGCATCCGGTCGCTCAACGTCGCCCTGCGGCAGATGCTCGACCTTTTCGTCTGCCTCCGCCCCGTCCGCTACTTCCCCGGCGTGCCCTCCCCCGTGAAGCACCCCGAGAAGGTGGACATGGTCATCTTCCGTGAGAACACCGAGGACATCTACGCCGGCATCGAATACGCCCCGGGAACGCCCGAGGCGCAGAAGGTCCTCGACTTCTTCGCCCGCGAGTTCCCCAAGGAGTTCAAGAAGATCCGCTTCGGCACGAAAGACGCCACTCAAGGCTGGCAGTCGCACCTGGAATCCATCGGCGCCCCCAAGCGCGACGTCTCCGTCCAGGTCGGCGTCGGTTTCAAGCCCATCAGCTACTACGGCACCGAGCGCCTCGTCCACTCGGCCATCGGCTACGCCATCAAGCACAAGCGCAAGAGCCTCACGCTCGTGCACAAGGGCAACATCATGAAGTTCACCGAGGGCGCCTTCCGCGACTGGGGCTACAAGGTCGCCAAGGACTTCTACGGCGCCCAGGAAATCGACGGCGGCCCCTGGTGCAAGATCCCCGAAGGGCGCGCGGGCGCCGGCCTGGTGATCAAAGACTCCATCGCCGACATCACCCTCCAGCAGGTCCTCACCCGCCCCGAAGACTTCGACGTCATCGCCACGCCCAACCTCAACGGCGACTACCTCTCCGATGCCCTGGCCGCCCAGGTCGGTGGCATCGGCATCGCCCCCGGCGGCAACATCAACTACGTCACCGGACACGCCGTCTTCGAAGCCACCCACGGCACCGCACCCAAGTACGCCAACCAGGACGTCGTCAACCCCGGCTCCGTCATCCTCTCCGGCGTCATGATGTTCGAGTACATGGGCTGGCAGGAAGCCGCGGAGCTCATCACCCGCAGCTTGGAAAAGGCCATCGCGGCCAAGACGGTCACCTACGACTTCGAACGCCAGATGGAGGGGGCGAAAAAGGTGAAGACGAGCGAGTTCGCCAACGAAATGATCAAGCACATGGCGTAACCCGCAATCGCGTCCCTGTGCGACGCCGGCGGATTACCAAGTGCGGCAAGGCCGCCTACGTCGCGGCCTTCGCCGTCTCGCGCGACGACTCCGCCGTTCGCCTCCCGCGCCCGCGGGACTTACCCGCCCTTCCCGCCGAACGGCCGTTTTGCCCGTTACGCCCCTGCCGCTCGTACTCCGGCTCCGTCTCGGTCATCAGCGCCGCCATGATCTCCCACACCCCAATGCCGGCGATGGTCATCCGCACGTCGTCGTCCTCGTCCATTAACATCGCGGCCCCGAGCAGCATCCCGCCGCTGAGCGCGTCCATCGTCAGATGCGCCTTCATCGGCAGGAGCTTGGCGACGCTCAGCTCGTAATCGGTGATCAGGCTGTACGCCGCCGCCATCGCGCCCGAGCCCTCCAGAAGCATTGAAGGCTTGCGCCGCCACCCCAGCATCGACGGCAGCGCCATCAGCGCCGCCCCCGTTACGTAGTCGAGCACCCCGTGCACCTTCGTCGAGATCGGCTTCCGCATCGTTGCACCACTTTCAACAAACCTGCAGCGGCTCCGCCGATCTTCCGTCCGGATCCTCCCGTGGTTCGTTCGATCGTTTAGCGATTCTTATCGCTTCCGCGTTTTCACGTCCGCCCGCGGCGTGTTCCCGCGGGCCTTGTGTTTGGTGTTATTGGTGTACAGCCGGCTCGTATCTCGCCGGTCGCCGCGGTGCCGCCCGCCGCCGGGCGTCTGCGGCCGGCTGGCTTCCCTCAGCACCTCCTGCGGCACGTTGGGCTTGGTCGGCACCGGCCCTCGGTCGGCCCCCGGCTGGCCGACGACCGTGCGCGCCGTCCGGCCGCGCGCCTTGCGGCCCACCGGTCCCTCCATCCCCACCCCCACCTTCGCGTCCTTCACATTCCGTGCGTGCGACATGGGCGAGACCTCCTTCCCGCGATTCGTTGCAACGCCCATGCCTTCGCGAGCTTCCTTACGCCCCCGCCTTCTGCTCGTGGTACTCCTGAATGTCCTGGTACACCCCGTCGGGGAACTTCAAGTCCCTGTACAGGTTGCAGGCATCCGGGTCGTCGCCGCCGGGGCAGATCGGGAATCCCTGCTCCTTCTGCCAAGCCAAAATCTTCTCGCGCCGCGGCGGGTTGTACCCCCGGCTCCGCACCTGCTCGACCAGCGCCTTGGCCTGGACTTCGTCAAAGTCCGGGTTCTTCGTCAGCCACTTCACTAACTCACCGTCGCTGAGGAAGTACTGCCCGACCATCGTAAAGACGAGCCGGCCGTAATGCCCAATGTCGTTCCCCTGCTCCAAGGCCGTCAACAAGTGTCCCATCATGCCGTTCTGTCGCAATTCTTTCACGCTCATCGCACAACTCCTTTCTGTGCGACTCGGTGGCAATCCCAGTGCCAGAGTAAGCAGTTTGTTAGGATAATCCACCCCGCCGCTAAGCTCGCATTCGAACGTCGCTCGTGCTTGACCCGCCCAGCCACGTCCGATAAATTCTCCCCGGCACTTCGCTGCGGCGGGTCCCGTTGGGCTGGAAGGGTCAGGACGAGGGCAATTTGCACCGCCCGCCGCACGTGTCCGTCAGAGCCTTGGGATTTCTTTTGACCACCGGTGCGTCGGGCCGGTGAACAGTTTCCAGAATCTGCGATCCGCCTGGCGTCGGCCGACCCAGCCTTCGCATGCGCGGATACTCGAGCACGCCCGCGCCCCCTGCGGCGCGCACGGAGGAGTGCAAATGCAAGCGTTCATCTCGCCGGCGGCGGTCACCTCCTGTAACCGCCCGGGACGCCGTGGCAATCGATCTCGACCTTTCGCAGCCGTCCAGCTCGCCGCCTGCGCCCTTGCACTTCCGCTCATGGCCGCACCGTCCACCGCACGCGCGGACGGCTTCAGTGACGCTACCACCACGATCACCCCCAGCGGCGCCGCCGTCCTCACCATCGACCCCTTCCAGACCTTTCAGGCCAGCAGCGACCTCCAGACGAGCGTCCCCAGTACGTTCGGGGGGGCGAACGTCGCGAATATCATCGGCGCCAATCGCTTCTACACCAACGGCATCACCGGCCAAGGCTCCATCGTCGCCAACGTCGAGGCCGGCCACTTCTGGGGCGACGTTGACGGGCACGAGACGCTTACGTCCAGGACGTCCTTCGTCACCGGAACGGGCGCGCTCGGCGACTTCGACCGCCACGCCACCTGGGTCGGAATGATGATCGGCGGACAGAACGGCGGCCAGTTCCAAGGCGGGTACCAGACCGGCATCGCCAACGGCGCCGACTTGCGATCCGGCGCCATCGCCACCTCCTGGACGCCCCCCGCCTACTCCCTGAGCTTCAGCTTCTCCAGCACCTCGATTTTCTCCGCGTACCAGGCGTACTTCGGCACCGCCGACGCGATCAACAGCAGTTGGGGATTCACCGACACCACCGGCACCAACTTTTTCACCACCGGCCTCGACGGGCTGGCTCGCGCCAATCCCCGCACCACCTTCGTCGTCTCCGCGGGAAACTCCGGCCCCGGCACCAACACCGTCGGCTCCCCGGGCTCCGGCTACAACGCCATTACCGTCGCCGCCCTGCACAACGACGGGTCGAACAACTACAACTCCGTCGCCAGCTTCAGCAGCCGCGGCCCGCAGGACTTCGGCGGGCCCGGCATCACCGTCACCGGGGTGCGCGCCGCCGTCGACATCGCGGCGCCCGGCGACAGCCTCACCTCCGCCTTCTACGGCGGCACCACCGGCGGGAACACCGGCGGCGCCGCCCAGGACGGAACCAACCTCTACTCCGGCGGCCTGGCCGGCACCAGCTTCGCCTCCCCCATCACCGCCGCCGCCGACACGCTCCTCAACAGCGCCGCGCGCAACACCCCGGCCATCAGCGGCAACGCCAACGCACGCGACGCCCGCGTCCTCAAGGCGGTCATTCAGAACTCCGCCACCAAGATCCCCGGCTGGACCAACGGCCAAAGCACCGTCAACGGGGTCATCACCACCACCCAATCCCTCGACTACGCCTCCGGCGCAGGCGCGCTCAACCTCAACGGCGCCTTCGACCAGTTCCTCAGCGGCGGCACCAAGGACGTCACCGGAACCGGCGGCGGCTCCATCACCGCCCTCGGCTGGGACTTCGGCACCGTCGCCGCCGGCAGCCACAACGATTACCCCTTCTCCGTCTTCCTCAAGGGCGGCACGAACCTCACACTTACGCTCGACTGGTTCCGCGACCGCACGTTCGTCAGCACCTCCTCCACCACGGACAACGCCTTCCGCGACCTCAACCTCGAAGTGTGGAACTCAACCTTCACCTCCGAAATCGCCACCTCCGACAGCCTCTACAACGACGTCGAGCACCTCTCGTTCACCGTCCCCTCCGACGGCCTGTACGCGATCCGCGTCTCCCAGGCCGCCCCCATCTTCGGCGCCACAGGCCCCGAGAGCTACGGCCTGGCCTGGTCCGGCACGGCCACCGTTCCCGAACCCGGCGCGGCGGCCATCCTGCTCGCCGTCGGCGGCGCCGCGCTGACCTTCCGCCGCCGCAATTGAGGCAGAGACATGCCCCAGTGAAATGACCCCGCGAAATGAGCCGGACCTATTGATCCCGCCCGGGGTCTTGCCGCATTACATCTCAGTTTGCGTGCCCCGCACCCAATTCAGAACGCCGCATCCCTGTCTTTGTGGGCGTGCCGCGTCCACAAATGCCAAGCGGGGCAACGAGCGTTTCATAACTCGTTGCCCCGCAATATCGGGGTGAAAGGATTTGAACCTTCGACCTCTTGGTCCCGAAGCCAAAACGGCCCATCCCCAAATCCCATACAATCGCTGATGTTACAGCTGCTACGTCAACGGCTTATGCGCTGAACTTGAACTGCCGTGGGACTGGCGCCCAGCTGTATTCGGAACTGGTTCTGCCACAAAACTGCCACAATCTTTTCCCGGACCCTCCCCAGCGATGTTGTGCCATTGTGGCGGAT
>Ga0308175_100000222_pt1 | contig 44324 bp, 38 predicted proteins | sample PhyCR1_3_FD_203893 | JGI IMG/M metagenome (GOLD analysis project Ga0308175, IMG submission 203893) | Soil microbial communities from UC Gill Tract Community Farm, Albany, California, United States - DLSLS.C.R1 | ecosystem: Environmental > Terrestrial > Soil > Agricultural land | place: USA...
TGGCCTTGACGCTCGTCGATCAAACCGTCCGGTGGATGGGCGGGCTGCACATCCTGATCAACAACGCCGCGATCCAGCAGACGCAGCACTGGCTGCTCGACACGCCCGAGCAGATCGAGCGGCAGCTCCGCGCTAACCTCGTCTCTCCGATCCTCCTGTGCCAATGTGCCGCCCCGATCCTTTGCGCGCAAAAATGGGGCAGGATCGTCTCGATCGGTTCGATTCAGGGCAAGACCGGGAATCCATCGATGCTCGCGTATGCCATCTCCAAGGCCGCGCTGGAGAACATGACCAAGGCGCTGGCGCGCGACCTGGCGAAAGACCAGGTGACGGTCAACCTGCTGTGTCCCGGCTGGTTTGACACGTGGCGCAACCGGCGGGAATTTGCGACGCCGGAGGACAAGGTCGAAAAGGGGCGGCACGCGGTTCCGCTGGGCCGCATCGGCGACCCGCAGGACTTCGGCGGGATCGCGGTGCTACTCTGTAGCGACGCCGCCAGCTACATCACCGGCCAGACGATCTATGTCGATGGCGGGATGAGCGTCAAATAGCTTCTTCAAATTGCTCTGTAGTATCCTTCGAGCCGTCGCATGACGATCCGATGAGAGTCCCATGCACCACTGCGACACCGCCTCCCAACGCCGGGCCGAAATGACCGATTCCGCTGCCGCGGCGACGGTTGCGTTTTGCAAGTTGTCTCACCCGGATGGCTACGTCGCGTGCGACTGGGACCTGTCGCTGGACGGCGAAGCCCGCGCCCATTGGCTGCCGTTTTTCCAGCGTCACTTCGAGACGATCCTCAAGCTCGGCGTGGAGGCCGCGGTTGCCCGCGGCGAGGCGCTCGCGTCGGCCGCGGCCCGCGCGGAGGGCTGCCGCGACGCGTTGCGAAACAAAGTTGACGGTTTCGCATCCCGCCCGCATGAATTCGGGCGGGTCACGATTCTCACGCTCGACGCCTGGCGCGATGGTTGCCTCGACCGTTTCGATTTTTACGACCCGTTCATCGATCTGAAGAACCGGGAGAACGAGCGGGCGCTGCCGCTGCTCCCGGCGGTTTGCCGGCAGATTGATTCGCTCGCGGGCGAAGCGCAGCTGGGCGCGCTGGTCCTCGGACTGTTCGCGGGGAATATCTTCGACATGGGCGCCGAGGCCACGGCGAAGGCGTTTCTGGCCGGCGGGCCGGACTTTTTCAACACGCGCGACTCGATCACGCCGCGCCCGTGGCTGATCGATGATTACGACGCGTTGGCTGGCCGCGTGCTCCACGGGCCGGTGCATCGCAAGGCCGTGTTCTTCATCGACAATGCCGGGAGCGACTTTCTGCTGGGGGCGCTGCCGTTTGTCCGGTGGATGGCGCGGCGCGGCACGCGCATCGTCCTGGCGGCGAACGAGCGGCCGACGCTGAACGACATGACCGTACACGACGTCCGCGAATGGATGCCGCGGATTATTGCGGCCGAGCCTTCGCTGGCGGGCTTGCCGATCGAGCTTGTGTCCACCGGCACCGGCGAGCCGCTGATCGACCTGTCGCGCGTATCGCGGGAGCTCAATGAAGCTGCGGCGGACGCGGACCTGGTCATCCTCGAGGGGATGGGCAGGGGGGTTGAATCGAATCTCGATGCGTCGTTTAGGTGCGATGCGCTGAATGTGGCGATGCTGAAGGATAGCGCGGTCGCTCGCCGCTGCGGGGGAAAGATTTTCGACGTGGTGTGCCGGTTCCGCGAGGGGCGTGGGTGAGGGCGCTTTGGCGTGCGAATCCGGGGCGGCGCTTCGCCCTGCCGCGGCATGGGAGTGACGCCGGGGCCGCGTTGACGCCCCCCTGGGCCGCGCGTACCATCCGTCACCCTTCGCCCGCCAGGCACGGACGGAACCGACTACCGAGGAAACTAATGCCAATCACGGACCGTGAAAACGTCAAGAGGGTTGACCCCCGCGCGATGGCGCGCGCCGCCGACTACGTCGGCGCGTCCACCACGTCCTTCCCGCCGCACACGCCGCTGGGCATGCCGATGGCGGCGCCCGGCCCGGGAGGCTACAGCCGCTACCGGGAGATGACGCTGGAGGAGATGCTGCTGGAAAACCGGGTGGTGTTCCTGGTCGGCGAGATCAACCACGTCTCGGCGAGCCGCTGCATCATGCAGATGCTGTACCTGCAATCGGTGAAGAAGGACCAGGACATCAACCTGTACATCAACTCGCCGGGCGGGGTGGTGGACGACACGCTGGCGATCTACGACATCATGCGGTTTCTGACGTGCGACATCGCCACGTACTGCATCGGGCGGGCGGAATCGGGCGGTGCGGTGGTGCTGATGGCGGGCAAGAAGGGCAAGCGCTACTGCCTCCCGAACGCCAAGGTGATGATCCACCAGCCGTTCGGCGGGGTGTACGGGCAGGCGGCGGACATTGAAATCCAGGCGGAGGACATCCTCAAGACCAAGGACACGCTGATCAAGGTGATGGCGCGGTGCACGGGACAGCCGGAGGAGCGGATTCGCGAGGACAGCGAGCGAGACCGGTTTTTTAATGCGTCGGATTCTGTCAAATACGGGATCGTGGACGAGATCCTGGGCGAGGACACGCCGCCGGCGGTCGCCGCGGCCGCCGCGGACGGGACGAAGCCGAAATAACGAGCGTTCGCTCTGGCCCATGGACGTATGCCCGGTCATCCCGCTCGTGCTGGCGATCGGCCTGGTTGCGGGGTGCAAGACTGCCCCGTTGCCGCAGCCGGCGGAATCGCGGCCGGAAGCGCGGTCCGAAACAATGCTCTTCACGCAAATCGACCATCCCGCGATCAGTTGCCGCGATCCGCAGGCCCAGATGGACTGGTACTGCCGGAACCTGGGGATGCGCGTGATCGCCACGAATGGGCAACAGCCGCCGAGCGCCATCCTGGGGTTCGGCGAAGGCGGCGTGCGCGGCGGGTCGATCCTGGAGATCATGCCGGTGAAAGACGCCGGCCCGAGCCCCGCCGAGATGCCGCGTTTCGCGCCCGGCCTGCGGCACCTGGCGTTCCGGGTGAGTGATTTTGAGAAGGCGTACGCGAAGCTGAAATCCGCGGGCGTCACGTTCCTGTTTGAACCCACGACCGCGGTAGGGGGTGGAAAGATCGTCAGCTTCCGCGACCCGGAAGGAAACGAGCTGCAGATCGTCCAGCGCTAGGGGCCAAGAAATTGCCGAGACAACCGCCATGAACAACCAACTCATCCCCATCGTGATCGAAAAGTCGGGTCGCGGCGAACGCGCCTACGACATCTACTCGCGCCTGCTGAAGGACCGGATTGTCATGCTCGGCGGGCCGGTCACCGACGAGCTGGCCAATGCGGTGATCGCGCAGATGCTGTTCCTGTCGAACGACGATCCGAAGACGGACATCCAGCTTTACATCAACTCGCCGGGCGGGTCGGTTTCGGCCGGGCTGGGGATCATCGACACGATGAAGTACCTCCGCTGCGACGTGGCGACCACGTGCATCGGCATGGCGGCGTCGATGGGCGCGTGCCTGCTGGCGGCCGGGACCAAGGGGAAGCGCGCCGTGCTCCCGAACGCGCAGGTCATGCTGCACCAACCGCTGATCGGCGGCGTGCTCCAGGGGCCGGCGACGGACCTGGGGATCGAGGCGGCGCACATGCTGCGGCTGCGGGACCGGCTGTACAAGCTGATGGGCGAGTACACCGGCAAGTCGCCGGAGCAGATTCACCGGGACTTCGACCGGAACAAGTGGCTCTTTTCCGAAGAGGCGGTGGATTACGGGTGCGCGGACCGCGTACTGGACAGGGCGCCGGAGACGGCTCCCCGGCGGCGCGTCGAGGAAGACGAGGACGAAAAGTAGTCGTCCGAGACGGGCCCGATCGAGGCGCGTTAAGCGCACTAGGCGCATTACCATTCACCCACGATGCCCCGCTCCCTCGCCAGCGCCCTGGTCTTCGTGGTGGCCGCCTTCGCCCAAGGCTGCACCACCCCAAGCGCCGCCAACATCGCCCTCCGCAAGGAAAACCAGCAGCTGCATGAGCAGATTGACCAGCTCACCCGCGCCCGCGAGGCCGACGCGCTTACCATCGGTTCGCTGGAAGCCAAGACGGGCACGCTCCCCACGCTGCCGACCACGCGGCTCGCGCAGCTCTTCACGGCGCAGGGGCTTAAGCTCGGCCGTCTTACCGGGGGGGCGGACCTTGATCCCGAGCGGCCTGGGGATGAAGCGCTGAAGATTTACGTCATCCCGATTGACCAGAGCGGCGGCAGCCTCAAAGCGGCGGGGGACTTCACGGTTGAGGCGTTTGATCTTGCGATGCCCGCGGATCCGCTCATCGGCCGCTGGACGTTCTCCGCGGAGGAGGCGGCGAAGGATTTTTACGATACCGCGCTGCTGTACACATTCGTTCTTACGTGTCCCTGGCAAAAGCCGCCGCAGCACGCGGACCTGACGGTGCGAGTGACGTTTAAGGACCTGTTGACGCAGCGCACGCTGCCGCCGGTTCAGAAGGTGGTTCACGTGAACCTCCCGCCGACGCTGGTGCCGGCGGCGGCGACTGGTCCGACGGCAAAAGCGGCAGCTGCGGAGCACTGACTGAGGCCAATTCGCGGGGGCGGGCGCGAATTTGTCGTTTAAATTTCAGTTTGTAAGGTGCCGGGCGATCCCAACCCTTGCTAAGGTATTGTAATGCTCGGTTCTGGCAGCCCCCCGCGTTTATCCGAGTACCTGACCGTGGGCGAGGCCGCGGCGGTTCTGGGGGTTTCGCCGTGGACGCTGCGGAACTGGGACCGGGCGGGGAAGCTGCGGCCGATCCGTCATCCGAAGAACGGCTACCGGATTTACCGGCACGAAGACCTGACGGCCGTGCTTTCGGGCGGGAAGGCGGAGGCGAGCTCCGCTGCGACGATGCCGCTCGTGGACTGGCGCGGGATGGGCGAGAGGGAGCATTTCGTTCAGTTTTACGAAAGCGACTCATTCCTGGTGGAGTCGGTCGGGGGGTACGTGGGGGCGGGGCTGGAGGCGGGGGATGGGGCGATCGTGATTGCGACGCGGCCGCACGGCGCGGCGATTGATAAGAAGCTGAAGGCGGGGGGACTGGACCTGGCGATGGCGAGGGCGAGTGGACAGTACCTGTCGCTGGACGCCGCCGAGACGCTGTCGAAGTTCATGGTCGATGGGCTGCCGGATCCGAAGCTGTTTTCCGAGACGATCGGAAGCGTGGTCGCGCGCGTGTCGGCGGGCCGGAGCCGGCTGCGCGCGTTCGGCGAGATGGTGGCCTTGCTGTGGGGCGAGGGGAACAACGCGGGGGCGATTCGGCTGGAAGAGCTGTGGAACGAGCTGGGCAAGTCGCAGCGGTTCGCGCTGTTCTGCGCGTACCCGATCGGCGGGTTTGACGTGCGGGCCGACGGGGTGCCGCTGGAGCAGGTTTGCAAGTGCCACACGCGCGTGATTCCCGCCGAGAGCTACGCCGCCGTTTCCAGCGCCGACCGTCGGCACCGGGAAGTGGTGCTGTTGCAGCAGCGAGCCAAATCCCTCGAGGCCGAGATCGCCCACCGGAAGGAAGTGGAGAAATCGCTGGCGCAGCGGGAGCGGGAGCTTTCTGACTTCGTGGAAAATGCCCTGGAGGGACTGCACCAGGTGGGTCCGGACGGGGTCATCATCTGGGCGAACAAGGCCGAGCTGGACATGCTCGGGTACGCGGCGGGCGAGTACATCGGGCACCACGTCGGGGAGTTTCACGCCGACCGCGGCGCGATCGAGGACATGCTGGGGCGGCTGCTGCGCGGGAAGAGCCTCTACAACCACCCGGCGACGCTGCGGTGCAAGGACGGCTCGCTGAAGCACGTGCTCGTACACTCGAACGCGTACTTTGAGGACGGCCAGTTCGTGTATACGCGGTGCTTCACGCGGGACGTGACCGAGCGATTGCGCGCCGAAGCGGAGTTGCGCGAGGCGCGCGGCGTCGCCGAGCGGGCCAACAAGGCCAAGGACCACTTTCTGGCGGTGCTGAGCCACGAGCTGCGCACGCCACTGACGCCGGTGCTGATGGCGGTGACGGCGATGGAGGTGGAAGCCGGGCTCCCGCCGGGACTGCGGGAGGAGCTGGCGATGATCCGGCGGAACATCGTGCTGGAGACGCGGCTGATCGATGACCTGCTGGACCTGAGCCGGGTCGTGAACGGCAAGATGTCGCTGCAAAAGGAGGAGGTGGCGGTCCACCGGCTGATCCAAGGCGTCGTCGAAATGGTGTCGGCCGACGCAGCGCAGAAGCGGCTGGAGGTTCGGCTCGAGCTGGCTGCCGAGAACGACCGGGTGTACGCCGATCCCGCGCGCCTGCATCAGGTCGTGTGGAATTTGCTTAAGAACGCCGTGAAGTTCACGCCGGAGGGGAGGGCGGTCACGATCGGGACGCGGGGCGGTGCCGCGGGGCGGGTCGCGATCGAGGTGAGGGACAGCGGCGTGGGGATCGACCCGCGCGTGCTGCCGGGGATCTTCGACGCGTTCGATCAGGGGGAGCAGGGGGTTAACCGCACGTTCGGCGGGCTGGGACTCGGGCTGGCGATCTCGAAGGCGATTATCGAACTTCACGAGGGGACGATCCGCGGCGAGAGCGAGGGCAAGGGCCGCGGAGCGTGTTTCACGATCGAGCTGCCGACGGCCGGCCGGGTGCGGGCGGGCGAGATCGTGCGACACACGCCCGACGGGGGCGGGGGTCGGGCCGAGCCGTTGCGCATCCTGCTGGTGGAGGACCACGAGGACACGCTGCGGGTGCTGCGGCGGCTGCTGGAAAAGTACGGCCACGCGGTTACAACGGCCGGGAGCGTCGCCGAGGCCGGCCTCGCCGCGGAATCGGAGCGATTCGACGTGTTGATCAGCGACATCGGGCTGCCGGACGGCAACGGGGAGGACGTCATCGGTCGGGTGCACGTGCGGCAGCCGGGCCTGCCGGCGATTGCGTTGACCGGCTTCGGGATGGAGCAGGACGTCCGCAGGAGCGGGCGGGCGGGCTTTGGGGCGCACCTGACCAAGCCGGTGGACGTCGCGGCGTTGAAGGCGGCGATCCAGCGACTGGTCGCCGAGGCGGGTAATCCATAGCACCGGGCTGGGGGCCATGGAATTGCGGAGGAATCGGAGGCGTCGGCGCGGGTGGACTCGAACTCCGGCCGGTTGCTGCGGTATGATTGAGGGACCGATTGTCCGGCCAGCATACTTTCAGGAGCCTATGCGCACGCCTCCCGAGGACACGCCGTTCGACCGCCGCCGGTTTTTTCGATTCGGTTTGCGCGAGCTGCTCAAGCCGCTGGCCGGCGCCGTGGAACCGATCGAGCGCGCGGCCGAGCAACTGGCGGCAATGGACACGAGCGGCCCGCTGCCGGCGGCGCCGACGGGCGAGGTGGCGCCGCTGAACCCGTACGACACGCCGGAGGCGGAGCAGTTCTGGCTGCGGCCTCCGGGGTCGGTGCCGGAGCAGGATTTCCGGGACATCTGCTCGCGGTGCGGGGAGTGCGTGTCGGTGTGCCCGGCGCAGTGCATCAAGATCGATCACAGCGGGGCGAAGGGGCACGGGGTCCCGTACATCGAGCCGGACGTGATGCCGTGCGTCGTGTGCGATTCGCTGGCGTGCACGGACCACTGCCCGAGCGGGGCGATCCTGCCGCTGGGGCGAGACGACATCGACATGGGGACGGCGATCTGGGACGAGCACACGTGCTTGCGTAGCAACGGCGAGCAGTGCCAGATCTGCGTGGACCAGTGCCCGTATGGGGCGGAGGCGATCCGCGTGGACGGGCAGCTCATTCACGTGATCGAGGAGGGGTGCACGGGGTGCGGGGTGTGCCAGCATTACTGCCCGACGAATCCGAAGAGCATTGTCGTGCAGCCTGTTTCGGCGCGGCCGGAGATTCCATCGGATTGAAAATTCAGCGATTGGAACAATGGTGGGGCCCAGGGCTGAAGCCCAGGGCTTGGCAGGGAGGGCGCTACCTGGTCAGTCGTTGCTCGATGACCCGGCGCATTGTGTCGCGCGGGGCCGGTTTGGCGGTCCACGCCTCGAATTGGCCCGCCGCCTGGCGGACGAACATTTCGACGCCGCCGATGGTTTTGGCGCCGGCGGCTTGGGCTTGGGAGAGGAGCTTGGTCTTCATCGGGTTGTAGACGGTGTCGAAGACGACGGTTTCGCTGGAGAAATTGGGCGGGCGGTCGCCGAGGGGGCTTTGGTCCACGTTGGGGTGCATGCCGACGGACGTCGTGTTGATGAAGATGTGGCAGCAGGAGTCGCAGAGCTTTTCGATGCGGGCGGAGACGACCTTGCCGGTGTGGCCGTCGAATTCCTTGGCCAGCGCGTCGGCGCGTTCTTTGGTGCGGTTGTAGACGACGACGGTGGCGCCGTAGTGTGCGAGGGCGGCGACGGCGGTGCGGCCGGTGCCGCCGGCGCCGAGGACGGCGACGCGGTAGTTCTCCAACTGATCGCGCGGAATGCCCATCTTGGAGGTGATGCTGTCGAGGATGGCGGCGTAGTCGGTGTTCATGCCGCGGAGGACCGGCTGGTGGTCACGCCGCTCGACGAGAATCGTGTTCACCGCGCCGATGCGGTCGGCGAGTTCTTCGACCTGGGCGCCTTTTTCTTTCAGGTATCGGAGGGCGTTTTCCTTGTGGGGGATGGTGACGGAGAGGCCGGCGAGGTCGAGGGGCTCGAAGGTGAGGAAGCTTTCCATGAAGGCTTTGAAGGACTCGTAGCCTTCGTTGACGAGCATGGGGAGGTACACGCCGTCGTGGCCGATTTCGTCGAAGGCGGCGTTGTGGATGGCGGGGGACATGGAGTGCATGATGGGCGAGCCGACGACGCCGTAGATCTTGGTGCGGGGATTAATGGCGTCCCAGCGGTAGAGCTTCTTCATGTCGGCGATGGTGACCTGGCCGGGGGCGGTGCCGGTGTCTTTGGTCAGGCTGGCGAAGGTGAGGAAGGCGCCGAATTTTTTGGCCAGGACGCGGGAGATCAGGCCGGCCTCGCCCACGCACAGGGCGATGGTGGGTTTTTGGCGGTGCTGGAGGAGCTCGAAGGCTTCGAGATTGTCGCGGATGGTGCGGGCGGTCCAGACGATCTTGGCGACTTCGGCGGGGGAGTCGCTGAGTTCGGTGAAGACGTTGGTGAGGCGGTCGGGACGGCCGGTGAAGTCGTGGTAGCTGAGGATGAGGCGGTTTTCGATGTCGCCGAGGCTCACGCGCTGGGCGGTGCGGAGCTCGATGTCGAGCAGGAGGGATTCGTCGGTTGGTGCGACGCCGGAGAGCAAGTTTACTCGCTGCTGGTCGGGCAGTTCGCTGTGGCCGCCTTCCCAGGTGGGGCGACAAGTGACGATGAAGGGAATGCTGAAGTCGGCGACCACAGAACGCACGGTAGCGGGGTCGTCGATCTGGTCCACGCGCAATTCGATGAGGTCGGCGCCGGCTTCGACGGCGGCGGCGACGTCGCGCTTGGCCTGCTCGACGGTCGTGAGGAAGATGGCGACGCAGAGGCGGCTCATCGGCTACCTCGGCCGAATGTCCAGCTTCGCCATCTCGCTCTCGATGACGCGCTTGGTCGCGTCGCTAGCTTCCCACAGGGGCAGGCGGAGGTCGCCGGTGTCTAGGCCGGCCACCTTCATGGCGTACTTGATGCCGACGGGGTTGCCGTCGAGGAAGAGGGATTTGATCAGGGGGAAGAGGCGGTGGTGGATGGCCATGGCCTCTTTGAAGTTGCCGGCCAGGGCGAGCTTGGTCATTTGCTTGATCTGTGTGGGAATCAGGTTGGACGCGACGGAGATGATGCCGGCGGCGCCGATGCTCATGAGGGGGAGGGTGAGTGAGTCGTCGCCGGAGAGGATGGTGATGCCGCAGAGGCTGCGGATTTCGCTGGCCATGTCGAGGGAGCCGGTGGCTTCCTTGATGGCGATGATGTTGGGGTGCTCGTTGAGGCGGGCGACGGTTTGCGGCGACATGGTGACGCCGGTGCGGCCGGGGATGTTGTAGAGGACGATGGGGAGGTCCACGCGGTCGGCGAGGGTCATGAAGTGGCGGTAGAGGCCTTCCTGGGTGGGCTTGTTGTAGTAGGGGTTGACGCTGAGGCAGGCGGCGGCGCCGGCTTTTTTGGCGAAGGAGTGGAGCTCGAGGGCTTCGGTGGTGGCGTTGCCGCCGGTGCCGGCGATAACGGGGACGCGGCCGCGGGCGGATTCGACGGTGAGTGCGATGACGCGCTCGTGCTCGGGGAAATCGAGGGTGGGGGATTCGCCGGTCGTGCCGACGGGGACGAGGCCGTCGATGCCACCTTTGATCTGGTAGTCGATCTGTTCGCGGAGGCGGGATTCGTCGAGGCGGCCTTCGCGGAAGGGGGTGATCATCGCGGTGATGGCGCCGGTCAGGTTCAACATGGGTAGGATTTTAGCGCGATCCGAATGATTCTCAAAACGCGTTGGCCACGAAGCCGCGAAGTGGTGTTCAGTGACCGCAGGCGGCGAGGTATTTGCGAACCGTCTCGGGAAGGCCGAATTCGAGGGCGTCGGCGATGAGGGCGTGGCCGATGGAGACTTCGGCGACGTGCGGGATCGCTTTCAGGAAAGGTGGCAGATTCGCGAGATTCAGGTCGTGGCCGGCGTTGACGGCGAGGCCGACCTCTACGGCCCGCTGTGCTGCTTTCGCGTACGCGTCGGCGGCACGGGAATCGCCGGCGGCGAACGCGGCGGCGTAGGGTTCGGTGTAGAGCTCGACGCGGTCGGCGCCCAGCTCGGCGGCGAGGGGGATCTGGTCGGGGACAGCGTCCATGAAGAGGCTGACGCGGGCGCCCAGGTCCTTGAGCCGGCGGATGATCGGGCGCAGTCGTGCGGCGTCGGATTTGAGGTCCCAGCCGTGGTCGCTGGTGAAGGCTTCGGTGGTGTCGGGGACCAGCGTCGCCTGCGTGGGGCGGACGGCTTCGATGTGGTGCATGTACTCGATGAAGGGGTTGCCTTCGATGTTGAACTCGCGGCCGGGGTAGTGGCGAAGCAGTTCGGCGAGATCTCGTACGTCGCCGGGCTTGACGTGGCGCTGATCGGGGCGGGGGTGGATGGTGATGCCGTGGGCGCCGGCCTCGAGGCAGAGGCGGGCGCAGTGGACGATGTTGGGGATGTTGATCTTCGGGCGGGTGTTCCGCAGCGTAGCGACCTTGTTGACGTTCACGGAGAGCTTGGTCATGCCGTCTGATCTTAGTGCGGGAGGCGAGCGACTTCTTCGATGAGCTCGCGGGGGCAGCCGATGTCGCCTACCGTCACCTCGCCTGTGAAGCGGCGGGAATTCGGGTTGGCGAAGCCGGACTTTTCGGCGACGAATGTGACGGTGCGCGTGGCGGTGATGCAGGGGCCGAGGGGCTCGCCGGTGTCGCAATCGAGGCCGCTGGGGAGGTCGATGGCGAGGGTCTGAGTTCCAAACGTGTTAACGATCTGGATCACCGCGGCGGTGGGGGGCCGAGGTGGCTCGGCCAGGCCGGTGCCGAAGACTGCATCGACCACCAGGTCGAAATGCCGTCGCATCACTTCTTCGAAACCTTCGAGACGGCAAAGCCCCATCGCGCTGGCAATCTCCCAGTTGGTCAGGGCGTCGCCGGTGTATTTTGCCGGGTTGACGGTCAGGAACAGGGTGAGGTCGAAGCCGCGGTTGTGGAGGTGTCGTGCGGCGGCGAGACCGTCGCCGCCGTTGTTGCCGCCGCCGCAGAGGACCAGGACCTTGCCGGCGGGGTCGTTGCCGAGCATTTCGCAGGCGACGTCGGCGACGGCGCGGGCGGCATTTTCCATGAGGACGATGCCGGGGACGTGGTAGCGCTCGCTGGCGAGGCGATCGATCTGCCGAACTTGTGCGCGGGTGAGCCGGCTCATGACTTTGCGGTGAGATCATTATACCGACGTGGCGAGGCCGCCTTGACGCGCTGGCGGCGACGCGCAACTCATGATTTGTTCCGGGAAGGTGACGACCTCGACATCAATCAGGATTAGCCGACTCACACAGGGATGGTAGAGCCTGGTTGACGCCGGTCGCATTGCGGCGCATAGGGTCTCATCCGATGTTCATTATTGGCCGTTAGTCTTTCGGCCGCTAATTACACGGAGGCGGAGGCTTGGGAGTCGGGGGACCGCAACCGCCAGTTCGGAGGAGTGGGAGATGGGCGGAGCCTATCCGGTCCGTAGTTCTTTATTGGAATGCACTTCCGAGCTCGCCTGTGAGGGAGCGGCGGCTGTGGAGGGGACGCTCGCGCAGCACAAACAGCAACAGGGGTCGCGCCGAATCCGTGTGGATGGCAAGCTGTTCCGCAGCGGCGACGAGCCGTGGTATCTCAAGGGCCTCACGTATGGGCCGTTTTCCCGATCCGCGGACGGATTTTTTTTGCCCGCGCGCGGGCAATGGCGGCGGGATTTCGCGCAGATGCGCGCGCTGGGGGCCAACGCGATCCGGCTCTATCACCCGCCTCTCGTGCAACTGCTGGATGACGCGCTGGAAGCGGGGATTGCGGTCCTGATCGACGTGCCGTGGGAAAAGCATCGGTGTTTTCTCGAGGACTGGGAGGCGCAGGCGGACGCGATCGGGCGTGTCCGCGAGGCGGCGCGCGAACTGGGCCGCCATCCGGCGGTGATGGGCATCAGTGTGGCCAACGAGGTGCCGGCGGACGTGGTGAGATTCCACGGTGCCCGCCGCGTCGAGCAATTCATCGGGAACCTGCTCGATGCCCACAAGCAGGAGGCGCCCGATTGCCTTTGCACCTATTGCAATTTTCCGACGACGGAGTTCCTGTCCCCGGCGGGGATCGACTTCTATTGCGCCAACGTTTATCTGGAACACCCGCGGGCACTGGGGGCTTACCTCGACCGGCTGCACCACGTCGCGGGGGATTTGCCGGTGGTGCTCGGCGAGTTCGGCATCGATTCGATCCGGCATGGCGAGGGTAGACAGGCGGATCTGCTCGGAGGGCACGTGCGCGAGGTGTTCCGGCGGGGTTTGGCCGGCTCGTTCGTGTTCTCGTTTACCGACGAGTGGTTCACCGGGGGGTATCGGATCCACGACTGGGCGTTCGGCGTCACCACGGCCGAGCGGGAAGAGAAACCCGCGGCGGCGGAGCTGGCCCGGGCGTGGTCGGGCGCTCCGCACCTTGCGGCGGTTGACGACCAAGGCGGCACGCCGAAGGTCTCGGTGGTCGTTTGCTCCTTCAACGGCGCGGCGACACTGGAGGACTGCCTGCGGTCGCTGCTGCGGTTGGAGTATCCGCGGTACGAGGTGATCCTGGTGGACGACGGTTCCACCGACGGGACGACGAAGATTGCGGCGAAGTTCCCCGCGGTCAGGTACCTGCGTCAGGAGAACCTGGGGCTGAGCGTCGCGCGAAACGCGGGGGCGTTGGCGGCGTCGGGGGAGGTCGTGGCGTACACGGACGCCGATTGCGTCGCCGACCCGCTGTGGCTGACCTACCTGGTCACGGCGATGCGGGAGCGTGGGGTGGACGCGATCGGCGGGCCGAACGTTCCGCCGCCGTCGGACGGGTGGGTGGCGCGGTGCGTGGCGGCGAGCCCCGGCGGGCCTAGCCACGTCATGCTCGACGACGTGTTGGCCGAGCACGTGCCGGGGTGCAACATGGCGCTGCGGCGGGACACGCTGCTGGCGCTGGGCGGGTTCGACGCGCGGTTCCGCCAGGCGGGGGACGACGTGGACGTGTGCTGGCGCTTTCTCGATGCCGGCTGGACGATCGGGTACGCGCCGGCGGCGCTGGTGTGGCACCACCGCCGGAGCACGGTGGGTCAGTACCTGCGGCAGCAGCGGGGGTACGGCCGGTCCGAAGCGATGATCCAGTTCAAGCACCCGCACAGGTTCAACGCGCTGGGGGCTTCGCGTTGGGCCGGGGTGATTTACGCCGGCGGCAGCGACGCCGGCGGCGACTCGAAAAGGGTTTACCACGGGCGATTCGGATTCAGCCCGTTTCAGATCATGTACCGGCAGAACGGGTTCGGGTGGGCGTCGTACCTGACGCTGCTCGAATGGCACGCGCTGGCGGCGGCGGTCGCGGTCGTGGCGCTGGTCTCGGGGCGGCTGCCGATGATGCTGCTGGCACTGGGAATGGAGGCTGCCGCGGTCGCGGCGGCGGCGGTGTCGGGCGCGCGGGCGGCGCGGGCCGCCTTTCCGAAAGGAGCGCCGACGTGGTGCCGACCGCTCGTGTGCGCGCTGCACCTGCTGCAACCGGTGGTGCGGTCGTTGCACCGGTATCGGTACCGGTGTACGCATCGCACGTTGCCGGCGATGGCGTCGTCGGCGGCGCCGGCGGGCGCGATGAAATGCGTAAAGCGGATCGCGCCGCGCGCGTGGGATGTTTATTTCAGCAGTGAGCGCGGGGTCGGGCGGCTGCGGCTGCTGGAGGAGCTTGAAAGCGCCGCAAAGCAGGCGGAGTGGGCCGGTGACTATCACGCGGAATGGGAGCCGCACGATGTCGAATTGACCGGCGGCCTGTGGCACAACATCCGGCTGCGTACGGTCACGGAGGAACTCGGCGCCGACCGGCGGTTCACCCGCGTGCGCGCGTCGCTGCATTGGAGTGAGGCCGCGAAGCTGGCGGCGGCCGGTTGTGCCGTGCTGGTTGCCGCGGCGGCGGCGCGGGGGCAGTTCTGGCCGGTGGCGGCTGCCGCGGCGTTGCCGGCGCTGCTTGGGATTCGGATGCTTGCCGGCGCTCGGCGGTGCAGGCGGGCCGTCGCAGAACTGGTTTTTGCGGCGGGCGCGGCGGCAGGCCTGGAGCCGGTCCCGGTTCGGGACCAGAGCCCGCTCCGCTCGCCCGCCCGGCGGTCCGAGCCGCGCTCGCGCGGCGCGCTTCCGGACGAGCTCCCGGGCGAGGTGTGCGTGGAGTAAGCGGCGGTTCAACGCCGGAGGCGAACATGATGCGTGACAGCTCACAACGCTCGGGCCGGCGCGGCGGCTTTACGCTGGTCGAACTGCTGGTGGTCATCGGGATCATCGCGGTGCTCATCGGCATCCTGCTGCCGGTTTTGTCCCGCGCGCGGGAACAGGCGAAGCGCACCGTTTGCATGTCGAATCTGCGCACACTCGGGCAGGCGATGGTGATGTACGCCAACGCGCAGAAGGGGTGGCTGCCGAACAGCAACCCGCCGCAGACGGTGAACGATTCGATCGGCACGAATTTCGTGCTGGTGACGCTCAACCGCGACTACGTGCGGTCGCCGGGCGTGTTCCACTGCCCGTCGGACCGGGACGACGCGCCGAAGGACATCACCACAGCCGAGTACAATTTCCCCAACTCGGCGCGGACGAGTTACGACTTTTTCAGCATCTACTGGATGCCCGAGAGCGGGCCGAAGCTGCCGCGGATGAAGCAGGCGCCGCTGGCGTGGGACATCAACGGCGGCGACCCCAAGCCGAACCCGGATCAGAACCACGGCACCAAGGGCGGGAACGTCGTCTTCGCGGACGGGCACGCGGAATGGCAGGAACGGTCGAAGTGGGACGGGGCGAACTGGCCCAATCCCGCGACGAAGTTTTACCGCTAGCGTGGCCGGCCGAAGGAAGCATGAAGGGTACGCGAAATGATTCGGGCGGGGAGCGGGGACGCGCCGTCGTGCCGGTAGCCGGCCGGTTGCGGCCGCTGTTGCGGTACGCGCTGGCGTACCGTTACGGGTGGGGACGAATATTGCTGTTTACGCTGCTGTCGAGCGCGTTCGCGCTGCTGCAGCCTTGGCCGATGAAGGTGCTGGTGGACCACGTCCTCGGGACCGCACCAATGCCACCGGGCGTGCGGCGAGTGTTGGCGATGCTGCCGGGGGCGAGTTCCGCGCGCGGGGCGGTGGTGTGGATCGCGGCCAGCGGGCTGCTCGTTTTCGCGGTGGGGAGCGCGCTGGACGTGGTGCTGACTTTTTCGTGGATCAGGGTCGGGCAGGGGATGGTCTATGACCTGGCGGCGGACCTGTTCGCCAAGGTGCAGCGGCGGTCGTTGCTCTTTCACACGCGCAACTCCGTCGGCGATTTGATGAGCCGCATCACGGGGGACTGCTGGTGCGTGCACACGGTGGTGGACACGCTGCTGTTTACGCCGCTGCACGCGTCGGTGCTGCTGGTTTCGATGGTGGTGCTGATGTGGCGGATGAGCGTGCCGCTGACGTTGCTTTCGATCGCGGTCGCGCCGGCGATGGCGGTGCTTTCGCTGCTGCTGGGCAAGCGGCTGCGCGACACTTCCCTGGCGATGCGCGAGGTCGAAGGGCGGATCCATTCGCACGTGCAGCAGACGCTGGCGGGAATTCCGGTCGTCCAGGCGTTTGGGCAGGAGGAGCGGGAGCACGAGAGGTTTCGGCATTTCACGGCGGCAGCGATTCGCGCGATCCGCCGCAGTGCGTGGGTGGGTAGTTTCGCGGGGCTGGGGGCGGGATTGGTCACGACGATCGGTGGCGGCGCGGTGCTGCTGGTCGGCGCGCGCCAGGTGTTGCACGGGGCGATGACCCTTGGGGACCTGCTGGTGTTCCTGGCGTACATGGGTTCACTCCAGGCGCAGATCAACGCGTTTGCCGGCATGTACGGGGCGATTCAGGCCGTCGGCGGGAGCATTGACCGCGTGTCGGAGTTGCTCGAAATGGAGCCGGACCTCCCGCAACCGCGGCACGCGATGGACCCGGGCACGGTGCGGGGGCTGGTCCGATTTGAAGGGGTGACCACCGGGTACGAGGCGGGCCGGCCGGTCGTGCGGGACGTCACGCTGGAGGCGGGGCCGGGGCAGGTGGTCGCGATCGTCGGGCCGACGGGGGCGGGCAAGAGCACGCTGGTGGGGTTGCTCTGCCGGTTCCTCGACCCGTGGGAGGGGCGGGTCACGATCGACGGGCACGACCTCCGCGAGCTCGACTTGAAGGCGGTGCGGCGTCAGATCGCGATGGTGCTCCAGGAGTCGTTCCTTTTCCCGGTGAGCGTGTCGGAGAATATCGCCTACGGCCGGCCCGGTGCGTCGATCGAGGAGGTGCGTGCCGCCGCGCGTGCCGCCAACGCGGACGCGTTCGTCTCCCGCCTGGGAGGGGGCTACGGCGCCGTCGTCGGCGAGCGGGGCGCCACCCTCAGCGGGGGCGAGCGGCAGCGGCTGAGCATCGCCCGCGCCCTGCTCAAGGACGCGCCGGTCCTCATCCTCGACGAGCCGACCAGCGCCCTCGACGCGGAAACGGAACGGGACATCCTGAGCGCGTTGGAGGTGCTCATGAAGGGGCGGACGACCCTCGTCATTGCGCATCGCCTTTCGACGGTGCGCAAGGCGGACGTCATCGCGGTGCTTGACGGCGGGCGGATCGTCGAGACGGGGAGTCACGAACAACTGGTGGCACGCGGGGGAATGTACGCGCGGATGTACGCGCTGCAGTCCGGCGGCGGGTCCGCCGGCGAGGACGGTGCGGCCGTTGGCGCGGCGGCGGCGGAGGCGGTGACGGCTTAGGAACAGTGGCGAACCGGATGGCGAAATTGCGGAGACATGGCGACGGACCCCTTGCCCTGTGCTTGTGGGCGGTGCGCTACGCCGCGCGCCGCTGGGCCGGCCTCTTCTGGGTGCTGGCGGCCATGGTCTTGAAGACGGGCCTCGACGTGCTGCAGCCTTGGCCGATGAAGTTCCTGGTGGACAACGTGCTCGGCGGGCAGCCGGTGCCGGCGAGGCTCTCGTCTTTCCTGGCCCACGTGCCGGCCGCGGGGACGCGCGACGGATTGCTCGTCTGGTGCGTCGCGGCGGGGGTCTTGCTGTTCGTGCTCGGGTGGGGCGTCGGCGTGGTCGGGGCGATGGCCAACATCTCTTTCGGCAACCAAATGGTGTACGACCTGGCCGCGGACCTCTTTGCCCACCTCCAGAGGCTGTCGCTGCGGTTTCACACGCGTCGGTCGGTGGGGGATCTCATCCGCCGGGTGGTGAGCGATTGCGGCTGCGTCTCGACCATCGTCAAAGATGCGCTGTTGCCGGTGGCCGTGTCGGTGTTCAGTCTTCTGGCGATGTTCGGGGTCATGTGGCGGATGGACCACACGCTTACGCTGCTGTCGCTGGCGATCGTGCCGTACATGATCTGGGTGTTCCGGCGGTACACCGGGCCGATGGCCGACCGCAGCTACGAGCAGCACGAGGCGGAGGGGCGCATTTACAGCGTCGTCGAGCAAACGCTTTCGGCGGTGCCGGTCGTGCAGGCGTTCGGCGGCGAGGAGGCCGAGGACCGCCGATTTCGCGCGGCGACGGACCAGGCGCTGGGGGCAATCGTCGCCGCGACGCGCGTGCAGTTCTGGTTCAAGGTATTGCTCGGGGTCGCAACCACTGCCGGTACCGCAGTCATCCTGTGGCTGGGCGCGTGGAAGGTTCTGGGCGGATCGCTGACCGTCGGGCATATTTTGGTGTTCCTGTCGTACCTCGGCTCCTTGTACGGGCCGCTGCAGTCGCTGATGTACACGTCGTCCACCGTGCAGGGCGCCGCCGGCAATGCGCGGCGGGTGCTGGAGGTTCTGGAAACGGACCGGGAGGTTGACGACCGGCCGGATGCGGCCGAGCTGGCGGGCGTCAAGGGGCACGTGCGGTTCGAAGGCGTGACGTTCGGCTACGAGCCGGAGCGGCCGGTGCTGCGAAACGTCTCCTTCGAGGCCCTGCCTGGCCAGACGATCGCGATTGTCGGGCCGACGGGAGCCGGCAAGAGCACGCTGGTAAGCCTGGTGCCGCGGTTCTTTGACCCTTGGCAGGGCCGCGTGATGATCGACGGCCAGGACGTGCGCGAGGTGCGGCTGAAGGACCTGAGGCAAAACTTATCCGTGGTGCTCCAGGAGCCGTTCTTGTTCCCGGTGAGCGTGGCGGAGAACATCGCGTACGGGCGTCCGGTGGCTTCGACGGAGGAGGTGCGTGCGGCGGCGCGGGCGGCCAACGCCGACGCGTTCGTCTCCCGATTGGAGGGAGGATACGAGGCGGTGGTGGGGGAGCGTGGGGCGACGCTGAGCGGGGGGGAGAGGCAGCGGCTGAGCATCGCGCGGGCGCTGCTGAAGGACGCCCCCGTGCTCATCCTCGACGAGCCCACCAGCGCACTCGACGCGGAAACCGAGGCCATGCTCCTGCAGGCGCTGCGGCACCTGATGAAGGACCGCACCACGCTGGTCATCGCCCACCGGCTCTCCACCATCCGGCGGGCGGACCTGATCCTCGTGCTCAACGAAGGGGAGATCGTCGAGCGGGGGACGCACGCGGAACTGCTGGCGCGCGACGGCCATTATGCGCGGCTGCACCGCTGCCAATTTGGCGACGAAAGCCGGACGCCGGCGTCGGCGAGTGTCCCGGCATGAACGTCATCGTCTGCGGCATCATCGGGCGTTACCCCTACGGCGGCGTCGCCTGGTGCTCGCTGATGTACCTGCTCGGCCTGCGCAAGCTGGGGCACAACGTCTGGTATCTCGAAGATACCGGCGAGTGCAATTACGACCCGGAACACAATGCGATCAGCGAGGATCCGGCGTATGCGGTGCGCTTCGTCAACGCATGCCTGGAGCCGTACGGCTTTGGGGGTCGGTGGTGCTACGTTGATTATCGCGGCGGATATCACGGCCACGAGCGCGCGGATTGGCTGCGGATTTGCCGGGAGGCCGACCTGTTCCTGAACCTGTCCGGCGGGTGCTGGTTCTGGCGCGACGAGTACGCTTCGATCCCCCACACCGCCTTTATTGACAGCGATCCGGCGTTTACGCAACTGGCGATCGACAAGGCCGGCCGCAATCCGGCCGACGCGTGGTACGTGGATTTCTTCAGGCGTTTCGACGCGCGCTTCACGTTCGGCAGGAACATCGGCACGCCGGAGTCACCCGTCCCGACCTCCGGCCTGCAATGGGAGCACACCTGGCAGCCCGTCGTGATGGACGAGTGGACGCCGGTGCCGGCCGGCCGCGACTGCTTCACCACGGTCATGACGTGGAAAATCCACAGCTTCGCGGAGGTCGGCGGGAACAAGGACCAGGAGTTTTTGAAGGTGCTCGATCTGCCATCCCGGGCCGCCGTGCCGATCGAGCTGGCCGTGAACGGGCCGCAGGAGTTCCTGCGCCGGCACGGCTGGCGCTGTCGCGACGCGTACGCGGTGTCGAACAACCTGCACAATTACCGCGACTACCTGCGTAGTTCTTTCGGCGAGTTCAGCGTGGCGAAGCACACGTACGTGGCCACCCGCAGCGGCTGGTTCAGCGATCGGACGGAGTGCTACCTCGCCGCCGGCCGGCCGGCGGTGGTGCAGGACACCGGATTCAGCCGGCACGTGCCGACGGGCGCCGGGTTACTTGCGTTTTCGAATGTGGACGAGGCCGTGGCCGCGCTGGAATCCCTTACAGGCGATTACGACTGCCACCGCCGCTCGGCGCGCGAGCTGGCGGCGGCGCACTTTTCGTCGGACGTCGTCCTGCCGCCGCTCCTGGAGCGGGCGACGGCCGGGCAACGCGTCAACTCCGTTGTGGAGGCTGGTCAGGCCAGTTGAGAGTCCTTCCCCATGGCCCGCGTCGTCGTCTGTGGCTACATGATCCGTCACCCGGTCGCCGGCAACCTGCTGGCGTACTTCCACTACGTCCTGGGCTTGGTCCGCCTCGGGCACAGCGTGATCTACCTCGAAGAGAGCGGCGGCTGGCCCAATCCCTGCTTCGATCCGATTGCCTGCGACTGTGGCGAGGACCCCGGGCCGGGCATGCGGCTCGTCCGCGACCTCATGCAGTCCCAGGGGCTGCAAGACGTGCCGGTCTGGTACGTCCGCCGCGATACGGGCGAGACCTGGGGCGCCGGCCGCCGCGTGATCGAGCAGGCGATCCAATCCGCCGACCTGCTGCTGAACGTCGGCGGCGTGTGCTGGCTGCCGGAATTCGAGCTGTGCCCGAGGCGCGCGCTGATCGACATGGACCCGCTGTTCACGCAGGTGGGCATGTTCGGCGGGCCGATGCTCGACCGGCACCACGTGCATTTCAGTTACGGCGTCAACATCGGAAAGCCGTTCTGCGAAGTCCCTCCGGCGGGCATGAACTGGATCGCCACGATTCCGCCGGTCGTGCTCGGCCCGTGGGATTGCCCGCCCGCCGCGGACGACGCGCCTTTCACCACGGTCGCCAACTGGGGCGCGTACGGCGGCACGGAATACGGCGGCGAGCACTACGGTCAAAAGGACGAGGAATTCCTCCGCCTGATGGACGTGGCGCGCCACAGCCGGCAGCGGCTGGAGCTGGCCCTGTCGGGCGCCCCCGGCGAGGTCCTCCAGAATTTTCGCTCGGCCGGCTGGTCGATCCGCGAGGCGGCGGAGGTCAGTGGGAGCTTCGACCTGTACCGGCGGTACGTCGTCGAATCGTACGGAGAATTCAGCGCGGCAAAAAACGCGTACGTGAAGTCGCAAAGCGGTTGGTTCAGCGACCGCAGCGTGTGCTACCTCGCCGCGGGGCGGCCGGTCGTGTTGCAGGACACGGGCTTCACGCACTGGCTGCCGTCCGGCAGGGGGGTGCTGGCCTTTGCTTGCGCGGAGGAAGCCGTGCGGCACATCGCGGGGGTACGCGGGAGTTATCCCGCGCACTGTTCCGCCGCCCGGGAAATTGCACGCGGTGTGTTTGCCCACGACGTCGTGTTGCCGCGTCTGCTTGAGGCGGCGATGTCTGCCGAAACGCGCGTCGCCGCCGCGCCGGCGGGGGGTGTGGCCGGATGACAATCCTCTTCGCCGGAGCAATCGGGAGGCTTCCCGTCGGCGGCCACGCCTGGGTGCAGATGCAATACCTCGCGGGCCTCGCCGCGCTCGGCCACGAGGTCTATTACCTGGAAGACTGCGGGCCGGAATCGTGGGTGTACAACTGGGAAACCCAGCAGATGGAGACGACGCTGGACTACCCCGCCGGCTACGTCCGCGACTGCCTCGCCCCGATCGGATTCGGCGAACGGTGGATGTACCGAGCCGGCCGGCGCTCGAGGGGGATGCCCGTCGAGCAGTTGCTCGAGGTCTGCGCCCGCGCTGACCTTTTGATCATTTGGGCCGTCCCGCTGGGTCAATGGCGGCCGGAATACGACCGGCCGCGCCGCCGGGCGTTCATCGACGTTGACCCCGGCTTCACGCAGATCAGTCTGGCCAACGGAGACGGCGAACTGGCCGGCACAACGGGCCGATGCGAACACTTGTTCACCATCGCGCAGCGAATGGGGGCCCCGGATTGCCCCATCCCCGACGCCGGCCGGCGCTGGCACAGGACGGTATCGCCGGTCTTTCTCGAAGAGTGGCCGGTCGCCGGCGGCGGAGACGCAACCCATTTCACCTCGGTCATGCAATGGCGCGGCTTCCGCGACGTCGTCTTCAACGGCGTCCCCTACGGGCAGAAGGACCGCGAATTCCCGAAGTTCATCGACCTCCCGCGACGGGTGCGACAGCCCTTTCGCATCGCCCTGACGGGCGCTGCCCCGGAGAATCTCACCGCCCGCGGCTGGGACGTGGTCGAAGGCTGGGCCGCCTCGCGCACGCCGGACTCTTACCGCCGCTTCATTCAGGAGTCCCGCGCGGAGTTCGGCGTGGCCAAGCACGGCTACGTGCTCATGCGCGGGGGGTGGTTCAGCGACCGCACCGCCTGCTATCTTGCCTGCGGCCGGCCGGCCCTGCTTGAGGACACCGGCCTGGCGGACTGGCTTCCCGTTGGCGAAGGAGTAGTTACCTTCCGGGATCTCGACGGGGCGGTCCGAGGCGTCGAGGCGGTCAACGGCGATTACGAGCGGCACCGCCGCGGCGCCAGGCGAATTGCCGAAGAATACTTCGACACGGCCAAGGTCCTCCCGAAGCTCCTGGAGATTGCAACGGGTTAAGATGCGTATCGCCCAAATCTCCACACTCGCCACACCAGTCGCCGGGCACGGCAGCGGCAGCATCGAGGGGCTCGTATGGATCCTGACACGCGAGCTCGTGCGGCGCGGGCACGAGGTCACCGTCTTCGGCGCCGGCGGCTCGGAAACGGACGGCCGGCTGGTCGCCACGCTGCCCGGCATCTACGCGAGGAACGGTTCGCCTTCCGACTGGCACGTGTGCGAGTGGATCAATCTCTGCCGCGCGGTCGAGCAGTCCGGCCGGTTCGACGTGCTCCACAGCCACTCGTACCTCAACGGCGTGCCGCTGGCGCCGGTGTCGGCCGCTCCGATGGTGCACACGCTGCACGTCAACGCCGACGACGATTTCGCCGAGGTGTGGCGACTCTACCCCGACGCGTACGTCACGGCGATTTCACAATACCAGTGGAGCCGCTACCCGGACCTGCGGCCGGCGGCGGTGATCCACCACGGGATCGACCCGGCCCTGTTCACCTTCCGCGAGGCGCCGGAGGACTACGTCTGTTTCCTCGGGCGATTCACGCCGGACAAGGGGCCGCTGGCGGCGATCGAAGTCGCACGCGCGCTGGGCGTGCCGCTGATACTGGCCGGGCCGGCCAACGACTACTTCAGGTCGTGCGTGCAGCCGCTGGTGGATGGAAAAGAGGTCCGTTACGTCGGCCCCGTCGGGGGGGCCGGGAGGGACCGGCTTCTCGGCGGCGCTCGCGCGTTGCTGTACCCCATCATGCGGCCGGAGCCATTCGGGCTGGTGCTGATCGAGGCGATGATGTGCGGCACGCCGGTCGTGGCAATCGGGATCGGCGCCGTGCCGGAAATCGTGGAAGGCGGCGTGAGCGGCTACTGCGCGGCGGACCTGGAGGCATTCCGCCGCCAAGTCCCCGCGGCCTTCGCGTTGGACCGCCGGCGGGTGCGGCAGGCGGCGGAGCTGCGCTTTTCCGCCAACCGCATGGCCGGGCAGTACGAGGTCGTTTACCGATCGCTGTCTTCTTGCGGCCGCGGGAGCGCGCGTTGCCCGGAGGGCGTCAGGCCGTGAACGTGGTGGTGATCGCCCCCCATCCCGACGACGAGGCGATCGGCTGCGGCGGGAGCATTCGCCTGCACGCCGACGGCGGCGACCGCGTCGTTGCCGTATTCCTCACGTCGGGGGAGCTGGGCCTGAAGGACCGTCCGAGAGAGGAGGCGTGGCGCGTCCGCGAGGGAGAGGCCGCCGCCGCCGCGGAGGTGTTGGGCATTCGGTCGGCCGCGTTTCTGCGCTTCCCGGATTGGTTCGTCGAAGATCACGTCGCCGAGGCGGCGGCGGCACTTGGTCCGGTCCTCCGGCGGGAAGCGCCCGGGCTGATCTACGTCCCGCACGCGCGGGAGTGGCACCCGGACCATCGGGCCGCGCTCCACGTCGTCGGACGGGCGCTCGGTGGAATCGAAGGCGAGCGACCGGCGTTGCGGGCGTACGAGGTCTGGACGCCAATGCCGGAATTCGACCACGTCCGAGACGTGACTGCCTCGATGGCGGCCAAACTGCGGGCCGTCCGCTGCTATAGATCTCAGCTGGCCGGCTTCCGGTACGACTTCGCCGTCCGCGGGCTGAACCGCTACCGCGGCGCGTTGGCCGCGCGGTGCAGGTTCGCGGAGGTGTTCCAGGAAGTGCTCGGGGAACTCCCGGGCGGCGCGACGGGTAATGAGGCGCAGGTTTCGACATGACCGACAGTCCGCTGGTGAGCATTATCATCAACAACTACAACTACGGCCGGTTCCTCGCCGCCGCGATCGACAGCGCGCTGGCCCAGACGTACCGGCGCGCGGAGGTCATTGTCGTGGACGACGGATCGACGGACCAGTCGCGGGACGTCATCGCCGGGTACGCCGGCAAGGTATTGCCGATACTGAAGGGCAACGGCGGCCAGGCCTCGGCGTTTAATGCCGGGTTTGCGGCTAGCCGCGGGGAGGTCATCATCTTCCTCGATTCCGACGACGTCCTGGGCCCGACCGCGGCCGAAAAAGCGGTCGAAGCGTTCGACGATCCGGGCGTGGTGAAAGTGCACTGGAACCTGCGCGTCATGGACGAAGGGGGAGTTCCTACGGGAAAACTGCACCTCTCGGAAGAGCTGCCGGAGGGTGACCTGAGGGAGTTTGTCGCGCGCAAGGGCCCCTGGAATTACGTGACGCCGCCGACCAGCGGCAACGCCTGGGCGAGGCGGGCGCTGGAAGAGATCCTGCCGGTTCCGGAGCAAGAGTACCGGATCGGGGCGGACTGCTATCTGTTCACCCTCGCGCCCGTGCTGGGGAAAATGCGCCGTGTGGCCGAGCCGCAGGGCTGGTACCGCGTCCACGGGAAGAACCATTACGCCGGTAGCGGGTTCGCGGAGAAGCTGCGCTGCGACACGCGGCTGTACGCACAAAACTGCGCGGCGTTGAGCACCCGACTGGCGGCTCTGGGCGTCGAGGCGGACGTGCGGGCCTGGAACCGCGGGGCCTGGGTGGAAGAGTTGAACCGCGCGGTGAGCGACATCGAGCAGTGTGTCGCGCCCGGGTGGGCGTTCATCCTGGTTGACGAAGACCAGTGGGGCGTCGGCGGGGACCTCGCCGGCCGGGCGGTGTTCCCATTCATGGAAAAAGACGGCATATACTGGGGCCCGCCGGCGGACGACGCGACTGCCATTCACGAGCTCGAGCGACTTCGCGGCCGCGGGGCCGCGGCGATCGTATTCGCCCGCCCGGCGTTCTGGTGGCTGGAGCATTACCGGGGGTGGCGCGACTACCTCCGGGAGAACTTTCCCTGCCGCCTGGAGAATGAGCGGCTCGTTGTTTTCGATCTGCGGGGATAGCCGGGCCGGCGCCGGCGTCGCCCGCATGGGAGAAACGCGTGGACTACGCCCAATACCTGTCCGACATCTCCTTCCGGTTCATTCAGCCGGACCAAACTCCCGGCGGGGACGGCTGGTTCATGGCGGCGCGCGGGGATGGAAGTGCGGTCAAGCTCTTGCCGCTTCCCGGCATTCCGCTCGACCTCTACAACTGCCGGCTCCCCGCCGACGAGGCGGCCACGCGCCGCGCCTTGCGCGACGTCTGCCGCATCCCCCGGATGTCCACATTCGCGATCGGTGCGCTCATTCAGCGCGGCGTAGGGCAGCTCGCGCCGGGGCAGGCCTTTGTCAACGTCGGCGTCTGGAACGGATTCACATTCTTGTCCGGCGTGGCGGGAAATCCTGACAAGATTTGCGTCGGGATCGACAACTTCTCGCAGTTCGGCGGACCGCGCGACGCATTCGGCGAGCGGTTCAGGCGGCTGAAGGGCCCCGGCCACCAGTTCCACGACGGGGATTACCAGGAGTATTTCAGCCGCGTCCACTCGGGGCCGATCGGGTTTTACATTTACGACGGGGAGCACAGCTACGCGAACCAGCTTCGCGGGCTGGAGGTGGCCGAACCGTTCCTGGCCGAGGGCGGCATCATTTTCGTGGACGACACGAATTGGATTGAGCCCTGGCAGGCGACGATGGATTTCGTCGCCCGCAGCCCGTACGAGTACGGCATTCTCCTGGACCGGGTGACGGCCGGGAACGCGCACCCGACGTTCTGGAACGGCGCCATGGTCCTGCGGCGCGGCGCGAAGAAAACGTCGCGGACGGCTGCGGCGGTCTCGCCGTCGGCGGCGCGCCGGCGCGAGCCGCCGGCGGGCGCGCCGGGGCAGCCGCGGTGGGAATCGTTCATCGCGCCCGAGCAGCGCGGCCCGTCCGTGCCGAAGGTGAGCGTCATTGTCGATGGCAGGGCGGCTGGGGAATCGCTGCACGCGGCGATCGGCGACGCGCTGGCGCTGACCTATCCGAATACGGAGGTGATCGTCACGTGCGGGAAGGCGGAGGCGGGGCGGATCGGCGCGTACGGCGAGCGCGTCGTCGCCGTGCCGCTGGATCAGGCGCGGGGCGCGGGAGATTTCCTGGCCGGTCTGGACGCAAGTCATGGCGAGTTCGCGTGCTTCATGGGCGGCACCGACCGCCTCCCCCCGCACGCCGTGGAGATCGCGCTCAACCTGTCCCGGGACCTGCCGGAGACGATGCACGCGGGCGGCGAGTGGTGGGAGGAAGTGTGCTCGGCCCTGGCGGAAATCACCGCGGTCGTGCCGCGCGGGGACACTTTCATCCTGGCCGACGAGAACCGGTTCGGCCTCGGCCGCGAGGTGCTGGGTCGGCGCGTGCTGCCGTTCGTCGAGCGCGACGGGCAGTACTGGGGGCCGCCGCCCGACCCCGCGACGGCCGTGCGCGAGCTCGGGCGCTTGCGTGCCGCGGGCGCCGGCTGGATCGCGTTCGCCCGGCACGCCTTCTGGTGGCTCGAACACTACGCCGAGCTTGCCGCGCACCTTCGTTCCGGCCACCGCACCGCCGCCGCCGGCGACCGCGTCGTCGTCTTCGACCTGCGATGAATCGCGCTATTGAGGTTTCGCCGGCCATGAGCGGTACACGATCCGCCCCGATCATCGACGCACACGTCGCTCTCGGCGAGGAGCATTACCTGCGCCTGGGCGCGGCGGAATTGGCCGGACGGATGGAGGAGAACGGAATCGCCTTGGCGATCGCCCGGCCAATGGGCGCGGAAGTGGCGGTATTCAATCGGCGGGGAAATGAGCGGGTGCTCTCGGCGGGACCTCGGGTGCGAGGGTTGGTCACCGCCAGTCCATGGCTCGGGGCGCAGGCGACGGAGGAGCTGAAGTGGGGGCGGGAGCGCGGCGGCGTTGGCTTGTACCTGCACCCCACCCGGCAGGGGTTCATGCCGACCGACGAGATCGTCGAGCCGCTGATCGCGTACGCGCGCGGCGCGGGATGGCCGGTGGTGTTTCATACCGGAACGTACGTTCAGTCGGACGTGTTGGCGGTGGCGGAGGTGGCGCGACGGTTTCCCGAGGTGACGTTCGTGTGCGAGGGGGCGGGGTTTTCGGACATGTGGTTCGAGTTGCCGGGGGTGATGGCGGAGGCGCCGAACGTCGTCCTGCTGGCGTCGCTGATTTGGCCGAAGGCGATCGAAATCGCGGTGAAGACGTTCGGGGCGGCGCGCGTGATGTTCGGTAGCGGCGAGCCGCGGGACCGGATCGGCGCGGCGCTGGCGCGGGTCGAGCGGATCGGGCTTTCGGAGCCGCAGCGGCGCGCGGTGTTGCACGACAACGCGGCGAGCGTCTTCCGGCTGGGAGAGGGGGTGGTCCCGTGAGTGAGGCGACGCCGCGGGTCATCGATTTTCACACCCACCTGGACGAGCGGTGGTTCGACCGGCCGTTGATGGACGTGCCGGCGTTTCTCGCCGGGATGGACCGGTGCAAGATCGCGGCGGCGTGCGTGTTCACGTTCATGGGATTCTACGAGGATTGTCCCAAGCACAACGATCTGCTGCTGAAACGGGTCGAGGCGGCGCCGGACAGGCTGTGGCCGTTCCTGACCGTGGACCCCAAGCGCGGCAACGCGGCGGTCGCGGAAATGGAGCGGTGCGTCGCCGCGGGAAAGTTCCGCGGCGTGAAGTTTCACCCGTGGCTCCAGGCCTTTGCGCCGTCGAGCGTGAAGGGGACGATGATCGATATCCTGAAGCTCGCCGGCCGGGCGGGGCTGCCGGTGTTGTTCCACGACGGTACGCCGCCGTATTCGACGACATTTCAGATCGCGGCCGCCGCGCGGTGGGTGCCGGAGGTTGCGGTGGTGCTGGGGCACGCCGGGCTGGCGGATTACTGCGCGCCGGCGGCGCGGCTGGTGAAAGAGATCCCCAATTTGTACGCGTGCGCGTGCGGGCCGCGGGCGGCGGACGTGCGGCACCTGGTGGACGTGGCCGGCGTCGAGAAGGTGCTGTTCGGGTCGGATTTTGGGCTGAGCGACTGGATGATCCTGGAGGATCGGCTGGATTCAGTGCGATTTGCCGGACTGGATGATGCGGAGTTGGGGGCGGTGCTGGGCGGGAATGCGCGAAGGCTGTTGCACGTCACATCTTGGTGATACAAGACCCGGCATCGGTCCCTCTCCGCAGTGAGAGCGACCGCAGGCACTTCGGGCTGGCGGAGCGCGTATGTTGCGATTGGTGCAATTGAGTCACGCCACGGAGGGGCGGCGGGTGGCGGTCGTCGAGGAGCCGTATCTCCGCGTGTTGGCGAATTACACGACGGTCTTCCACCTGGCGCAGGCGGCGGTCAATTCGGGCAGGGGGCTCGAGGAGGTGGTGCGGGCGAATCGTTCGCCGCAGACGTTGGGATACGACGCGGTGTACGAGCTGCTGTCGCCGTGGAAGTTGATGGCGCCGTTCGATCATCCGGAGGAGGCGGGGAGGTGCCTGGTTTCGGGGACGGGGTTGACGCACAAGGCCAGTGCGGAGAATCGGCAGGCGATGCATGCGGCGGCCAAAGCGCTGCCGGGGGCGCAAGCGCCGGCGCACGCGGCCGAACCCAAACCGGAGGTGCTGACGGACAGCATGAAAATGTACCGGATCGGCTTGGAGGGCGGCCGGCCGGAGGGGGCGAAGATCGGGGCGGCGCCGGAATGGTTTTACAAGGGGTGCGGGACGATCCTGCGTGCCCACGGGGAGCCGCTGGACGTGCCGAATTACGGGGATGACGGCGGCGAGGAGGCGGAGATCGCCGGGGCGTATCTGATCGGGCCGGAGCGGACGCCGTACCGGGTGGGGCTGGTACAGGGGAATGAGTTTTCCGATCACGTAATGGAGTCAAGAAATTACCTGTACCTCGCGCCGTCGAAGCTGCGGCAGTGCGCGCTGGGGCCCGAGCTGGTAATAGGCGCAGAGTTCTCGGACGTGCCGGGGGCGGTGCGGATCGAGCGCGGGGAAAACGTCTTGTGGGAGGCGGCGCTTGCCAGCGGCGAGCGGGCCATGTCGCACTCGCTGGCGAACCTGGAGCACCATCATTTCAAGTACGAATCCCACCGCCGGCCGGGCGACGCGCACCTGCACTTCTTCGGGGCGGACCATTTCAGCTTTCGCGAGCGGCTGCGGCTGGAGGACGGGGACGTGATGGTGGTGGGTTTCAGGAACTTCGGCCGGCCGCTGCGGAACCCGCTGCGGATCGACCGCACGCCGCAGGCGGTGGTGAGGGTGCAGCCGCTATGACCGACTACGAGCGGAACATGGTCAATCCGTTCGACCCGGCCGCCGACCCGGACCGGCACTACATCTGGGAGCGGCTGGTGGCCGCCGACAGCGAGGCGTTTATCCGAGGCGACTGGACGGCTATCGAGGCGGACTTTGACGCCGAAAGCTTCGAGGGAATACGCTGCGGCGGATCGGCCGATCCGGAGCAGTGGCGGTTGGCATTCTCGACCCTGGAGAGCTACCGGCTCTCGTGGCTGGAGTCGTCGCGGATGTTCTTAGCGCGGCAGTTTGTGGGCCTGTCGCACCGGCAGGCGATTTACGCGCGGACTCATTTGAACGAGATCGACGTCCGCGATGATCGCGCGCTATGCCGTAAGAAGTTTTATGGCGAGCTGCCGCTGGAAGGCGGCGCGGTGCTCGGCGATCGGCGGCAGACGTTGTACCGCGTGCACAGGCGCGGCGGCGTGTGGAAGATCGTGGGGTTCCTCGGGCAGTTGCCGGCGTAGCGGGCGCGTCGCATGCAGAACCGCATCCACCTCAACGCGTTCGACCTCACGATCTTCGCGGCGTACATGGTCGTGACCGTCGCGTTGGGGTTCCTCGTCTCGCGCCGCGGCCGCGGAAGCGCGAAGGCGTACTTTCTCGGCGGGCGGACGCTCCCCTGGTACGTCGTTGCGACGTCGATGGTCGCCGCCGACGTCTCCAGCGAGCACTTCATCGCCAACGCCGGCGCGGGGTACCGCTACGGGCTGGTGGCGGCGGCGGGGTCGTGGAACTCGTGGATCATCTACTCGCTGCTGATCTGGATTTTCCTGCCGTACTACGTGCGCACGGGGCTATACACGGTGCCGCAGTTCCTGGAGCGGCGGTACCACGTCGCGTGCCGGTACATCTTTTCCGGCGCGCTGCTGGTGGGGTACGTCGCCGGGATCATCGCCGGGGCGCTGTACGCCGGCGGCGTGACGCTGCACAACATGCTCGGCTTCCTGATCGAGGACCGGTGGCACGTCCCCGTCGACCACCAGGTGTACATCGGCATCGTGTTCTTCGGCGTGGTGACGGGGACGTACACGATCTACGGCGGTCTCAAGTCGGCGGCATGGACGGACTTCATGCAGATCATCGTGCTGGCGGCCGGCGGCGTGCTCGTGCCGGTGCTGGGGATGATCAAGGCCGGCGGCGTCGTGAAGATCGCGCACGACCTGCCGTACAAGTTCCAGGTGTTTTTACCCGCGACGCACGAGAAGCTGCCGTTCACGGGGATCCTTACGGGATTTCTCACCGTGGGCATCTGGTACAGTTGCACGAGCCAGCACATGGTGCAGCGCGTGCTGGCGGCAAAGGACGAGTACCACGCGCGGATGGGCGTGGTCGGCGCGGGCTTTCTGCACATCGTGACGCCATTCTTCTTCGCGTTCCCCGGTCTGATCGCGGCCAAGCTCCTGCCGGATCTGCGAAACCCCGACGAGTCGTACCTGACGCTCGTGCAACTGCTGATTCCGGCCGGCGTACGCGGCCTGATCCTGGCCGGAATGGCGGCGGCGCTCATGTCCAACCTGTCGTCGGTGCTGAACTCGGCCGCCACGCTGCTGACGATCGACTTTTACAAGAAGCTCATCCGCCCGGCGGCAACCGACCGCGAGGAGGTGGTTTTCGGGCAGGTGAGCGGCGCGGTCGTGCTCGCCCTGGGGATGCTGATCGCGTGGCACTTTACCCGCCAGCACCAGCCACTGTTCGTGCTGGTGCAGAACATCTTCTTCTACATTGCCCCGCCGTTCGCCGTGATCTTCACGTTCGGCATCCTGTGGAGGCGGGCGACGACGGAGGCGGCGCTGACGACGATCGTCACCGGCTTCGCATTCACCGCCTTCATCGACCACCGCTACCCCGCCATCGCGTACCTGCACCGTGCCTTCCTGGCGTGGTGCTTTTGCGTCGTCATGATGTTCGCCGTCTCCTGGGGGACGCCGGCCCCGGCGCCGGAGAAGACCGACGGCGTCATCTGGTCGCCGCGTTACGCCGCCCTGCCGGCGGAGGAGCGGCGGAAGTATTCGGGGCTGAAGGACTTCCGCATCTGGTGGATGCTGTTCGTCGGGATCGTGCTCTCGATCTACGCATTTTTCGTTTGGTGGAGACTGAAGTATCCGGTGAAGATGCTGCCGTGGTGACGGCGGGGAAAGGCGGGTTGCGGTGAAGATTACTTGCCTGGAAGCGATCCCGGTGCGCGTGCCGATCAAGCCCGAATTAGCGATCAAGTCGGGGCGCGGCGGATCGCACGTCACCTCGCCGTTCCTGCTGGTGAAAGTGCACACGGACGAGGGGCTGGTCGGGTTGGGCGAGGCCTCGTGTACGCCGCGCTGGTCCGGGGAGGACCAGGTGTCGGCCGCGCATTTTGTGAACACTTATTTCGCGCCGGCGATGAAGGACCTGGACCCGACCAGAATTGAAGAGGTGTCGAAGGCGGTCTTCCCGCTGGTCGCGGGGAACTATTTCACCAAGTCGGCCGTCGAGATGGCCCTGTGGGACCTCGCCGGCAAGGCCGCCGGCAAGCCAGTGTACGAGCTGCTCGGCGGGAAGGTGCGGGAGGAGGTCGCGACGAAATGGTCGGTCTCCGGCGTGGCACCCGACAAGGCCGCCGAGATCGCCCGATTCGCCTTGAGCAAAGGCTTCAAGAAGATGAAGGTTAAAGTGGGCCTCGGCGTGGACGCGGATTTCGCTCGCGTTTCGGCCGTCCGCGAAGTCACCGGCGCGCAGGCGAAGCTCGGTGTCGATGCCAACGGCGGCTGGATCGATGCCGCAACTGCCATTGATGCCATCGGCCGGCTGAAAGCGCTCGGCATCTATTTCGCCGAACAGCCCGTATGGGCGGGGGACCCGGAAGAAATGGCGGCGGTCCGCCGCGCCGCGGGCGTGCCGATCGTCGCCGACGAATCGCTCTATACGCTCTCCGACGCGAAGCAGCTCGCGCGGGCAGGGGCCTGCGACGTGTTTTCAATTTACATCGGCAAGGCCGGCGGCATCGGCCCGGCCAAGGCCATCGCGGATTTCGCCGCCGCCCAAAGTATCGCCTGCACGATCGGGTCCAACCTGGAGCTCGGCGTGGGTTCGGCGGCGATGATTCACCTGGGCCTGGCACACCCGGGAATTCGACCGGAGGAGTACCCTTGCGACGTGATCGGGCCCTTCTTTTATGAAGACGACATTCTCACGATGCCGCTGGATCTGAACGGCGGGCGGGCAGTGGCGTTCGACCGCCCGGGCCTGGGCGTCGAGCTGGACGAGGACAAGGTCGAGAAATACCGCGCGCGCTGAAACAAGATCACTCCCGCACGCGCTCGATCCGCAGCACCTGCGGCCCCTCCCACCGCGCCTTGCGGCAGGCCGCGCGGAATTCCGCCCAGTCATACTTCCAATCCCCCGGAACGCGGGCGAACAGCGAGCAGTGCGTGGGCACGCCCTCCGGCCCGCGGAGCACGACGCCCCGGTTGTACACGAAGCAGATTTCGCTAACCGGCCTCTTCGAGTTCGCCACCGACGACGAGCCGTCGTAGAAGTACAGCAGTTCGCCCGGCAGCGGAAGCTGGCACAGATTTTCCGGCGGGTGCTGCGCGGGATCGTCCAGCAGCAGGAACACTTCGGCCCCCGAATACATGCCGTGCAGCACCTTCCCCTCGACCGGCAGGCGCTCCCAGACGAGCCGGCAGACTTCCGGCGCCTCGTCGTCGAGCATCTCGGCGACCACCGATTCGCCGGTCGTAACGAACGTGAGGCGGATTTGCCGGCGAGTGGGTGTGGCCATTTCGATTCACCTAGAGTTGATGGACCAATCGTTCGACGCCGGCGATCACGCGGGCTTCGGTGCTCTGGGCGAACGGCGTCGGCAGGGCGCTCCAGAGCACCGATTTCGTGCCCTCATAGCCACCCTCGCGCAGGACACGCGCCGTCGGGATGTAGCCGAACATGTCATTGGTGTAACCCGCGACCCAGACGATCCGACCGGGCGCGGCGTACTTGCGCTTCAGGGCGTGCGCGTAGTCGATCACGGGCTCGCCGCCGATGCCGATGAGCAGCAGGGCGTCGCCAAATTGGACCACGTGAAGCGGGCAGGGATAGGTGGGCGGAAAAGTTTCGCCGCGGTCAAGACCGGCGAGGAGCTGCTCGGCCTTGGTCCGGACGTATCGGTCGTCCGAACGCCTGTCGGCTTCGATCACGTCGCGCGGCGGCAGCGGCTGGAATTCGAGCGGGATTTCGTCGTAAGCGACGCGGAGCGTGCCGGTGATTTCGTGGGCATCGCCGTCGGTTAGACAGTGGCGGACGGCGTCGGCGAGCGTCCGGCCGTGCTCGCGGGCGAGGTCGATGGTCCCACGGGGATCGGGGTTCTGGTCGGCGCCGGCGCCGGCGACGAAGAGTGAGGCGTCGGCAGTATCCGACGCGAGGGAGGCTTGCGCGAAGCCGGCGTAATCGCCGCAGTAGCGGTAATCCAGCGGCGGCATCGTCGTGTTGTGGCAGGCGTAGCCGAAGACGACGGCGCGGCGGCGGCCGTCGGCCGAAATAACTTCCAGCGTGGGAACATCGTGGTCGATCCCCTCACCGCCCCGGCGATTGTGTGCAAACGGTGCCGACGTCTGGCGCACAGTGAGCCGGACGCGTTCCAGCCCGGACAACGCCTTGGCGACCAACGCGATCAGCTCCCGCGTCAGGCGTTCGCCATACGGTACGATCTTGGCCGCATATTCCGGCGGGATGTAGAAGTAGGGCACCTTGTCCGGCCGAATCTCCGGACCGCAGTGCGTGTGCGAAGCGCAGAACATCAACCTGTCGCGCGGCAGCGAATGACGCCGACCAACCTCCGCGGCAACGGCCGAGGCGATCTCGCGCGAAACCGCGATGAGGTCCATCGTGATCAGCACGAATCGGCCGCCGCCGGGATCTTCCAGCGCAATGGCCTTTGCGTGCAGGTCCGAGACGGTCCCGCGCGACGGCTCCGTGCGCACAACCCACCCCGCCAGCCACATCGATTCCGCCGGCGTGATGACGGCCGAAGCCGTCCCCGCCTTCCAGCTTGGTAAATCCTCGGCCATCGCTCGTCCGCTAAATCGCCGTCCACCCGCCGTCCACCGGCAGGACCGCGCCCGTGATATACGACGCCTCGTCGCTCGCCAGGAACAGCGCCGCGTACGCGACCTCGCGCGGCTGGCCGACGCGGCCCATCGGCGTCTTGCTGATCTGCCGCTGGTACAGCTCGTCCCCCGGCTTGGCCGCGATGCGCGTGTCGATCGGCCCGGGGCAGATCGCGTTCACGCGAATATTGTGCGGGGCGTAGTCGTACGCCGCGCTGCGCGTCAGGCCGATGACGGCGTGCTTCATGCTCGTGTACGCCGCCGACGTGCGCGCCCCGACGATCCCCTGGATGGACGCGATGTTGACGATTGACCCCGATCGCCGCGGCAGCATCAGCGGAACCACCTCGCGCGTGAAGTGGGCGGTGCCCATCAGCCCGCTCTGGAGGCACTTGTCCCATTCCTCCCGCGGCGCCGAAACCACGTCGTGCCACCTGCCCAGGTATGATGCGTTGTTGCAGAGGACGTCGATCCGGCCCCCCCCATTCTCTGCCGCCAGTCGGACCGCCGCCGCGACCTGCGCCTCGTCGGAAACATCCACGCGCCGGAACGCCGCGCGCAGCCCCCGCTGGCGCAATCCCGCGGCGGCCGCATCACCGACCTCCTCGTCGAGGTCGGCGATCAACACCCACGCCCCCTCCTCGGCGAACAGATCCGCGATGGCCCTGCCGATTCCGTGGGCGGCGCCCGTGACGATGGCAATTTTGTCCTTCAGACGCATGGGCTTCCGTCAGAGTTGGTTCGCCAACCGCTGCCCGCGAACGCCGTGCAAGTGCGCGCGCGTGACGGTGTACCTGCCGAGATTCGCAACGTACAGCACGTCCCGCTCCGGCCCGCCCCACGCGAGGTTGGTCGGCCGGCCGAGCAGGATCGCATGATGGTCCCAGGCCAGCAGGGTTTTCTCCCGCGACGCCGAAATCCGCCAGATCTCATCCGACGCGTAACACGCGACGTACAAGTTGCCCGCCTCGTCCAGCGTGAGGCCGTCCGGCAGCCGCCCAACGCTCTCCGCGTACACCTCCCGCCGGCCAAGCTGACCATCCTCATTAAGCTCGAACCGAAAAACGCAATCAGTGTCGCTCTCGGCCATGAACAGGTATCGCTCGTCGGCGGAAATGGCCAGACCGTTGGCGTAGCCGAACGGGCCTCCGATGACCTGCCCCGCGCCGCCGGGGTCGAAGCGCAGGAGCAGCCCGTTGTGCTTTTTCCAGTTTCCCGATTCGGAGACGTACAGCCGACCCCGGCGGTCAAACGCGGGGTAATTGGGGCAGATCAATTTGTGCCCCGCCGCTTCCGCGGCGAAGACCGCGTGACCTCCGTCGGGCCCCACCTTCACCATGCCCAGACTCGGGTTGCACACGTAAAGCTGATGATCGAGCGGTGAAAAGGCGATCCCGCCGGTAAAGCCGCCGAGCGTCGCGAGCGTGTGGACCTTTCCGGAGAGATCGATGCGGTAGATCTGGCCCGCCTCGCCGCCGGCCCAGAGGTGGCCCTCGCGGTCGAAGGCAATGCACTCGGGGTGGTCGAGCCCGGAGGCGAAGACTTCGAACCGCTCCGTGGGAATCTCGGGGGTGGGATTCATTCGGTCGTACCGCCCATGGCCAATCGCCGCCGCTCCTTTATCATAACCGCGACACGTTGCGGGGAGCTACGGAGCGCCACGACATGTCCGACATTCGACTGCGGGCGATGGAGCAAAAGGACCGCTCGGCGGTCGCCGAATTAATCTGCAATTCCACCAACGCGTGGTACAAAGCGCGCAACGGCCCGACGATCTTCCCCCGCGGTAGCGAATCCTGCCTCCTCTTCTGCGACGTTTACGAAGACCTCGACCCCGGCTGCTGCGTGATCGCGGAAGATCACGCCAACGGGCGCATCGCCGGCTCGTGCTTCTACCACCCGCGCGAAACCCACGTGTCGCTGGGCATCATGAACGCGCACCCCGATTGCTTCGGGCAAGGCGTCGCGCGCCGGCTGTTGCAGTTCATCCTGAATATTGCGGCCGGCCAAAGCAAGCCCGTGCGGCTGGTGTCCAGCGCGATGAACCTCGATTCATTTTCGCTGTACACGCGGGCCGGCTTTACGCCGCGCCAGGCGTACCAGGACATGTTCGTCCGGGTGCCGGCCGCGGGGCTAACGATCGCGCACCCGCTTTCGTCGCGGGTCCGCCCCGCGCGCCCGGAGGACGCCGCCGCCATGGCCGACTTGGAAATGGAGCTGAACGGCGTCCGCCGCGAGAAGGACTACCGCTACTTCACCGAGAACCGCCGCGGCATCTGGCACGCGTCGGTACTGGAGAATCCCCGCGGCACGTTGGACGGCTTCCTCGTCTCGGTCAACCACCCCGCCAGCAACATGCTCGGCCCGGGCGCCGCCCGCGGCGACGCCGACGCCGCGGCGCTGATCCTCGCCGAGCTGAACCACCACGCCGGCCGCTCGCCGGTGTTTCTCGTCCCCGTGGACCGCCCAGGGCTGGTGAAGCAGATGTACGACTGGGGCGCGCGCAACTGCGAGCTTCACTTTCACCAGGTCCTGGGCGCGTGGAATCCCCTTGGCGGCGTCAACATGCCCACGTTCATGCCCGAGACCGCCTGAGGCCTGTGCCCCGCCGATCGTATGTGGTTAAATATCGCATCCACCAACCGGAGCGTTATGCGCGCACGTCTGATCCTCGCCTTGACCGTGTTGAGTTTCCTCCCGGTGTTCTCCCGCGCCGCCGGCGGCGAAAGGCGGCTGCTTTACGTCGCCACCCCGGGCATCCGCGATTACCTGGAATACGGCGGCCACGGCGTCATCGTCTTCGACATCGACAACGGCCACCACTTCGTCAAGCGCATCCCGCTCGCCGGCTTCAACCCCAAAAACCAGAAGCCGCTGAACGTGAAGGGCATTTGCGCTAACGCGCAAACCGGCCGGCTCTACGTCTCCACGACCCAGTCCCTCACCTGCCTCGACCTCGTGACTGAAAAGATGCTCTGGGAAAAGCCCTTTGAAGGCGGCTGCGACCGCATGTCGATGACCCCCGACGGCAAGACCATGTACCTGCCGTCATTCGAAGGGGCCTTCTGGAACGTGATCGACGCCACGACCGGCGCCACCCTCGCCCAGATCACGCCCAAGTCTGGCGCTCACAACACCGTGGTCGGCCCCGACGGCAAATTCGCCTACCTCGCCGGCCTCAAGGCGCCGCTGCTCACCGTCGCCGACACGGCTACGAACAGCGCCGTCAAAACCGTCGGCCCGTTCTCCAATTTCATCCGCCCGTTCACGATCAACGGCCGCCAGACGCTCGTGTACGTCAACGTGAACGAGCTGCTTGGCTTCGAAGTCGGCGACCTCGCCACCGGCAAAATGCTCCACCGCGTCGAGGTCAAGGGCTTCGAAAAAGGCCCCACCAAGCGCCACGGCTGCCCGAGCCACGGGGTCGGCCTCACGCCCGACGAAAAGGAGCTTTGGCTGACCGACGCCCACAACTCCCGCATGCACATCTTCGACAACACCGTCATGCCGCCCACGCAAGGCCAGAGCATCGAGCTTCGCGACCAGCCCGGCTGGATCACCTTCTCCATCGACGGTCATTACGCCTATCCTTCCACCGGCGACGTGATCGACGTCAAGACGCACAAGATCGTCACCGGCCTCACCGACGAGCACGGCGCCGCCGTGCAGAGCGAGAAGCTGCTCGAAATCGACTTCTCCGCCGACGGCAAGCCCCTCCGCGCCGGCGACCAGTTCGGCATTGGCGGCGTCACAGGCAAGGTCCCAGCCGCGACGCCGCAGGCGACGGCGCGATGAGCGAGGACCGCGCGATGAGCGACGACCGCGACCAGGTCGCCCTCGAGCAGGCGCGTCAGAACCGCACCACCAGCGCACAATGGGTGCTCTTCGGGTCACACCGCCGCGCCATCGAACGCCTGATTATTCCCGCGGCCGAGCCCCCACTCGGCGATCGTGCCGCCCCGCCCCGCCGGCCGACGCTGTGCGTTCTGGGCGCGGGCAACTGCAACGACCTTGATCTGAAGCACCTCGTTCAAGTCTTCGCCGAGGTTCACCTGGTGGACATCGATCCGTCCGCCTTGGAAGCGGCCGTGCGCCGCCAGGGCGTGGAGAACTTGCCCGCCATCAAGCGTCACACGCCTTTTGATCTTACCGCCGCCGCACCGACCGTCAGCGCTTGGGCCGAGGGGCCGCCGACCGCGAGCGAAATCGACCGCACAATCCAGGCAATCTCCAACTCCCCCCGGCCGGATTTAGGCCACTTCGACGTGGTCCTGTCCCCCTGCGTGCTGTCCCAGTTGATTGAACCCATCCGCCTGGCCCTCGACCGCGGCCGCCACGCGCGCTACCGCGAAATCCGCGCCGCCCTGCGCGCCCGCCACCTTCGAACCATGACCCACCTCCTCCGCCCCCGTGGCCGCGGCGTGTTGGCCATCGACCTGGCCAGCTCGAAGATGGAGCCCCGCCTCCCTCAGGCCCACGACGACGACCTCCCGGCCGTCATGCAAAGGCTGGTCTCCGATCGCCGAATCTTCACCGGCTTGTCGCCCGCCGAGATCGCCGAAACGGTGCAGTCCGACCCCCCGCTCCGCCGCGAAGTAGCCGATCTGCGGTTTACAAAACCGTGGCTCTGGCACATGGGGTTGCGAAAGTCGTTTCTCGTTTACGGCGTCCTGTTTCGCCGCGCAATGGGTCAGGCGTGATCACTTCCGCTCGCCACGCGGCGCGCCCCACGAGTAATGCTTCTCCTGCTCCGGAAACGCCAGCTTGTCGAACGCCTGCGCCGGCTGCTTCCCCCGCAGTTGCCAGTCCGCGAAATCGAGCAGCGCCTTCCAATCCTCCTCTCCCTGCTCGTGCTTGCCTGGCCTGAAGTGGATCCCGATCTTTTCCGGCGCCCCGAGGAACTTATACACCTCCTTGGCCGCCAGGTAGGTCTGCTGCGTGCCCGAAGGATTCGCCCACACGTCGCCCAGCCCTTCCGTGCTGAGCAGCGCACGCGGCGCGACCAGCGCCTTCACCTCGTGCTGGTCAAACGGGAGCTGATCCACGTGCCCGATGAACTCTTTAAATCGCGGCACGAACCAGTACGGGAAGCTCGTCTGGATTCGCTCCAGTGACTCCGCGTCCGCCGGCGTCAGCCGGAAACAGCCCGCCCCGCCCGCCCCCGAGCCGTTCGGCACCGTCAGCGTCACCCGCTCGTCCGTCGCCCCCGCCAGCAGCGCCGCCTTTCCGCCGCGCGAGTGGCCCGTCACGACGATCTTTTCTTTATCAATGAAATCCTGAGTCAGCAAGTAGTCGGCCACCCGATGAAACCCCCACGCCCACATGGCCAGGGCCGCGCCGTCGCTCTCCGGGTAAGACGAATAGATGCCCTTACTCTTGTTCGCACTGTCGGACGCGACGTACGTGCGATCGAATTCCGCCAGCACGTAACCGCGCTTCAGGATCTCCTGGACGATCGGTTCCTTCACCTTTCCCCAGCACAGGTCGCCTTTGATGATGACCGGGAACGGCCCCTTGCCCTTGGGGATCGTGAGGTCCAGCGGGACCTGCACTTTGCCCTCCGGCCCCACGCCGAGCAGGATGCGTTTTTCCGCGAACGGATCGCGGGACGCGCCGCCGCGCGACCAGATTTCCTGCGCCACCACCTTCGTAGCCCCCGCCCCTTCCGGCGGCAGGTGCCCGTATTCGTAATACTGAACCAGCTCGAGCAGCTCGTGCCGCCGGCGGTCCCAGTCCTGCTTCGTGCGGACCTTCGACCCGTCGCGGAACGTGAACGGGTCCGGCAGCTCCTTGACCGCCGGCAATTGATCGATCTTGGGCATCTCACCGGAAGAAGTGTCATTCGGCGCCCCCGCCGCAAACACCCTCGCGCCAAAAGCCAAAAGGAACACCGCCGCCAGCGCAGCACGGCAATCGAATCGGTCGCGCTTACTCATGCCTTAAGCCTACCGACCCGATCCCGCGGCGGAAAGTGGATCCCCGTCAACTACGTCGCGCTATGGACGTGCCCAACGGGCATTTCCTCCGTCGCGTCCGAATCGTCTTCGATCTTCGCCGTCGCCTGGAGCTGCTTGACCAGTTCCTTGGTTTGCTCCTGCCGCCGCTCTTCCATCAGTTTCTGCCGGACCTCGTCCCTCACTTCGTCAAACGGCTTCAGCTCCGGCATCTTGTGGTCGGTGACCTTCGCGATGTGGTAGCCGTACGTCGATGGAAATACGGGGCTCAGTTCGCCGACCCGCATCGAAAACGTGACCATCTCGAATTCTTCCGGGAGGTCGCCGCGCTTGAAGAAGCCCAGGTCGATCAGCTCGTGCCCCTTGTCCGAGTGCTCCCGCGCCATTTCGTCAAAGTCGGCCCCGTCCAGCAGCTTCTCTCGAACCTCGCGCATGATTTTATAGGTGTCGTACCGCGCATCCCCGCGACCGGGCGCCTTGGAGATGTGCGACGCCCGTACCTGCTCCTCGGTCATGAACAGTTCCGGGTGCCCCTGGTAATACCGACGGAGGTCCTCCTCGCCCGGCGGCGGCCCCTGATGGTCCAGTTCTTCCAGCAGCTTCTTGACGCGAAGGTGCAGCGACACGTCCCTGCGCAGCGTCTCGAGCTGCTCCGGCGCCGATTTGATCATCGCGTCGAACTGCCCGGGCCCGTGCTCGGTCCGGATGCGCTGCACCTCCGCCTCAATCTCCTCCTCCGCAGGCGGCTCGATCCGCCGCTCGGCCTCCTCGGCCAGCAGCATCCGCGCAACGATGTTCTCCTTGGCGTACCCGCGAAACTCGCCGTCCCGCTCGCAGCACGAGACGTTCCCCAGGCTCTCGTGGTACGCCTTGATCTGCGCGAATTCCGCCTCCACGATCGAATCGTCAACGCTCCGGCCGTTCACCGTCAGCGGCATGAGACTGCTCCAAAAGAGTGACTACCTCTATCATACCGCCGAACCCGGCAATTATTGTTGACACCGCGAGGATCTCGGGCGTAAAACAACCTCGGTCACGTCGCGTTTTCAGGTCGGGGTCCACGTCTCGGGAGATCACGATGACCGCCTCTTCCCGTCTTCCGCGTCGCGGCCGGGCGTTCACGCTCGTCGAGCTGCTGGTCGTCGTCGGGATCATCGCGTTGCTGATCTCGATCCTGCTCCCCACGCTCAGCAAGGCGCGGCGGCAGGCCAAGGTCGTCACGTGCCAGTCGCAGCTCCGGCAGTTCGGCCAGGCTTTCCTGCTCTATTGCAACGGCAACAAGCAGAAGTCCTTCTACTACCGCAGCAACAACGACTACTGGCTGCCGGTCATGCAGCCCAATTACAGCAACATGGCGGCCCTGCAGCTCTGCCCCGAGGCGCACGACCGGCTGATCGAAGGCGACGACTGGGGCCGCGCCATCGGCGCCTTCCGGAAGACGCAGAAGATCGACGGCAAGAACAAGGACTTCATCGGCAGCTACGGCATCAACGGCTGGCTCTACCGGGTCGATTTCGACCCCAGCACCGGCACCGACATCATTCCCAACGGCTTCCTGAAGAACAAGGACAAGTTCTACACGCCCACCGCGCGCCCCGCCTCGGAGATCCCCGCCTTCGCCGACTGCACGTGGCCCAACGGCTGGCCGGAGCCGAACAACCCCGCACCGCCGAACCTCGGCGACGGCGACCGCGCCAACAACGGCGGCAGCCTCGGGGCCGCCGCCAACACGATGGGCCGCTTCTGCATCGCCCGCCACGGCAAGGCGATCAACATCTGCTTTCTCGACGGGCACGCCGCCACGGTCCTGTGCCGCGACCTGTGGTCGCTCAAGTGGCACAACAACTGGGTGCCTCCGGCGATCAACCCGCCCAAGCAAGCGAGTGGGCAGCCGTTCCCGGAGCGCTAAATCTTCATTCCGGGTTTTCAGCCGCTGACCGCCATCGCTCGCTTCGTTAGATTGCGCCCACCTTGAAGCGCCAACGACTGGTCACTGCCTGCGCGATCCTGTGCGTGATGGGTATGCTCGGCGCGGCGCCGCCGGCCAACCCCGCCGACGACCTCCTCAAATTCCTCAACCAGACGATCGACTGGTACCGTCGGGTGACGGCGCTGGACCAGGTGCCGGTCAATGCCAACGAGTTGCTCTACCGCGACGGCGTGCGCCAGGCCGCGCGGCGGGTGCTCCGGCTGGCGTTCGCGTTCGCCCGCGAGCGGGCGGCGCTGCTGGCCGCAAACCAGAAGCCCGCGACCGCGCCGGCGGCAAACGGACAGCGCGGGAGGAACATCGGTGAGGCCGCCGCCACCGCCGACCAGCGGGTCACGCGGATCCAGGAGGAGTTGGACCGCGCCGGCCGCCAAGTCGAGACGGCGGCTCCCACGTCCCGGCCGGCGGTCGTGGCGCTGCGCGACAAGCTCGCGGCCGAGCTGGACCTGGCCAAGGCGCGGCGCGACGTGCTCCGGCGGCTTGCCGGGTTCGTGGCGGCGCCGTCGAATGACACCGCCGGCGACCTGCTCCAGAAGATCGACGACCTGGAACGCTCGGTGCCGACGACCGAAGAGCCGTCCACCGACGCTACGCAGGCGAAGACCGCCGCGACGACCGCGACGGCGTCCGTAGCCGCACCGCCGCAGGCGTTTCGGCCGGAATCTTCTGGCGTGTTGGGCCTGGTGACGGAGATGCTGTCGCTTTCGCGCCGCATGGGCGAGCTGCGGGCGGTGGCGGACCAGGCCGGCGACCTCCGGCAGGCGAACGACAAGCTCCGCGCGCCGATCCGCAACGAGCTGGTGGATGCGATCCGCCGCGGCGAGAGCATCGGCGCGACGCGGCCGTCCGACGACCCGGGCGTGCTGGACGCGGAGCGGCAGGAGCTGGAGGCGCTGGCGACCCGATTCAGGCAGCTTTCTGACGTGGCGGTGCCGCTGGGGGAACAGAGCGTGCTGCTGGATTCGACGCGTACCACGCTGGCCCAGTGGCGCGGCGCGCTCGGCGAGGTATACGGCAGCGCGCTGCGCCACCTGCTGGTGCGGCTGGGGGCGATGACGCTGGCGATCGTGGTCCTGCTGGGCGTCTCGAGCCTCTGGCGGCGGGCGACGTTCCGCTACGTCCACGACGCGCGGCGGCGCGTGCAGTTCCTGCTGCTGCGGCGCGTCGTGGTCTCGGTCGTGATGGTGATTGTGATCGTCGCGGGGATCGTGACGGAGTTCGGCTCGCTGGCCACCTTCGCGGGGATCATTACCGCGGGGATCGCGGTGGCGCTGCAGAGCGTGATCCTCTCGGGGGCGGCGTACTTCTTTTTCATCGGGCGCTACGGGGTGCGCGTGGGGGACCGCGTGACCATCTCGGGGATCACCGGGGAGGTGGTGGA